>WNGD01000028.1_pt1 | contig 345614 bp, 280 predicted proteins | sample 5400671 | NCBI WGS metagenome assembly WNGD01 (sample SAMN13153369, study PRJNA577476) | soil metagenome | isolation source: 40 cm soil or saprolite under grassland replicate 2 | place: USA:California | collected 2016-06-15 | reverse complement strand
CGCTCGGATTGCTAACGATTCCTCATGGGTGGATCTCAGTTGATGCGAAGCTCCGCGGCAAACAATACCGCTTTGTAACCACTCATCTGGAGTCCCTTTCCCCCGCAATTCAGGCCGCACAAGCAGCCGAGCTGGTTAATGGCCCAGGCAACACTGATGTCCCAGTTATATTCGCAGGCGATTTCAACTCTGATGCTGAGAGCAGCGATGCGGCAGCTAATCCTGCGTATCCGATTCTACTAAGTGCTGGCTTTGTGGACACGTGGAAGCAGTTACATCCCAATGATCCTGGTTTTACATGGCCGCTCCACGGCGAAGACCCATTCACTTCCTTCTCAGCTCCTAACGAGAGAATTGACCTGGTATTCTCACGCAATGGGTGGAAAGGACTCATGCCATTCAACGTAGATCTGATCGGGAACAATCAATCAACTGATCTGACGCCCTCAGGACTTTGGCCGTCAGATCATGCTGGGTTAGTAGGATCATTTAATTTAGAACCATAGCAGAAAACAAAGAAGCTAGCTTCCTCCGAAATTGGGCCACCTACTGACAATAGAATCTGTGGGTGGCTCATCCAAAGTGCCTATAATCCTGCTGTGCCACTCTTATGGGAAGAAGCTTGCGGTAGTGCTGCGCCGCTGGCATATGACAACTTATTCCAGCGGAGCGCGGGACAGTGTGCTTCGCAAGCAACTTCATTCCTTCGCTGCTGAATGCTGATCGCCGGCGCCCTACGCAGAACGCCTACTATTCGAAGTGCCGCAAGAAGGAACTGAGGACCTCGACGAAGGGGCTGTCACCGGCGCGATCCTTCGACAAACCGGGGGAAAGATCAAAGATATGATCACCGGTCACAAAGAAGAAGCCACGGATCGGGTGACCGGAGGCGCGCCAAAGAGCTTAGAGAGCGAATGAATCAGGGCGGATGAATCGGGGATAACCTTGAGGCCACAGTCCAAGTGACCTCAGGGCGATCCTTGTCATGAACCACTCGCGAGCAGTTTTCAAGGTCTTAGTTTGATCATCGCTTTGTTACTGTTCGCGCCATGGAGGCTGATACTCACCCAGAGGTCGCCTCCTTTAGCGAGTTCATCCGGCAGTTTGAGAATCACCTGCGTCATCCAATCAAAAGATGAAACCTGGCCGATATATTCCACCGTGAGCGGATAAATTCTCTGCTCGGCGTCCTCCGCCACGCAGGTGATCGCCGAGAGATCTTCACCCGATCGCAATTTTAGATTTACAGCAAAGACCATCACACGTGTGTGGCCGTCCTGAGCGAAATAATTATTTGGCGTAGTCACCACCAACGGATCGCGCAACCAGGTAACCGAGTCGAGCGCGATTGCCCGACCGGAATTCTCTTCCGTCAATAACACCGGGCTGTCTGGACTGGAGGACGGGCTCGGTGTTGGCGTAGGGGTTGGTGATGGTGTCGGAGTTGGCGGCGGTGTCGGTGTCGGAGCTGGAGTTGGCGTCGGTGTGGGAATTGGCGTCGGAGTCGGAGTCGGAGTCGGGGTCGGAGTTGGCGTTGGTGTCGGCGTTGGTGTCGGCGTTGGTGTCGGCGTTGGTATTGGAGTCGGGGTTGGCGTTTGGGTTGGCGGTGTCGTGTCCTGATAACTCCAGGGTGGCAGCGGCTGCGCCTCGGGCCGAACAGTAAAACGATAGGCACCCCATTGCATTACGCCGAGCACGAATTGTACGTCGATGCTCTGTCCCGGAGGCAGACCGCTGCCTGGAAGGACAACCTTCACGCTTGAATTCAAGCCGCCGCCGCTTGCTTGATTCGGCGGCTCGTCGAGCGTGGTTCCCTTTACCATTGTCACACCTATGCTCGTACCCGGGTTGACAGGGCTCTCTGCTGAACTTATCAACCGCAAATCCGCTTGAGTCCCTCCCGAAACGTAACCAGGAGTGTTTAGAGTAGTAATGTCATTGACTCGGAAACGGAGTTGCGTAAGCGTTTGATTTGAATTGTTGGTAAAACGACGACGGATACTAAGTGTACCTAACGCTGCATTCGTACCAACACACTCAGTGCAGCGTATCGCATTCGGAGAGTCGGATTCTGAAAGTAATGGCTCGATCAACGATTGAGAAACATCGTTACGCGCGATTGCACTGGCGACATGAAGAGACGACCAGGCGATTCCAGCGTTTTCCGGACCGGGCGCTCCCAGGACTGATTTCACTCCTCCGAATGTTTGGCCGGTGGTCGAAACGAAAACAAAATCCGCTGCGTTATCATTAGTATCCTGCGGTACATCGTTTCTGAGCTTTCGCACAAAACTGTATTGTCCATCATTGCCGCCGATAGGAAACAACCCCGGGCCCTCACGAAAGTCAGGTTCGGCCGTGCTGAAGCCGACTGCGTCCATTCGATTGTCCGAGGTGAAGTTTTGGGGATCGCTGGTTCTAAACAAGGCAATGCCGCTATCGTCCGGAATATCGAAGGACTCGACCGCATCAAATGACGCGTAACCCGAAAGCGAATAACCAAATTGGTTCGGCGTTGAAAATGCAAGCAGGTAGTGTCCGCGCGGACGCATGCTGAAACCGTTTTGAAAAACGGTGATCGTCGAGCCTGTCGATGAAACCAGCGCCCAGCCGTTCGAGCCGTCGGGCGTATTGAAAATCACTGGGCCGTCAGTATTGTTGTACAACTCCACGAACTCATCGAAAGGCGCATTCGGCGACGGACCATGAAAACGAAATTCGCTGATGAGAACTGATCCCACCGCAGCGGGAGGAGGCAGTGGCACAGCTAGTTTTTGACGGACCACGAAAGTTTGTTCGGCGACTATCAATAATCCCTCGTTAACCATATCGCTGCCCGGCATGGCATTGCAGCCATTGGGCGCGACAGTGTAGTTGACCGTTCCATTACCGACACCGCTGCTGCCCGATGTGATAGTGATCCAACTGACGCGACTGGCCGCTTTCCAGCTACAACCCGAGGGCGCCGAAACGGTAACACTGCCACTTCCTCCGTAACATGCGATGGTTTCAACTGGTGGATCGATTGAAAAAGTACATGCTGACTCGGAAAGATCAGGTACGCGCGCGAGATTAACTGTCGCGTTGTTCGGATAAGCGAAGAACTTGCTGTCAGGCGACACCGCGACCGTGGGAACATAGGTGCTCGTTCCCTGATCATAAGTCTTGAGCAAGACGGCGTCTGAAAGCCGCCAAAATCGTATCGTACCGGTGGACGCGCCTTCCGTATCTCTGTTCGACTCGTACCCGACGGAAACCAAACCTAATCCATTCGGTGTAAAGGCGACGGACAAGATCGCGCCGGTGCCGATAATCTTTCGCTCCAGCGTGCCATCAGGGACTCGGAAAATATCAATGGTGTGATCCTCAGGCAACCCCGTTCCGCCCAAGCCCGAGGTCGCGATCAAGCTTCCGTCAGGCGAGAAAGCAAGAGCGTGGGTCACACCCTGAATATGGCGGATTAAGGCGCCGTCAATCACTCGCCACATGTCGAGTCCCTGTGCACCTACGCCGATGACGATTTGCCCGTCGGGAGAAAATCTAACGACCGAATAAGCACCTGCGGACATAGTGCGAATTTTCGTTCCGTCGGCGACGGTCCAAAGATTGATTTTGCCACTGTGATATCCCGACGATTGTGTGGTTGCCAGCAGCAAGCCGTTCGGGGAGAAGGCAACCGAACTAGGATCGAGCCATGCGTTGGCTCCACCGCCGGAGACTATCTTGAGGATCAATGTTCCATCAGTTGAGTTCCACAATCGCGTGGAACATCCGGTAATCGTTGCGAGGATCTTCCCGTCAGGTGAGTAAGCAACATCGTTTATTGTTCCGCATCCGGTTTCCCTGAAAGAAACGTTTCGTAATAATACTCCGTCCGAAGCGCGCCATAAGTTACCGGTGCCGCTGGCGTCGCTTGTACGTCCATGACCTGAAAACAACGTCTGCCCATCAGATGCGTAAGCAACTGCACGTGCTGATGCGCCGGAAGGACTTGACCACACAACGTCCGTCTGACCCTGAGCGCGAATCCTAATCGGTGAAAAAAAGAATGCTGTGATCACGATCATTGCAGCATTAATGAAACCGCTTCCCAGCTGGAGAATTACACGATTTGTTTTGTTGGAAATGACTTTCGTGCGATCCATTGTTCTCGTCCCGCTAGTTACGCCTGGTCACGACCTATGGGGGAATCGATCTTACCGGGGGAACCGACCGAGAATGGTGGAGGGAGACAAATTCGAGTTTATTAACTGAGCTAATTATAGGCCACAAACTGTCATCGTCAAGAGGCTGGAGGGGTAAATCTGTGTGGGTAACAAAGATGTAATGGCTACGCGCTGTATCAAGCCCAAGTGGGACGGAAGGCCGCCTATCAGCGAAAACGCTCGCTGGATCTGGCGGGCCGGCGCTGACTACCGGGCCGCCGACTGCGCCGGCGACGCTGGCGAATGTGATTGCCGACACTGCGGCAAGCACGATGCGGACAACGCGGATGCTGAACTCTTGATGCAAATGCTTCATGGCTTCAATTAACCCACGGCGATTTAATACTTCGGTTAACGCCCAACTGAGGCAAAACTGGTGGGCGCGGAGAGCGACACGCGGGCGTCGCTCCGTGCACGCGCCATCACGGCATGTAACACAGAGGCCCCACAAAGAGCACATCGCATTGTTCACTGTAAATAATAAAAGAGGCGACACTCACGAGTGTCGCCTCTTATTCCTGAGCCAAGCGCGCTTTACGACGTCATCGAGACATTGGCAGGTCGTTCGCGGTTGCCGGTTGATCGGGATTCATGCGAATCGTGCTGAGGTTCGGATCGATATAAAAGTGGTTGCCAGTTCCACCCTGAGGGTCAGCATTGACATAAAAGAATGCCGCCTCAGTCGAAGATCGTGGCCTCACCTTTAAGGTGAAGACGTAGCCACTCACCAGCGGAGACTCGCCGGCAAATCTACTGTCGAACCCGTCTTTGATCAACTGATCGAAGGTTCCATAGTCACCGCGGTGCCCCAGGTAATAGTCCGCCTCGTTCTGGGAAATTCTTACCAGCATCTGGGAAGCGGCTGCTTCATTACCTCGCCGCGTGGCATTTTTCCATCCAAAAACACCGACGCCGACCAGGATTCCGATAATGGCAATAACGATCATCAGTTCGATAAGCGTAAAACCGTGGGCATTCGAGTGATTGTGGTTTTTATTTCTCATAAATCTTTCCTCGCAATCTTATAAACGAACCATAGACCTGACAGTTCCGGAAAGCTGGTTGGAAACTCTTCCGTAGCCCGGCTCCATGCCCAAATCTTACTACACGAGCGGCTGGGCTGCCACTGGCGCGCGATGTAGCGTTCAATCGCGGAGACCCCATGAAGGAAGGCAAAAATTCGGATCACGCGGTGCAGGTAATAGTGCACTTTGAAGAATGCGCTGATGGTTCCCGGGCTGCAGCCGTCTTCAGACGGCTTTCCCGAAGGGTTGATAGACCAGCGCTTTGAGCGCTGGGGTCAGCGGAGCAAGCTGACCATTAGCGCGGTTCCAGCGTGCTTTGAAATAAACAGCTTTAGCATCATGGCTAAAGCCCCAGACATAAGCCCGTTGAAACGGGCTTTGGGATTCTGATGCGTCCTGAACCCGGGCGTGAAACGCCCGGTCTAGTAACCCTGCGGGAAAGCCGCGTGAACGCGGCTAAAGATGTTCGCCTCTGCTGCCGCAGATTTCATTTGCGCTACTATTGCAAAATGCATCTGCGCGTTTTCGGCGTGCGATAGGTGGGCCAAGCATGTAGAATGAACTTGAAATTCGATCCAGACGAACCACCTGAATGAGGCGATTACAAACCGCGGACGGCGAAACTGAACTGATTGCAGCCACTGCGGCCGCGAAGATTGACCTGCTGCAGAATGCAATCGAAACGGTCATTCGGGGCAAGCCCGAAGCCGTAAGGCTTGCAATCGTTGCCCTCATCGCGGGCGGGCATTTGCTGATCGAGGATGTCCCCGGCGTAGGTAAAACCACGCTGGCCCACGCTCTGGCCAGGGCCCTGGATTGCGTTTTTCAACGTATCCAGTTCACCTCCGATCTCCTTCCGTCCGATGTGATTGGTCTTTCGGTTTATAACCAACTTACCGGCGTCTTCGAATGGAAGCCCGGTCCCGTTTTCGCCAACGTCGTACTCGCGGACGAGATCAATCGCACTACTCCCAAGACGCAATCGGCATTACTCGAAGCGATGGCCGAGCGGCAGGTAACTGTCGAAGGCGTAACGCATGCGCTGCCATCTCCCTTCATCGTGCTGGCGACGCAAAACCCGATCGAACATCACGGCACTTATCCGCTGCCCGAGTCGCAGCTGGATCGCTTTATGTTGCGGCTGCGTATTGGCTATCCGGGCTCGGAAGATGAAAAACAGATACTTCGCGATCGCGAACACTCGGAACCGCTGGACTCAATCAGTGCGGTGATGGCGGCCGAGGATGTTTTGGAGTTGCAGCGGAACGTCAGCTTAGTCTCAGTCGACGACGCAATCGTCGATTACTTGATGCGCATAGTCGCCGCCACGCGTGATTCCGAGATGCTCGATCTCGGCGTCAGTCCACGCGCTACGCTGGCGCTTTTCCGCGCCGCGCAGGCGCTGGCGCTCACGGAGGAGCGCAACTATTGCGTTCCGGACGACATCAAGCGTTTAGTGATTCCCATCTTCGCTCATCGTCTGGTAATCAGTTCGCGATACGCCTCATCCCTGCGCCGCAGCGAGGAAGCCGAAGCCGTGCTCAGGGAAATCATGAAGGCCGTAAGCGTGCCGCTCTGAGAAAAGGATGAAGGATGAAGGATGAAGGATGAAAAGCGAGGGCGACGAGGAGTTAAAAGCATCGCTGGAGTCGCGGGCGGGAACTGAATCGTCGTCTCCGACCATATCTAAATCGCCGCGTCGCGGAGCCACTCCTTCATCCTTCATCCTTCATCCTTCATCCTTTGCCAAGTGGCGCAATGCCATACTCGCCACACCGCTAATCTTGGCCGGCCTGGGTGCGGCCTTAATAACGCTTCTGGCTCGTCACTCCGATAATATCGGTCTGGCAAGCGCTGCTGCCATTGCTTCACTCGTCTTCGCCGGATTGATTCTCATCCTCATTGTTCCTTCGTTGGCTCGTTCCGCATTTGCGGAGCTAACCCGCATCGATTTCCCGATTGAAGTAACGGCCGGTGGAGTAATCTTTCTCTGCATCGTCGTTATCGTGGGCTTCGCCGCCTGGAACACAGGGAACAATCTCTTGTTTCTGGTCTTGTCGTTATTGATTTCTACGCTCTTCGTCTCATGGATGGGCGCGCGGGCTTCGCTGCGTGATCTAATCGTGTCGGCGCGTTTTCCGGATCACATCTTCGCGGGAGAACCAGCCGAGGTCATCGTCACCCTGCGCAACGCCAAACACCTGTTGCCATCTTTTTCGATTCTGGTGGAAGCGCGCGGGCCAGTGGACCAGAAAACGAAAAAGAAACGCGCCCGCCGGCGGTTCCGGAAACGCAACCTGGCATATTTCACATACGTTCCGCACCGCGCCGCCGCGGAGCAGCGGGTCGAACAAACATTTCCCAAACGCGGGCATGTACTCATCAACGGCTTCGAGCTCTCAACCCGTTTTCCGTTCGGCTTCTTTCGTCATCGCCGCCGTCTGCGCGCGCGCGATGTGGACATAGCCGTCTATCCAAAGCCAGAGCCGGTTGGCGACGAGCTACATCTGCTGCCATTTAACGCCGGCCATCTCTCTTCTGTCAGGCGCGGGGCGGGACACGACCTGTTCGCATTGCGTGACTACCAACCGCAGGATGATCTACGGCACATTGATTGGAAAGCCACCGCTCGAGTTCGCCGTCTGACCGTGCGTGAGTTCACCGCCGAGGACGAACGGCGAATCACGATCACCCTCGATACGCGGTTTTTGGACGACATAGACAAGGAGAATTTCAAGATTCGTTTTGAACAGGGGGTCGTGTTGGCCGCCTCGCTGGTCCGGCATTTCATAGATGAACGAGCGGAAGTGCGGTTGGCGCTCGGTGAACAGCGGGGCGCTTTCAGCGTTGGGAAGAAGCACTTATACGATTGCCTTCGGCGGCTGGCCCTGGTCGAGCCCAGCCCGGGCTATTCAGCAGTGGAGCGTTGGCCCCATGACGAATGGCAAAGCCTTGAATCATCAGCCTACGTAAGCGACGCCAACTTTTTCATCCTGCTGACTACTGCTGTTCCGGGATCGATACCCGCAAATATCTGGCGCACCGCGCACGTGATATATTTATAACCCTCACCGCTCCGCAAACCTTTCATTTGGAGAATCCTTTTGATGACCGCGACCAACGGGGCGACAGAGTCCATTCAGCTACCGACTTATTCCCGCCGAAGTTTCACCCTTATTGCCATCTGCTTCGTTCTCTCGGGCGCGACCGCGTTGATCTACGAAGTATTGTGGGCCCGGATGCTGGGCCTGGTATTCGGGGCGACGACCCTCGCCGTTAGTGCAGTGCTGGCAGCATTCATGGGAGGCCTGGCGATCGGCAGCGCCCTCGCCGGCCGCTTCGGGGCGCGAGCGAAACGACCCGTGCGGTGGTATGGTCTGATCGAAATCGCGATCGGCCTCTATGCTCTATTCGTTCCCTTACTCTTTCGCGGCATCGATCATGTGTACGCGATGGTCTGGCAGCAACTTCATCCCGAATCATATTCATTTGCCGGCTGGCGGTTCCTGCTTTCCTCCCTGGTACTAATAGTGCCCACGGCTTTGATGGGAGCGACGCTGCCGCTGCTGTCTTCGGCCCTGGCCCGGTCGCGTCAGCACGCTGTGGCGCCGGTAACGCGCTTCTACATGCTCAATTTATCCGGAGCGATCGCCGGCACGATTGCGGCGGGGTTCTATTTGCTGCCCTGGTTTGGCGTGCGCGCCACAATTTATTTCGCGGCTGCAATCAATCTCGCGATCGGCCTGGCGGCAATCCTGGTCGATTGGAAACAATCGCTTGATGTTGGCTCTGGTCTGAACTATTCAGCAACTGAAGATGACGCTGATGAGCGCCTGGTTTGGGATACCGGGCAATCGCAGCAGGATGACGCGACAGGTTTTTGGACGGGCTGTGCGTTTGTTTCCGGCTTTGTAACTATCAGCACACAGGTGGCGTGGACGCGCGTGCTGGCAATGGTGATCGGCTCCAGCACTTATGCGTTCAGTATTGTTGTGGCGCTCTTTCTGTTGGGCCTGGCGTTAGGGGCGTACCTGATTTCACATCGCAAAGACTCCGTCGCGCTGCGCCGCCGTTTGTTCAGGGTTGAGGTATTCACCGCGGCCAGCCTCTTCGTGAGCCTCATCGTTGTGAATGCGATACCGGCTCAGTTAATCAAGACCGGATTTAAATTTCACCTTGCGTCGTGGCCTGGTCTGCTTACGTTGCAAATTCTTTCCGCCACAGTGCTGATACTTCTGCCCGCCATCCTGATGGGAATGGTGATGCCGCTGGTGCTGGTTTGGGCCTCACGCGCGCGCCGGGAAACAGTGGCCGGCCGCGTGGGCCGCAGCTATGCTATTAACACGGTGGGAGCTATCGCCGGATCGCTGGCAACCGCATTCGTTTTGATTCCCAAAGCAGGGACGCGTTTTACAATTCTCTTCGCGACAAGTCTATCGCTCATCATCGCCCTCTGGGCCTATCGACCATCGCATGAATCCGCCGACAAAGCTCTGCGGCAGTCTCTCGCGATTGGACTAACCCTGACGATCATCGTGATGGTTTTTGTCCTCGCGCCACGGCTGAACCTCGCTGATCTTTCCGCCGGCGCGTACGACAGCTACGTGCGCGTGCTGGCGAAGTCGCGTAGCGGCGTGCCGGATGATGAAGAGATGAACCAGGGCCAGGGGCCAGAGATGCATCGCCTGCTAATGTACCGTGAAGGTCCGACGGCAACTGTGTCCGTGCGCCAGGATTGGGGCATTACGTCCCTGGCAATCAACGGCCGCACCAACGCTTCTGATCATGACGACATGCCCACGCAGGTGATGCTGGGCCAGTTGCCGGTGCTAATTGCTCCGCGCGTTAACAAAGGGTTGATCATAGGCTTTGCTTCGGGCGTAACTGCCGGCTCGGTATTGCAATCGTCGATTGGTTCACTCGAGTGCGTCGAGCTCGAACCGGCCAGCGTCTATGCCTCGCGTTACTTTGAACACGTCAACAATCATCCGCTGTTTGACTCGCGTGTTCGCTTGATCATAGACGATGCGCGAACTTATCTGCGGGTGAGTCCTGCTCGATACGACATGATCGTGAGCGAGCCGAGCCATCCCTGGGTGCCCGGAGTGGCGAATCTTTTTACCAGAGAGTTTTTCGAACTGGGACGCGAGCGCTTGAACGATGACGGCATCTTTGTGCAATGGCTACAGATCTATCAACTCTCGACCGAAAGTCTGCGTTCCGTGCTGGCGACTTACCAGAACGTCTTTCCGCACGTGATGGTCTTTCGCGTCGAAGGAGCGACGAAAGGGAAAGACCTGATCCTGCTTGGCAGTCGCCGGCCGCTGACGCTGGCCTATGTCAGCGAAAGGATGCGCGAGCCACGCATTGGCGCCGACCTGGCGCGGGTGGGAATCAAGAGCGAACAGGATGTCAGAACGTGGTTCATTTGTGATGAAACGCAACTGGGCCCTGCGGTTGCCGGAGCGGTCATCAATACCGACGACAACATGCATATCGAGACGGTGGTCCCGCGTGAAGCGTTTCTGCCTTTGATGGAGAAGAATGCCGCGTGGCTCGAAGCACTGGCGAACCGAGCTGAGAATTAGCCGCCTCGTAAGCAGCGTTTGTGGAGTGCTTCGCATTTTGACTCCGACATGGTAGCTTGCCAGCGCCAGGACACTCCGCGTTGCTGCGGATAGGCCGGATTGACGACGTTGAATGGCTCACGTCGAGTGAGGCCTTGCACAAAAAGTCACTGATTGGTTCGAAGCAGGATCGCTGTGAACGTTTAAGATCAGCATTGGTTCGTGTTGCTTCGTGAGATTTCGTGTAATTTCGTGGATCGTGACTTAGGATTCCCAGCCATACGATCCACGAAATCACACTAAACTACACGAAGGAACACGAAATAAGAGTTTTGTGCAAAGCCGTCGACTGGTTCCTCTCAAACAAGTTTCGTTAAAATATGAAGCGTTCGCGCACACCTCGTGAGGAAGCGCCGCAGAAGGGGCGCGATTTTAGTCCGGCGCAGTCAGGCGGAGGGCAGGGTGCCCGCGCGCCCGTCAAACCCTCCGCGCTCACGACGTCCTCGAGCCAACTCGACTCGGCGCGTCTCCTGCTCGACCGCGGACTCTCGCGCGAAGCCGAATCACAACTCACGAGCCTCATCAAATCTGCTCGCAATGATGAGCGCCTTCTGGCGAAGGCACGCTGCGCGCTCGCGACAGCGCTGGCGATGGAAGGGCATTTCAACGATTCGCTCGCTGTTATCCAGTTGTATGAACAGCCGGAGTCGCGGCGGCAGTTCGACTCTGAAACCGACCTCCAACTCCGCGTGCAACTCGGCCTGGCCTTTAATTACACGGGCGACTTCCCGAAAGCGATTGCATTCCTGAACGCGGCCCTGCGCGACGCTCCGGAATCGGGCGCCGACGCCGAGCGGGGCGCGATTTACGTGGCGCTCGCGCGCGTCTACCGCTCTATCAATGAGCATGCAATTGCCGGCGACCATTCGCAGAAGGCTCTGGAACACTACCGGCGCGCGGGTGACTGGCGCGGGCTGGCCGACGCGTACAGCGGCCTGGCTGTCCTCAGCACTTTGCAGGGTCGCTATGAGTTAGGGCTGACGTTATCAGAGCAGGCGGCCAAGCTCATAGGAAATCGTCCCGCGCCCTACCTGCTCGGGAAAATCTACGGCAACATGGCTGGGGCCTGCTGGTTCCTGCGCCGGCCGCACGACGGCATCCGCCATCTGGAAAAGGCCATCAGTTATTACGAGCGGACGGAACACAAGGCGAACGCCACGCTTGGCTATAACAACCTGGGAGTAAATCTCACGCTGGTCGGGAAATGGGATCGTGCCGAGGAGGCACTCAAGCGCGCGCTGGAACTCGCCTTCGAGTTGGATGAGCGCGGCGCGCACATGGCGATGATCCTCGATTCGCTCGGCGACTTGCGCATGCTCCATGGTGAACTGGATGCTGCCCGAAGTTTGCTTGAGCGTGCCGTCAAGCTGGCCACCGAGAACGGTAACGAATGGTACGAGGGCCAGGCGAAGCGCACGCTTGGCCGGTGTCACCTCGCAGCCGGCGATGTCGAGCGCGCGCTGGAGATGGGCGGGGAAGCACTCGCTCTGGCCGAGCGCATTGGTGATCGCCAGGCCATCTGCGAGTCGAATCTTCTGCTTGCTGAAGCGCACTTACGCAAAGGCGAGCTGGACGAGTGCGCCGCCCTTTTGCGGAAGGTATTGGACTTGATTGAAGACACGGTCGCCGACATGGCGATCGCGGGTGAAGCCCAGCGCATGAGCGGTCTGCTCGCTATGGCGCGGGACGATGCTATGTTGGCCGCGCATCACTTCGGCCGCAGCGTCTCAATTAACGAAATACTTGATGACCGCTATCGCAGTGCGCGCGCCTACTTCGAGCTGGGCTGCGCTTATGCAGCGGCACAGCCCGAACGCGCAGGCGAGCCGCTCTCGATCGCCGTGCAAATCTTCGGCGAGCTGGGAGCGCGTCTTGACCTCGAGCGAGCCGAAGAAGCGCTTGCCGCGCTGGGCCACCGTGCGCCCGGGAAGATTGCCGCCGAGCCGCTGGCGCACTCGCAACGATTCATCATGAGAATGGTCGAGGCAGCGACCTCGCGCGAACTGCTTTTGCGCGAACTGGCGGCCCTCATCCGCCACGAGACGATGGCCCGCAAAGTGCTGATACTGGAACCGGCCGAAGAATCGCGTCAGAGAGTTGTTGTAGCCCATGGCTACGCTGCGCGCGAGAGCGAGCGAGTGGCCGAGGCCTGGGCCACCGCAATCAAGGAAAAAGCTAAAGAGAGGATAGCGGCAGGCCAGAACGCAGCGGTGATGCGCTTGAGTGTCACGAACGCAGCGCCTGTTACGATCCTTGTTTCGCCGCGCGGGTCCGTCGAACTGGCCGGCGGTGAATCAATCGACACTTTGCTCCGTGTAGCCGAAATGGGACTCGATCTGTGCGCTTTCCGGGAGGCAGCACGCAACAGAGGCGATGGCCTGCCCCGGATTGCGCTCGCGGTAGCGGGTCCTATGCCCGGCTTCATCCATTCGAGTCCTGGCATGACTAGTCTTGTCGAAGAGTTGCACAAGATTCGCTCATCTGACGTAACGGTGTTGGTGACGGGCGAGTCGGGAACGGGCAAGGAGCTTGTGGCCCGCGCCATTCACACTATCTCGTCGCGGCGTGACAAGGTCTTCGTTCCCTTCAACTGCACGGCGGTCCCGAAGGAACTGACCGAAGGCTACCTCTTCGGTTACCGGCGGGGCGCGTTTACCGGGGCCGTCTCAGACTCGCCTGGCGTCATTCGCACGGCTGCCGGTGGCACGCTTTTTCTGGACGAGATCGGCGACTTGCCGCTCGATGTGCAGCCGAAGATCTTGCGGTTTTTACAGGAGGGAGAAATTCAACCTTTGGGCGAGTCCCGCCCGCAGAAGGTGGACGTGCGGATCATCGCGGCCACAAACACTGACCTGGAGGGAATGGTCGAACGCAAAGAATTCCGCGAGGACTTATATTACCGTTTGAACGTCATACGCTTGCAGGTACCGCCGCTCAGGGAGCGAAGGTCGGAGATTCCAGCACTCGTCAACTACTACGTCAATCACTACGCGACCAAGTTTGGGCGGCGCGACATCACGGCCACGCCGCAGGCAGTAGACCTCCTGATGGTCAACGACTGGCCTGGCAACGTCCGGCAGTTATGCAACGAGTTGCAGCGTGCGGTCGCGCGAGCCGAGGACGGCACGCGGATCACGCCTGATCAACTCTCGCCGGAACTTCGCCGCATCTCACCGCCTCCCAAATCTGGGGCATCACTCGCCTCAATTGGCGCGGAGGCTTACGCCCTGCCCCCAAACGTCTCGCTTCCGGATGCGGTGGAAAACCTGGAACGCCGCATAATCGCCGAGGTGCTCAGACGAAACGACGGCAACGTCTCGCGCGCCGCCCGCGAACTTGGCCTCACGCGCCGCGGGCTACAACTCAAACTTGGACGCTACCGAATTGCTGCCACTGGCTAGAGGTCAGAAGTCAGAGGTCAGAAGTCAGAGGTCAGAAGTCAGAAGTCAGAAGTCAGAAATCAGAAGTCAGAGGTCAGAAGTCAGAAGTCAGAGGTCAGAAGTCAGAGGTCGGAGGTCAGAGGTCGGAGGTCAGAGGTCAGAAGTCAGAGGTCGGAGGTCAGAAGTCAGAAGTCAGAAGTCAGAAGTCAGAAGTCAGAAGTCAGAAGTCAGAGGTCAGACAGACCATTTTCCATATATCACTTGTCATTTCTCGTAATTTCTCGTTTGTCATTAGTTTCGTGAAGGGCCTGTGGGGTGTCGATCGTTAACTCGACCCCCAATGACCAATGAGAAATGACAAATGATATATGGAAAATCGTTCGCACTGATTTCTGACTTCTGATCTCCTCTGACCTCCGACCTCCGACCTCTGACCTCCGACCTCTGACCTCTGACCTCTGACCTCCGACCTCTGACCTCCGACCTCCGACCTCTGCCCTCTGCCCTCTGACCTCCGACCTCTGACTTCTGACCTCCGACCTCCGACCTCCGCCCTCTGGCAACGAAGTATCCACGTGATACTTCGTTCGCACCTGCATTGAATTCTTCCCAAACCTCATAACAGTCCGCATATCTGCACAAAAACCGGCAAGCGAGGGCCTGACAAGAACAAAAGGTGCGAACGAGGTATCACATTCGCAGCTGAAGTCGTGGTTTGTGAATGCGGCACTCGCACGACAGAAAAGCCCCCTTTCATTGGCGTTTAGACGCGACAGAGAGTTCCTTCACGGGTTGGCACAACGGTTGTAATGGAGCGTACCTGTAAACAGCTTTAAGTAACTTTTGAAAATCCACCCCGTGCCTCGATTGCTTCAGATGCCTGTTGGCAGAAGGGCACATAAGAACAAAGGAGAATCCACCATGTTGCGTCGTCTCACAGTTTGCTTGACCACCCTTAGCCTCATGTTAGTTTCTATTGCTCCTCTAACCGCGACCGCGTTCGCCAACACGTCTGGCGGCCAGAACCGGCACGGTCAGGAGAAACGCGATCGTAAACTTGCTCCTGAGTTCGACAGCACCGCCGCCGGTTCGACCGAGACAGTGCGCGTCATCGTTCAGACCAAAGGCCATCCCACAGCCGCGCAAGATCAGGCGATTGAGTCCAGGCGCGGCAACAAGCGGCAGACGCTCGACACGCTCGACGCGATTGTCGTTGACCTTCCGGCCAGTGAAGTGGCCTCGCTCGCGGCGCGCGATGACGTGGTTTATGTCTCGCCAGATCGCGCCGTAACGGCGCAGATGGATGTAACGCGTGAAGCAACCGGCGCGGCGCTGGTCCAGGCCGGCCTCGGCGGACCGACGGAGACGCCCGGCTTCACGGGCAAGGGAGTGACTATCGCCGTTCTTGACAGCGGCATCAGCGCCGGCCATCCGGACTTCCAAAAGAAAAACAAATCGCGCGTCATCGCCGCGGCGAACTTTACCGCGAGTGGTTCTGACGTGAATGGAAACGGCTTCGCGCTAGGCGACGGTACTGTTTTGGGCGACGGTACTGTTTTGGGCGACGGTACTGTTTTGGGCGACGGTACTGTTTTGGGCGATGGTACTGTTTTGGGCGACGGCGATCGATACGGCCACGGTACTGGCGTTGCGGGTGTCGCCGCCGGCAACGGCGCCGCTTCAGGCGGATACGCGGGAAACTACGCAGGCATCGCGCCTGAAGCCAACCTCGTTGACCTCAAGGTGCTTGACGAAAACGGCGTCGGCACGACGAGCGCGACGCTTACTGCAATCAACTGGGCGATCACGAATCAGAAGCCGTACAACATCCGCATCATCAACATGAGCCTCGGCACGCCGCCGCGCGAGTCCTTCCGCGTCGACCCTCTCTCGCAGGCCGTGGCGCGGGCCGTCAATGCAGGCATCATCGTCGTGTGCAGCGCCGGCAACAACGGGCGCACTGACGAGATCGTCGGCCACGACGCAAACGGCGACCCCATCTACCGCCAGGTTTATGGCGCGGTGAACAGCCCCGGCAACAGCCCGTACGCCATCACCGTTGGCGCGACCGACACGCGCGCTACCGTTCGGCGTTCAGACGACACAGTGGCGCAGTTCTCATCCAAAGGCCCTACGCAGTTCGACCACCTGGCGAAGCCCGACCTCGTCGCTCCCGGCCGTCGCCTGGTTGCTCCGCTGTCGCAGAACAACCCAACGCTCGGTTCCGAATACGCCGACCGCATAGTTCAGCCAACGAGCGGCAACGCCTTGCCGAATGCCTATTTCAAGTACTCCGGCACATCTTTCTCAGCGCCGGTCGTCTCTGGTGTAGTGGCGTTGATGCTCGAAGCGAACAAGTCGCTGACGCCTGTGCTCACCAAAGCCACGCTGTTGCGCACCGCTAACGCACTGCCGGTCTCTCTCTTTCACAGTAAGACGGAGAGTCTTCTCAGCCAGGGCGCCGGCCAGGTCAACGCCGCCGCCGCAGTCGAGATGGCGCGCGCTATCGTTCCCAACGCCGCCAGGTTGAAAGCGGGAGACCCGATTTTCCGTCCCGGCGTGACTCTTGAGACACTGAGCCAGTCAGTCAGCATCGATGGCGAGGCAGTCGCGCAGACGGCGCGCGTGCTCTATTCGAACGGCGTCATCTTTGCCAACCGTCCAGTTCTCACGAACGGCATCATGCTGGCCGACGGGATTATGTTGAGCGACGGCATCATGCTCGCGGATGGCATTGTTATCGGCGACGGGATAATGGTCAGCGATGGCCTACTGCTCTCTGATGGCATTATGGTCAGCGACGGGATTATGGTCAGCGACGGTATTATGCTCGCCGACGGCTTCGTTCTCGGCAGCGGCATCATGCTTGGTGACGGCATCATGCTCGCCGACGGCTTTGTCCTTGGCAGCGGCATCATGCTGGCCGATGGCTTTGTCCTTGGCAGCGGCATCATGCTTGCCGATGGCATCATGCTCAGCGACGGCATCATGCTGGCTGATGGCAGGACGGCCGGCGACGGTATCCTGTTCGGTGACGGGTTCGTCCTCGCTAGCGGCATCATGCTCACGGACGGCATCATGGTCAGCGACGGCATTATGCTGACCGATGGCATTATGCTCAGTGACGGGATCACGCTCGGCGATGGCGTCGTGCTGGGTGATGGTGTCCTGGTTAGCAATGGCGTCCTGGTTAGCAATGGCGTCCTGGTTAGCAATGGCGTGCTGGTTAGCAATGGCGTCCTGGTTAGCAATGGCGTCCTGGTTAGCAATGGTGTGCTGGTTAGCAATGGCGTCCTGGTTAGCAATGGCATCATGATCACTGATTAAGGACGCGAGGCGGGGAGCGCGGACGCAAAGCGCGGTGGAGCTGAACGAACCAGCTCCGCCGCGCTTTTTTCTTCACGACTTGAGTCTGTCCTCCGACGCACGCGCTGTTTAGAGTCGGGCTAATGCCCGACTAAGCGGGCAGTAGCCCGCTTCCAAACCCAAGCACGACAGAGTGAACTCTCCGGCCACTACGACATCGGGCATGCTTGAACAGCAACCATCTGCCAGCGGTGGTCGCGTTCGGCGTAAACCTGAATGATCTTGTACTGGCCGCCAATCTCGCGTCCTTTGTAGTTCCACTTCGCTGTATCACGGACCGTTAGCACCGCGGTGCTGCCAAAAACGCGCACGCTCAGATTGTGGCGAGTAATGTGTTCGATCGTAAGGTCGCCGGAAGTAATGTCGGAAATGAATTGAGCTTTATCATCGCCTTCCAAAGGGTAGGTGAAAAAGAAATCTTCCGCCATGATCCGTTGCAGCGTTTCTCCATCGCGCCGCACCAACGCCTTGAGCCATTCGTCATTCATCTGGCGAAGCTGCTGCTCGATCTCAATTGCGGGTCGTTGGGACCCCATTGTCTAGCTCCTTCCGGGTGGCGCATGGAATGATGAAGCTTCTACGCCCATTCGGATGCATGCGTCAACGGCCAGCCGCCCGCCAGCCGCTGCGAATACAGTCGGGAATGCCGGGACCGTGGAAAGCGTTTCCCGCTAACGCCAGGCCGGGGAGGACGGCAACGAGCTTTTCGATTCGCTTCACGCGATCGAGATGTCCGACGTGATACTGCGGCATTGAACGCGGCCACTTTGCGACCTGGGCAAAGAGTGGCGCGTTTTCAATACCGAGCAGTGCCCGCAGGTCGTCGCGAACGCGGCGAAGCATTTCGTCTTCATCCAGCTCAAACATGTCCGGCTGCAACGCGCCACCGACGAACGCGCGCAGCAACGCCTGGCCTTCCGCCGCACGATTCGCGAACTTGACGCTGCTGAATGTACAGGCCATCAAGGTTCGCTTTTCGATGAAGGGCACCACGAAGCCGAAGCCGTCGAGAGGATGCGGGATGTCCTCGCGCCGGTAAGCGAGATTGATCGTGGCCGTCGAAGCATAGGGAATATCATCAAGCTCCGCGGCAAGTTGATCATCCAGATTACGAAGCAATCGCGCGGAAGCATAAGCAGGCAGCGCGAGGCAAACAGCGTCGGCCGCGATCAATTCACCACCAACTGTGCGAACCCCCCAGGCCTTCGCCTTGCCGGTCTTAGCAGATTCACTATCAAACGTTAGGGTGTCAACTTCGGTATTCAGTCTAATGTCCGACAAACTTAAGTTTGTCGAACTACGCGCAATTCTTTCCGCTAGTCGATTTGTCAACACCTGCATGCCGGCGTCGAACGAAAGGAAAAGGCTGTAGCGCGCGCCGCTGGTGCCAGCGTTCATCGCTTTGGCGGGTTCGTCAGTCACGCCCTCCCTGACGGTCGGGCTACTGCCCCGTTTCCACAGGGCCCGAATCAAGCCGCCGTGTTCGCGCTCCATCTCCAGGAAACGGGGCATTGTCGCGCGCAGGCTGAGCTTCTCCGGATCGGCGGTGTAGATACCCCCAACCATCGGTTGGGCCACGCGTTCAAGCGCTTCGCGTCCCAGACGCCGTCTCACAAAGCTCGCCAGGCTCTCGTCAGCTTCACCGTTCGTAAAACTAGCGCGGGGCAGAAACAGATCGAGCGCCAGGCGGGCCTTCCCCGGCAAGCTAAGAATGTCGCTGGTGACAAAGGGCCAAATCCGCGAGGGGGCCAGCAAATGAAAGCCTTCGGGTACCGGACGCAGTTTGCCGCCGCGAACAATGAAACTGCGGCGGTGCTCTTTGTTTGTTTCGATCAGATTTGAAGAAAGGCCGATTCGCTTTGCCAGCTCAATTGCCTCGGGTTTTTCAGAGATGAAAGAGTCCGGCCCGCCCTCAAACAGGAAGCCGTCGCGATGTTCGGTGCTGATGACACCACCGAGCTGCGGACCGGCTTCGAGCAACAACACTTCAAGCGGTTCATCGCTTTGACTGCTGGACTCGATCAGACGATGCGCCGCCGCCAGTCCGCTGATGCCGCCGCCGATGATGACTACTCTTCGCATGAACTTTGTTCTTAAGAGCGGGGGCATGCCCCCTTCCTGACTGCAAGTTTTCCTCGTCGAATCGCTGACCGCGCGCCCTCATCAAACAAGGTCGGATTGCGCAGTCAGGAAGGGGGCCTGCCCCCGCTCATTTTATTTCCCGCGCAAGCAACAGTCCGGCGGACATACATCGTGGGCTGGTCCGCGTGTGCCTAAGAACCGGCGTGGCATTGCGGGATCCATGCGCTCCATGATTAGCTCCCGAATCATTCTTACGAAGACGGGATGCGTACCGGCAGTCGCCGCGCGAATCATGTTCACACCGAGTTCACTACAAAGTGCCTGCGCTTCGGTATCCAGATCATAAACGATCTCCATGTGATCAGACACGAAACCGATTGGCGCAATCACCACATCCGTTGTCCCGGCAGCTTTCAGCTCTTTCAAGTATTCGCAGACGTCTGGCCCGAGCCACGACTGCGCCGGCGGACCGCTGCGGCTCTGGAAGACCAGCTTGTATGGATGAGGTTTGTCCCTGTTCTCAACTCCTTCCGCAGCCAGGCGCGACGCTTCCTGTAGTTGTGCTTCATATTCGCAGTGCTCGGCCATTGAGAGGGGAATGCTGTGCGCAGTGAAAACTATTTGTGTGTTCGCCCGTCTTTCCCCGGGAATCTGTTCCAGCGCGGCGCTCACATTCTCGATGTTTGCTTCGATGAAGCCGGGATGATTGTAGAAGGCGCGCAACTTGTCGATGCGGGGCGCGTCCGCGCCGGCAGGTGCGCGGGCGCGGTCGATGTCTTCCATATATTGCCGGCAACTCGAATATGAGTTATACGCCGAAGTGACAAAAGCGATCGCGTGCTTGACGCCATCTGCGGTCATTTGCTGAACGGTGTCGGCGAGCAGCGGATGCCAGTTGCGATTGCCCCAGTAGATCGGCAGATTTGGTCCATGTCTGTCGAGCTCCTGTTTCAAGGCTGCAATCAGTTTTCGATTCTGCTCGTTGATGGGGCTGACGCCTCCAAACAATTCATAGCGTTTAGCCACCTGAATCATGCGTTCGCGGGGGACGTTTCGTCCGCGCAAAACATTTTCGAGGAAAGGCATGACCTCGTCCATTCCTTCGGGCCCGCCGAAGGAAACGATCAATAAAGCATCGTAGTTTGCAGTCTGGGGCGCCGAGTCTGAAGTCGGATTCATCGGGTTATCGAACTGATCAGAGTCGTTCAGTGGTTATCCCAACCGCAAACGTCGCCTTCCTTGCTAGTGAGCATTTGCTTGAGTTGCTTAGTACGGTCTGTAGTCAGTTCTTCTTGCGCTGCGCAGTAGCACATCGTAAAAACCGAGCCCTACTGAACGTTCGGGTTATCTGTGATTGGATAGATCGCCTCAAGCTGCGCATCTCGGAACACAACCCACGCGCGTTGAGCAGCCTTGAGCTTGTCTATAAACGCCGGGTTGCCGGCGCCTGCCGCGAGAAGCTGCTGATACACGCGATTCAGCTCCGCATCCGCCTTCTGGTACTGCTGGCAGAAGCACTTGTTCATATCGAACTGAGTTAGGGCGTTGGCGCACGGATGTTGGCCGTGGGGCGCTGGGCGCTTCTTTTGCTGGGCCTGGGCATAAGACGGTGTGAAGCAAAGAAGCAATAGAAGAGTCGGAGTCGTTCTTATTCGCATATTGTCCCCGCCATATTTTCTGGTAGCGCTAATGCGCTGGGTTGGTGTGGCTCAGTTCATGCACGGCATCAACGAGCGCGATGACATTTTCGACTGGAGTTTCCGGGAGGATCCCATGGCCCAGATTGAAGATGTGCCCCGGGCGGCCGCCGGCATAGTCCAGAATTCTTTTCGCTTTAGCGCGCACGCGTTCGGCATCAGCGAACAACACCACGGGATCGAGATTACCCATTGCTCCGACGTCGTGACCTACGCGCTGCCACGCTTCATCCAGAGGAACACGCCAATCAACGCCGATCACGTCGCCGCCCGCTTCCCGCATCAGCTCCAGTAAAGTGGCGGTGCCGGTGCCGAAGTGGATCACCGGTGTTCCAGTGGTAATGTTCTGGATAACTCTGCGCGTGTGCGGCAAAACATATTCGCGATAGTCATCGGGACTAAGGCAGCCGACCCATGAATCGAACAACTGGACCGCTTGCGCGCCGGCGGCGATTTGCGCGTTCAGATACTTCGCCAGGGCGCGGGAAATGAGCGACAGCATCGCGTGCCAGGCGCCGGCATCCGTGTACATGAGTGACTTCGTATGGACATAGTTCTTTGAGCCACTTCCTTCGATCATGTACGAGGCCAGCGTGAATGGTGCGCCGGAAAAACCAATCAGCGGCAAATCAGGTGGCAGCGCCCGCCTGGTGCGGCGAATCGCTTCGAAGACAAAATCGAGCGCAGTGACATCATCGACTTCCAGCAGCCGCGCAATATCCGAAGCCGAACGGACAGGATTGTGGATCGTTGGACCGTTACCTTTGGCAAACTCGAGATTGAGACCCATTGGCTCAATGACGAGCAGAATGTCGGCAAAGATAATCGCGGCATCCACACCCAGACGCTCCGCGGCCGTGATCGTAACCTCGGCCGCCAGATCCGGCGTCTTGCATAACTCGAGGAAGGATACTCGCTCCCGGATATCGCGATATTCTTTCATGTAGCGCCCCGCCTGGCGCATCAGCCAGATGGGTGTGCAGGGAACCGGCTCTCGCCTGCACGCGCGCATGAAGAGACTATCGCGTAAAGAGTCCGGAGTCAGGATTGTGGAGTCTGCGGTTGACGGCGTCATTTGTCGAGATACGAAACTGTCGGAACCGGACGAGAAATGGGGCGTTTGTCCCCGGCGTCGTTTCTTACTCTTTCGGTAACCACCCTAGTCTAGCAAAGCATGGGCGCAGTTAAATACCTGAGCCTCGCCGCTGCTGCTTTAGTTTGAAAATGCAATGATGGTTCATGAGCTTCCAGCCGTCTTCAGACGGCTTTCCCGAAGGGTTGATAGACCAGCGCTTTTAGCGCTGGGTCACCGGAGCGTACTGACCAGCAGCACGCTTCTAGCGTGCTTAAAATTAGCAGCTTTAGCATCACGGCCGAAGACACCTGAGGTAAGCCCGTTGAAACGGGCTTTGGGATTCTGGCGTGTCCTGCCCCGGCCGTCAAACGCCCGGTCTAGTAACCCTGAGGGAAAGCCGCCTGAACGCGGCTAAGGATATTTCGACTCTCGTCATCGCCGATCTCATGCGGCGAAATTATGGCCGTTTGAAAATGCATCTGCATCGTCTCGCTAGCGTCAACTTGTGGCGGGCGTGTCACCACGCAACCCGTTTTGCGCGCAGAGCATCCCAGTCATCCACGCTGGTCCAAATTTAAGAGCGGTCGATAAAAAGATCTTTCTTGATATTCATTGTGGGAACCTTTCCATCGTTCTTGACGTGTAATACATAAGCCAGACGGGGCATTCGTGTAACACTTCGCGTCCGGAAAACGTCTTAACACCGCAAGTTTTCGCTTTAGCCAGAAAGTTTTCGATATGACCGTTTCGAATCAACTTCTGAAAGGCCTTCTTGCAAGTTTGGCAATTATCCTTTTGTGCTCGTTAATCGCGCAGGCTCAACCTGGGGCGCCATCTCCATCATCGTCGCCTGCTGCTTCTCCCGTTCCCGCGTCGTCGCCGGAGGCCGCGCCACCGGCCTCAGGCAAAGTTGCCGGTGGCCGAGTAGTGATTCCGCCCGAAAAGGCCCAACCGGTACGTATCCCCCGCTTCGATAAACCTCCCGTCATCGACGGCAAGCTTGATGATGAAGTCTGGAAGAGCGCGGTGGTTTTGAAGGACTTTTACCAGACCAATCCCGGCGACAATATTGCGCCCTCGAAAGCAACCGAAGTCTTCATCGGTTATGACTCGAAGTTTCTTTATTTCGGCTTTCACGCCTACGACGATCCCGGCAAGGTCCGGGCCACTATGGCCCAGCGGGACAATGTGTTTGGGGAAGACAACATCAGGCTGTTTCTCGACACCTTTAATGATCAGCGTAAGGCTTACGTGCTGGGCTTTAATCCGCTTGGTGTGCAGCAGGACGGCATTCTTACCGAAGGCGGCGGCACGGATTTCAGCGTCGATGTCGTGATGGAATCCAAAGGCGAGCTGACCAGTGACGGCTGGACGCTGGAGGTGGCAATTCCGTTTAAGTCGCTGCGTTACGAAGCCGGCAAAGGCAAGCTCTGGGGCTTTCACGTGTGGCGCAACATCGATCGCTTCAATGATGAGATGGATTCATGGGTACCGATCAGCCGTGACAAGTCCGGCACCATGACTCAGGCCGCGCACATGACCGGCCTCGAGGGTATCTCCACCGAAAGAACTCTGGAGTTGATTCCAAGTGTGACTTTCTCCGAGACCGGCAAGCGGGTGAATGCTCTCCCGGCTTCGGCCCTGGCAGGGAATCCAACTTTGCTTGACCCGGGACGCATGGTGAACCAGCCGATCAAAGTCGAGCCCGGCCTGACGATGAAATACGGCATCACCCCGACGGTAACACTCGACCTGGCGCTGAACCCCGACTTTGCTCAGGTAGAGGCAGATCAGACCGTCGTCACTGCCAACCAACGCTTCCCGATTTTCTTCGAGGAGAAGCGACCTTTCTTTTTGGAAGGCATCGACATTTTTCAGACGTCGCTGCAGCCGGTGCACACGCGCGCCATTGTCGATCCCGATGTTGCGGTGAAGCTGTCAGGCAAACGCGGCAGAAATACGTTTGGATTGATGCTGGCCAGCGACAACGCTCCGGGCAATTTCAGTCAGGAGGAACGAAACGATCCCAATCAACTGCCCGTAATTGGACGCTTTCTGGATAAGAACGCGTATATCGGAGTGCTGCGTTTGAAGCGTGACGTTGGCAAAGACTCCAGCATCGGCTTCCTCGCTACCACCTACGACTTCATCGAAAAGCATAACCAACTTGCCGGTATTGATGGACGTTTACGTCTGGGGGAGCAAACTTATTTCAACTTTCAGGTGCTGGGGACCACGTCGCGGCGGTGCTTTTTTGAGCCGCGCGCTCGGCAGCGAGTACCTGCGATCACAGAGCCATGTTTCCAGAACTCAGACGATCCTTTTTCAACGCACACCCGGTATCGCACCGGAAACGGCTTTGGCTATTCCTATAATTATGAACAAGGCGGCCGGCACTTTGGCTACAACCTGCGGGGCGAGGGACGAACCAGTGACTACCGCGCGGACGTGGGATTCACGCGACGACGAAACACGAACTATGACGATCTTTTTGTCAGATATAATTCGGAACCTAAACCAAAGGCTACTGTGATCTCCTGGCGAGTCTTTAATTCGATACGCACGAATTTTGACTGGCAAGGCCATTTGCAAAACTGGGAAGACGAAGCCCAAATCCAGTTCAATCTAAAACGTTCGAGCTATTTCGGATTCGGATTTGTAGGCGGATACGAACGTTTGTTTGAAGAGGAATTCGGGCCGGCGCGGACCTCGTTCCAGGATGGAACTTTTTTTGGTCCAAATCCGGAACGTTCGACATACCAGGCCACCCCGTATTTGTTCGCCGGCACCCGGCCAAATAAGAAGTACGCTGCGAATATACTTGTGGTGCGCACCGCGGGCGCGTTCGATCTCGACTTTGGGGCTGGACCAAAGTTCCCGCGCGTCAGCCCGACGGCCCTCGCCTTTGGTCAGGGCGCGCCGCTCGATCCAGGTCCTGGCAGCCAGTTGAACGTCGAGGTCGGTTTGAATTACCAGCCAACTGACGCGCTCAGTTTTTCGCTCGACTATAACAAGCAGCGGCTGCGGCGCAACGATACCAGGCTGCTGGCTTTTGAAGACAATATCTACGCGCTCCATTCGACCTATCAGTTCACGCGATTCATCTTTGCCCGGGCGCGGGTTGATTACGACACGCTGGAGTCCAGTGTGCGCGGCCAGTTCCTGCTGGGCTGGACGCCTAATCCGGGAACCGCTTTCTATGCCGGTTACAATGATGATTTAGTGCGCAACGGGTTTAGTCCCTTCACCGGACAGCTCGAGCCCGGCTTCCGACGCAACGGCCGCACTTTCTTCATCAAAATGTCCTACCTTTTCCGCCGGAGCTTTGGCGGTTAAGCCCTAATCACGGATAATGCGGGAACTGAACAACGGACGGTCCACGAATTCACACGAATCACCGGTCCTTTAGTTAGAGGACGGACCTAATCTGGATAACGCGTGTTCAGAGTACCGACTTCAGTCGGGCTTTTGTCGGCTAAGAGAGAACCCAACTACGTTGGTACTCTGAACACCCACTATCCTGGTTTGATTGAGTCATCCCGTGCCAGTACACTGAAGCGTCTGAACTCTTAACATGAAAGTTCTCAGTTCCATTCCGTCCAGGTTAAGCGCGACCGTTGCGGGCTTACTAACTTTGCTGATCCTGCCGGCTCTATTCGCTGTCGCCTGTAAAAGCGACTATCCCGCGTCAGGCCGGCAGACGGCGCCCGGTGATAAATCCGCCGCGCGACAGGTAAAGACGGTGCCCGTCATGCAGACGCCGGTAGGCCAGACGGTGACCGTAAACGGCACGCTCGCTGCCTATGATCAGACTACGGTCAGTACAAAAGTCCCGGGCCGCCTGCAATCCATTTCAGTAGATTTGGGAAGCGTAGTGCGGCGCGGCCAGAGCATCGCGCAACTCGAGACCAGTGATTACAAATTGCGCGTGCAACAGACCGAGGCGGCACTGGCCCAGGCGCGTTCGCGGCTTGGCCTGTCACCTGACGGAACGGACGATAAGGTAACCGCTGAACAAACGGGAACGGTGCGGCAGGCGCGGGCCGTTCTGGATGAAGCAAAACTCAAACGAGAACGCGCGGCGAAACTTGTGGAGCAGGGCGTGATCGCGCGCGCCGAATTTGACGCGGCCGAGGCGGAATACAAAGTAGCAGTCGGGCATCTCCAGGACGCAATCGAAGAAATTCGCAATCGACAGGGCCTGCTGGCCCAGCGGCGCTCAGAGCTGGCGCTGGCCCGCCAACAACTCGCCGACTCGAACGTCTACTCGCCGCTTGACGGCGTAGTTCAGGAAAAGAAAGCCAGCGTCGGCGAGTATCTTGCCGCGGGCGCGCCGCTGGTGACAGTAGTGCGAATGGATCCCCTCAGGTTGCGGGCGGAAGTACCGGAGCGCGAATCGCGCAGCATTCGCATGGGACAACACGTGCGCGTCAGCATGGAGGGCGATCCGATTTCATATACTGGGAGCGTGAAACGGCTGAGCCCGACAATCACGCAGCAGAGTCGTGTTCTGGTAGTCGAAGCTGATGTGGTTAACAACGGGCGGTTGCGGCCGGGCTCTTTTGTTCGCGCCGAGATAGTGACCGACGAATCGAGCATGGCTGTGACCGTGCCGCCCAGCGCGATTGTTACCTTTGCCGGAATCGAAAAAGTTATCCAGGTGCAAAACGGCAAAGCAATCGAGAAGCCGGTGACGACCGGACGGCGAGGCAGCGACTGGGTCGAAATAATATCCGGCGTCAACGTCGGCGAAGCGGTGGTAGTGGATCCGGGAAATCTGCAAACCGGCCAGGCGGTCGCAGTGGTGCAATAGCGCCGCACTGACACAGACTTTAAGGTGCTGAAACGTTTGCATTAGCCCGCGAAGCGCGGCGATAGCGTAAAGCCTGGGGTGGAGCGGAGCGGAACCCCAGGATCTTTGGAGTACAAAGAAAGAGCCCGCGAAGCGGCCGACAGCCCTTCATCATGAGCACATCTCAGCTTTGCGCTATCGAACGCTCCGCGCGCTTCGGTTTTCTTATTCTTGGTCATCCTGGGGTTACGCTCCGCTCCACCCCAGGCTTTATGCTTTCACCCGCTGCGCGGGTTTTGGAGGGCTCGGTTCGCATTAATTAATCGACCCCTGAAGTCTGTTCCACTTGAAATGCAAAAGCTAGCTGAAATCTGTATTCGTCGTCCGGTATTCGCGGCAATGATCATCCTTTCGCTGGTCGTTGTGGGCACGGCGAGCTTTTTCAAGCTGGGCGTCGATCGCTTTCCTTCTGTAGACCTTCCCACCGTTAGCGTGCGCACAAATTTGCCCGGAGCTTCGCCGGAAGAAGTGGAATCCCTGGTGACCCAGCAGATCGAAGAAGTCGTCAACACCGTAGATGGCATCGACGAGTTGCGCTCAATATCGGGTCAGGGGACGTCGTTTGTGATCGCCACATTCAAACTGGATCGCGATCTGGAATCCGCGGCGCAGGATGTTCGCGACCGCGTCAATAGCCTGGGCCGGAGTTTACCGGACGACGCCAGTCCTCCGGTGGTTCAGAAATTCGATAATGACAGTACTCCCGTTGTTTCCATTTCGCTTACCGCCGATCGGCCACTACGCGAGTTGACGGAACTCGCCGATAAAACGGTGCGGGTCCAGTTGGAGCGGGTCGGGGGCGTCGGTGAAGTGCGCGTGGTGGGCGGACTGGATCGGGCCATAAACATCTGGATCGATGCCGACCGGCTGGCTGCATACCAAATTCCGGTAACCGCTATTCGCGACGCACTGACCCGGCAGAATGCCGACGTTCCGGGCGGCAACGTCAATACCGGCCGGGAGGAACTGACACTGCGGACGCTGGGCCGTTACACCGATCCGAAAGGCTTCGATGACCTGGTAATCGCAAACGTGAACGGGTCGCCAATCCATTTACGTGACGTAGGCCGCGCCGAGGACGGAACTAAAGAGCAAAGATCGCTGGCTCGTCTGAACGGCGTGCCCACCGTAACGCTGGAGATTCGGCGTCAATCCGGCGCTAACACCATCGATGTAATTAACGGAATAAAGAAAGAGCTGCCGCGCGTTACCAGCCAGTTACCGGCCGATGTGAAGATGGAAGTAATCCGCGACCAGTCGCGTTACATAGAATCAGCCCTGCACGAAATCCAGAAGCATCTGATCATGGGCAGCATCCTGGCCAGCCTGGTGGTGTTTCTCTTCATGCGCTCGTGGCGCTCGATGATCATCGCGGCGGTTGCGATTCCCTGTTCGTTAATCTCCACTTTCGGAATGATGCGGGCGCTGAACTTTACGCTCAACAGCGTCACCATGCTCGCGTTGGTCTTGATGGTCGGAGTAGTAATCGACGACGCCATCGTAGTCCTGGAGAACATCTTTCGTTTCATCGAGGAAAAGAAGATTGAGCCCAGGGAAGCTGCCAGAGAAGCCACAAAAGATATCGGCCTGGCAGTGCTGGCAACTACGCTTTCGCTGGTGGTTATCTTCCTGCCCGTATCCTTCATGTCGTCCATCTCCGGGCGTTTCCTTTATCAGTTCGGCATAACGGCCGCCGTCGCCATCCTGGTCAGCTTGCTGGTCTCCTTTACGTTGACGCCGATGATGAGTTCGCGGTTGATTCGTGTCCGCGACGCCGCCAAGGGAGGACATGGCGCACCGGCCTCGCGTCGAGGTTTTTATCGATGGATCGACAAGGTGTACACCGTGATGCTTGCGTTTGCCATGCGCCATCGCCTGGGAGTTTCACTAGTGGCGCTGGCGGTGGTGTTTTCCAGCATCCCGCTTTATCGCGCCGTCAAGCAGGAATTCATTCCCACCAACGTTGACGAAGCGGAGTTTGAAGTCAGCATCAATGGCCCGGAAGGCACGAACCTGGCGGTGATGAACCAGGTGATGCAGGCAATTGAAAAAGACATTCTCTCCACGCCGGGAGTGCGCCTGGTCCTCTCCAACGCGGGCGGATCATTCCTCGGCGGCGTTAACCAGGGAGGCGCGTATGTTCGTATCGCTCCGCACGAGGAACGCACATTCTCGCTGGGCCGTCTCTGGACCGAAACAAAGAAGGGAAATCCTTTCAAGGCATTTAAGGATAACTACAGCCAACAGGACGTGATGCTGGAAGTGCGGCGCCGCTTGCAGAAGTATGCACCGATGCGGGTAGGTGTCCGCAATGCGCAGTCATTTAATTTCGGCGCCGGCGGACGATCGGACATTGATTTCGCCCTGCGAGGCCCTGACATCGTGGCGCTCTCCGGATATGCGGACGAGTTGATGAAGCGCTCGCAGAAGCTGGGCGGAATTGTTGATGCCGACACTTCACTAAAACTGAACAAGCCGGAGTTGCGGGTGGAGATTGACCGCGCCCGCGCCGCAGACCTGGGCGTTAGCACTTCGGACATTGCCACTGGATTGAGGTTGATGGTGGGCGGCGAGGACCGCGCTTCTCGCTTTCGCGACGAGGCGGTCAACGAAGACTATGACGTCCAACTTCGCCTTAATGAGCGCGATCGAAGTGACGTGGCGACCATAGAACGTCTTTATGTCCCCTCCTCGCGAGGAAACCTGGTGCGGCTTGATAATGTCGTAAAGATCAAACGCGATACCAGCCCCTCCAGGGTGGATCGACTCGACCGCGAGCGCCAGGTTTCTATGCGCGCCTCGGTGGCTCCGGGGTTCGCTCTGGCAGATCGCATTCAGGCACTGCGTGGTGCGGTGGCTGAGATGAACCTACCGGCGGCTTATACGACTACCGTGGCGGGGAAGGGCAGGGAACTGGAAAGAACGTTTACGGAATTCATCTGGGCCTTCCTGCTCTCGATCATTTTCATGTACATGATTCTGGCCTCGCAGTTTGAGAGCACAATACATCCGGTAACGATCCTTCTCAGTTTGCCGCTTTCAATTCCCTTTGCTTTACTCTCGATATGGGGCACGGGCGACACGCTGAATCTTTATTCCGCCCTCGGGATACTTGTGCTCTTCGGTGTGGTGAAGAAAAACTCGATCCTGCAAATCGATCACATGAACAGCCTGCGCGCCAAAGGCATGGAACGTCATGAAGCGATCATGCAGGGGAACCGGGACCGCCTCCGGCCAATCCTGATGACGACTCTCGCCCTGGTAGCCGGCATGCTGCCCCTGGCACTGGGGACCGGCCCGGGCGCTGAAGAGCGTCGGTCAATCGCCGTGGTGGTTATCGGTGGTCAGACACTCTCATTGCTGCTGACGTTAATAGCGACACCGGTTGTTTATTCATTGCTCGACGATTTCAGAATTACAACTCGTTGGCGCCGCCTTTCTGCCGGATCCGAAAACGTCTTCGAAAAACTCAAAGCACCCTTTCGCCGCCCGGCTCCCGCCGCCAGCGTTTCAGACGAGCCACTGCTTGAGGCTTCGCACGGTTCCACCCAGTCGGGACATTCGAATGGCCCAATCAACGAAAGCACCCTGGCCCGAACCACCTTTGACGAAGTGGACAAAGATCCCGTCGGCGCCGGCGCGAGCAAGTGAAGAGATCAAGCTGGACTCAGTGACACATAATGCCGCGTCCACCGGCATTATGAAGCAGTTTTAATGCATACCAAGTAGTTGGGCATCTCTCGTACTCTCAGGAGGTGAATGCTTGAATGTTATACTGCGCTTGTGGATCTTGAGTGGGATGAAGCTAAGGCTAAGGCCAATTTTGAGAAGCACGGGGTTTCGTTTGCGGATGCTGCCACTGTCTTCGACGACCCACTCTATGTCGATTTCTATGACCCGGATCATTCCTTTGATGAAAGACGCTATCTCATAATTGGCTCATCGAAGGAGGATCGCATATTAATCGTATCTTACACTGAAAGGAACGATGTCGTCCGCTTGATTAGTGCGAGAGAAGTGACAACGACGGAACGTAAAGCCTATGAAGAAGGTTGAATCAGAAGTAGAAGATCTTCGGCCTGAGTATGATCTGCGAAACCTGCGGGTTCGGAAGCTCGGTCCTGGGCGCAAGGCTTTTGGCGACGTTATCAGGCTGGAGCCTGACGTCGCGGATGTCTTCCCAGACGCCGACGCAGTGAATCAAGCGTTGCGCTTCCTTATCAGAGTTACGAAGGACAATCAACAGTCCCGACCCACCAAGGGCGATGCCTAATAAAGAGTTGCAGGTGCGTCGCAATCCGCGTACTTCCCGATAAGGGGTTGCTCCATTACGGCGGCTTTTCATGTGAACTTGGCTGCGGGCCTTGAAGAGGCGTGGTACGCGAATTACGACCGCCCTGGAACGGCGGGGAAAAAAGACAGGGCGAACCACCACTTCCTGATGTCGCCCCATAACAAAATCGTTTGACGCGAGCGGCGGGAGCGTGTTTCTCAACTTGATTCATCCGGCTATGCTTGAATGAATTCGCGCCGCCGCGCCAACTCCGACGTTCGCCCGATATGAATGAAATGGTTCAAGAAGAATTAACCGTTTTTTCTCGGAACAGCCATCGTTCTCAAACTGGCCTCATAGTAACCCTCCTCGATTCAACATCGCAGCAGGTTGAAATTGTGGTTGGGCGGCCTGGTTTGCCCAATCTCAAGGCAACGTTGGGTCTGGGTGAGGTCGCACTTTTTGAAACGCCCGAGGGAATCTATGAACTACGCGTGCTCTTTACTAACTCAACCAAGGTTGATCTTTTGGTTACCCAGATTTCCCCGCGACCGGGAATCGCGGCCGGATACATCGACCAGAACGCCGAAAACACGCCTTTCTTCCCAGAAGAGTTGGATCTAATCGCGGCTAGCCTCAACGAGATAGAGTCGGCGATGGTGGATCGGTCTGACGTCAAACCGGAGCAGATGCGCTATCTCGGGCAAAAGCTCGAAGAGATGCGCGAGGCCTCCGAGCGCCTCGGCAGGAAAGACTGGATCAACTATGCCATAGGCACGCTGACCAGCATCGTAGTCACCGCCGCATTCGATCCTTCTGCCGCCAAGGCTCTGCTACAAACTGCGGGTGCAGTATTGAGTTGGGTCTTTGGCAGCGGACTCAGATTGTTGACCTGATCGGGCGAACAAATCGTTGGACGCGAGCGGCGGGAGCGTGTTTCGTAACTAGCTTGGTGCGGCGAAGGGTGCTTTGATTCGCGCCGCCGTCAACTCAACCGTTGGGCCGCTAATTTCTTCTCAATTTGGAGATTGAAGATGTCAGAACAACATCGGGCCTTCCTCGCGATGCCGTTTCGACCAGAACTTAGCTGGATCCGGGAGGCAATTCGCGCAGCTACCCAAGAACTTGCCATTCAGTTGCGCGCGGTAGATGAAATCCTTGCCCCCGGTGAAGAAATTGTTGCTGGAATTCGTGAAGAGATCCGCCGCTGTTCGCTCGCCTACGCTGTTCTAACGGATCTCAATCCCAACGTTATGTACGAGCTTGGACTTCTGCATGAGGCGTCTAAACCGACAATCCTGTTAGCCGATAGGGAAACGATACATCTTCTCCCATTCGATATCCGAACGCGGATGGTTGTTACTTTTGAGAAGCACCAACACGCGGCACACGAACTGACTCAGGCAGTGATTACCGCGACGGGACGCCTTTTGGCATTATTTGATCCCGCCGTTCGCGCGCAAGCCGTAAGTGCTTCCCCTCAACCACCTGCTTCGCATGGTTATGGCGTGCAACTTTCCATTTCACAATTCGATTGGGAAAAGATAAAAAATGATGGCGCTCGCGCGGTCGGACGAAAGGGCTGTTCAACTAACAACATTTCTCCTCACGACGACGGCGACTTCAAGGGTTGGCGACTGAAGGCGCGGTGTTCTGGCGGTGATACTATAATTGTCTTTGTGGACCTAAACGGCGACATCGCATCTGTCGATGTCCAATAAACCCGCGGCCCAACAAATCGTTGGACGCGAGCGGGAGCCTCTCTCTTAACTAGCTTGGTGCGGCGAAGGGTGCTTTGATTCGCGCCGCCGCGTCAACTCAACCGTTGGGCCGATTCGCACTCAATGGGATAAGAAGTTATGGAATGGATATATCCAGGAATCACACTACTCAGCTTAATCGTGGCTGTCTTGGCGGCAACAAACAAATTGGTGTGGGCGAAGGAATATCGAGATGCTAAGGACGAAACTATCAAGGCGAAGGAAGCGCAAATTGAGCTGCTAAAGAATGAGATTCAAAATCTCCGTGAGTTCACATCGTCGAAGGTGCGGGAATCTTTCATTGGTATGAAGCAACAGCTCGAGGAATACATTGAAAAGCTTCAGCAAGACCTTGAAAAGAAGAATGAGGACATCGTCAATCTTCAGAAGAGCGGAGAGGATCGCGCGGCAGAAGTTCAACGCCTGACCGAAGAGAGAACCGTGTTATCAAACACAATCGAAAAGTTGGAGAGCGTTGTCGATGATCAGTTTATTGGCGACCTAATTCGCCGAAGCTTTTTTGGGTATGACGTAAGTTTGAAAGGAGACCTTGCTTCCGTTAGGGCCTTTGTCGAGAAAGCGAATCAGCTTGGCGAATCAAAAGGGGGATCCCTAATTCGGGCAAAAGATCATGAGGTAGTCCAACTTTCGTATGCGAATTCCGTCTCAGCCGACGCACTTGAAGGATTGGCAAACGAACTTGGCTTGCAGCTTATCGAAATTAAAAAGAGCAGGGGGTTTACGTTCTGATGGTGTCGCCGCCGCCCAACAAAGCCTTGCAGCGCACGGCGCGGTAGCATGTTTCTCAAATAACCTCTTTGCTTCAGCTTGAATGCTGATCGTGCGCCGCAGCTGAAGGCCAGCGTTAGGGGCTTGATCCCTCAGTTGTTGGAGACAGATCGTATGGAGACAGAAAGTAACATTGGACAAATAAGCTGGTATCACTATGCCGGCATTTTTCTTTTATCGCTGGCGACGCTGCTGCTGGAACTGGCTCTAACGCGCGTGCTGTCGGTCGCGCTCTGGTATCACTTCGGCTTCCTTATTATTTCGACTGCGCTGCTTGGCTTCGGAGCATCCGGCGTCGTACTCGCCCTATGGCCAAGGTTGCGTGAACGGGTTTCGCTTGATCGGGCACTAGCATCGCTGGCGCTGGCTTTTGGCGTGACGACTGTGATCTGCTTTTGGTTGATGCAGCACATCCCATTCGATCCGTTCAGCTTGCTAACAGATAGGCGGCAGATGTTCTTTATGCCGCTTTACTACATCATCATCTCTGTCCCGTTCTTCTGTTCAGGGTTGGCTCTCGCTTTACTTTTCACTCGCGGCGCGCGGCATATCAATCGCCTGTATGCCTTCGACCTGTTCGGCGCGGGACTGGGTTGCGCCGCCCTCGCGGTGGTGATGCCAATCTTCGGCGGCTCAGGCTCGGTAGTTGTGGCGGCGGCAGTGGGACTGCTGGCGGCGGCGGTTTTTGCTTTCCACAAAGAGCGAAAACTGGCGGGCCTTTGCCTTGGGCTCTGTATCATCGCTCTCGCGCTCGCGTCGTTTGCCAACCGTACTCTGCCAATCTCTGTGACCCCCAATAAGCAGCGACCGCTGCGCCCGCCCATTTACACGGCATGGAACACTTTCTCGCGGATTGATTTGTATGAAGCCCCACCGAATCCTCAGACCAATACGCCCGGCGCGCGTCGTTTCGTCTTCGACGCGGGTACCGCGACCACAGGGATGCAGGACTTGCGTCCCAGCGTGCGCGATTACCTCAGCCGCAATCAAAACGATAAGGACTACGACTCCGGCATCGCTTACGTCGGCAAACAAAATCCGAGGGTCCTGATCATCGGCAGCGGCGGCGGCGCTCAAGTGCTCGACGCTCTCCACTTCGGCGCGCGCGATGTCACGGCCGTCGAGATCAATCCGATCATCAATGAGGTGGTCAGCCGCCGGATGATCGATTACTGGGGCGGACTCTTTAACCAACCGGAAGTCCGTCTGGTTACCGAAGAGGGACGTAGCTACGTGCGTCGCTCGCGCGAGCAGTATGATGCGATCATCTCGGTGCATACGATCAGCAACGCGGCTATCGCGTCGGGCGCTCTCTCGCTCGCGGAAAATTATGTGCTGACGCGCGAGGCGTTCGAGGATTATCTCGACCACCTCACGCCCGACGGCGTAATCTACTTCACGCGCCCGGAACAGCAGATTGCGCGCCTCTTTGCCACGGCGCGCGAAGCCCTGGCAGCGCGCGGTATCACAGATGCGGCGGCGCACCTTTATGCCTTCCGTGTCCCATATATCCCGCAGACGTTTCAGGCCGTCGGAAGGAATCGGCTCTCTTTCAGAGCGGGTTTTCTGCTAAAGAGGTCGCCGTTCACGCCGGAAGAGCTGCGCCGGATAGAAGAGTTGCTTGGTGTCGGTCTTCCCTCCCGCAATCCCAACCTACCAGCGCCGGAAGTTCTTTACTCGCCACTCGAGCCGCAAGCGGACAGCATCTATCAGACGCTCGCCACTGCGCCTGACGTGCGCGCAGTCTATCGAGCGCAGGCGGCGCAGATCGAACCGGCGACGGACGACCGGCCGTTCTTCAACCAACATACGCGCTGGTCAAGCATCAATCTCAACACCTTCCGTGATTTATTCATGCAAGCGGGGCAGGGACGCATGGCACTCGAAGACCGCCCCGTCGCGGAAGTTACGTTGCTCGTTCTGCTCGCTCAAACAATTCTGATTGCGGCGGCGCTCATCCTATTGCCGCTGGCGCGGTTCTCGCGCGAAGGTTTGCGCGCGCCCAATCGCTGGCGCTTTCTGGTCTATTTCGCAGGTTTAGGTCTCGGCTTCATCATGATCGAGATCGCATTGCTCGGTCGCTTCATGCTCTTCTTAGGTCAGCCTGTCTATACCTTCGCCGTCGTTCTCGCCAGCCTGCTGATTTTCACGGGCCTGGGCGCGTACCTCGCCGGAGGTTTTCGTTCGCAGCCCCGCCGGGCGTTAGTGCGAATCGTGCCGCTCATTTTGCTGACACTGATTTTGACCGCTTTCGTCATGCCGGTGCTGTTTTCCGCCGCGCTGGGGTTAACGCTTTTGTGGCGCGTCAGCCTTTCAGTCGCTTTGCTCGCGCCACTTGGCGTTTTGCTCGGAATGCCTTTCCCGACAGGTATGCGAATCGTTTCCGCAGAAGCTTCGGCACTTGTCCCATGGTCCTGGGGAGTCAACGGATTCTTCACTGTCATCGGCACTGTGACCGGGCTGATACTTGCCATGTCTTTCGGATTCAAGGCGGTGCTTTTAGTCGGAGCCTTGTGCTACCTGATTGCGTTGGCAGCAATAGCAACGAGTAACAAACTGTTTAACCCAACGGCAGCTTGATATTTCAATTCGCAATGGTGAATGGCAGTAAGGATAATTGGATAAATCTGCGCGCCCAATGCCACGCCTAACAACTCGTCGTTGGACCGGAGCGCGGGGCAACGTGGTACCTGGGTGCCGGAGAAAAATTCGACGCAGCTAAGCTAAAGGGCTATCCGGCAGGAAGTTTTGTTGTCATTCCGGCTGGTGTCCCTCATTTCCTGGCGACAAAGGAAGGCCCCGTGATAGTTCAGGTAAGTGGCACCTGCATTTTTGGCACTGACTACTTAGAGAAATAAAATTGATAATGCTTTTTAAGAAGTTATTGTTTGGGTTGGGGAAAACAGCGGGGGCATGCCCCCTTCCTGACTGCAAGTGTTCCCAGTTGAAACTTTAATTACTCAAGATTTGAAATCTGAATTACTCAAGATTTGAAATCTGACTCAACTCTATCTACTTGCAGTCAGGAAGGTGGGCATGCCCCCGCTCTTTCTTTTCGAATTGCAGGACGGGGCAGTAGCGACCGGTTCTCTTAGCGCTAAAGGCGCGAAATGTAACAGCCTGGGGCAACGCCCCAGGTAGAAAGTCTCGCAAATTTTTGGGAGCGCTGAAGGCGCGGAATAGGGAGAATTCCCTCCAATTTCATTTCGCGCTTTCAGCGCTAAGAACCTTCCACAGGGTCCCACCTGGGCCGATGGCCCAGGCTATTACATTTCGCGCCTTTGGCGCTGAGACTCCGGGTTTTCGCACCTTGGGTAGCGACCGGGTACGATTGGTTTGACGATCAGAGCAGTACTTATGAGTGGTTGATTTGACTCGCGAACGGATTTGTCTTACAAGCAGACTCGGCTTCAGAACCTAAAACTTTAAAGCATTCCGAATACGGAAAGGATCTCGTCCATGATCAAATTTCGTCCCAGTCTTTTAGCACTCGTGTTGCTGGCGGCTGTCAGTACCGGCTTTGCCCAGGCTCATAAGAAAAAATCCGGCGGCGCACCAATGCATGCAACGCACGTGATGATTACTCCGGATGAAGTTAAGTGGGGACCGGCGCCGCCCAGTCTTCCTCCCGGTTTCGAAATGGCGGTACTGCGCGGCGACCCCGGAAAAGCCGGCGGACAATTTGCCATTCGAGCCAGGTTTCCCGACGGCTATCGTGTGCCTCCGCATTGGCACCCGACTGACGAGAATGTTGTCGTCATCCAGGGAACCTTTTTGATCGGCCTGGGCGAAAAGTTCGATGAAGCAGCCATGCGCGAAATGCCCGCCGGATCGTATTTGCTAATGCCACAGCGCGCAAGACATTTTGCCATGGCCAGAGGCGAGACTATTATTCAGGTTTACGGCATTGGTCCATTTGCAGTCAATTACGTGAACGCCGCTGACGATCCGCGCCACAAGCCTAAATAGTCAAAGTAGCAAAGGGAGCGGCCCCGCGTGGCCACCGATGACCTTTCAAAGATTCGTCTACGAGCATAGAGGTCCGATGGTCACGCCGCCGCTTTTGTTCGCCCTGGTCTGGACCAGAGGCATGGTGGACCATGCGTGGCTGGTCTGGCCCGCCGGACTGTTCGTATTCAGCGCTGGATTATTCGTTCGTATCTGGGCCCAGGAGCACCTTCATTTTCGTCTCCGGGACGTGCACAACACCTTCACCCGCACCGGTCCTTATCGCTGGGTTCGTAACCCAATCTACATCAGCAACACTTTGCTCTGCGTGGGCCTGACTGTACTTTCGGAGATCGTTTGGCTGGTGCCGGTTACCGTGGTGTGGTGTTTGATTGTTTACACGATTGTAATTCGCGAGGAAGAGGCTAGATTGCTTGAGCTGTACGGCTCTCCCTATGCAACCTACTTGCAGGAAGTTTCCCGATGGATTCCGCGACCGGCGAAAAAGCAGCCGGGAAACTTTAGGCAGTTTCTCCTGCCTTCAATCAAAGCAGAGGCCCACAATCTGCTGCTGCTGATACCGTTCATCATCAAGAAGGTGGTCTTCGGCTTGCCCTTAATACTCAGGAGATAGACAGTGGGTCGTTGGCAGGAGTGGCTCCTAGTGAGCACCCACCTGCTACCGCATGGTGGTACTGACCTCATCGGACCGGGTCATGAGTGTTTGCCATGACGCCCACACTAGCGCTGCGGTCCCATGAAGTCAGTACCACCATGCGGTAGCAGGTGGGTCCGCATCGCAGATTCCAACATTTGCGCTAATGGAAAATGAGAAATGACAAATGGCAAATGGAAAATCTTCCGCCGCGTTGCACCCCTCCCCAACCCTCCCGGAGTGCTATTGAAACACCTTGTCCACCGGCACAATCACTACGTCCTCAGGCCTTACATTTATCCTGTAAACCTCGATCAGCTTGTCTTCGTCCGTGATGTCTTTGGGCTTCGGAGCGTTGTAGGTGATCGGCGAAGGCCGGTTGCTGAGGATGGTGTCGCGCAGACCGGTTGCATCCTTCGTGATGATCGCGATGCGCATGCCGCCGGGTTTCAGGTATTTCTGAATGGCGCGATTCACGTCCTCCAGCGTCAGCTTCGCCAACTGATCGCGCATATAAGTATTGAAGTTCGGAATGTGATAGTAACGGCTGTCCATCTCATAGCCGAGTTGCGCATCCTGCGTCGCCGTCAACACGTTCACGTACTTCGTCAGAAACTCCCTGGTTGATTCGAAAGCCTCGCGCGACATTCCTTCCCGGACCAGCTTGTCATATTCGTAAAGCGCGCCGCGCAGGACGAAGTGGCCGTTCTTCGGTTCGACGGGCCGTATCCATATCTGAAATATTTGCTGCTGCCGGCCCAGGTTCGGATCGGGCTGAAACTGATACATGCCGCGCGGGAAGTACTCAATGTAGGCATAGTCGCCGTAGTTCAAGCCGCGTGCTTCGCGCAGACGCTGGTAAAGAAAACTGTTGCTTGAGCGATGCTGGCCAAAGTATGACGCGACTAGCGCCAACGCCGGCCAATCTTTATCAGCCCGCGTCGCGTAAATCGGAAAGCCAAGTGATAAAGCAGTAGAGCGAGTCTCGCGTTGGATGATCTCGATTTTCAGTCCGGGAGAGAAAGCCGGAGCGGCGAAGCGCGCGGTACGAGCACTGCCTTTGGGAAGCTTCGCAAAGTCGGTTTCGATTCTTTTGGCAAACGACGCCGGGTAGCCGCCGGCCAGACCAATGACGAGATTTGCCTGAGTGTAATTCTTTTTGTAAAAGGCCCTCAGGTCATCAACGGTAAGCGATTCCAGCGAACTTACGTCTCCGCGGTTCTGATGGCCGTAGGGGTGGCTTTCCGGATAGATCATGTTATAGAGCACTTCCTTGCCCAGCTCTTCATCATTGCCGCCACGCAACGATACCTTCAGATAGTTGATTGCATCGGTTTTCAGGCGAGTGAAATCGTCCGGGCGAAAACCAGGGTCCAACATCATCTCGCTTATGAGCGAGTAGTACTTCTCCAGGTTATCGAGGTGGGTAGTGCCGGTGAAAACTGTCATTTCTTTGTCGATTTGCCAATCGAAAGAAGTGGCCATCGGGTACATGGCTTCCGTAATCTCGGGATAGGTCTTTGAGCGCGTACCGCCCTCGGCCAGCATGGCGGCGGTCAGCGCGGCCACACCTTCCCTGCCTTTGGGATCCGAAGCCGATCCGGTCATGAAAAGAATTCGGAATGTGATCAGCGGCGAACGGTTCGTCAGCAAAACGTTTTTCGTCTCGGCAGCTTTCATAGGCTTGTTGTTCTGAGCGACCACCAGGGCGGCAGGCATGGTGCCGACAATAACGAGCGAGATAAGCAGTTTGCGCAGCATTAGTTTCCCGCCTCCTTATTTTTCTTCTCAGTGGCCAACGTAACAATTGTGCGATGGTTGTCCACAAAGTAGCGCGTGGCGACGTCGCGAAGGTCCTGCGGCGTAATCGTGTCGTAAAGCGCGTAGAGCTTATCCACCGTCTCCGGACTTCTGCGCAGCGCGACATACTGGGCCATCGCCCCAGCGATAGCCTCTGAGCTGTCCATCCCCAGCGCAAAGTTGTACCGCAGACGCGAGCGCGTTGCATCCAGCTTTGCCTGCGACACGGTTTCGGTCGTTAACCTCTTGAAGGTTTCAATGATTTGCTGCCGCACGTAGTCCATATCTTTTTCGTCTTTCACACTCGCCGACACGTAGAAGAGCTCCGGATCCGCCCGGTTGTCAGATGAATAGCCGAGCGACTCCACCTTCTGCTCTTTCAAAACCAATCGCTGATACAGATCAGAGTTCTCGCCGAAGGCAATCGGCGCCAGTAAATCAAGCGCCGCTTTATCTTTCTTGACGTCGGAGTATGCCGGCCCGCGAAACGCGACATATATCAAAGGCAGAGTCTCAGATGGCCAGGGAACGTGCGCGGTGAGCGGCTCTTTTTGTTCCGGCTCGACGGGAATCTGCGGAGCATAACTGCCGCGCTTCCAGTCGCCAAAGTATTTCCTGACCATTGCCAGCGCATTGTCGCGGTTAACATCGCCAACTACCGTGATGGTCGTGTATTCGGGACGGTAGTAACGCTTGTAAAACTCCCAACTGTAGTCGTACTGGTTGGGCATGTCCTCGATATCTTCGATGAAGCCCATCGTGGTATGCGCGTAGGTATGTCGCTTATAGGCAGTCGCGCGCAGCACTTCAAACAGTTTTTCTTCGGGGTCGGCGCTGTTCTTGTTGAATTCGCCCAGCACCGCCCTCGTCTCGGTCTTGTAAGCATCGGGCGCGTACTTCAGATGCTGGAAGCGATCGGCCTCCAGCTCCATAACCCGATCGAGGTCCTCTTTGGAGAAGACTTCATGAAAGACAGTTCGGTCGTCGGTGGTGTAGGCGTTGGAGTCGGCGCCGGCGCGTTTGAGAATCTCGTCGCGCTGCTGACCGGAAAAGTGTTCGCTGCCGCGGAACATCAAGTGCTCGAACAGGTGAGCGTATCCGCTCTTGCCCTGCTCAATCTCGTTACGCGATCCGGTCGAAACCACGATGTAGAGTGCAACCAGGTTCGGATAGTCCGTGGGCACAGTGATCAAGCGCAAGCCATTCGGCAGATCATCGATAGTGTAGCTGTAGGGAAACAGCTTGCGTGATTTCTGCTGGGACAGTGCCAGAAGAGGCAAACAGAAAAGTAGCGAGACGACTATAAAGAGTTTCATTGCCGTATATGCTCCCGAGTGTGTTTAGTTTTGGGGACGGGAGGAGTATACACCGACCAGCGTCGAGAGGTGTAGTGGTCGGTGGAGCCTTTATTGCCTTGGCCGTGATGAAAGAGCCTTTGCAACGAACACCGATCACGGGATCGTGTCATTTCATTGCGCCATAGTCTCCTAACACTGATCATGGCTCAGTCCGCGAAGCGGACGACTGGAAATAGCCCAGCACTTTAGTGCTGGGACCGATTGGAATAGTAGGCTAATAGTCCGCGAAGCGGACGGCTGAGAAAGGAGCCCCACAATGCCTCACTCTTACGTTAGCAATCTGATGCACTGTACATTCAGCACAAAGGAGCGTTTTCCTTTTATTGCCGATGACCTTGAGTCCGACCTCTGGCCTTACATTGGAGGTATTGCGCGCAAGAACAGAATGAAGGCATTTGCAGTCGGGGGCACCGAGGATCATGTCCATTCATTGCTTTCATTGCCGGCGACCATGAGTTATGCGAAGGCGTTACAGCTAATAAAAGGCGGATCGTCGAAATGGGTGCATGACGACTTCCCGACATACAGCAAGTTCGAATGGCAAGACGGATATGGAGCTTTCAGCGTGAGCGCGTCTCAAATGAAAAGAACCATTGCGTATATTAGGTCACAGCATGAGCATCATCGGAAAAAGACATTCCAGGAAGAGTTCATTGAATTTCTCGATAGGTATGGCATCGAATATGACCCGCGTTATGTATTCAGGTAGGGTCAGCCGTCCGTTTCACGGACTACTTATTGTTTTCTGCCTGAGGTCCCACCAGTTAACTGCTGGGCTATTTTCAGCCGTCCGCTTCGCGGACTATCGATCCGGCAGATGCACTACTTTGGTTGGGGGATCTTATCGGAGACTTCCTCCGGCATTTCCTCCGGCAGTCGTAACACGCTTTGCCAGCCGGAACCGTCGGCGCGCATTTGCGCGGTGAGGTCGTCGCGGAGTTTGTGCAGGTTATCGCTCAATGTGTGCGGATAATTGTTGAGGTCAGCGAAGCGCGCCATTTGTTCTCCGACAAAAGCTTTCTGCTTTTCAATCGAAGGAATCGCGGAGTGCTGTCCATTTTCCCAGAAGGGAAGCAGCAAACGTTCGACCCGCGCGGCGCCCGGGATTTCAATCTCTTCATCATCCAGGCCGGTCACGTCCGCGACATAGTTTCCTTTCGCGTCCAGACCACGAAAGACCTGCAGGTAGCCGGGCAGAGTTGTCTTGTCAGGGGAGTTGGAAGCTTTCAACGTGGGACGGCCATCGATCAGGCACTGTTTGAAGATTACGCCGGCCACATTTCGCACCTCGCTCGAAAGCTTGGTGCCGACGCCAAAGCCCGCAACTTCAGGAAACTCCCTGACGATGTGCCGCACTTTGTCCACGTCAAGATCGCCGGTCAGGTTGGGCCGCAGGCGATGCAGGCCGTTGGCTTCGAAGAAATGCAGACACCACCTTCCCAGGTCGGCAAGATCACCTGAGTCCACTCGAAATCCCTTGAAGGCTTTGCGGCGTGCCTCAGTCGAGGTTGCCGCCATCGCTGCGTGCACTGCGCCCATGTAGACGTCGATGGTGTCCAGCAGCAGCGTGGTGCCGTTTGGATTGGCATCCAGCCAGCGCTCGAATGCAACTTGCTCGAAATGCTTCGGCCGGCCAGTGCGCGGCTCGATCTCCGGCTGGTACATATACTCGAGATAGGCTTGCTGCCAGTAGTGCGCTTCGGTACCGACCGCAGGGATGTCCAGGCGGTGCGCCGCTTCCATGTTCGACGTATCGTTGAAGCCGCCGATGAAAGCGTAAACAGCGATATCGACGGCGCGTTCAATGTCTCCGTTGCGGCGCAATGAAAAGTCCGATAGCCAGCGACTACCGGCTGCCATACGAAACTGCATCGCAGTGCTCGCCGTGGTCATCGGTAAATCGAAAGCGTGCTCGAACTTGATCTCCTGCGCCTGGGTTAGTCCGAACTTGCCGCTGATGTCGGCGAACGGCTGGTTCGGAAACATGATCGTTCCCGGCCGCACTGCGCGCACGGCGCCGGCAAACTGAATGTCTTCGATTGCTTTGGCGAAGCGTTGCAGGCCGCCGCGGTCCTGTTCGAGGAATCTGAGACGCGGCCGATCGATCTGGCTGTCGATCAAAAGTCTGACCAGCCGTTCGTGTCCCAGGCAGGAAGCAAAGGGCAGCTTGCGCTGGGTGACGTAGAAAGTAGCTTGCGCGTCACTGAGGCTACGGTCGTGAAGGCGGGTGACGTCTTTGTAGGACGCGTCGCCCATCGCGGCGTGATACCGATCGATGTTGAGTGTGCCCATCTATGGAAATGATATCACGGCCTCTTCCATTGCCAATTGCCGATTTCCGATTGCCAAATGGTTTTTGACGAGACAGCCAATCGCATTTGGAAATTGGCAATCGGCAATGCATTGGGGTAGTGGTACAGTTTGACTCCCTCTCCCTTTGGGAGAGGGTTAGGGTGAGGGCCTGAGCGCAAATTGCAATCACAACTTTGCTGCGGGCTTCAGCCCGCAATCCGTTTAGGAATTCTTCGCAAACATGAACAGCGTTGAAGAATCGACTGGCGGCTCGCGGGCTAAAGCCCGGTGAATTATTCCGAGCCTGCCGTACTAAGCCCTCACCCCGACCCTCTCCCAAAGGGAGAGGGAGTGAAAACTGTACTACCACTTGCATTGGCGACTCCTTTTAATCGTGCTCCAGTCGGAGTATCCTCAGGCGTCTCCCAACGGAACTTGTTACTGAATCGTCAGCCGGCAGAGGTGCATACTGACGGAAGTACTACCTTCAAAGGAGCCAGTAATGAAACGAACGAGAGTTGTTCCGCGCTTAGTTATGGCATTAATGATTTGCCTGGGAGCGTTTGTCGTTCCGAGCATGGCGTCAGGAGCCGGCAACAGGTGCAAAGACGTGTGCAATGACGCATACCGCTTGCGAAAGGACGTTTGCAGAGCAATACCGTTAAAGCACGAACGGAAAAGCTGCGAGCAAAGTGCGAAGCGGGCGAAGGACGATTGCAAACACCATTGCCGTTAAGCAGCGAGCGTGATTAAAGAGATGGCGACGGCGGTCCAAATCACCCGCCGACCGCCTTCTCTGTACTGACGCCGATCTCCGCTCCAGCCTGTCGCATCTCTTCAATCGCGCGATCGCCATCGCCTGGATTCAGGTCCACGGCGCGCATCGCATCCTCCAGGGCTTTAACTGTGTAACCTTTCCGCAAAGCGTCCAGCACCGTGTTCTTGACGCAGTAGTCTGTGGCCAAACCGCCGACCCAGACCTCTTCTACGCCAAGTCTGCGAAGTTGCAAATCGAGATCGGTTTCATCGAACGCGGAATAGCAGTCCGTGTCTCCCAGACCTTTTGAGACGGTCCGAATGTGCATGTCGTCGAGCAAGTCTGGATGAAACTCCGCTCCCTTTGTGTCCTGAACACAATGTACTGGCCAGGTGCCGCCATAGGCGGCAAAATGCTTCGTTCTGGCGGGATGCCAATCACGGCTCTTGAAGACCGGCTCGCCCCGCTCCAGGAACTCTCTGATCAGCTTGTCCAAGGGAGCGACTACCTCATCACCATGGGCGACGGCCAGCGAGCCACCGGGACAGAAATCATTCTGCACATCCACTACGATCAACGCTCGTTTGCTATTGACAGTCATCGCTGAATACCCCCACCGGACGTCCCGCTCTTTCGCGCTTGGCTACTTCGCCCATGCTAAGATGCGCGTGGATTGAATAAGGCTGGATTTTAGTTTACTTCCAGAGCAGGGTAGCTGCAAACGAACCCTTGTAATGGCACTGATGCAGATTGCCCAGTCTGAATTGCGATAGGTACGGTCCCATGAGGTCAGTACCACCATGCGGTAGCAGGTGGGTCTCACTAGGAGCCACTCATGCCACGACCCACCATCTATCTCATGGGACCGCAGCATGAGTATCTGCTATGCGGACCCACCTGCTACCGCATGGTGGTACTGACCTCATGGGACCGCAGCACGAGGGTAGGTGTCGAGACAGGACACAAAGCCGCGGTGTGAATGAGATCTGAAGTAGATCGGTGGGAAGAGAAATGAGCGGGCGGACAATTGTCGTGGGTGACATTCATGGGTGCTACGACGAGTTGGTCGATTTGCTTCAACGGACCAACTTCGGCAGGCAGGATCGTGTCGTTGCCGTGGGCGATCTGATAGTCAAAGGCGAGCAGAGCCGCGAAGTATTGGACCTCTTCAGCACGAACGCGCAATTCTCTTCAGTCATGGGCAATCACGATCTCGCCCTCTTGCGTTACTGGCGTGGCGAATCGGACTCGCTGAACGGCGCTCAAAAAAAGACGCGTCGTGAACTTAAGCCAGACCAGGACCGGTATTTGGCGTATTTGTCATCGCTCCCTTACTCAATCAAGCTTGATTCGCACCTCGTGGTCCACGCCGGAGTGCGGCCGGGAGTTCCACTTGAATCGCAGAGTCCATATGACCTTACCGAGCTGAGGACCCTGGGACGCAAACGTACCAGCAGGAAAGGCACACCCTGGTACAAAGTATATGACGGTGACCTGACGGTGTTGTTTGGTCACTGGCCCGCAAAGGAGGCGCGACGCGCTCCGCATGCTATCGGTCTCGATACGGGCTGCGTCTATGGGAACCGGCTGACCGCCTACATTATCGAGACCGGCGAATTGGTTAGTGTTGCGGCCCGGCGCGCTCACCATCCACCTAAACGTGCGCTGAAGTAGATCCTTTGCAGCGGTCAATAGCCCCGGATTCAAACTCGTCCCGAACTCGCTCACGAAAAGCCCTGAATTCATACACCATCCCGGTTTAAGGCAGGCAAACCCCCGCCACAAACTTTGTAAACAGAAGTGTTTGGTTTCTGCAACACCTGATCGGCTGTGCGGAACGAATCTTGAGTAACCTAAGCGGCAAGGTGGAGCTTTCGCCTCCGGCGACCGGGTAATCGTCTCCCTGGCATTTCGATGAAGGGCACAGGTTCGTTGCAAAAATGCAACGAGACTGTCTAACAACAACGGTGACCTTTAGATTGCACGCTGCATCACAAAGACTACGCTAGCCAGGGAAGCAAGCAGCATGATCGCATGACATTGGAGAAACTGAACCGAGGACCAGCCGGTGAAGAATAATATGGCGACAGTCATAAACAAATCTGACACGAACCTGCATCGCATGCGGGGGCCATCCCTCCGAACCCGGCCCGTGCGAGTTGAGGACTATCTGTTCAATCGCGAGCTCAGCCAGGTCGAGTTTTTCCGCCGCGTGCTCGAGGAAGCAATCGACGACGGCCAGCCGTTGCTTGAGCGGGTGAAGTTTCTTTCGATCTTCTCCACCAATGTGGACGAGTTTTTCATGATCCGGGTCTCGTCTCTGAAAGAGGCGCTGGAGGAGGAAGTCGGGGACTTGTCACCGGATGGCCTAACGCCTGAGGAGCAGTTGCACAAGATCCGGGAACGCCTGCTGCCGCTCGTCGCAGAGCAGAGCCGTTGCCTGCGCGAAGTGATAATCCCGCAGTTGGAGTCGAACGGCATAGTCATCGCGAAGTATGAGTCGCTGAAAGCCGGTGAGCAGCGGGCACTGGATGACTACTTCGCGAAGAATGTATTTCCGGTTCTGACACCGCAGGCAGTGGATCCCACCCATCCGTTTCCCTACATATCAAATCAGAGTCTCAATCTCGGATTGATTGTTGAAGAGGCGGCGGAAACCGATCTGGATATTACCTCGCCCCTAAGATCCGAGCCGCGATTCGTTCGTATAAAGGTTCCGCCAATCGTTCCCCGGCTGGTACCGATCGTGGGCGCGGAATCGAGGTTTGTGTTACTGGAGAATCTGATCAAGGTTCACATAGCTGCTTTGTTCCCCGGCATGAAAACAGGCCAGGCGTTTACGTTCCGCGTTACGCGGGGTGCCGACATCGATATCCGGGAAGACGAAGCCGAAGATCTTTTACAAATGATCAAGCAGCAGCTTCGCCGCCGTCGTTTTGGCACTCCGGTCAGGCTTGAAGTCTCGTCCGACATGCCGGCGGAAATGGTTAACTATCTACAGGCATCGATCGGCCTGGCAGCGGAAGATGTTTACGTGATTGACGGTCCGCTGAACATTCCGGATTTGATGGTGCTTTACGATCTGCCACGCTCCAAGCTGAAGGACAAGCCGCTGCTGGCCGCTGTTCCGGAAACTCTAAGGCACGGTAGTGCGATATTCGACGCGATCAAAGAGCATGACATCCTGCTGCACCACCCGTACGTGTCCTACACCTCCGTTACGGACTTGATCGCTACCGCCGCGAAGGACCCGGACGTAGTGGCCATAAAGATTTGTGTCTACCGCACTGGTGGCGATTCGCCAATACTTCCCGCTCTGATTGAAGCCAGCGAACAAGGCAAACAGGTTACCGTGCTGATCGAACTCAAGGCCCGCTTCGACGAAGAAAAGAACATCGAATGGGCGACTCGACTTGAACGTGCCGGCATCCACGTCGTTTACGGCGTAATGGGATTAAAGACGCACTGCAAGCTGGCCATGATAGTCAGACGCGAGCAGGGCACGCTGAGGCGGTACGTACACATTGCTACAGGGAATTATAATCCGACTACCTCGACCACCTACACTGACCTGGGTTTGTTGACTGCGGAAGACGAAACCGGCGCCGACGCCACTGAGCTGTTCAACTTCTTAACCGGCTATTCGCAGCAAATCAATTATAAGCAGTTGCTGGTGGCGCCGGTAAATCTGCGCAATAGGATGACCGCGCTGATTGAGCGGGAGATGGAACACCAGCGAGCGGGCCGACCGGCGCGCATGATTGCGAAGATCAACAGGATCGCCGACACCAGAATCATCGCCAAACTATATGAAGCGTCGCAGGAGGGTTTGCCCATTGACCTGATCGTTCGGGGGATCTGCATGATCCGGCCAGGAATACCGGGATTGTCCGAAACCATCAGCGTCAGGAGCATCGTGGGCCGGTTCCTCGAACACAGCAGGATCTTTTACTTTGCAAACGGCGGAGATGATGACCTTTATATCGGCAGCTCTGACCTGATGCCACGCAACCTGAACCGGCGAGTCGAAGTTTTGACGCAGGTTCACGATGATCGCCTGAAAAAGTATCTCAAAGATGTGGTGCTCGATACTTACCTGCGGGACAACGTCAAAGCGCGCCGGCTGCGCCCCGATGGAAACTACGAAAGAATCCCGTTGGCCGCGAATGAACAGCGAATAAATAGCCAGTTGGATTTTGCGGAAACTATCGGCACGCTCCTTGAAAGTTCGTCGAGCCGTCCGTCTTAAATAGTTTCCCCCGTTAACCCCCAGGAGTTTCTGCGCCGCCGTTATTTTGGCGCCCGACACCAGAGCTGGGAAGGAGAACCAGAAATGTTCTTAACGCACGGAACGCGCCAGTCCGCGGCCATGCCGTTGGTAGTTATTGTTAGCGTGACATTGCTCGCTACATTACTCGCTTTTGGCAGCCCGCAGAAGAAGGACAAGAAAAAGCAATTACCGGCAGGCACACCGGTTCTTTGGCGGGAGCCTACGGACATTGCCTCGCGTAACCTGTTCATGGGACCGGGCGGTGAAGCTATGAAGCCGGACCTTTCGAAAGTTATTTTCATACGGCAGGAACCCACAGGCCACACAACGAAGTATCGGGTGCGCGATGGACAGGGGCATGTATGGGTCGTCAAGCTGGGCAATGAGGCTCAGCCCGAGACCGCCGCAAGCCGGCTGGTCTGGGCGGCTGGTTATTTTACAGACATTACTTACTTCGTTCCTGAAGTTAAGATCGAAGGAAAAGGAACGGTTAAGAATGTCCGGTTCGAAGCCCGGCCAGAACAAATCAAGCGTTTCGACGAAGAATGGGACTGGGATGAGAACCCATTCAAAGGCACACCGCAGTTGCAGGGTCTAAAGGTAATGATGGTCCTGCTGAACAATTGGGATCTGAAGACGGCAAATAACCGAGTGCTCCTGGTGCGGGACGAGACTGGCGTAGATGAACTGCATTACATCGTGAGTGACCTGGGCGCGACATTCGGTAAGACCGGGAATAATATTACGCACAATCGAAATCAGCCCAGGGATTACGCGGCCACGAAAGTCGTGAAAAGCGTCACCGGCGACGCTATTGTTTTTGATTTTCACGCTACGCACGATCAGATGCTCAGCAATGTGACCGTCGCTCAAGCAAAATGGCTCGGGAATCTCCTGGCGCAATTGAGCGATCAACAAATCAGGGATGCTTTTCGCGCTGCCAACTACAAGCCGGAGGAAATCGAAATGCTTGCCCAGTCAGTGCGTTCACGGATCAACGAACTGGTCAACCTCCCGGGATAGTTGTGCGCCTTCCTTTCCCACTCGCTTTCGCATTCGGGGCGGGGTTGCTGGCGGCAACCCCGATCTCCTTGCGCAGTGAAAACATCTAATCCATTCTTGTCCGGGCCCCTGTACTACATCTTGAAGCGGATAGGTGGGAGCCCGGCCTATCGCTTCTGCCGGTGGCAAGCGTGAAGGAAAAAAAGATCAGAATCACGCATCTCTTGCGGCCCCATTGGGCCGCCCTCGCCGGAGCTTTCATTGCCGTCATCGGAGAGACTGTGACGGATCTGCTGGAGCCCTGGCCGCTGAAGATTGTTTTTGATTACGTGCTGTCGTCAAAGCACATGCCGGTCTGGCTGGGCGATACAATAAGCGCATTGTTGGGGAAGGATAGGCTGGCGATACTGAGTTTCGCGGCGATGGCAGTGCTGGCAATCGCCCTGGTTGGAGCACTCAGCTCGTACACGGAAAAGTATCTCACCACCAGTGTCGGCCAGTGGGTCATGCATGACCTGCGGCGGACGCTTTACCACCACGTACAACGGCTGTCGCTTGCTTATCACGATCAGAAAAGGACCGGTGATCTGATCAGCAGGGTGACGAGCGATATAGACGCAATTCAAAGTTTGATTTCGACGACGCTGCTGGGCCTGGTGGTGAATGTTCTGACGCTGGTCGGCATGATCGCCGTCATGTTCTATCTGAGCTGGCAATTTACTCTGATTGCCCTGCTGGTGGCGCCGGCACTCTTTGTCGTCGTCTACAGTTTTACGCGCCGCATCAAACAGGCTACGCGCGCCGTGCGCCGCAAAGAGGGTGAGGTCGTTTCTGTTCTCGAAGAAGTCTTGTCGTCGATTCGAGTAGTTAAAGCATTTGCGCGAGAAGACTATGAGCAGCAGCGCTTTGAGCAGCAAAGTCTGGAAAGCGTTGAGATGGCACTGCGCGCCCGCGGCATCAAGGCAAAGCTAGCGCCGCTGGTTGAAGTCATCGTCGCGGCCGGCACCTGTCTGGTTCTCTGGTATGGAGCGCGGCTCGTGCTGGCGGGAGAGCTTACTTCAGGCGAGCTGCTGGTGTTTCTGCTTTATCTCGGCAAAATGTATAAGCCGATGCGCGAGCTTTCGAAGATGACGGATACCTTGTCGAAAGCTGCAATAGGCTTCGAACGCGTAAGAGAGGTGCTGGAGACTGAAATGCAGGTTCGCGACCTGCCTAACGCGCGGGTCGCTCCGCGCTTCAAAGGCCGCATCGAGTTCGACCATATCACTTTTGGCTATGAAGAGAACCGGTTGGTGCTGAAGAATCTCAGTTTGCAGATCGAGCCCGGTCAACTGGCAGCGCTGGTGGGACCGACAGGCGCCGGAAAGAGCACAATCATCAGTCTTATTCCTCGCTTTTACGATCCGTCGTCCGGGCAGGTACGAATCGATGATCAGGATGTTCGCAACTTCAAGATCAAATCCCTGCGCCAGCAGATTAGTTTCGTTCTTCAGGAGAGCCTGCTTTTTCGAGCGCCGATTTGGCAGAACATTGCCTACGGCAAGCCCGAAGCTGCGCGGGAAGAAATTGTGCGGGCGGCGGAACTTGCCAACGCAAGTGAGTTCATCGACAAAATGCCTGAGGGTTATGACACACTGATAGGAGAGCGTGGAGTAACGTTGTCCGGCGGTCAGCGCCAGCGCATCGCCATCGCGCGCGCCATCATACGTAACTCTCCGATACTCATTCTGGATGAGCCGTCGACCGGACTTGATGCAGCCTCAGAACAACTGGTGTTCGATGCACTCGCCCGCCTAATGGAAAGCAAGACCTCGATCGTCATTGCGCACCGGCTGGCGACAATCAAAAAAGCTGACGTGATCTTCGTCATTGACGACGGCGTTGTAGTTGAAAGGGGAACGCATGCGGAACTGCTGGCTCGCGGCGGTCTCTATTCGGAGTTGTACGAGATTCAGTTTCGTCAGGAAGAGCCGGTTGAGGCCTTTTCCAGGGTGTAGCCTGGCGATCAGGGGCCCCGGGGGTATGGACTTTTTGCGACGGTGTAGCAGAAAGAAAGCTGGGAACCTAATGAGAAAGGCCGCTCCAAGCCGGAGCGGCCTTTGTAGTTTTGAAACGGCTGAACCGCTTACCTGTGGGTGTCGGGGGCTGTCGTGGCGGAAGCATTGGCCGGGTTTGCCTGCCGTTGGGCCCAATAATCCTCAACGTACGTCTTCAGTGCCCCGTGACCAAACCGAGTATAGAAGTCATAAGCCTTCATTTCGTTATAAGCTTGATCGAGGTTCCAGTGATCAACGTTGAAGCGATAAACAGCCCCTATCACGCCGGTGCGGTGCCGTCCACCGGCACAGTGTACGAAGAATACGCCCGTCGAAGGATCATTCGCGATCTTCAAAAACTGCTGAATTTGGACGTTGCGCGGATATTCGCTATCGCTCATGGGAATATTGACATAGCGCATTCCCAGAGCCTGCGCATCGCGTTTTTCATAAGACACGGGATCGTCACGCAAATCTATGACGGTCTTAACTCCCAACGCTGCCAGATCCTTAAAGTCTTCTTCCTTAGGCTGAGCGCCGCGATAGAAGCGCGCGTCCATTTGTCCAAAGTTCCTAATGTGAATGTTCGGAAAAGCCGTTTGCTTGGAAGTCTTTCCTGCGGCAACTGCTGTCAGCGCCAATACCGTTATAAGAGTTCCCAAAAGGGTGCGAAAAAGGGTCGTTCTTGTGTTCATTTTAACTCCTGGGGCAAAGCTCGTTTCCATCGAGTCAATTTATTCGAATTAGGGGTTATGAGAATATCCGGTGTCCTGCTAATCCGCAACCGAAACTGATTAATCTTTATTCAATTATCGGCCACATGACTAAGATTCAAATACCCACTGAGAGGTTGTATGCTCGATTGCCGCCTACCGGCTGTGCCTCTAGAAAAAGACTCCCCATTCCGCATCCTCTCTGCACGAAATAGTGTTACTCCCTTGAAAATGAAAACGCGATTCAATCAGCAAATTGAGGAAGTGTTTGCCGACAATCATGCGGCCTAACGTTTGCTAACGGCAGCCACCAGGAGGTCAGAAATGAAATCAATTTTTTCAAAGTCCAGGGTTGGCGGGTTCGTCCTGGCATTATTTGTATTGGTCGGCATGGGGCTGGTTTCAAATGCGAGTGCCCAGGACCAGGGCTCGTGGGAGCGCGATCGCCAGCAGCGCCGTGACCGCGATCAGGATAACCGGCGCAATCGCAATCGCGACTCTAACCGCAACAACGGCGATTGGAACCGCGATAACCGCGACCGGAACCGCGATAACGACGACTGGAACCGCGATAACGACGACTGGAACCGCAACAACGGTTATGGCCGTGACAATCGCAACGGTCAATACGGCAACGGCCAGTACGGCCGCAACGGGGGTTATGGCGGTTACAACATTTACCGGGCGGCGCGGAATGAGGGTTACCAGGCCGGCTTGAATACCGGCGCCAGCGACGCGCAGCGCGGACAGAATTACGACCCGCAACGTTCCCATTACTATAGGAATGCGACCGACGGCTACAACTCTTCGTACGGCAATAGAGGCCAGTACAAGCAGGCCTACCGCGACGGGTTCTTGCGTGGGTATCAGGAAGGTTACCAGCGTTATGGCGGCTACAACCGCGGACGCAACAGGAATAACGGTATTCGCTTCCCCTGGTAAGCGCCTCATCAATTAACCAGCTCAATGCAATGCCGCGACTGTCGCAGGTCGCGGCATTCCTTTTTTGCCTATTATCTTCTGGTGACGATGCTCGCTTTACTGCGGCTGGCGAATGGTGAACACGTTCCCGCCACCATTGCCGAAAATGCGGTAGTTGAAATTGTTATCGGCGGGCTGGGCCGGCTGCGGTCGCAGCAATCCTTGCGCGATTGCGAGGCGCGCCTGGATTCGCGGCTCGGCAAGTTGAAATCTGCCGACCAGCGTTTGGGCACGCTCGAAATCGCTCTTCGCCAGCACTGCGAGTTCCTGTGCGTACCGGTTAACCATGCTACCCAGGCCGCTGCCACCCTGCAGGGGCAACTCGCCATCCTTAAAGACGTTCACTTCGAATCCGCTGAGCACGGCAGCGGCGGAAAGCAATTCATTTAGCTGCATGATTCCGGGCTCGAGGATTTGAAAGCTGCGGGCCGGATCCAAGGTTGCGAACGCATGAGCAACTCGGATTTGTGCATCCATCTGCTGATAGTTAGTGGCCGGACGGTTAACCAATCGCTGAGCTTCATCCAATAGTTGCCGCGTCAGCTTCGCGTTCTTCTTTTCTGCCGCAGCTGACAATTGCAGCAGTAGATCGATGCGCTGGCTGTCAGAACTCAGCCCGGCGAGTGTTTGCCGGACGTCCTCAATCCGGCTGGCCTCAACCTTGTCGGCCATTTGACGGAAATCAATCATCTGAAGCACCGCCGCCTGAGCGGTTGATTCAAGATGATCGGCGGCAATCTGACGCGCCCGATCCGCGTTGCCTTCCTCAAGCGCTTTAACCGCAGCTTGCTGGTAGATTCTTGGTTGCAGTTGGGCCGGAGCGGTAGGCGCGGCGGCCATCAGACTGTCCGCATTGCCCTGCTGCAGCGCGTTCATGGCCTGGCCCACTGTGTTCCGTTGATTATTGCCCATCCCCACTTCGGCGACTTTCGATCGCACCGACTGGGCCCGGTCCGGTAAGTACTGATCGATTTTGGGCAACAGCGATTGCACGCCGCTCAACAACCGGCGCGCATTGTTCTGTTCAATCTCAGCATCCGACAGCGTTGTTTGCGCATTAGCCTGGCGGCCCGCGTTCGGGCCTCTGCCACGCCCGGCGTTACCGCCGCGCTGACTGCCGGCTGGCGCGGGGGTGGCCTTAAGCGCGGCGTCGATCAGGGTCCTCATAAGATCCTGGTAAGAAGACTCGCTCAGCACCCGGCCTGTATTCCTCTGTGGAGATGGCGTAGTGCTCGGCGCCGGCGTCGCGGTGTCGGTCGAAGTGCTGGCCACTCTCGGCCCGCCCGACAGAAGGCCGATGGCGAGATTGCCGGCATCGATATTAGCGAGCATGTTCTCCGATTGCAGCCGCTGGACCAGCTTGTCTTCAAGCTTTGTAGCTGCTTCCTTATCTTTCTGCTGCAACTGGCTCAGCACGCTTGTGAGCGTGCGAGGATACTGACCTTTGTCCATTAACTGCTCGGCGTTTTGCAGTGCCAGTTTCGGATCGGTCGAAGCAATACGCGCGAGCAGAATTTGCTCAAGCGCCTCTTCCGGGGTTGGCCCCTGGCCAAATGAATTGTCCGCGGGAGGAGGAGTTAGCGAGCGGGTCGAGGCCAACACCTGATAAGCGAGGGGCGCATTATGGCGCGCCACGGCCAGCACCAGGTCCTGCCGCAATTGAGCGGGCGTCCGCATTTGATTAAAGTTTTGACGCTGATCGGTGTCCTTGTTCTCGGCAGTTCGGATCATCTCGGACACACCATCCGCGGCCTGTGAAAACAAGGATCGCGCGCGCACCTCGTTGCGGTCCCATAACAGATCTGCCGCGGCGATTTGCATTCGAATGCGGTTCTCCGGCAATTTGAGGGACGCCCCTTCAGCGACAACCTGTTCCAATAAAGCAAAGGCCCTCTTTTCATTAGCGGCCTTTTCCTTCTGTTGTTCTTCGTCGGTAGCCGGCTGCTGAGTCGGGTTATCCTGCGCTGTGACGCGTGCGGCCGGCGCAAACATGATTGCGAGGCCAAAGAGAACCGTTGCGATCTTTATCATTGTTAGTAACCTCAAAATGGAACCTCGGTCGTGGCAGCGTTGCCGGCGTATTCGTTGTGGACTGACGGGAGACTCCGAATCTTATCAGTCGGCAGTCCTCGCAGCAATCAGCTGAAGATATGCTAGCGCCCTGGCTTTGCTTTGAATTGTTAGGTTGCATGCAGGCTACTACGAATAGTGCCCTGGGAGTAAGATGCTCGAAAGGCTGATTTGGTTGAAACTAAATCCCCTTGTGGGGCGATTGAATCAACCGCAGAGCTTTTATCCGGCGCGCACGGCCATCACCTGCGATGGGTTTTCTCTCAAATCTAACTTTTAGCCCACTAAACGGCTTTCTCGATGAGATAAAAAGAGAGCGGGCAATCTCCAACGCAAGGGCGAATCTCGCCCAGGGGTCCTGCTAACCCATTCAGAGTTTGATTGCGCAAAGTAATTCGAATGCTACGATACCAGAAAGGCTCGAAGACAAGGAGGACCTGGCATGAACACTTCAATGAGATCGACTGTGAACCGGGTGGTATTCCTTTTTGTATTGATTCTGACCTTCTCAACGGCGTCGCCGGCCCAGGCGCCTGCTGCTGCGCCTGGTCCCGAGTCAACCCCTCATAAAATCACAGCGCCGCCGCCCACGGCAACACCGTCGCGCATATGCAAAGGAAACTTTCTTCAAAACATCTGGTGTGATCAAAAGGCGATCTGGACCTCACCGGCCCGTTTGGATCGCGACGATACTCGGTGGCTGCTGCCGTTGGGGCTGGCCACTGCCGGGCTTATCGCTACTGATCGCAACACTGCAAGTTCGCTAAATGAAAACAGGACTCGCCTGGCGGTAAGTCGCGACATCAGCTATGCGGGCTCAATCTACAGTACCGGCGCCATTGTCACCGCAGCCTATTTGATAGGACGCGGGACTTCGAACCCACGCCTGCGCGAGACGGGAAAACTGGCCGCCGAAGCCCTAATCGATTCCGCGATCGTGGACAGTGTTTTTAAGGAAATAACCCAACGTCCCAGGCCGCGTGAAGATTTTGGACGAGGCCGGTTTTTTACCGGTGGGAATTCCTTTCCGTCGGGACACTCCGCAGCGGCCTGGTCGGTTGCTACCGTTTTCGCCTGTCAGTATAAGGATGAGCCGGTGATTCACTACGGAGCATATGCTGCCGCCACTGCGGTTGGCATCTCGCGGTTTACGGCTCGCAAGCACTTCTTATCCGACGTGCTCGTTGGCGGCGCTCTGGGCTACGGTATTGGGCGCTACGTTTGCCGAATGGGAAAGCTCCGTGACGTTCCAGACAATAACGTGCCTGAACACAAAAAGAAGAAACTATTGCCGAGCGGCGTCAGTGGCCGCTTTGATAGAAGTAAACGCGACTATGGGGTGGCTCTAGCGTGGAATTTTTAGAATGGTTTGCAAATTACTCGGCAGCAAAAGGCAAGGCCCGGGAAGTATTCTTCCACGGGCCTTCTTTGTCAGGGATTGAATCGGCTTTGAAACGAGGCTGCTCGCCTGAACGCATCCAGCTAATCAATCGGCTCGGCCGCGATTTGTGGTTGGTTCTTGAGAGGACCGACGCCCTGCTTGCCCGGGTGGTCTGGGATGTCGATCAGGATCTCGTTAATGTTGTTGCCGTAGTCCAATTCAGCAATCTGATGGCAGAAGCCATTCGAATCCTTGGCGGGGCAAGGCTCATCTGCCGCCGCCGCAAACGGCGGGTTCACTGTGATGCGAATAAAGTACTGGCCTGGAGGAACAGGCGCCTGACCATCTCCCCCGTCCAGAACGAAATACTGGCCACCGAGCTGCCAAACGTAGGTATCCGCCCAACCAATGCTAATTCCCTGATTACCGGGAATCGCCGGGCTGGTACCTGCCGCGGGTGCGCCGCAGGAGAGGTAGTTGCGATCGTTATTTGCCGGGCCCGGGTAGGCCTGGTATTTCTCCACATCAATCATGCAAAAACCACGCTTGGCAGCGCGCCATACGTAACCCGTGTTCGCATCAATCAATTCGTAAAGGGCGTAGTGGCGAAAGTGGAAATGGCGATGACAGGCAGCAAATTCATATAGACCGTCATTGGCGGCCATGTGTTCATTGGGATCCCCGAGGTTCACGTCCGCTGTGCCGATGTTTGGCGTAGAAACGGTAAAGCGCAAAAGCAAGCGATCGCCGGGCGTTACGCCGCCTTCTTGCACGCTACAGAAATTCGCGGGTAGATTCTCCACCCGCACCACCCAGTTTTGCAAAAGCCGCTTTTGATCTACGATCAGATCAGGCTTTGGTTTTGGAGCTGGGGAGGCTTTTACTTTATGGAGCGTTAAGGTTATTCCGACAGCCAGGGAGAGAATTGCGACAGAGAGAGCAATCCATTTTTTCATGCGGGGGTCTCCTTCTATTTGGGTTGTGAGCTGAAAACTGCGAAAGTGAAAAAGCTTCTGAGGCCGCCAAGTAAATACCAGGCGCCAAAAAAAGTCAATGCGGGTAAAGTTGCGGTACTGATGCAGTTCGAACCTGGAGGCTCGGCTCTACTGGGAGCGCTGGCGCCCTCGCCCGCATTGCGCCACCGCGAACTCTTTCAAACCTGGAAGACCGTATCGTCATCTTCGCGCTTATTGCGACCGAGCGCGCCCGCGTTCCCAGAAGTAAGTGAAGCTTGTAGCATATTCCGATCATGCGCGTACTAATTGTCAGGATCTCATCGATGGGAGATGTGGTGCAGACCCTCCCCGCGCTCAGCGATGCAGCCAGAGCTTTCCCCGGGATACGCTTTGACTGGGCCGTTGAGGAGGCGTTCGCCCAGGTGCCCGCCTGGCACAAATGTGTGGACAATGTTTTCCCGAGCGCGCTGCGCCGCTGGAGAAAGGACCTCACCCGGGCAATTAAGAGCAGGGAAGCGAGCCAGTTCCTAAAAGCACTGCGGGCTGTTCGTTATGACGCAATCGTCGATCTGCAGGGCGAGTGGAAGAGCGCATTGATCTCCCCGCTGGCGAAAGGGCCGAGCCACGGCTATGACGCGGCATCAGTACACGAATGGGGCGCGCAGCTCGCTTATCAAAAAAAATACTCCGTGCCGAAACGCGAGCACTCGATTCAACGCATGCGCCAATTGATGGCCCAGGCCCTGAAGTATTCATACAAACAAAGTGAAGTTGATTATGGAATCGATCGGTCTCGTTTTGGCCCGGCGCCGCTGACAATAACTCGACCTTACCTGGTATTCATTCACAGTACGAGTTGGTCGTCCAAAGTATGGCCTGAGTTCTACTGGCAGGAGTTGACGGGCAAAGCAACTGCCGGCGGCTTTGAAGTCGTTTTGCCCTGGGGTTCGACCGATGAATACCAGCGTTCATTGAGGATTGCAGCGGGTAACGATCAGGTTGTGGTGTTGCCCCGGCTTTCAATCTCTGAAAAGGCCTCTGTCCTGTCTAATGCTTTCGCGACCGTGGGACTGGATACGGGACTCAGTCATATTGCCGCGGCTCTCGACACACCTTCGGTGACGATTTACGGCGCCACCGATCCGTTCCTGGTAGGCGCCACTGGCAAACATCAAAAGCATGTTGTTTCCGATTTCGAATGTGTTAAGTGTCATGAGGTTGACTGCTCCTACGGCAAGCCGGCGCCATTCAAGCCTGCCTGTTTCGTCGGCGTCAAACCAAAGCAAGTGTGGCTGGAGTTGCAGCACTTAATGAACGGAACAGCTTCGTAGCTCTACCCAAAGTCAAATAAATAACCTGCCTTTTTTGCCCCTCCGCACTATCCATCTCGATGCAAATTTCTTGGCATCGATTTGCGTTGTAGCTTCAACACCCTGATTGTGAGTTCACGCTCAGGATGAGCCTTCCCACGTCGCAAACTAAAGCGCTACTTCTTGCAAAAGTTTTTGCATCGTCTGCGCAACTTCGTGGTACGCTTAGCACTTAACGTATTTCGATCTCAGGTTGCGGCCCAAACCGCTCTGCTCCAAATGGCGTAGGTAACCTGCAAACTGACTGCAAACTAACTTCCTAGAGGAGGACCGAAGAATGAATAAGTCTCCAGTTCTTTTGCGAGTGGCTTTGTGGTGTGTGTTCCTGTTGGTTCCCTGCGCGGTGACGGCGCAGCAACTTGAGATTCACTACATCAATGTTAGTTGGGGCGGAGCGGTATTGGTGAAGGGACCGGACGGCACAACGGTGCTGATGGAGGCGGGTAACACCGGCAAAGGCACTGCTTATGTCGTGCCCTATCTAAAATCCATCGGCATCATGCCGGCAAATGGATTGAATTACACCATTGGTGGTCACCAGCATTGCGACCACATTGGCGGCCTCGATGAAGTTATTCAAGCCGGTTATAACGTTAGCGGGAAGAACTATTACAACGGGTCGTCTTATGCATCGAGCTGCGTGGACGAATGGAACGCTGCTGCTGCAACTACAACGGCCGGGGCTCCAATTGCGATGCCGGTCGGCACGCAAATCCTGCTGGGGAATGGCGCAAAGCTCACCTGTGTCGCGCGCAACGGCAGCATCATCGGCGGCGGCTCGGTGCCGGTGTCTGATGAAAATGATCGGTCGATTGCGATTCTCATTCAGTACGGCGGATTTGATTACCTCTGGGCCAGTGATCTCGGAGGCGGGACCATCGATGAAGCGTGCACGGGAAGATTTACGTCCAGTCAAACCGACGTCGAGACCTCTGTGATCCAGGCGATCTCCCCCGGCGGCGCTGCGCCCATGATCTCGTCCGGCGGAATCGATGTGTTGCACTGCAATCACCACGGCAGCGAAAGCAGCACCAACCACAACTGGATGAACCTGGCGAAACCAGCCGTGGCACTGATCTCAACCGGCTCGGGACAAAGCAGTGGTTGGGATCTTCCTCGCATCGACGTGGTTGAGAATGTGCTTCTCGCTCAGGCCACTTCATGCATCACCGTACCCGGCGCGCTGGTGCTGCAAACTGAGGAGGGAGCACCGGTCGGAACCCTTACAAGCTTTGCCGGCTACTGTGTGGGAGACATAAAAGTCATTACCGACGGCACAAGTACGTTTACGGTTTCTGCCGATGGCGCCGTCACGCAGGGAGCGAATGAACTGATCGCTTCGGGTTTACCGAAGACCTTCAATCTGGATGACGTTGCGGGTCCGCCTGATACCACCCCGCCGGTGATTTCAAACGTTCAGTCCAGTAGCATCACAGCCAGCAGTGCATTGATCACGTGGGATACAGACGAAGCTTCAAACTCGGTGGTTGAGTACGGATTAACGACAGGTTACGGCAGCGCAGCGTCTGACGCGACCAACGTCACCAGCCACAGCATCACTTTAAATAGCCTGGGTACAAATACGCTCTATCACTATCGAGTGAAATCAACTGATGCCGCCGGTAATACGGCCACTTCCATCGACCATTCTTTCCAGACAGGTGGCTCGTCGGCCTACGCGCCCGCGTCAACCACGATCCTGCAAGGATCACTAAGTTCCGGCAGCTTTTCCAACCTGGCGGCGAACGATGCCAGCTATTACGTTGTGAGTTCGACTACCAGCGGATCGAATCGCTTTTCTGACTGGTACGGCGACATCACGATCGCAGAAACGCCGAGTTCGGTATCGAAGTTAACGACGACCTACGATGGAAAGTATTCTCGTAGTGGCAGGACCCAAACTCTGTATCTCTACAACTGGTCCACGGCTTCGTGGACGCAAATCGATGCAAGATCCGTCGGCACAACCGACGTGACTGTCAGCAACGCACAGACCTCCCCCGGGAATTTCATATCCGCAACGGGTGAGGTCAGATTACGAGTTCTGGCTTCCGGGGGTGCGAACAAATCGTTTACAGCCTCGGGTGATCAGGTGCAGTTTGTGGTCGAGACTGCCGGCTCCAGCATATCGAGAGCTATGTTTGGCAACGGATCTGCGTTGGCGAGGATCATCACTCAGAACATTCCGGACGTGCTGCATCTCTACGAGAATCGCTCCCCGCACAAGATGACATTCGGTGAGCGCATTCCCTGAACTCTTCGGAGATTATTTCTCATCAGACAGAACGGGCAGCTTTTTAGCTGCCCGTTCTGCTGCCCACGTTCAAGCCGGTCTCAAATGAAAAAGAGGGGGCTAGTGCATATTGAATGGACCGCCATGCGGCTCCGGCTCCAAATCAGGGCGAGCAGAATCCTGGATCACCTCGTGCAACTCCAGTACGTTCGACCTGGGAAACGCATCCTTAGGCAGGGTGCCGGACTGCGCGTGCCCCTTAACAAACTCATCAGAGCGGATCCAATTGAGGAAGTCCTGGCGGGCGTTCCAGATCGTGAAAACTACGTACGGGTCGCCCTCGTTGACGGGGCGCAGGACCTGGTTGGAAATGAACCCGGGCATCTTGTCGACCAGCCCGGCCCGCTCGCGAAAGCGCTTCTCAAAAGCGTCGGCGAACTCTGGGCTGACATAAATGCGGTTGGCTACGGTTATCATTGCAGATTCTCCCTTTGTCTTTTCTGATGTGATTATTGATTACTGACATGATTAACAAGATTAACAGGATGACACAACAAGATTATATAACCCTCGGCTTGCATCATGGGGTAATGATGTGCAGTTTTAGAACTTGACCTTAATACAACCAGCGGTCCCGATGAGGTCAGTACCACCACGCGGTAGCGGGTGGGTTCTAGATACGAGTTGAGGCTGATTGAGCTTAACGCGACGGGCACCCACCCGCTACCGCGTGGTGGTACTGACCTCACCGAGACCGCATCTATCGCAATTCGGCGGGGCCAACTGCATCAGCACCGCATCTTGTTAATCCTGTCAATCCTGTCCAAGTCTTTTCCCCCATCAATCACTTCATTCATCGGGCGACGGCCTTGAGCGCAAGCGCTTGATGCGCGAACGACGAGCCTTCTCTTCCAGGGTACGATTCTTCGCGTTGCGCGGGACGCGCGTAGGGATCCGCTTTGCGGGACGGTAGTTCAGTCGCTCGACCTTCTCGCGAAGCTTTTGGAGGCAGATAGTTTTATTCCGATGCTGGCTGCGTTCCTGCTGCGACCTGACCACCACGCCTGAGCGCAGGTGCCGCAGACGGACGGCGCTTTCGGTCTTGTTGACATGCTGGCCTCCAGGACCGCTCGAACGGAAGGTCTCAACCTCGCACTCGCGCAGCAACTCTTCGTCTGATTCCGGCAGCTTAATCATCTCTGCTTCACATTAGAGCCAAAGTGCAAGCGACGTCTCGAATCCAAACCGATCTTACGACCTGCGCAATTCGCACTCAGAAATCCACCATTAACTCTTTACTGGACCCCCTCCTCGCGTGTACTGTAACGCTTCGTCGCCGAATGGCTCCTCGCGCCAGGTTTCTCATGCATCGAGTGAGCCGTCATGTTAATCGCTCAAGGCCATGGGCCCAGCGCAGCATCAAAACACAGTATCCTAACTTCGAGGAGATCAATATGAATTACTTTCGATCAGGTCTACGCGTTTCGCTGGTTGTTGCCGTCATTTCAGCGTTCGCCTCATTGGCTCAGGCCCAGGCGACCCGCACCTGGGTGTCGGGCGTTGGCGATGACGTCAACCCTTGCAGTCGCACGGCTCCATGCAAGACTTTTGCCGGAGCAATCTCAAAGACCGCACTTGGTGGTGTTATCAACGCCATAGACTCAGGTGGCTTTGGCACGGTTATTATCACTAAATCTATCACTATCGACGGCAGCGGAGTGCTGGCCGGCATTCTCGCAGCAATGACGAGTGGGATAAACATTAACATTACGAATCCGACAGACACTGCAAAGGCAGTGCGTATTCGCGGTCTGACGATCGACGGGGTGGGTACTGGTATACAGGGGATCAACGTGGTGGCGGCAAACAGCGTCACCATCGAGGACACGGTCATAGACGGCTTCACTAAAAACGGACTCAATGCCCCAGCCGGGGACGTGTATGTGACAAACACGGCAATCAGGAATAACGGAACGGGAATCAATGCCAGGCCCGCCGGGCAGGTAGCGATAAACGACAGTTGGATAATCTTTAACTATCTGGGTGTGGCGGGTACCATCAAGCAGCTCAATAATGTCGTCATGTACGGCAACAAGACCTAAGCCCAACAATACTCAACTGATCACTGGGAGCGCGGGCGCCCTCGCCCGCATTGCGCCGCAGGCGCCTCGCTCGCATCGGGGCAGTAGCCCGACCGTAAGGGAGGGCGTCATCTGTTATTGCTGACGCCCTCCCTTACGGTCGGGCTACTCTTATGCTAAGAAAAGTCCTATTGCTTTCCGCCTCGGCCGGCGCCGGCCACGTTCGTGCCGCCCAGGCCGTTGAAAAAGCTTTCAAAGAAGTCGGCGGGGTACGGGAGGTCCGCCACGTTGATACTCTCGAATTCACCAGCAAAGTCTTCCGCCATCTCTATTCCAAAGCTTATATCGAACTCGTCAACAAACTACCCGAAGTGCCTGGCTGGTTTTACGACAAGTTCGACACGCCGTGGAAGAACGAACGCCGCCGGCTTGCGCTCGACAAACTTAACACGCGTCCCTTCGTCAAACTGCTGCGTGAGTACCAGCCCGATCTGATCGTCTGCACGCACTTTCTTCCCGCTGAGATTGTTTCGTGGCTTAAAGCCAAAGAGCGCATCGCCAGCCGCCAGGCCATAATCGTCACCGACTTTGACGTTCACGCGATGTGGTTATGCCATCATTACGAACAATACTTTGTAGCCATTGACGAATCACGCGCCTACCTCGAAGCTCTCGGGATACCGCGCGACAAGATAACCGTCAGCGGTATACCGATTGATCCAGTCTTCGCCTTACCCAAAGACAAACGGCAAATGCGCCTCAAACACGGGTTGGCGCCCGACCGCGCGACCATCCTACTTTCCGCTGGTGGATTCGGCGTCGGCTCAGTGGACGCTCTCGTCAATTCGCTCCTCCCGCTGCAACATTCAGCCCAGATAGTCGCCATCTGCGGCCGCAATGAGAAACTGAAAAAGCGTTTGGCCAAGCTGGCGGCGCGCATCAAGCCGGATGCGACAGTGATCGTGAAACCGTTCGGCTACACGCAGGAGATGGATGAGCTTATGGCGGCGTCGGATGTGGTGTTGGGCAAACCGGGCGGACTAACAACATCGGAGGCGCTGGCAAAAGGATTAGTCTTCGTCATCGTCAATCCGATTCCAGGGCAGGAGGAACGCAATTCGGATCACCTGCTGGAGGCGGCCGTGGCGATTCGTTGCAACAACCTGCCGACGCTTGCTTATAAACTCGATCGCTTATTCGCCGACCCCGAACGTTTCGCTGCCATGCAAGCGAAGGCCTACGGGATGGCGCAGCCGAATGCGGCGCGTGATATCGTTCAGAAACTTTTACAGTTGAGCTGAGTCAGGACGGAATCGCGCGAGGCTAAGCCTGCGTCTTAAACCTGCTAAAGACCTGGTTCCGGGTTTTCGATCTCCTGAACCCACCTCTGCCGCTTCTCCGAGTTACACGCAGAACCGTCACCTTCAACGATGGCGAGGCCGGCTGCTGGCCAGCGCGGTCTTGAACGATCAGTAGTTGATCAGTATTCCCGCTGAATTGCGATAGCTGTGGTCCCGATGAGGTCAGTACCACCACGCGGTAGCGGGTGGGTTCTGGAAAGGATTGAGGCTGATTGAGTATAAATGCAACGTGACCCATCCGCTACTCTATATATGAAAGGGCGCGTGGTGGTACTGACCTCATAGCTGTCCGCTCGTTGTACCAAGGGTAAGCACTCAGCATTATCTAACGATCATCTCCTCTTACCCGTTCAAAGGGCGTGCGGCCCTTTTCGTCAAAGCTGACCGGCATTGCTTCCGAACCATCACGTAATCCTAACCGCAGGGGTTTCCCCTCCGTCCCGAAATCAGTTGCGCCGATTCTCTTTGCGAAGATGAGCATTACCCCGGAGACGCCAATCATCATCAGCAAATCTCCTATTCGCGTTAGATGATACTCCGGGCTAAAAACTCTTATCAAAACTCCCAGGCAAAAAGCTATCGCGAAAAGTATTTTCATGGCCCGCATCCTCGCACTGTTTTGTGAGGCTATTCGAATACACCTCACTTTTATCTCCGCGAAATCTCCGAAGCGAAGCTCAGCTCTGGCCAAAGACTCTTCCGCGGTCAGCCCTTGTTCCTCGTAGTCCCGGGCCTGCATTTCGATGTGAAACTGCAACTCTTCCTCGACGTCGCGCGCGAATGTTTTTCCGTCAAACCGGCTAAGTAATAGATCCGGGCTTTTGTTCACGACAGCACCCCCTGCATCTTCTAAGTAGCTTCCAATACTCTCATAACCGCTTGAGATATGCGCTCCCAATTGACGGATTGAGCGGCAAGCTGACGTCGTCCGGCCTTCGTCAGTTTGTAGAATTTCGCCCGGCGATTATTTTCGGAGACGCCCCACTCTGCGGCAATCCAGCCGCGTTCTTCCATACGATACAGGGCGGGATAAAGCGAACCGTCCTCGACCTTCAGTAAATCATCAACCGCCTGGTGTATTAGCTGAGCGATACCGTAACCATGCATCTGTTCGCGCGAGAGTGTTTTTAGAATCAACAGCTCCAGCGTGCCCTGCATCAGGTCCGTTCGATTATTTGCCATTAGTAGTCTTCCCTTGACAATCGAGGGGTAGAGGATACAATCGCTCCCCCAGACTGTCAAGGGAACAGCACGGAGTTATTAGCCACAGATTCACACGGATGAACACGGATTCATTTGAGACCCTGTTAATCAGTTATTCATATCCGTGTCTATCCGTGTGAATCTGTGGCTAATACTTGTTTTGTCGAGGCGTAACGATGCTCAACATCACCGGCTTAACCAAAACTTACGGCGGTGGAATTCAGGCGCTTAAGGGCGTCGACCTCGCTGTCCCACCCGGAATGTTCGGGCTGTTGGGACCGAACGGCTCCGGCAAAACTACTTTAATGAAGATAGTGGCGACGCTGCTTGAGCCCGACTCGGGACAAGTTGAAATGCAGGGGATTGACCTGGTAACGCGCAAGGACCAGGCACGCCGCATGCTCGGTTACTTGCCGCAGGAGTTTGGTCTCTACCCGACTCTTACCGCGGAGCAGACGCTTGATTACCTCGCGAAGCTCAAGGGCGTGTGGCGGGCGAAAGAACGTCAGGCCTTGATTAGCGCCTTGCTCGAAAGGGTCAATCTTGCATCGGAACGAAAACAGAAGGTGGGGAGATTTTCGGGCGGAATGCGACAGCGTTTGGGAATAGCGCAGGCGCTCATCGGGCAGCCGGAGCTTATCATTGTTGATGAACCGACCGCCGGCCTCGATCCGGAAGAGCGGGTCCGTTTTCACAACCTGCTTTCCGAAACAGTTGGCGAAGGCACCGTAGTCATTCTCTCGACGCATATTGTTTCTGACGTCTCGAACCTTTGCAGTCACATGGCCATCATTCGACAGGGCCAAATCCTGGCCTCTTGCGTGCCGCAGGAAGCAATTGATGAACTCAAAGAATCCGTTTGGGAAGGGATCTCGCTGCAAAGTAATTTCTTCCCAGACCTTCCGTGGACTGCCACGCCTGAGGGTGATTTCAAAAGGCGAGCGGCCGAATGAAGAGTTTTCTCTCGTGACGCCGACACTCGAAGACTACTATCTAAATCTGGTCAGCCAAACAAGCCAGTGAATAATGTCGACGGAGGACTAGCCGCAGATTAACGCGGATAACATGGATCAGATTTCAACAGAAAGTGGGAGGGGGCCCTTCAAAATCAACTCAGCGGCTTGGACCTTTTCGCAGTTCTTATCCGTGTTATCTGCGTTAATCTGCGGCTAATTTTCTTTACGCCCTTACACCACGAGCCAAAATGAGAAACCCGCTTCAAACTCCGTTCGCGGCGATCGTCCAGACAGAAGTAGTGCTTAACTCAAGGCGGGTCGCTCCTTATGCGTTGATGATTGTGTTCGCTGCCAATGCCGTACTGTGGTGGGGCTGGGGGCCGGCCGTTCGATTGGGTTGGGCTACAAACAGCGATTATTACATTGTCAGAAATCTCCTGGGCTTCTCTTTTTTTTTAGGACTCCCGATCTTCAACGCGGTCATCATGTGCGACCCGGTGATCAGAGATTTCCGCGTCGGCATTGACCCGCTCATCTTTTCGAAACCTTTTAGTCGCGCTTCGTATCTTCTGGGAAAATTCTGCGGCAACTTCTTCGTGCTGATCTGTTGTCAATCGGTCTTCGCGCTGACGCTGTTGGTGCTGCAAGCATTTCGCCCGTCGCAGATGGTGGTCCAGCCGGTTCGAGTGTTGCCATATTTCAAACATTTCCTTTTCTTCGTAGTCATCTCGCACCTGGTGCTGGCAGCCTTCTACTTTACCGTCGGAACGCTTACGCGGAACACTAAAATCGTTTACGGCGCGGCGGTCGCATTTTATCCAATCTACATCTCGTATCAGATTTTCTTACTGAAGGGGCTGGCGCCGCGTTGGCGAACCCTGCTCGATCCTATGCTGCTTAACTCCGGTCCAGGTGGCGGCGGATTTAGATACAGCGCGGAGTTTCTCAATCGGTATGTCTTCAGTTACACCCCGGACATGATCGCGAATCGCTCGGTCGTGGTAGTCGTCGCCGCCGTCTGTCTCTCAATTCTTTATTTTCGTTTTGCGATAACCGAGCCGGACAGGAATACGGAGAAGTTTTCCGCACTCAACCTTTCGACGGCAGCGGAGAGACTCTATTATGACCCGGAGACCTTTGAGGCTGCCCGTAGTGATCTTGATTTTGTAGCCGGCGTGAAACCTGACAGCGTTCCACTCCCTCTGGTTGCCAGGGCCGACGAAGGCGTTAAAGCGAACCTGCGAAAACTAGTCGCAGCCACGACGCTTGAACTACGTCTACTTCGTTCCGAAAGAAGTTTGGTGGTGCTGGTGCCTCTGGCGATGCTCCTTTCTTTCTTGTCACTCCCCTTTTCTACGAGTGTTTCCGACGTGTCGTCTTCGGCTGCTTTTGCCGCCAGCTCAGCCAGGGGGGTGCTGCTGTTTTTGTTGGGAGTGATCGCCTTCTACATCGGCGAGGCGATGCACCGGGATCGGGAAGTGAGGATTGAGCCGGTCTTATGGGGCGCCCCCGCGCCGAACAATGTCCTGCTGCTTTCCAAGTTTCTGGCAACGCTCTTGCTCTCGCTTTCTTTGCTGCTGCTGGTTGGTCTGACGGCAATGCTGACCCAACTTCTCAGAGGGCAGGCCCCGGTTGAAATTTCGACTTACTTAATCACCTACTTTGTGATTTTGGTTCCGAGCCTGGCCTTTATGGCGGCCGCATCCATGGCGCTGAATGTTTTGCTGCGGGATAAGTACCTTGCCTATGCCATCACGACTGCGATCGGCTCGGGGTTGTTTTACCTGTACAGGCAGGGCTATAACCATTGGCTATATAACCCCGTTCTTTACGGCTTGTGGACGGAGGTTGATTTAGGGGGCAGCGGCACTTTACGAATACTGGCGCTTAGAGTTTACTGTCTGGCTATTACAGTATTGTGCCTGTTGATTGCGCATGTTTGTTTCCAGCGTAGATCGACGAGCGTGGTCCACAGATTACGCAGATTACACAGGGGGGAGTAAACAAAGGTCAGTTCAAGTACTTGCAGTCAGGAAGGGGGCATGCCCCCGCTGCCTTTGGCGGTAGGCGCTGGAACAATGATTAGCAATTGGTAACGGTCGATTTTGCATTTCTGAAATCTCATTCACACCGCGGCTTCAGCCCGGTGACCACGCAAGTTCTCTATAATGTCTGAACCGTTTCAACGGTTTGCTCCGGCGTTGCGGTTCAGAAAAAAACCGTTAAAACGGTTCCCGGATTTGCAGGAGCTTTTCCCCACCGGGCTAAAGCCGCGGTGTGAATGAGATCTGAAGCATGATGATAGGCAAGAGGCATTCTATATTTCAGTTTGGTGCGGTGTTCATCGTTGTCGCGGCGCTTGCCGCTAATATGCAGTTCGCGCAGACGGGCCACAGCCAATCTGGATTCGCTAAATTGGGCCGCGGCTTGACCACCAGCGAGCCGCACATAAAGCCGTCTGCTGCCGTTGCCCGCGACCTCGTAACCCTTCCCCAACGCAAATCAGCTCCTGCGCCGTTCGCCGCGGCGGCCAAACGCAACGCGCAACTCCGCACCGAACTCAACTGGATCTTAGGTGGCAAGCCCCAGCACGGCTGGTATCTCTACACGCCTCTAATCAACAGCCTGCTCCATACGGAAAAGGACGATACGTCGGTGGGTTTCGCTGCTACGCTGGCACGTTGGCAGAAGACGACGGGACTGACGCCAAGCGGCGTGCTGGATGAAGGAACTCTTTACGCGATGATTTCTTATTGGCAGGGACGTCGGCTTAAGGACCGGTCCGTTGCCCAGCCGGATCAACTCATCACCGCCCCTATCGCAGACTTTTACGATCCCACTCGCGCTGTCGAGCTTCTGAAAGTCGAGCGTCAGACCTACGCCGCCTATAAGCGCATGGTCGCGGCCGCGATTGCCGATCGCTCGCTCGGTCTGGCTCGCATCGGGAAAGGCGCGAAGGCCCAACTTGCGCCAGGTGAAAAGTATTTGAAGATTATCTCTGCGTTCCGATCGCGCGAATATCAGGAACAGTTGCGCCGCGAGTCTCCCAGTGCGGGCAGCGCCGGCCTCGCCGTCAATAGCCCCCACTTCACCGGGCGCGCTCTCGATGTTTACGTCGGCGGCGACCCGGTTGACACTACCGACTCAAACCGTGCGATCCAGGTTCAGACGCGTGTGTACAAGTGGCTGGTCCGCAACGCCGAGCGGTTCGGGTTCCGTCCGTATTTCTACGAGCCATGGCACTGGGAGTACGCACAGTAGCGTCTGCATTGGATCAAGGGTGAGATCAAGAGACGATTTTCTATTTGTCATTACCAAATGACGCACACTCATGCTGCGGTCCCATGAGGTCAGTACCACCATGCGGTAGCAGGTGGGTCCCCGTTGAATTCAGGCCTGCGGTTCCTAACCAAGTACTTCGCTGGCTCCTGCCTGGTACATTCGCTTTCGGAACCCACCTGCTACCGCATGGTGGTACTGACCTCATGGGCCTTACAGCATTAGTGTCTGCGATGGGGCCGCACCTATTAAAGTCAATCAGTCAATTGAATCCGCTAATGAGAAATGACAAATGGAAAATCTTCTTTTTGTCTTGCCTCCCTATTAGACAATCTTGTCACGCGGTGATCTTCTTCACCTTGGCTTTGGTCTTCCTCGTTGTCGGAATAATCGGAACAACGTGACCATCCTCGAGCGGCGTCCCTTGTTCGATGCTGCTCGTTTCGACGACGAACTGCGTGTGGCGGCTCACTTTCGATAGCATCCGTTTCATGGTTTTTTCATCGAGTTTCGAAACGTTAACACCTGAAGACTGAAGCTCGTCACGCAGGCGCGCTGTCCGGTTCGTCCCGCGGCCGTATACATCCGGATAAATGTGCAGCACGCGCTCCTCGACCACCAGCGTGTCGTAATTGATATCCACCGGCACCGGTTGCTCAAGCCGGACGACGAACATCCGCGAGTTGCGCTTCGCGGCCGCGATGCGCTTTGGCGAAACCGGCGCGTTTCGGGCTGCGATGATCTTCTCAGCCAGGTCGTAAAGCTGGGGGCGCAACATTCTCACGCAGCCGTGCGAAACAAGATTTCCCAGATCAGTTGTTTTTGCTGCCTGATGAATCAGGTAACTATCGCCCAAAGGGATTTTCATCTTGCCGAGCGGGTTGCGTGGATCGCTGGCCTTAATTACTTCGCCAGGGCTGACGCTTTTGATTTCCCGCACCCAGTCGCTCGGTGGCGGTATCCAGTCAGGGTTCCAAATGATCTCGGTCGCTTTACGGTCGCCGATGTAGAGGGGATGTTCCTTCATTCCGACGCCGATAAACCAGGACTGAACCTCTTTGCCGTTCTGCCACAGAGTCAGGCGGAAGGAAGGCACGTTCAAAGTTATTCTGATGTCCGGCTGGTTAGGCTCGAAGTCGGCGGTCAGAATGTGCCCGCCTGTCACCTTGTCCGATCGTTCCGACTCGTTCGGGTCGGAAGTTTTTTCTGGTGTCGGTGACGTTTGCGGCGTCTGTGCTGATGCTGTTTTCCAATTCAGTGCGACGCAGCAAAGAAGAGAGAGGAAGACGGCCCACGCCACGTAGTTTGGGTACTGGAATGTGTTGGTTCTGCAACGGGGATTGATCATATCGAACGATGCAAGCGGTCGTAAATTTCGGTAAACTCTAAGGATAATAATGATTCTAGTTGAGTTTGATAGAGTATGCTAGAGATTATTAGGCAGGGTCTTGATTGGAAAGCGGGCGTTCAGAGTACCGACTTTAGTCGGGCTTTTCAGTCGTCAGAACCGCCTGCGGTAGCGGGCGGTTGATCTATGGGTCCGACTTGCTTGAGAGCGCTAAATCAACCGCCCGCTACCGCAGGCGGTTCTGACCTGTCAAAACCTCGACTAGAGTCGGTACTCTAAACACCGGGTAATCCGAATGCTAATCAAAGCAGCAATTAATGGCGGACGGACGAAGACCGAGCATGCTGCCCTGCCTGTCAGTCCCGAGGAACAAGCGGCCGCGGTCACTGAATGTGTGAAGGCTGGGGCCCAGACTATTCACCTCCATGTCCGTTCCGCAGTTGGTAATGAAAGTCTCTACGCCGAAGATGTCAGCCGCACGCTGTCGGCCGTGCGATCCGCTTCATCCAGCGCGCAGATCGGTGTTAGCACAGGCGCGTGGATTTTGCCGGACCCTGCGTCGCGCTTGCAGGCAGTGGCAGGGTGGGAAGCTCTGCCTGATTTTGCGTCGGTGAATTTCAGTGAAGTGGGATCAGTTGAACTGGCCCAACTGCTGCTTTCGCGCGGCGTCGGTGTTGAGGCTGGACTTTGTGATGCCGATGCGGGAAAGGCTTTTCTAAAAAGCGGATTGCTTGCTGATTGTATTCGGGTGTTGCTTGAGCCGCAGGAGCAGCAGATTGAGGGAGCACTCCAAAATCTCAAGCAGATTGAAAGAGTATTAGAGTCAGCAACGGCTGCACGCGCGCTTCCTCTTGTGCTTCACGGCACCGAAGCGACCGTCTGGCCGATGATGACCCAGGCAATGGTTCGCGGGTATGGCGCGCGGATAGGTTTCGAGGACACACTGGTTCTGCCCAACGGAAAAGTGGCGAAAAGCAATGGCGAGTTAGTGCGGGAAGCGGTTCAGAGAATTAGGGGCTTCGGTTTGGAGATTTCGGATTATTGATAATGACGCATGGTTTAAGACTGGAACATTTTCCATGTATCATTTCCCATTTCTCATTAGCGGATTCAATTGAGCGATTGATTACGATAGGTGCGGTCCCAATCGCAGACAGTCATTCTGCGGGCCCATGAGGTCAGTACCACCATGCGGTAGCAGGTGGGTTCTGAAAGCGAATGTACCAGGCAGGAGCCAGCGAAGTACGTGATTAGATACCGCAGGCCTGAATTCAACGCAGACCCACCCGCTACCGCGTGGTGGTACTGACCTCATGGGCCCGTTCGTTGTACGAGGGCAAGCATTGGCAATACCGCGCGATCAATGACAAATGACAAATGGAAAATCTTCCGGTGCAACCCTCATGCTAAGACTCTTCTACATAATCGGGGCCGTCGCAAGCCTCGCTAACGGCGCCTGGATGCTCCTCTTTCCACTATCCTGGTACACGGATTTTCCGGCAGACATCCCCCACACGGGCCCATTCAATCCGCACTTTGTCCGCGATCTGGGTGTGGTGTATCTCTTTGTTGCCCTGGCATTCGGGTGGTCAGCGATGCATCTCGATCGCTCCCGCCCGGTGCACTTAGCGCTGACGCTCTTCTTTGTTGGACATGCGCTGATTCATCTCGCAGACATCGCCGCCGGACGCCTGCCGCATAGTCACTGGCTGATCGATCTGCCCGGAGTTTTTGTACCCGCTTTGATCATGCTTGTCACAGCAATGCCTTCCGTCAGAAACCGCTTTGACCTCTGATCGAATTCTGACCGCTGACTTCTGACCTCTGACCTCCGACCTCTGACCCCTGACCTCTGACCCCTGACCTCTGACCTCTGACCTCCGACCTCCGACCTCTGACTTCTGACGTTCGTGGATCGGTCTTTTTGCGAAACCTCAGTCTAAATTCGAACACTCGCTGCTCTGCGCACAGCTCACAATTATTTTCAATCCACAAGTTGATAACGAGCATACTTTCGCAGCCGGTTAGCATCTTTATTAGGCGATCCCCCGTTGTCGAGCGAGCTGTTAGTTTGCACCCAAATAACAGTTTGCATTACCTCAAAACGAGCAGGGAAATACAGTGAAACTAAGAAAAAGCTTCCTCACCTTCCTGACTGACAATTCAATCTTACTCGCTGTCGCTGTTGCGACAGCTGCAGTTTTGATCGTCGTACCGCTTTGGAAATGGCCTGGTTATCGCAACCTGCGCGGTCTGACCAATCTGCTGCCCACTACGCATGCGGCGGAAGTAAATTCGTGGACCCTGGCTATTGAGAAGGTCAAGGAAGATCGAGGCGAACCTGTCGGCAAACAAGCGAAGGTCGAAACGCCTGCGCAACTGAAGCATTACAGCGATACGCGCCGTTTTCTGGCCACCCAGGTTGCCGAGGTAAAGCAGCACCTGGTGGAGACGCCGCAAGACTTTGTGGATCTGGCCGGCATGATTAGCCGTGGCGAACTGGTGCAGCTCCAACCCGTCAGCGAAAACTACATTCTCTTCGGCGTCGGTGGAAGCGCAGACAACCAGCCCTTCACGCGCTATGAAGATCGTAAGAGCATCAACCTCTACAACCAGGCAGGATTGCAGGCTGAATATGATCGGCTCGCCGAATCGCAAACGAAGCTTACAAACGAGCTCGCCGGTTTGAAAAAGCAGCTTCAGGGGAGAAGCCCAACTGTCAGGGAGGGCTCGAGGATCAAGCAGCGCCGGGGCAGTAGCCCGACCGTCAGGGAGGGCGTCAGGCAGTTGCAATCTCAAATTGTTGCCGCCGAAATAGCGCTAAAACAGAGTAGCGAAGATAAAGCCCTGCTCGATCATTATTACGGAAACGCGGAAACACGCCAACAACTCTTCGCTGAGTATGAAACTCTGGAAAAAGTCGGACGCACGTTGACCGGCAACGGGTTTGACATCACCGACGGCGCCGCTCGCCGTCAGATGAAGGTGCGCATGCTCAGCTCGCTTCGTCCGGAAGCGCTGAAAGTCCTGGACGAAATTGCTGCCTCCTACCGGAAGAAGTTCGACCGGCCGCTGCCGGTTACTTCGCTGGTACGTCCCGATGAGTATCAACTGGAACTGAGCAAAACCAACGCGAACGCCACCCGCATTGAAACGCCGCCACACTCGACCGGGCTGGCATTCGATATCCTTTACCGGTACATGACCGCCGCGGAGCAGTCGCATGTAATGTCGGAGCTGGCGCGATTAAAAGACGAAGGCCGCATTGAAGTCTTGCGCGAGAACCGCGATCACTATCATGTCTTCGCGTTTGTTGATGGCGTGCGCCCGACTGAGCAATACATCGCCGCTTCGTTAGGCGCAGCTCGGCCGGTGAAGGTCGCTCCAGCCGCGCCGGCAAAACTAAAAGAATCCCACCACGCCGAAAAGAAGACGCCCGCCGCAAAGCGCGAAGCGCGAAAATCCAAACGGAAAGCGCGGCGATAGATCCGATAGCTATTCCACTGCCGCGTAGCGGCAACCTGACTTTTAGCCCGGCCTTTCAAGGCCGGGAAACGAACCAGGCCTTTGTTTCGTCGCGTAGTGACGGTTGAAATGTTCAGTCGTCGCTGACGCGACGAAATCGTAATGGTTGACCGTGATCCCGGCCTTGAAAGGCCGGGCTAAAATCATGCCGACGCTACGCGTCGAGAGCCATGGCCTCTCTTAGCTCTTACTGCTCACTCTCTAGTAGAAAGCAAACGCAAGTTGCTCTCGCAAAAGCCGGTGAGCAGTTTGCGGTCGGCGGGTAATAGAGATAATGTTGCGTCGCGGCAGGGACCATAGACGATTGGAGAGACGGTTTTTATGAGTATCAAATTGAAAAACGAATTTCAATCAAGGCGGATGCGGCCAGCGCCGAAGTTTCCGCACGGGCATTGGCTGATGGCGCTCGCGCTGGCTTTTGCCTTCGTGAGTGCACCAGCGGCGATCGCCAAGAGGTCGCCGGCGGCGGATGGAGAATCGCGCTATGCGAAACTTGATCTGGGGGCAGGGAAGGACAAGGCGCGCGTTCACTACAAGAGCTACGGCAAAGGGCGCGAAGCGTTGGTGCTGGTTCATGGCTGGACTTGCAACCTGAATTACTGGCGGGAACAAATACCTGACTTTGCGAAGCGGAATCGAGTGATTGCGATCGATCTTCCGGGGCATGGGCTAAGCGACAAGCCACAGGTGGCGTACAGCATGGATTTGTTCGCGCGCGCGGTCGATGCGGTGATGCGCGATGCGCATGTCGATCGCGCTGTGTTAGTGGGGCATAGCATGGGCACGCCGATCGCACGGCAGTTTTATCGCAAGTATCCGCAAAAGACTTTGGGAATTGTCATTGTCGATGGGGCGCTGCGTCCCTTCGGTGACAAGAAAATGATGGAAGGCCTGATGGCTGGTTTGCGCGGACCAAACTACAAGACGGCCGGGGCGCAGATGTTTAAGGCCATGACGGGCCCAAATCTTTCCACCGAAAAGCGGGAGTTCATTAACACGTCTTTTCAGAATACGCCGCATTACGTCATTGTGAGCGCGATGGAAGGGATGGTGGACGAGTCGATCTGGGGCCAGGACAAGATAAATGTGCCGGTGCTGGCGATCCAGGCCAGGGGACCCTTCAACCCGCCCGACACGGAACAGTTCTTTCGCAGCATCGCGCCGAACCTTGAATTTCAGCTGTGGGATGGCGTAGGGCACTTCCTGATGATGGAGAAGCCGAAGCAATTCAACGACGCTGTGATCGCTTATTTGGACAAAAACGCTCTGTTGAAAAAGTAGGCCGGGGAAGAATCCGCAGATTACGCAGATTACATAGATAAGGTGGCTTCGGAAAAAAACCGATCCACGAAATAACACGAACACGAGGGCACCAAATCACGCGAACCTGCGGAAAACACTTTTGTTATTTCGTGTCATTTAGTGGATCGTTTTGTATTCAGAAGCGGGGGCATGCCCCCTTCCTGACTGCGGGTTAAGGCAGAGGTCAGAAGTCAGAGGTCAGAGGTCAGAAGAATCCGCAGATTACGCAGATTACACAGATAAGCAGGAAGCAGGAAGCAGGAAGCAGGAAGCAGGAAGCAGGAGGCAACTGCTGGAAGGTCCGCTGACTTTGATGAACTCGCAGTCAGGAAGGGGGCATGCCCCCGGCTGCCTTGATCATCTAGCCATAGAACCAAGATCATCTGACCTTAGAACCAAGACCAGGAGCGGGGGCATGCCCCCTTCCTGACTGCAAGTTACGCCGATTGAATCTTTGTCCTGTCGATCATTCCGCGAGAATCGAAAGGCAGGAATGCCTGTCCTACCCTGTTTTTAATTCTGCGTAATCTTTGTAATCTGTGGATAAACAATCATGAGCACTGAACCAAACAAAGTCATCTATTCAATGGTCGGCGTCAGTAAGTTCTACGACAAGAAGGCCGTCCTCAAAGACATCTATCTCTCCTACTTCTACGGCGCGAAGATTGGTGTGATCGGTCTGAACGGGTCGGGCAAATCGTCGCTGCTGCGCATACTCGCCGGGGTGGACAAGGAAATTAACGGCGAGACTGTGCTCTCGCCGGGATTCACAGTCGGCTATCTGGAACAGGAGCCTCTGATAGACGATTCGCGCACTGTGCGCGAAGTGGTTGAAGAAGCTGTAGAGCAAACTGTTAGTTTGCTAAAAGAGTTCGAAGAGATCAACGCGAAGTTTGGCGAAGAGATGTCCGATGAGGACATGGACAAGTTGCTAACACGACAAGGCGTTGTGCAGGAAAAGCTTGACGCCCAGGACGCATGGGACCTTGATGCGCGTCTCGAGATGGCAATGGATGCGTTGCGCTGTCCGCCGCCGGATACGCCGGTCAAGATCCTGTCCGGTGGCGAGCGTCGTCGCGTTGCGTTGTGCCGTCTGCTGCTACAAAAACCGGACATACTTTTATTGGACGAGCCTACGAATCATCTTGATGCCGAATCAGTCGCCTGGCTCGAACATCACCTGCAAAGTTATCCGGGCACGATCATCGCGGTCACGCACGATAGATACTTCCTCGACAACGTCGCTGGATGGATCCTGGAACTTGATCGCGGTCAGGGCATTCCGTGGAAAGGGAATTACACATCCTGGCTGGAACAGAAACAGGAACGCCTGCGCCGCGAAGAAAAATCCGAAAGCGAAAGACAGAAGACTCTGCAACGCGAGCTGGAATGGATTCGTATGTCGCCAAAGGCGCGGCACGCCAAGGGCAAGGCGCGAATAAATGCTTATGAGTCTTTGCTCGACCAGCAGGCAGAGAAGCGCCGCGAGGATCTGGAGATTCACATTCCGCCGGGGCCGCGCCTGGGAAACGTTGTGATCGAAGCCAGGGACATAAGCAAAGCGTACGGCGATAACCTTCTGTTCGAGGACGTAACGTTCGCGCTTCCTCCTGGCGGCATTGTCGGCGTGATTGGTCCCAACGGGGCCGGCAAGACGACGTTGTTTCGGATTATCACCGGTCAGGAAGAACCCGACAGCGGTACGATTAAGGTCGGAGAGACTGTGATATTGGCCTATGTCGATCAGAGCCGCACGCTCGATCCGAAGAAGTCGATCTGGGAAGAGATCTCCGGCGGCGCGGACTTACTAATACTCGGCAAGCGCGAAGTGAACTCGCGTGCCTATGTGGGGCGATTTAACTTCTCCGGCTCAGATCAGCAGAAGAAGGTCGGCATGCTGTCCGGCGGTGAACGCAATCGAGTGCACCTGGCAAAGATGTTGAAAGAGGGAGCGAATGTTTTGCTGTTAGACGAACCTACGAACGACCTGGACGTGAACACACTGCGGGCGCTGGAAGAGGCGTTGGAAAACTTTGCCGGTTGTGCGGTGGTGATCTCCCATGATCGCTGGTTCCTGGATCGAATTGCGACGCACATGCTCGCCTTCGAAGGCGACAGCAAGGCAGTTTGGTTTGAAGGGAACTATTCGGAGTATGAAGCTGAGCGAAAAGCCCGGCTGGGCCCCGGGGCGGATCGGCCGCATCGGATCAAATACCGGCAGCTAACGCGAGGGTGAACTATCCACAGATTACACAGATTTAGATCTACTCGCAGTCAGGAAGGGGGCATGCCCCCGCTTGTCTTTCATACTTAACTTTGAATCTGGTAGAGACTTGCTGTCTAAGAGCGGGGCATGCCCCCTTCCTGACTGCAAGGTGGTGCAGTTGAATCTTTCTGGGTCAGTTGGATCTTTCAGAGGTTCGATCAGGAGCAACGGCGCAGCTAGCGCTACTCTGCCATCTCGTCATTGATAGACTTCAACGCGCGCTCGAGGATTGTGCGGTGGGCGGGGTTGGTGGCGGCGGCTAGTTGGCCCATGATGCGGGAGCGAGACAGCCGGAGCGATTCGAATTTGCCGCTGCGGGCGCGCTCCTCGACTGTGGAAATTCCTCGGTGCGCGCGAGCGTCGGCTGCTGCTTGTTGCCGTTCAAACACTTCTTCGGCCTGACCGGCTAGATCATCTCCATCCCATGCCATTCGAACCACCTCCACAAAAGTATGTCGCCATCATAGCACCTGGGTGTCCTGGTTGGGCAGACACGGGAGTGTAGTGGGTCAGTTTTGCCGGTCTCATTCACACATTGTCTCATTCACACCGCGGCTTTAGCCCGGTGACCCTGCTATCTCCCAAGGGTGAAACCGTTTTTAACGGTTTGGAGTGCGCCCAGTAGATGAGCCTAAAGAAAACCGTTAAAACGGTTAAAGAAATAAGGGTGACCAAGCTCAATCACCGGGCTAAAGCCCCGGTGTGAATGAGAGTGGAGGAGCATGTCGGTGAGTAACTCCTATAGACCTTCTACCCTCGCTTCTTCTCCGGCTTCGGCGTAAAGCCACGGTTCTCCTGATACTGCTTGGCAGACGAAGGATTCTGTTCGTTACGAATCTTTGCTCGCTCCAGGTTTTCCTTCTCGATGGCTTCCTTGAGACGCTTTTTCGCGCGCTTATTCATATCCATGATTATACAGACCAATTGACGGCTGCTGCGCCAAAATAATAAAAAAGCAATAGAATACGAACCCTTGCTCCTTTCCAAGTTGCGTAAAATCCCGCCACTGGCGTCGTCATTCCCTTTCTCCTTCCCCTTTTCCCCTCTTCCCCTTTTTCCGAAGTTCATTAGAGCCATGTAGCCTCAGTGCCAAAGGGTTCATGGCGGGTTTCCCGGCGGCCCCCATGGTTACAGCGGCAGGAACTTGCAACGCATACAGGAGGGGAGAAGATGCCTACGAACTCAACCAAACGTGTGAACCGCCAGTCCAGACGGACTAATCAAATATTATGCAACCGCCACTCCGCCCATGGCGGCGCTACAAGAGTTTCAAAGCGCGTCTTTAAAGTATTTTCGAAGAACCTCCTCGCGGCCGTTGCCATAACAGCGCTGATCTCGATGGCTTTGATTACGTGGCCGGCGCTAAGGACTGTGCTGGCAGCTAACCCTGGTGCGGGCACGCTCTCGCCCGCGGGACCGTCCGTAACCTGGAACGGGCTGGCGGTGGACTATGCCAACCCGGTATCTGCCAGCGAGAAGACCTGTCAGGATGGAACCAACTGCGACACCTTTAAGCTGACCATCTCCGGCACGCAGGCTGACTGGGCCGGCAAGGCGGTCCATATCCAGATCGATTGGCTGAGCCCAACCTTCGACTACGCGCTCTCCGTGCACAAGGGCACGAATGCGGATCCGTCAATCGCATACTCGGATAACCCGGTGGACTCGCCGCGCAACTGGGAGGCCGTCGACATCGACCCCAGTGTGTCGGGGGTAGGCGACTATTCAGTTCATGTCATATATTTCACGACGGCCGCGGCCGATTCATACAAGGGCACGGCGAGCATCACGGTGAAGCCTGCAGCAACACCAACGCCTACGCCGCCGCCCGTATCAACGGAGTCGCAGGCGCGCTACTTCAACTACCACGCGCCGGAAGGATTGGGGACAAGCGCCGGCGAGCCTTCAATCGGTGTCAACCCAAAAACCGGCAAGGTCTTCTTCGAATCAAACACGCAGACTCTGCGCGTTACCTTCGACGATACTGCATCACCGGCGAGGACGAACTGGGAAGATAAGAGTGCGCCGAACGCCGTCACAAGTCTCGATCCGATTCTTTTCACGGATCAGCGGACCGGGCGCACCTTCACCTCGCAGCTCGCCGGCGCGACCAGCCTCATGTCCTTCAGCGACACCGACGGGGACAATTGGACGCCGAGCCAGGGCGCGGGCATTCCTGCCTCAGTCGATCATCAGACTGTCGGCGGCGGCCCGTTCGCCGCGCCGCTAACGCGCGATGCCGGTTCGCCTTTTTATAAAGACGCAGTCTATTACTGCTCGCAAGACGTCGGGTTCGACGCCTCCTGCGCCGCATCGCTTGACGGCGGTCTGACGTTCGGCCCGGCAGTGCGCATTTACACTGAACTCGATTGCGGCGCCGGCCTGCACGGCCACATCAAGGTCGCGCCCGACGGTACGGCCTATGTGCCTTCGAAGGGTTGCGGCGGTCAGCAAGCCGTCGTCGTCTCTGAAAACAACGGCTTGAGCTGGGAAGTCAGGAAAGTTCCTGGAAGCAGGGAAGGCGAGAGCGATCCGTCGGTCGGCATTGGCGCGGATGGCTCCGTGTATTTCGCCTACGCGAACGGAGACGGCCACCAGCGTGTCGCCGTGTCGCATGATGAGGGAAAGAGTTGGCCCGCAGATCTCGATCAGGACCTCGGCTACTACCAGGGCATCCAGAACTCTGTCTTCCCGGCTGCCGTCGCGGGCGATGGCAACCGCGCCGCGGTTTTCTTTCTCGGCTCGGCAACTCCGGGGACGATCGGAGCCACCGGCCCTGACCCGGCCGGATTCACTGGCACGTGGTACGGCTACGTCTCAACAACATATGACGGCGGGAAAACCTGGACCACCGTTAACGCTACGCCGAACGATCCGGTACAGCGCGGCCCCATCTGCACGCAGGGGACTCTGACCTGCACCGGCACGACCCGCAACCTGCTCGACTTCAACGACGTCACGATTGACGGCAAGGGACGCGTACTCGCCGCATATGCCGACGGCTGCGTCTCTCCGCAATGCGTCCAGGGCACAGACCTGAATGGTGACGGCAAGCTCGACGGCAATGACAATGACGGCTCCCAGATTGCCACCATCATCCGGCAGTCGGGCGCCAAAGGTCTCTTCCTGCAGTCCGACTCGGAGTTGGCGACGAACCTGCCCGGCGCGCCGAACCTGATCGCGCAGCACGATGGCAAGACTGCTTATCTCTCCTGGTCAACGCCCGACGACGGCGGCTCGGCCATCACTGCGTACAAGGTCTACCGTGGAACCAGCGCGGGCGAGACATTGCTGGCAACTGTCGCCGGCGACGTCAACTCGTACAACGATGCGACCTTCAATGGTGGATCTTTCTACTATCGCGTCAGGGCTTCGAACGCTAACGGCGACGGAACACTCTCGACCAAGGTCACGCCAACAGTGCTCGTGCCTCCGATCGTTGAGTCACCGTGCAAGCTGCCCGGTGTGACGGTCGTCAGGGATTCGACCGGCGACGCCGACGGCGTGCCCGGGCACGATGTGGACTTTGTGAGTGTTGCGGAGCTTTATCAAACCGACGGCTCGCACAAGCTTTATTTTACCCTGAAGGTTGGAAGTCTTGACCCGGTAGCTACACCGAACACCTCGTGGAAGGTGCTCTTCAAGGCGCCCGATGGCATCACGCACTTCGTCGAGATGAACACTTTCGATCCGACCGCCATCAAGTTCCGCTACGGCCACATCCAGGTTGACCCGACGACCGGAGTGAACAACAACGTCAATGACGGCACCGCCGATCCTGCCAGCAGTTTTACGACGAACGGAACGATCACTCTCGTCATCGGCAACGACAAGGTTGGCAACCCGGCGGCGGGCCAGAGCCTGGTCGCCATCAAGGGCGAGGTGCGCGCGCTGGTAGGGGCAACCGCCGGCTTGCTCGTGTTGATTGACGACACGGGCGTGGGCGGCTACACGGTCGCGGGCAACGACTCGTGCGCGCCGAAGCCGGCCACGCCGACTGGATTAACTGCGGTCAACTCGGCGAGAAGTGCCGTCACTCTCAACTGGCAGGATAACTCGGACAACGAACAGAACTTCCTCGTCGAGCGTTCGACGAGCGTGGACACTGGCTATGCGCAGATCGCCTCGGTCGGTGCTAACACGACGAGCTACGTGGACGGCACCGTCGTCAAGAAGGTGACTTACTACTACCGCGTCCGCGCGGCGAGCGGGGCGGCGAAGTCGGGCTACTCGAACGTTGCCAGCGTGAGGGTGAAGAAGTAGCGTTGGTCGGCTTTGCTGGTTCGCCCTCCCCAGTTGGGGGAGGGTTGGGTGGGGTTTAGGTGCGTCTAGTCCCTCTCCCCTAACCCCTCTCCCATCGGGAGAGGGGGGAAAGAGCCATAGGTGCGGTCCCGATGAGGTCAGTATCCCGACATGTCGGGATAGCGGGTGGGTCTCTTCATTGCCAATTGTCGATTTCCGATTTCCAATTGGCGTTTTGACGAAACGGCCAATCGGCATTTGGCAATTGGAAATCGGCAATGTCATCACGAGGACTCTCCGATGAATGCCAGGGGCACGACCTTATTTCTCTGCTGCTTTCTGCTTGCAGCGTTAGCCTGCAAACCCGGCGGCGCGACGGGATCTGCCACCAACGCCAACGCGGGCATGCAGACGAACGCGGCCGCGACTCCCGCAGAGAGCGGGGCGTGCGCGCTCCTCTCCAGCTCCGACATTCAAGGCGTGCAAGGCGAAGCAGTCTCTGCTACTCAAGGTAGCACGCACGCGAACGGCGCGTTCGTTACCACTCAATGCTTCTATCGCCTGCCGACCTTCAACAAGTCCGTTAATCTCGAGATCATGCGCCCCAATACGGGAGGCGAATCCGCCCGCGCAGTTGATGAATTCTGGAATCGGCGATTCCACCAACGCCACGAGGGCAAGAGCGAAGCGGAGGCGGAGCGCGAAAAGGAAAAGGCCCGCACCGACAATCGTAAGCAGCAGCGCAAGGTGGAAGGGGAGGGCGAGCGCCAGCGCGAGCGTGATCCCTACCGTGATCCCAAGCGTGATCGAGGCGAAGAGCGGAAGCGCGAAGAAGAGAAAAGTGCGCAACCGCAGCCAATCCCGGGCCTCGGTGACGAAGCATTCTGGTCCGGCAACCAGATCAACGCCTCCCTCTACGTCCGCAAATCAAATGTGATCATCCGCCTGAGTATCGGCGGCCCCGAAGACAAGGCCACGAAGATCAAAAAGTCCAAAGCACTCGCCGAGCACGTCCTCAAGCGGGTGGGTAACAACCAATCAAACTAGTCGGACGGCAGCGTGAGTGTCGGCTGCGATGGACCCACCTGCTACCGCATGGTGGTACTGACCTCACCGGGCCCGCAGCAAGAGTCTGTGTATAGGGACAAGACCAACCATGCGATATCAGATGGGTCTGTCTCGACTGCCAGCACTCAGGCTGCGGGCCCATGAAGTCAGTACCACCATGCGGTAGCCGGTGGGCTCACCTCGACGCACACTCAGGCTGCGGGCCCATTAAGTCGGTACCACGACGCGGTAGCGGGTGCGTCTTGTCTCGACAGCCAGCACTAGTGCTGCGGTCCCATGAGGTCAGTACCACCATGCGGTAGCAGGTGGGTCCATCGCTAAACTTTCGTGTGATTCGTGGATCGTGTGCCTGGTATAGGAACCACAACGATCCACGAAACACACGAAATCTCACGAAGAAACACCAACCACGCTGGTCTAGTTATTCTAACTCGTCCATCTTGCCCCTTGCAGAGACGACTTCACTTTTTAAATAGTTTTGCGAACGCGTCGCGGGCATCCGTCGGAGGGCCTGACGAAGTTTCGCGCTCGACCACAATTCGAGCCGCGAATAGTTCGCAGGTGTTGCGCGCGTGTTTGTTCACTATCCGCGCAGCTATCGATTTACTACATTCGAAGCGGGCGCTGGGATCGAAATATGTGCACTGACGGCAGGTATGGAGGTCAGCATTGCATTTTGAGCAAGAGCTGTCGACGTTAATGTTCGCTGGGGTCTTTTCGCCGCACGCGCTGCACTTCGACGTCTCGCTAAACGCCATCATGCGTGGCGAGCGTGGGCCTTCACGATCCTGAGGCTTTGATTGCGGCTTTGGTCGCTGCGGCTCGCGATCGCTATCCATGTAGCCGCGCTGGCGGTATTTGCTCATCTTATTAGCTCCACGCGATCAATTAACGCGACGAATCATGAGTGAAAATTGAGACAATGCGAAGGGCGTGGCCCATCCTGACCGCTGCACCGGCTCAGTCCTTTGCCGTCCCTCTCATTCACACCTGGCTTCAGCCAGGTGTTCGGGATGCGCATGAATAGGTAAACCGTTTAAACGGTTTCCAGTTAATGTTGCGGAGTAGCCACCTGGCTGAAGCCAGGTGTGAATGAGACAACAGCCCCTCAGCGATTCGCGCAATCCATGTTGCACTTCCAAGTTGAATCTGCGACTCGCAAATGAAAAATGAGAAATGAAAAATGATATATGGAAAATCTGCTTTACCGGCCCTCCGCCTAAAGCTCATTTTCAGTCGCCCCGAGCCGCTTGAGCCTTCGTTCCATACTCCAGCGACGCATAAAACTTCCCGCGTCCTTGCGGCGTTAAATCCAGCATATTCCAAATCGGATTCAACTCATCAATGCCGCGCTCTTTGACGTCGTCGGCCAGCCATGGATGGCCACTGTAAAAATGACGCAGCGTGCCATTACTGTCTCGCGTGAAAACCGAAATCGTCGAGTCCTGATGTCCTTCGCTATCTTCGCTGCCCAGATCGTACTTGAAAGTGCTGTCCCCCGCGCTCAGCAGACGCAGCTTGTCCCAACCTCTTTCCCGCGCATGCGCGCGCAACGTCGCCGGATCAGCCGCCGCTACAATCGCCAGGTCAACGTTTTGCGCGATGTGATGAGCAACACCATTGTAGCCATCGATCCATGCGGTACACATTGGGCACGGAGTCGTTTGCTTCTTTCCGTACATGAAGTGATAAATCACCAGCGAACGATCCGGCGCAGTGAATCCCGACGCGTCGGGACTCAACCGCGGCCCGGTGAATAATTCGCTCAGCCGCACCTTTGTCACAAGCTCATCGCCCTCGTTGAGCGAGGTTGGCCCCGGGGCAGTAGCCCGACCGTCAGGGAGGGCTTCGGCAGTTAGATCCCTGGCAGTAGCCCGACCGTTAGGGAGGGCTTCGGCATTGCAGTCCAGAAACTCGTAATCCTGAATAGTCGCACCCTTTGGCAGTCCCCGCCGCAGCGCGGCGACTCTTTCACGCGTGTTTAGTAATTCAACCTCCGCCAGCCGCAGCTCCTCGCGCTTCGCAAGATATTCCGGCGACTCGTTCGGCAGATTAGTTTGCCGATACGTTCCATCAATCATTTCATGAACCATTAGTCATACCTCCAGTGAAGAACACAATTCTCTCTCTTTCCAATCGATCGAGGGCCAATCGAAGGAAACCAGGACGGATAAGCTTGGGGAACGAAAGAACTATAACACGAAGTCAATAGCTGCAGCGGTAGAGACTTCGAGGCCGAAATTGACACTAGGGAAGCGCTGACCGCCTTTTTTGGCAAGCTATGGTTCGACATATTTGACGACGCACCTGACTTAACAGGTACCGTCAAAGCAGAACGAATTTCTTTCCAATGGATGGCAACGTCGGCCAACACAACTGACAGCACAAGGCAAGACCATATGATTGTCTGGGCAATCTCAACTCCAAGAGCTTCCCGTCCCGTCACTCCCAAAACAAAGCGCCCGGCGATGAAGACCAGCGCGATGGCATAACTTCACCAGCCCGCGGAGCGGCCGAAAGCATAGAGCCTGGGGTGGAGCGCAGCGGAACCCCAGGAACCGTCCAGAAATTATTCAAAGCCCGCGCAGCGGCCGACAGCGGAATCAATCCTTTCTTCTATTCGCAACCGCTATCGGCCGCTCCGCGGGCTCCGTAAGTTTTTTGGGGTTGACGATCCTGGGGTTTCGCTGCGCTTCACCGCAGGCTTTATGCTGTCGTCCGCTCCGCGGACTAATCCACCCGCTACTTAAGTTCCACCAGCTCAAGGCGGATTGTTGTTTTGCCAATGTTCTCGGCCCAGTGTCTTATCGGGTCGCGATAGATAACGTCGCCGGCTCGAAATTCTGTTTCAGTGACCGTACCGTCAGCACCATGGTTGCGGACTTTTCCGCCCGCGATGACATAGATGACGTAGGCGGGATGCGAGTGCATCTTCTCCTTAACGCCAGGTTCAAGAGTCGCCTCGAGCACACGTACGCGAGAGTTCTCGAGTTTCAAGGCGATGCTCTTTGGGTTTACGACAAGGGGATCTTGCGCACGTGTAATACCCGAGTCGCCGCGCACAAATCCGGTCACGAGCAGAACAAATACCAGGATATAGAGTCGCTTCATTTCACCTCCTGCACTTTTTTAGTGCTTCCGTACCGCGGCGCATTAGTAAGCCGCAGATTAACGCGGATATTCGCGGATAGGAAGCGAAAACAAAACTCCGGCACGGATTTGGAAAGAATGCCGAACCCGCGGAGCGGCCGAAAGCATAAAGCCTGGGGTGGAGCGAAGCGGAACCCCAGGAACCGTCGACGAAATTATTCAAAGCCCGCGGAGCGGGCGGCAGAGGCATCATCACAATTGGAGTTTTATAATCGATCGGCTATCGGCCGCTTCGCGGACTCAATTGTTCTTGAGACTCCGGATCTACCATCCACCCGTACCGGGCGGTTGTACTAACCTCTTGCATCAAGGCTGACCGAAGTGTCCGCGTGACTGACGGCTATGCCGCCTGATGTGCGGAAAGGCTCCGCCTTTCCGGCAACCTGAAAATATCCTGAGGCTGTGCCTCCGCTCAGGATCGGAGGCGCAGCCTTTAGAGTGGAAAAAATCTATCGGAAGGGCTCAGCCCTTCCGCACATCAGACGGCAAAGCCGCAAGAGTCGATGTCGTGAACCTAGTGAGCTATCGGCCGCTTCGCGGGCTCTGCAATTTTTTTGGCTTGTTGGTCCTGGGGTTCCGCTGCGCTTCACCGCAGGCTTTATGCCGGCGTCCGCTCCGCGGACTGAGACCAATTTTCGTTTGCTGAAACATTTCCTTTTCCTGTTCGTCTTTAAAAGTAGGGAAATTGCTGAGAGGGACCAGACCAACCGGCTATCCCGACGTGGGGGGTACTGACTTCATCGGGACCGGGGGTTGAGTCATTGGTGCAATTGGAGAAATTCAATATGAATGTACAGAGGTACGCGAGGATTGCCGGAGTTCTGTTTCTGATCTCGCTGGTGGCTGGCGGGTTCGGTGAAGCTTACGTTCCGTCCAAGCTCATCGTCGCCGCCGATGCCGCGGCCACGGCGGCGAACATTAAGAATTTCGACTTGCTGTACCGGCTGGGCTTTGCGAGTTTCCTGATAGAGTCGCTGTGCGATATCACGCTGGTGCTGGTCTTGTACGCGTTGCTCAAGCCCGTCAACAAACAGCTATCTTTGCTGGCCGCGTTCTTCGGGCTTGTTGGCACCGCGCTTTTCGCCTTTGCCGAGCTATTCTATTTTGCGCCGCTGCTCATCATGGGAGGCGGCGACTACTTAAAGACCTTTGCGCCCGATCAACTCAATGCTCTCGTGTTGTTATCGATGAAGTTTTATGGATATGCCGGCATGATATTCACCGCTTACTACGGCATGAGCTGGATTGTTCGGGCCTACCTAATCTGGAATTCAGGTTATCTTCCGAAGTTTCTCGGCATTCTTATGGCAATCGGAGGGATAGGGTTTGTCGTGAGAAACTTCGCGTTGATCCTCGCGCCTGCCTACGCGTCAGACGTGTTCCTTATGTTGATGTTTCCTGGTGGACTCGTAATGACCGGGTGGTTGCTGGTGAAAGGCGTGGACGTTGCGAAATGGAATGCGAGAGTAAATGCCGGCCATGCCTCGTAAGCGAATCCACAGATTACGCAGACTTCAAAGATTCAATAACCTCCCATACGAGTCAGAGAGGGTTTCAAAAGCGTAATCAGCCAGCCACAGATAAACACGGATCTGCACTGATAATGCGGACAGTTGTCGAAACATTAGCTCCCGGATATTCGTACGATGGGATTGATGAAAGCAATCGTCTATCACGAATATGGCTCGGCCGACGTGCTCAAGTGTGAAGAGATTGAGAAGCCAGTTCCCAGGGACGATCAGGTCTTAATCAAAGTGCGCGCGACTTCCATCAATCCACTCGACTGGCGCCTCATGAAAGGCAAGCCTCGCGTGCTCCGCATAATGCCGCGGTTGCTCAAAATGCCGATCGGACGACCGGGGGTTGATGTGGCCGGCGAGGTGGAAGCGGTGGGTGCGAACGTCAAGCAGTTCAAACCCGGCGACGCAGTATTCGGCGCATGCCCTGCGGCGCTTGCCGAGTATGCGTGCACACGCGAATCAGGAATCGCGATCAAACCGGACAACGTCACCTTCGAGCAAGCCGCTTCCATAAATGTTGCTGGACTGACCGCGTTGCAGGGACTGCGCGACAAGGGAAAGCTTCAACCGGGCCACAAGGTCCTGGTTAATGGCGCGGCGGGAGGCGTTGGCACCTTCGCCGTGCAGATCGCCAGGACGTTAGGCGCGCACGTGACCGGCGTTTGCAGTACCAGAAATATCGAGATGGTCAGATCAATCGGCGCCGATGAAGCTATTGATTACACCGAGAAAGACTTCACGACGAGCAACCAACGCTATGATGTGATTCTTGACTGCGTTGGTAACCATTCGTTTTCAGTGTGCAGGCGGGTCTTAAATCCTACTGGAAGATTCATCGAGGTCGGCGCGCCGCATGACGCGTCCATGATCGTTCTTCTGGCTGGGCTGGTTAAAGACATCCTGGTGTCAGTGTTCATTAATCAGAAGGCCGTCCCATTCATCGCGAAGGCAAGTCAAGACGATCTGATCCTGTTGGGAGAACTCATCGCCACCGGCAAACTAAAGCCAGTCATCGACAGGCGCTACAGTTTGAGTGAAGCTTCCGAGGCGCTTCGGTATCTGGAAGCGGGGCACGCGCGGGGAAAAGTGATAGTAACTTTGGACCCTGCCACACCGTGAAAACGGATCGAATCCGCAGATTACGCAGATAGAAGTCAGACGCACGCAAAGCAGAGCGACAAAGTAGGTGACGCCCTCATCTAAAAACGGCGCGCGGCCATCGAGGCCGCGCGTTAGTGAATAGTGGTAATTGATCCGTAGGCCCTCCCTGACCCTCCCAGAGGGAGCGGAATAGAGACAAAGAAATGGAAATCAGGCACTACCGCGAAGTAAGACACATTTTTATTGTCTGACTACTTTCTGAGTCTGTGTAATCTGCGTAATCTGTGGATAGTTCCTGATTTGGTCTCGGCCTTTGCCGGCGTCTTTTTTGCCGGCTCGTTCTCGCCGGGATTCGCTTCATCCTCCGGCGCGCCGGCTTCCGTTAATGATGCCGTGATTAGATCGTCGCTGGGACGAGCGCCGTCGAGAAAAACAAAGACGTGGAAGTTGGCGCCGCGCTCGCGGATGACTTCGATGCGGCCTTCGTCCTTCATGCGCGCCATCTCACTCATAAGAAAATTCTGTTCGGCGCCACTCATGTAGCGATAATCGATGTCGAATGCCAGACCAGTCGAGTGCGGCGGCGTTTCAATCAGCACGGCGTTCCGGTTCACCCGGCGCAGAACGTGCTGGTATTGCGCCGGCCTGACCAGCGAGCTCACCGGCAATGGACGGTCGAACTTATCGTGATAGGCTCTAGCTACTTCTTCGAGAATTTTCAGCGCCTGCGGCCTTAGCGAGCTAAGCATATTTATCTTGAACGCCTGTCGATCATTTGAGTCGTCAACATTGAACGAGCGTCCTTGGAAATTCCTGGCCAGCGCTTGCAGCGACTCGTAATCGTCCAAAAGTCTCTGCCTGTTTTCAGCCGAGCCATAAGATTGATCGAACAGCGTCTTGTCTTCATCGCTCGCTTTCAGCTCCTGCTGACGGGTGGCGAGTTCCTTTTGCAGCTCGTTTTGTTTCGCACGATTGCCTTTCTTCAACGTGGCCAACTGCTTCTGCAAACCTGATATCTCCCTTTGAAGATTCGCGCGCGCAGATTCGAGCCGGGCATAGGCGCCGCGCAGTTCGGCGTCGTCGTAAAGTTCGACATTGTGATCGTCCACCCAGCGGGTGAACGCGCCGTTGTCAGCCCTGGCGCCGACGCCGTAAAGAATGTACGTATCCGTGACCGCCGGCACAGAAACCATTTCGCCGCGCTGAATCATGGCCGCAAGATCGACAAAGTCCTGCGCGGGTTGCACGTTGACTTTCTTGACCTCGGCAACCTGAGTAGCCAGGAACCAATGCCGATCCTCGTAATGGCGAAGCTGGGTGGGAATTTCGAGCGCGACATTTTCAGTCTGGCCTCGATCTTCTTTTACTTTTTCGAGGCTGCGCGTCCACAGATAAGGATCGGCGTTGCGCAGGCCGGCAGCATCGGAAAGGTCGGCGGCCGGATAGACACGGCTTCCCAGGGCCGTGAAACGAAGAAGTGCCCAGCCACCGACACCTAACGCTGCGCCCACAACGATAAACACTAAAAGATGCCGCACGTTTCGGTTCGTCATCGCAAAAAGATGAGGCTTGGAGGGGCTCGCCTAATTTCGGGTCGTGATGCAAATTTAAGGGGATATTATTTTTACACCGATCTGCGCAAAGAAACAAACCTCGTTTTTGGTACTGATGCAGTTTTGGTGTATGTGCTTTGCCCCTCCCCACAAAGTGGGGAGGGGTTGGGGTGGGGTGGGACAGCTTCGACCACCTCTCCCCTAACCCCTCTCCGCTTGCGGAGAGGGGAAAAGAATCCGTTCCTGACTTCCTCGACAAGATAAGGCAAGTGGTTCCGATTACGAAACTTGTTATCTCTTGCGCACGTATTATCGGTCTTAGCTGGCCGGACCGAATTCCATTCCATAACGAAAGAGGGTTTTATGAGATCTACAGCTTTTCCGCCACTCCGTTCCCGCTTCTTTGTACTCGTCCTCGTCGCCCTGTGCACGGCCCTCGTGCTGGTTGCGTCTCCAGCGCGAGCCTCAGCTCAGAAAATCACCCCGCCGCCGATAATCGACCGCGAACTGTTTTTCGGCGATCCGGAAATCTCCGGCTCGCAGATCTCGCCTGATGGCAAGTTCATCGCTTTCATCAAACCGCTGAAGGGCACGCGCAACGTCTGGGTCAAGCGTACCGAAGCACCCTTTGATTCCGCAAAGCCGATCACTGCGGACACGACGCGGCCGATTCCGGCGTACTTTTGGAGCCGCGACGGCAAATACATCCTCTTCGTGCAGGACAAAGCCGGCGATGAAAATTATCTCGTCTACGCGGTAAATCCTGCCGACGCGCCGGCTGCGGGTTCGGAAGTTCCCCCAGCGCGCAATTTGACGGATCTAAAAGGCGTCCGGGCAGAGATTGTCAGCGTCCCGCGTAGTGAACCGGACTTGCTCTACGTGGCCATCAACGATCGCGACAAAGCCTGGCACGATCTCTATAAAGTCAGAATCTCGACCGGCGAACGCACGCTGATGCGCCAGAATAACGATCACATTACAAGTTGGGTCTTCGATCTAAAAGATCAATTGCGTATGGCAACTCGGGTCGCTGACAATGGTGACACGGAAGTTCTACGCGTCGATGACAAAGGGTTCACAAAAGTTTACTCGTGCAATGTATTCGAAAGCTGCGGGCCGGTGCGTTATCACAAAGATGGCCAGCGCGTTTACTTTTTGACGAACAAAGGCGCTGATGCCGATTTAGTAAAGCTTGAGCTTTTCAATCCGGTCACCGGAAAAGAAGAATTCGTCGAAGCGGATCCGCTCAATCGCGTCGATCTGGGCGACGCCGCGTTTTCAGAACTAACTGACGAGTTAATCGCCACGACTTACGAAGATGAACGCATTCGGATTTATTTTAAGGACAAGTCTTTCGAAGCCGATTATCGACTGGTGCAAAAGCAGCTTCCTGGCAAAGAGATTGATTTTAGTTCCAACACCAGGGATGAGCGCTTGTGGTTGGTAACAGCCTACAGCGATACCGAACCCGGTGAACGATACCTCTTCGATCGTCAGAGCAAGAAGCTAACTTTGCAGTACCGCAGTCGCGAAAAACTCAACCGCGATTATCTGGCGGCGATGAAGGCTATTCGTTATAAGTCGTCCGACGGAATGGAAATCCCTGCCTATCTCACGTTACCGAAAGGCGTCGCGCCAAATAATGTTCCGCTGGTTGTGTTTCCTCACGGTGGACCATGGGCGCGCGATTCGTGGGGCTATAACAGCTTCGCCCAATTCTGGGCCAATCGTGGCTATGCGGTTTTGGAGCCGAACTTCCGCGGCTCTACCGGCTATGGCAAAAGATTTATCGACGCCGGCAACAAACAGTGGGGCGATAAGATGCAGGACGACATCACCTGGGGCGTCAAATACCTGGTAGCGCAAGGCATTGCCGATCCAAAACGCGTCGGCATCATGGGCGGCTCGTATGGAGGTTATGCGACGCTTGCGGGCGTTACGTTTACTCCCGATCTGTACGCGGCAGCAGTTGATTACGTTGGCCCGTCAAACTTGATCACGCTGCTGGAAACGATTCCACCATATTGGGAATCCGGCCGGCAGGTCTTCTATCAACGCATGGGTGACCCAACGACAGCCGAGGGCAAGGCGCAATTAAATCGCCAATCGCCCCTGAACTCTGCGACTAAGATCAAGACGCCGCTGCTGGTCGTGCAGGGAGCAAACGATCCGCGCGTCAACAAACGCGAAGCCGACCAAATTGTAATCGCTTTGCGCGACCGTGGATTTCCCGTTGAGTACATCGTGGCTCCCGATGAAGGACACGGCTTTCAGCGGCCGGTCAATAACATGGCCATGTTCTCTCAGGCCGAAAAGTTCTTTGCGAAATATCTGGGTGGCCGTTATCAGGAGGGCGCGACACCAGAAGTGGCGCAGCGCCTCAAAGAGATTTCCGTTGACGTCAAGACGGTGACAATGCCAAAGAAAGTTGAGGCGACGGCGGGCGCTCCAAAACCTGCCGTCGATCTCAGCGCCGGAAAATTCAGCTATAAAGCGACAATCGTCGCTGGACCACAGACCATCCCGCTGACCACCACCACTGAAATCAAGGAGGAGGACGGCTCATGGGTAGCCACCGAAATCGCCGATACTCCCTTTGGCAAGATTATTGACGTCACCACAATCGAGAAGGGTACCTTGATTGTAAAGCATCGTTCGATCACACAGGATCCGGTTTTGATCGAACTTGATTTCAAAGGCAACAAGGCCACGGGATCGATGACGACAAGTGGGCAGGCAAAGCCAATTGACGTAGATCTCGGCGGCATTGTGTTCGCTGACGGAGGTGGAGCATTCGACGTCCTGGCCAGGCTGCCACTCGCGGCAAATTACAGCACCACCTTCCGCAACTTCAATGTTGAAAAGCAGAAAGCACAGATCAAGAACCTTAAGGTACTGGGACTGGAAAGTGTCACAGTTCCTGCCGGCACCTTTGATGCTTTTAAGATCGAGGTCGTAGACGCCAACGACGAGGCGGACAGGCAAACCATCTGGATCGCGAAAGACTCGCATAAGGTGGTGAAGATCGTGGCCACGCTGCCGAGTTTGGGGGGAGCGGTACTGACCTCAGAACTTCAATGACAGTCTCGCGGCGTTGCAGCGGTGAAGAAACATTGACAGCATTTACAGGATGAACTATCCGCAGATTACGCAGATTACACCGACTCAGAAAGTAGTCAGATAAGAGAAATGTGTCTTAACTTTGCGTGAGTTCTGCTGGGTAAAGATCTCAGCTTGAGCCTTTTGTGCCTTTTTGTGGCTGACTCTTATCTGTGTAATCTGCGTAATCTGCGGATAGTTAATCCACCTATTACAACTATGTTACTTTTCTGAAACGTGTAACAAGGAACACCCCACTTCGCTGTCTGCCCAAAATCTAGACCCTTAGCGAGCCACGGAATGCCCTGGCGGCATAGTAAGATTCCGCACCGTTGTGATAGACGAAGACATGGTCATAGCGGCGATCACAAAAGAGGGCACCGCCGAGTTTTCTAATCTCAGAGGGTGTTTGCACCCAGCTCGATGTTTTCGTATCGAAATTTCCAAGTTTCTGCAACTCTCGATATTGTTCTTCCGATAAAAGTTCAATGCCTATGGCAGCTGCCATATCAATAGCGTTATTTTTCGGTTTATGTTCTTTCCTTGACTCCAGCGCTTCGCGGTCGTAACAAACACTTCTGCGGCCTTTAGGACTTTCCGCTGAACAATCATAAAAAATGTATTCGCCCGTCTTTTTATCAAACCCGACAACATCCGGTTCACCACCGGTTCTTTCCATTTCATTGAGCGACCACATTTTTCCGGTATCAGCTTCCAGCTTTGCTTGTACTCTAGCCCATTCAAGACCTTTATGGCGGTTCATGTGTTTCTCAAAACGGGCTTTTAATGTTTTGAGTAGTTCTTCACGTTGTTTTGGTGACAATTCCTTTTTCATTCTATTCATTTATTGATTAACTGAAATGATTTTTCTATCCGCAGGTCTGAAATACCACGACCGAGACGCCAAGCAAGCGCGCGAGCTTATCCTGTGTTAGTCCTGCTGCCGGCAAGACATCCTCGCGTAGAATCTTGCCGGGATGTGTCGCTCGCCTCTTTCGCTTGTTTAGCATCGTTCATTTACAGCGTAGCGAAATCACCTTTCCTCATCAACGATTTTCGATCAGTTTCAGTGCGCGGATGGCGTCAATGCCCTTAAACATGCGGAACTGATGAGTAAAGCGAATGAAGTCGTATCTCTCATACCAGAGAGCGAGCCTTTCATTTCGGGCACCGAGCATCATCGCGCGAACGCCCGTCTTCCTTGATATTTCATCAACCCTCGCCTGAGCGTCCATCAGCATCAGCTCGCCATAGCCCCGACCCTGAAATGCTCGATCGACGCCAAGTTGCCCTAGAAGGATTACAGGGATGGCGCGCTTGATGCGGGGGCGGTCGCCGGGTATTTCTTCCTGTTTCACTTGAGCCATTAACAGAGTGTGATATCCAACGATGCGGGTGGGCTCGACTTGCTCGTCGACCAGAACCATCGTGCGGCTGAGGTCCCGCTCCTGGTCCTGGAGAGCCTGCTCCTGTAGAAAGCGTGTGACTTCTTTATCTCCACAGTCGAAACGCTTCCGGTCGTGACTTCTGGAGACGGGTTCAACCAGCAAGGCGATGTCTCACACCTTCGCGTCGGCCTCGCCGGTAGCGAGCGGCAGCAGCGTGAGACGACTTCGACGGTTTCCTGCTGCGATCCAGCGACTTAAGGAAGAAACTATAGTCCTCGGCATCAAGCGTCAAGGTATCGTGTCGCTCCAGAATTTCGTTGGCTCTTTCGCTGAGCGCAGAGACGGCGAAATCGGTTAGCCCTTGGCCAGTGATGGCTGCCGCCCTAGCCACCCGCGCCTTAATGTCGGGACTTAGACGAAAATGCATTCTGTCTTTGTCTGCCGTGCTCACCTTTTTTGCCTTTGCCAATGTCATTATCTTCGCTCCTTGACTCTAGGTGGCAATCTGCCACACGCATTATGGCAGGTCGCTTAATAGACTTCAAGTCAACTTGAGTTAATGAAAAGGGAGTCGTCGGGATCTTCTTCAATGAACTGGATGTGCTAGCTTCGCTCCAGCAAATGCGATTACGAAGGTCAGCGCATTGAAGAAGATCCCGACGACGCCCTCGCCGTTTGTCTCGACGGAGTGCCAACCGAAAGGAACGGAGTTAACTTCTCTTTCGATCTCTTCTCTGACGAGACGCGCGGGCGCTGAGGACATCGGCATTCCTTAAGTGCTAATGGTCCGGAGAACACGGCGACTCTAATGCCGCATGTTTTGCGTTGTCAAGATTTGATGATTATTCATCCGGTTTTTGCCATAATGATGTTCGATGTCGAGCGGAAGTGAAGGAACGAGCGCGAACGATCTCGATGCTTACTGGCTTGGCTTCGACGACAAGGCCAACATGGACGTTCTGAGTAAGACGCTGCGCTTTCTGGTGAACCTGCGCGCACGCTACCGATGAGCGAAACATCTGCAATCCGTCGCGCCATTGAAAATGGTGTTGCCTATCTCGAGTCGGCGCAACTCCCGAGCGGCGAGATTCCGATCGAAGAGTCGTCCAACCCCGAAATGAACGGCGAGTGCGTTCTTGATTCGGCGGTCTTTCCAGCAGCTCTCGCCGCGCGAGCGTTGTCGATCACACCATCCGCCGAGCGTCTCCGATCTCGCGCCCTCGATTTCCTCCTCCGCGAAATGAATCCCGAAGGTCTGTGGTGTTACCCGTGTAGCGAAAGTCCGCACTATGACTACGTTCCACTCGACACCGACGACACGGCGATCGCATCCACGGCGCTTGCGGCCGCCGGACGACGGTTTCCGAACAACCGCGCACTCCTGCTGGCCCAACGCGAGCGCAATGGTCTGTTTCGAACGTGGATTCCGCGGTGGTGGCGCCATCCACGCAGGTTCTATCGCTTCTTCCGGTACACCACAGCGGAGGTGCACGACGTCGACGCAGCGATCAATGCGAATATCGTCGTTTACCTCGGCGATTGCGAAGAGACTCGGCCGGCGATTGAGCACATGCTCGCAGTCCTGCGTGCCAATGGCGAAGACATGTCTACCAAGTGGTACGAGAGTCGCTTCACCGTCTGGTATTTCTTTTCGCACGCGCTTCACGAGATCGCGCCGGAGGCAGGCGAGATGATCGTGCCGCGCATCGAGGCCACGGCGCCTGTCAACTCGCTCGAGCTTGCAGTTGCGGCATCGACGTTGCTGCTGTGGAATCGCGTACCTGACGTCGGGCCCCTGATCGAGGCACAGCTTCCGTCAGGAGCCTGGCCGCGCGCTGGCTTCTATCACTGTGGCCGCAGGCGAATAGATTCTCAACCGACGCCGCCGTGGTGGGGCTCCGAGGCGTTGACGACGGTGCTCGCCGTTGAGGCGCTGACTCGTTATCTCAACCGTATATAAGTCACGCACGAATAACAACCAGATCGAACACGCGCGTGACCTCATAACTTTTTCGGCGCGCTTAATCTTCGACGCCGCATCCGCGTCATGATAACCTTCAACGCGTATACAAAAACCTTCAGGTCTTTCAACGCTTGAAGCGCGCGCCGCGGGAAAAGGAACAGGTGTGTGGCTATCAAGAGCGTGTCGAGGAGGTATCTACTCGAAGACGAGAGCAGCAGCGCCAGAGGGAAGAAGAGTTGGTAATATTCCTGCATCAGGATGTGATACCTGGCCTTCGGGACGACTACGACGAGGTTCACCCTCCACAGCCGCTTGCGCAGGGCTTCGAACAGCGCGTAGAAGCAGAGTAGGGCGACGGCCAGACGGCTGCCCGCGCGCCAGAGCATGACGCAGAACGCCGCCGCCTCCGTCGGAAAGATGATGAAGTTGCCGAACCGGTGGACCCATGTTGTTTTGTGGCGACGAGCAAAGGTTCCGAGATCAGTCTTCTCATCATTCGGCAAATCGTTAAGCTGGTGCCACAGTATGCTGCGTAAGCCATAGCTCAACGACCACGTCGCGACCGAAGTGAACCAAATCGTATCGAAGGCACCAACGCGCCGGCTCACCATCGTGACTGCCAAAAGACTGGGAAACAAATGCTCGCCAGAAGCGCATGCCAGCAGACCTAAGACACCACGAGTCTTCAATCTGAATGGCGGGAGCGAGTAGAGTGTGAAGGAAATCCACGCCCCAAGATAAAGTGTCACCAACAGAGCCTCGCCACGCCAGTAAACCGCAGCGGCAATCCCCAGCAGAAGGCAGGCGGTTAACGCGGCGATAATGAATGAGCGCGACTTACCGACAAGGTGGTTGACTTTACCGCTCGCCTGGTCGTCGTTAAAATCGGTGAGGTCATTGATGACGCTGGCGTAGGCGGCGCATGTGGCCAAGGCAAAAAGCATGACCAGCAGTTGTGGCCACAAGGATGATATTGGAATCCGTGAGAGGAATGCGGTCGCGTAGGCGATGGCGAGGGTTGGTGAAAGCTTGTATTCCCACCATTCAACCGCCCGCACGGTCCTGAATATCTCGGGCCAACGTATTCGAACCGGAGAGTGATGTTTAATGGCGGACGATTCCAAAAGTAGATTCCTTCATGCAGCAGTCGCTGAGCGTAGCCCCCGCCGCTTCACCATCGTAAGCAGCTGCCCAGAGCTTTGGGGTGGAAGCGAAGAACTGTGGTCGGGCGCAGCTTGCGTCCTGGCCGAGAGGGGACACCACGTCTCGGCCTTCAAGACAGCGTTGGACGAGGCACACCCGCGAGTTCATCAACTGAGATCTTTATCCTGTACGGTTCGGAACCTGCGGCGGCTCCCCATTCCCCAACGCCTGATCACACGCTCTCATCTTCTCTCGATGGCTGTTCACCTAACCGTCCGCCGGCCGGATTTGGTAATCATCTCGCAGGGCGACAACCACGATGGGTTACACTTCGGCTACCTGTGCCGAAAGCTCAGGATACCCTACGTGCTGGTAAGCCAGAAGGCTGCCGATCATTTTTGGCCACCAGACAAGTCTCGCCGGTACAGACGTAATGTCTTCGAAGGAGCTGTCAAGTGCTTTTTCGTTTCGCAGCACAACCGCCGGCTGACCGAAGACCAGATTGGAGCGAACCTGGCAAATGCAGCGGTCATCAGGAACCCGTACCTCGTGTCTGCCGTCGGCCCGTTCCCGTGGCCGGACGCGGGAGATGATTGTTTGCGACTCGCGTGCGTTGCGCGGCTGTATCTGCTCGACAAGGGCCAGGACATTCTGCTGAGAGTGCTGGCGCGAGAGAAGTGGAAGGGGCGGAACTTGCATGTCTCCTTCTTCGGCCGGGGCCTCAACGCCGAATCACTCGCGGACCTGGCGGCCAGGCTCAGGGTGCGCAACGTCTCATTCAAAGGGCAGACAACAGACGTGCCCGGCATCTGGAAAGAGCATCACGCGCTGGTGCTGCCTTCCCGCGCCGAGGGACTGCCGCTGGCACTGGTCGAAGCGATGATGTGCGGGCGACCGTGCGTCGTTACAAAGGTCGGCGGAAACGCCGAGGTGGTCGAGGACGGCATCACCGGCTTTTTAGCCGCCCCGGATGAAGACTCGATCGACGCGGCGCTCGAAGAGGCGTGGGCACGGCGCGGGGAACTGCGCGAGATGGGGCAGCGCGCGGCGCTGAGGATTCGCGAACTGGTGCCGGCGAACCCCGCCGAGGATTTCGCCGACACACTGTTGGACCTGGCGCGCCCGTCGGATTCACGAGCGGTCATCGAACTGGGGGCTCGGGTGCATGACTAGAGGCTTAGTGTCGGTCATCATACCTACGTATAACCGAGCGGATTACGTCGTCGAAGCGATCCGCAGCGCGAAAGCACAGACCTACCGTTTGAAGCAGATCATCGTCGTGGACGACGGCTCTTGCGACGACACGGCACGGCGCGTGGCTGAGGTCGGGGGCGTCGAATACCATTACAAGATCAACCGCGGGACGCCGCGGGAGCATTCACCAATAACCCCGCGGGGGGCGGGCCGCAGATTGGTAGGGGACGACTGATCCAGCGACACACATCCTCTCGTAGTGCGGAGGATGTTCGGGCCGCGCCGTGGAAACCCTTGTGTTGAGGGGACGCGCCTTTTGGCTAAAGGTCTATCGCAATGCTCGGAATATCTAAACACTCTTTGAGGCGTAAGTACACTATCGAGTGTATTGAGGTTTTGGAGGCGGCGATCGGAATCGAACCGATGAATAAAGGTTTTGCAGACCTCTGCCTTACCACTTGGCTACGCCGCCGAAAACGTGTTTTCGGATTATAGCAAGCGGATTCAAGCGCGACAAAACTAAAAGTCTGCGGGGCAGCGATTCAGTTGAGTTCTAGAACCACCACATCTGTTAGCGTGCCACAGGTGATTACTACATCGGACACTTCATTTTGAGCACGGTCCACTTTGTCACGTCCACTGCTTGACCCTGCTGACAGATTGTAGGGCCCGGGTGCTCACGGCCCGTGAAGCGAATCGCGGTGCCAACGCTCGGTTTTTTGCGGCCGCGAAAATAAAGGTTGTAGACCGTTTTTGTTTTGTTGTCCGTCAAAACCAAACATGAAGCCTCAACTCCGGCTTCCACACAGCCCGTAGCTGTAACTGCTTTGGCACGAGCCGGAGCTTTGGAACCACGCCCTTTTGCGAGTGCTTCCGTCGGCAGCGCGAAAAACCCAAGGGTCACTACCAGAAGCAGCCATACAAGCTGTTTCGGTAAATTGTGTTTCATTGAGGATTCTCCCTTTCTGGCTTGTGAGTGGTTTATCGCCTGGGTTGCTGGGACAGACGATAAACGTGTTGAGAAAAATTGGAGCGGGAGACGAGATTTGAACTCGCGACTTCGACCTTGGCAAGGTCGCACTCTACCACTGAGTTACTCCCGCTTTGCATCAAGATTCTACGGATTCAATCTACCTTGTCAAGCTAGCCGCAATTCGCGTTTTGTCAGAACCGCCTGCGGTAGCGGGCGGGCCTTCTTTACACGCCAAACAGCTTTGCACAAAGACTCCTCCATCGGTACGGCTTCGGCTTTGCCGTCTGATGTGCGGCGGTGGCTATGCCCCGCCGGCTGCAGCCAGATTATTCCCGGGCTATGCCCCCGGGTGCGGGCTTAGCCCTTCGGATCTATTTGGCCAAAGGCACCAGGGCATAGCCCAAAAATGGAAAAGGCATCTCTACGGCGGGGCATAGCCACCGCCGCACATCAGGCGGCAAAGCCGAATGGGACATGGCGCACGACTCTTTAGTTAAAGCTACGCCTAACCGGCCCGCCCGCTACCGCAGGCGGTTCTGACAGGAAGGCATTGACTTTACTGTCCGCCTCTCGTAAGTTTCGCATCTTCAATTCGCCAACCTGTTCGCGTGGCAAGTTTTTGCATTTCGAAGGAGTCTCCAAATGAACGCACTCGTATTGTCGCTGTCTGAAAGATGGCGCCTCATCATTGCGGCTGGTCTAGTGGTTAGCTTCTCGAGCTACGCGGTTTCCCAGCAAGGTTACAAGAAGCCACCGAAAGAGATTCTGGACATTCTGAACGCCCCGGTAACTCCGATAGCGTTGACCAGTCCTGCGCGCAACAATGTACTACTGGCGACCGGCTTTCGCTATCCGCCCCTTGCCGACCTCGCGCAGCCAATGCTGCGGCTGGCCGGTTTGCGAATTAATCCAAACACCAACGGACCACATCGTTCGCAATACTTCGTCGCTCTGTCGCTCAAGCGAATTGCTGACGGCGCTGAGGTGAAGATTGATTTGCCGCCCAACGCGAAGATCAGCCAGCCGCAATGGAGCGGAGACGGGAAGCAGTTTGCTTTTACGAATGCGACGTCGAACGGTATTGAGTTATGGGTTGGCGATGCGGCCAATGGAAAGATTCGCCGGCTGAAAGGCGCCGCGATCAATGCGGTTCTTGGTGAATCATTTGAGTGGATGCCTGACAATCGCACCCTGGTGACCAAACTCGTTCCCGCGAAACGCGGACCAGCGCCGGCACAGCCAGGTGTGCCGCCGGAACCGAACTGGCAAGAGAGCGCCGGCAAAAGTGCGCCCGTGCGCACCTTCGAAGATCTCCTGAAGACGCCATTCGATGAAGCACTGCTTGAGTACTACGCGACCGCGCAGCTCGCATTCATCGACACCGCGAACGGCAAGATAACTAACGTTGGCCAGCCGGCGATCTTCCAGGCGATTGATCCTTCACCCGAGGGAAAGCAGATGATGGTTGTTCGCAACCATCGCCCGTTTTCATATCTCTATCCGGTGTTCGATTTCCCGAAAGAGGTAGAAGTATGGGACACGAAGGGACAGATGATTTACAAGCTGGCGAGTTTGCCACTCCAGGATCAGGTGCCGATTGATGGCGTTCCAACCGGGCCGCGCTATAACCACTGGCGACCCACTGAACCGGCCACGCTGGTTTGGGTTGAAGCGCTCGACGACGGCAATCCGAAAAAGAAAGTTCCGTTTCGCGATCGCGTGCTGACCTTGAAAGCGCCGTACACCGGGCAACCGGCCGAGTTGATCAAGACAGAACAGCGCTTTCGAAACTTGCAGTGGGGTGAACGGGGTGGAATGGCGCTGGTTACCGATTACGATCGCGATCGACGTTGGGTGCGCACTGTAATGTTGGACGCAGACAAACCAGCCGAGACGCCAAAACAAATCTGGAGCCGGAACGTGCAGGATCGTTATGGTGATCCGGGCACGCCGGCCACGCGCCTGTTGCCGAACGGCCAGCGCGCGATCCTGCAGTTTCAGGATTCTATCTACCTTTACGGCCCGGGTGCTTCAGCCGAAGGCGAGCGGCCGTTTCTCGACCGGTTGAATTTGCAGACACTCAAAACAGAACGGCTGTTCCGGAGCGGCCCGAAGGGTTACGAATTGTACGTGACGTTGCTGAAGGATGACGGCACGCAGTTCATTACGCGGCGTGAAACTCCGGCCGAGCCGCCGAACTATCAGATACGAACACGAGTTTTGCTATCTTCTGGTCCTGCATTTGACAGGGATGGTGTCCAGGATTCAGTCGCCAAGCCGCTCACGAATTTTCCCGATCCGACACCGCAGTTGCGCGGCATCACCAAGCGACTCGTAACTTACAAGCGCAAGGACGGCGTGCAGTGTTCCTTCACGCTGTACCTGCCGTCGGGTTACAAAGAAGGCACGCGTCTGCCGACCGTGGTCTGGGCCTATCCTTTGGAATTCAATGATGCCGACACTGCCGGTCAGGTCAGTGGTTCGATGCAGCGCTACACGACCATCACCGGGCCATCGCACCTGTTCTTTCTGCTGGAGGGTTACGCCGTACTCGACAACGCCACGATGCCGGTGGTCGGCGATCCGGAAACGGTCAACAACACTTACGTCGAGCAGATCGTGATGAGCGCCCAGGCGGCGATCGATAAAGCTACTGAGTTAGGCGTGACTGATCCGGATCGCGTCGGGGTTGCTGGACACAGCTATGGCGCCTTCATGACAGCAAACCTGCTCGCGCATTCTGATTTGTTTCGCGCCGGCATCGCGCGCAGTGGCGCCTATAACCGCACCCTGACGCCGTTCGGTTTTCAAAGCGAGCGACGCACATTCTGGGAAGCGCCGGAGATGTATGTCAAAGTCTCGCCCTTTGTCTTTGCGAACAAGATCAACGAGCCGATACTTTTGATTCACGGAGAAGCCGACGACAATCAGGGTACGTTTCCGATTCAGTCGGAGCGTATGTACCAGGCAATCCGCGGCAACGGCGGCACTGTACGATACGTCACTTTGCCGCTCGAGGCGCATGGCTACCTGGGACGCGAGACAATCGAACATGTGCTCTACGAAATGATCAATTGGTTCGACAAGTACGTGAAGAACGCGCCACCGAGGGCAGGGAAGCCGCAAGCGGCGGCGAACTGAAGAACGAGAGGTCAGAAGTCAGAGGTCAGAAGTCAGAAGTCAGAGGTCAGAAGTCAGAAGTCAGAAGTCAGAAGTGACGCGGCTTCGCATTACCTTTTTACTGACTACTGACTACTGACCTCTGACCTCTGACTACTGACCTCTGACTTCTGGAATAGGTGTCGGGAGATCTCGGTGTAGCGCGAGCCTTCGCTCCCCAGTTCGCTGCGTATCACCAGCAACTCACTGATATTGAATTCAGTTCGTTCGAAGCCAAGTTCCTTGTGATTGTTTGCCAGGCGACGCGCATCCTGCGGTTTGCGCAGGCGAGCAATTGTCAGGTGGGGACGAAACGGGCGCTGCTCGCGTTTAAATTCCCGCGCGGAACATTGCTCCTCCAGCCGTTCATAAAGGTGTTCAAGCTCTCCCGCCGCATCCACGATTCCAATCCACAAGACACGAGGCTCGCCGCGCGGAGGAAAGGCGCCACAGCCTTCAGCCGCCAGCGTAAAAGGTTTCATGCCGGACACGGCCTGCGCGGCTGCCAGCGAAAGGTCTGCAACCCGCTCCCTCGCAATATCTCCGAGGAACTTAATCGTTAGGTGAAGTTTGTCATCACGATTCCAACTCACGCGGGCCTCGGGCACGATCGCACGCAGGCGAGTTATATGTTGCTGCACTAGCTCGCGCACTTCGGGCGACAGATTGATGGCGCAGAAAACACGCCATTCGTGGGTGGGAATGGTCAATGCTGCTCCTGTCAGAACCGCCTGCGGTAGCGGGCGGTTGAACCAGCGCAATCAAGCAAGTCGAAACGATAGATCAACCGCCCGCTACCGCAGGCGGTTGAACCAGCGCAATCAAGCAGGTCGTCCCGATAGATCAACCGCCCGCTACCACAGGCGGTTGAATCAGCGCGATCAGGCAAGTCGTCCCGATAGATCAACCGCCCGCTACCGCAGGCGGTTCTGACAGCGCCGCTATCGCCGGCGACACTCCCTACTTCGCGGGCTCCAATATCATGGTTTCTCTTGTCGCGTTCGCAACAGCGGCCTTTGTGAAGGGGAACGCGCGCGGTGTGACGGCGCGCCAGTCGGCGAGTTGATCGGTCCAGTGGGGACTCGATGGCAAGCCAGATTCGCCCAGCGCGATGCCGTGTTGTGTTTTGTCCCAATCGCCCGGGTCCGCGATCAGGCGCATTGAAACCGCTGCCCCTACATTCACGGTGGCGCCAAGAAGGAATGGCGTGCCGCTTTGCGGGAAAGGCGGAATAGTGAACTGCGCTCCAACAAATGGCGCCGGAGCCAGCGGATGCGAAAACTTCGCCGGCGACATTGCCCCCCAGGTCCACTTTGACTCATCCGCTCCGAGGCTTTTCGTTAACGCCTCACGACCATCAGCGTAACTGGCGCGCAGAAGGTCGGCATAACTTTTGAATTCCTGCGGCAACCATTCGCGCGGTTGTTCACTGATCACCCGGTCGATAAGCAGATCGGAATTGGGCCATACGAAGGTCTTGAACAACTCTGAACCCAGCGCGGCCTTCAGCACGCGCTGGCGGAACGCTATGCGCATCTGGGCCACCAGCGGCGCCACCTGCGAGTCCGCATCAACGCGGCCGTCCCAGGTTGCAAAGGACGCGATCGATGCCTTCATCTTGTCGTCCATCGTTTGCCCGCTAAGGATCTTGACGGCTTCACGCGCGAAGATTGTTCCGGCAATCGAATAGGTGTCGCCCTGTATCCGGCGAAAGTCGGCGGCGGTAAGGTTCTGTTTTTGCGAAAGCAGATCGAAGATGCGGCGCGCGCGGTACGGTTGGGCCCACTCGTGGGTTAGAAAGTAGGGATAGTCCGAGCCGGCGACGCGTTGATTGGCGGTGACAATTATCCCCGAGCGTGGATCAAGCTGGTGCGGCAACTTGTCGAAGGGAATAAAGCTGGTCCACTCGCCGGCGTCGGTCGAGCCGTCGTACGGCACGCTGCCGTCGCCGGTCTTGCGAATCGGAATGCGGCCCGCACCGTAATAACCAATGTGGCCACTGACGTCGGCGTAAATAAAATTCTGCGTTGGACCGGTGTAGCGGCTCAGCGCCGCGGTAAACTCTTTCCAATTGCGCGCGCGATTGGCGAGGAACAACCCTTCGAATTCCACTGAATCTGATTCGAACGCCGGCCAGCGCAGTGCATAGCGCGCGCCATCTTTGTCGAGAACAATCGGTCCATGGCGCGTTACCGTCACATCGAACGCTTGTGTTTCAGTGGACGAGTCAGCGAAGCCCTTGCGCACCTTGATCTGTTCGTGCCGAACTTCTGCGTCGCGCCAGCCGGAAGGCGTCAGGTAGCGGCCGGGCTTTTCCTTGTCAAATTTTTCTAGGTAAAGATCCTGTACGTCGGGGCCAAGATTCGTAGCGCCCCAGGCAATTTGATCGTTGTGACCGAGAACTATTCCCGGCGCCCCGGGGAAGGTTACGCCGGCAACATGCACACCAGGCGCGACGAGTTCGGTCATGTACCAGATGCTCGGAGCGAAGGGCGGCAGATGCGGATCGTTCGCCAGCAGCGGTTTGCCGGAGGCTGTTAGTTTGCCTGAGACAACCCAGTTGTTGCTGGCTTGTGTCAGTTCGGCAGAAGCCTGGCCGTCAATGAAAAGATATGGAGCCGCTGCCGACGGGCCGTCCGCTATTTGCGCAAACGTCGCGAGCCGCAACTCGTCCGGCGATCGCGGGGCGGGCGACGAACTTCCATGTGACTGGTGCGCGCGATCCGTGCCGACGACCAAGACATCCAGCGGCGAGGTTTCGAGTAACAGCTCGTCGCGTTTCGCTTTCGGCAAGCCGGCCAGCGAGGCGCGCATGATGTCGTACTGCCATGTGTTCGAGAGAATCTCGTACAGCAATTTGCCAATAGCAAGTGAATCGGCCGGCAGCCATGGTCGGGGTTTGTATTGCAGAATCAAAAACTCAGGCGGAAGATTCTGGCTGTTTCGAGATTCGATAAAAGCATTTACGCCCTTTGCGTACGCTTCGAGCACGGCTCGCATCTGCGGCGTCATCTGAGCAGCGGTAGCATCAACGATCCTGCCAAAGCCCAGCGTGCGATGACGCTGGTCCTGGCTGAGCGCTGCCGGCCCAAGTACCTCAGCTAGCTCCCCGCGAACATTTCGTCGCAGCAGGTCCATCTGCCACAAGCGATCGCTGGCGGTTATGTAACCCTGCGCGAAATACAGGTCATCATCGTTCGCCGCTTCGATGTAGGGAATGCCGCGCTCATCGCGTCGCACGGTAACGCGTTCGCGCAGGCCAGCGAGTTTCAGGGTTGTTGAAGTTGCGTTTGGTTCCTGCTTCGCGGCGCCGGCGACAGGAAGCTGCGCCGGGCAAGTGGAGAAGCAAAGCAGCAGCACAAGGAGGCTAAAGGAGATTAGTTTTGTCATGAGCGCCGCCAAATATAACTCGCCCGACGTTCGATGGCTAGTAGGCTGACACTCTATCGAGACCCCGCTCCTGTCAGAACCGCCTGCGGTAGCGGGCGGTTGATCTATAGGTCCGACTGGCTTGATAGCGCTGGTTAAACCGCCCGCTACCGCAGGCGGTTCTGACAGGAGCGCGCCAGAATCCCGAAGCGCGTTTCAACGGGCCAGCATTTACGTTGAAGCCGTACCTCAATCCACCAACTTGTTCTGGATAGCGTAGTGCGTGAGTTCGGCGCTGGTTTTCATCCCCATTTTCACCAGAAGCCGGGCCCGGTAGGTGCTTATGGTTTTATCGCTTAGCGAAAGCTGGTCAGCGATCTCGCTGATCGTCCGGCCGGAAGCAATCAGGGCCATCACCTCAAACTCACGATTTGAAAGGGACTCGTGGACCGGCCGGTCGCCGCCTCTTTCAATGTCCAGAATGAGTTTTTCGGCCAGTGCGGAGGTGACATATCTTCCTCCCTCGATGACCTTGTTAATTGCTTTGATCAACTCCGTTCGAGGGCTGTCTTTTGTGATATACCCGGCCGCGCCGGCTTTGAAGGCCCGCCGCGCATATTGTTCTTCCGAATGCATACTGAGGATCAGTACGGGGAGGCGCGGCCGAATCTGCTTTAGCCCCGCCAATACTTCCAGCCCGCTCCGACCGCCTAAAGAAAGATCGAGCACGACCGCGTCCCATTCGTACTTCCGCGCAAGTTTGAAAGCTTCCTGAGGACTGCTGGCTTCGCCAAAAAAGATTTTGCCCGTTTGTGGATTCAAGATCCGCTTTACTCCGTCGCGGACAACGGCATGGTCGTCGACTATGAGGATTCTTCTCATCGCGCTGGCTTGTATTCCGGTGAGGGCCCTTGTGAAGAGAGCATTGTGATCTAATCGAAGTTCGCTTTCAACTGCGCGTGGCTCCTGAGACTGTAATCGTCCGCCTGGCAACGAGTGGAACTCGCACGGTTATTACGGTGCCCTGTCCTTCAGCCCCCGAGATATTGATTTCTCCTCCGACGAGATGAGCGCGTTCCCTCATGCCGAGCAGACCAAGCGATTGCGGTCGAGACACTTCGCTCGCGGTAATTCCTTTTCCATTGTCGCCGATGATCAAGACGAGACTGTTAGCCTCCAGCTTTAAAGTAGAACTAAATCTGGTGGCTTCTGCATGCCGCAGAATATTTGTCAGGGCTTCCTGAAAGATGCGGAAGACGGCCGTGGATTGCTCCCGATTCAAACCAATGTCTTCCACCGAACAATCGCTCTGGTAAATGATTCCCGTTTGAGCCTGGAACTGCTGTGCCTGCCATTCTATGGCTTCCACCAACCCCAGGTCATCCAGAACGCTGGGCCGCAATTCTGAGGAAATTCTCCTGACGGTGTCAATCGTGGAGTCCACCAGCGTCACCATCGTTTTTACCTTAGTGCGCAATGCGGAGAGGTCCACACGGTCACCCGCGGACAGTCTCTTATCAACCTCCTCAAGGCCCCAGTTAAGGCTGGTCAAGGCAGAGCCCAACTCATCATGAAGCTCGCGCGCGATGCGCGTCCCTTCTTCCTCTCTCGCCGATTGCAGTTTCGCGGAGAGTGCTCGCAACAAGTCGTTCGTTGCTTTGATCTCATCTTCGGCCAGCTTGCGTTCGGTGATGTCCTGGGCCGTGCCGAACATTCTGATAGCCCGGCCCGCCTCGTCAACAACTACCGCCCCGCGTGCCTGCACTATTCGCCGGGTGGCGTCTGGACGGATGATCCGAAATTCAAGCTCGTAGGACTGATGGTCCTGGATCGCTTTCTCTACACACCCGGCAAAGGATTCCCTGTCGCTTGGATGCACAAGTTGGAAGACAGCCTTGTACGATCCGGCAAACTCTCGAGGGCCCAGCCCCCAGATACGAAACATCTCATCCGACCAGTTCACAGTATTCGTGGCCAGGTCCCACTCCCAACTGCCCAGATGCGCCAGGCGTTGGGCATCTGTCAGTTGCGCCTCGCGAGTTCTTAGCTCTTCCTCAGCCTGCTTGCGCTCGGTGATGTCCTGAGCAGTCCCCTCGTAATAGACAACAGTCCCGCTGTCATCGCGTACGGCGCGAACATTCTCTGAGATCCAGATCCTGCCGCCATCTTTTCGATAAACCTGGTATTCAAACTTTTGCACAAAACCATTCTCTTCGAGTAGGCGCTTGAATTCTTCGCGTTTTTGAGGTTCAACGTAATGTTGGCTGGTAATGTCTGTGCGCGTATTGATCAGCTCTTCGGCAGACTCAAAACCGAACATGCGAGCTAGTGCGGAATTTGCAACAATGAATCTGCCACTGGGAGTCGTCTGGAAGATCCCCTCGCCTGAACTCTCGAAGATGTCGCGGTACTTCCGTTCAGCTTGACGCAGCGCTTCCTCGGCACGTTTGCGCTCTCCGCCCTTAGCGATAGTGTCGCTGACTATTTGTGATTTACCTTTAGCCATGACTGCAAATTCGTCCTGGTCACCATGCAAGCTTCTTGCGGGCGTGGTCGACTTCCGCTTTTCGCCCGCGACATATTTTCACGATTCACCTAAACGCAAATCGGAGTCCGGCATGATGGCACTTTACGAATCTCTCCTGCGAGGAGACAGTTCAAAGTCTAAGGAGATTTAGAGCCGGGATAACTACGCTGAAGTGTGGCGAGGAGCCAAGCCAGCTGAAGTTTGGCAGACAGCTTAAGGAAGGACCGTCGCAGAGTCAAATACGCAGGCCGGTTGTCAGTTTCGGTCGTAACCAAAGACGCGTTGACGCTGTCACGCTTAATGGCTACAATCCGTCGCATGCCAAGGCTTTACCACCTCCTGTGCCTTTGCGCTGCGTTGCTGTTCACGCTCGGCGCAGCGGCGGGTGTCAGCGCTCAGCAGCGGCCATTGCTTACGGAGGATGTGGATATCATCCCCCCGGGCACGCTACGAATCGAGACCGGTGTGGATTTTTTCCAGGGCGCAAAGTTTCCGGTTTCCGGACTGACTGGTGATTTGACGCGCGTGGGTGTGATTGGCATCCACATCGGTCTGTCGCCTAATGTAGAGGTTCAGATTGAAGGCGTAGCGCAGAATTTCCTCAGCATAAACTCGCAGGGACCGTCGGCAATTCCTTTGAACGTAGGACCGGGGGCGTCTTCGACAAACGATTTTGGCGATTTCACGCTTTCGACCAAGATCAAGTTGCGTAACGAAACCCGTCATGGACCGTCGCTGGGATTTCAGTTTGGCGTAGAGCTGCCCAACTCCAACCAGGCCCGCGGTATCGGATTGAATCAGACGAACGCATACGGCCAGGTGTTGTTCGGCAAGAAGTTTGGACGCGAGGCGGAGTTCAATACGTTCGGCAATCTCGGAATTGCAATCCTGACGGTCCCCACCACTCTCTTTTCCCAGAATGACGTGTTCACCTATGGAGCCGCCGGCATCTATCGCATCAACAAACAATTCAGCCTGGCCGGCGAAGTGAATGGGCGCGCCAACACACGTCCCGGCAATGGGCCGCTGGGCACAGAATCGCAGGCGCAAGCACGTCTGGGAATGCAGGTAAGGGCTTCCGGCCTGCGTTTCGATTTTGCCGGAATAAAAGGGCTGACCAGTTTCAGCCCGCATTCCGGCGTGACTGTCGGCGTCACCTACGATTCACCAGTCGTCTTTGCTCCCGTCAAATGAAACAGTTGCCGATAGCATATCCTGCTTATTCCTCCGCGCTTCCGGTTTGAGTAATCTGAATAATTGCTAATCTATGTTTGATTGGCTACACGTTGTCGCCCGCCGGCTGGGTGCTTTTATCGTAATTGTGCCCCTGTACGTTGCCGGGCCGGCGATGGTACTTATCGGAGCGCTTGATTCGTCGCTCTTATCGTTGCCGGAAATCAACGACTACCTGGTCGTCGTGCGGTGTTACAAACACCCGCGAGCGGTTTTCATTTTCCCGTTGTTTGCAGCGCTGGGTTCAGTAGTTGGATGTTGGCTGCTTTACACGCTTATCCGCCGCGGGGGGCAGGCGATTCTGCGCCGGCGATTTCGCCCCGAACATATTAAGCGAGTCGAGAGCGCTTACGCGCGCTTTGGAATTCTGGCGTTGGCGGTGCCTGCTCTTTTGCCGCCGCCTATGCCTTTCAAGATTTTTGTGGCCACGGCGGGCGCCATGGAGTTTCCCCGCCGGCGATTTCTGATCACGGTCCTGATCGCGCGTTCGCTGCGCTATTACGTCGAGGGTGTTCTGGCAGTATTCTATGGCGAACGCGTTTTAAGGTTTCTTAAAGACAATGGCCTGATCGTCATCAGCATTGTGGCTGGCGTTTGCCTGTTGGCGCTGATAGTTTATCTGCTGTCCGGCCGTGGCCGGGCCGCAGTTGAGCGCGGGAGAGAGAATGAGCCGGGACCCACTGATCATTAGAAAGGAAGCAAAATATTGAAGTGGCTTTTAAGAAAGCTAGGTAACTTTTCAAATTATCTGATCACCTTCGGTCCCTTCGGTCTTTTCGCAATTGCCTTACTGGATGGCGCTTTCGTGCCTATGGCGGGCGGGCCCGATGCCGTGGTGATGCTGTTGTCGGCTTCTCGTCCCGGCTGGATGGTCATCTACGCCGCGGCAGCGACGATTGGATCCACCGCGGGTTGCGTCATTCTTTATTACTTTTCCCAGCGGGCAGGGCGTCGTGCCTTGGCGCGTTTTTCGCCGTCGAAGCAAGCGCGCGTCAAAGATCTGATTGAGCGCTATGATGTGCTGTCGGTGCTGGTGGCATCGCTGCTGCCGCCACCATTTCCTTTCAAACTGTTCGTAGTCTCCGCCGGCGTGTTTCGTCTCAGCGTTTTGCGAATGGCGATTGCCATCGCCATCGGGCGGGTGTTTCGTTATTTGCTGGAAGCATATTTGGCAGCGCGATACGGCGATCACGCGAAGGAGTTGCTGGCGCGATATTATCCGGCGATTGGGATAGGTCTGGCGGTGCTGATAATTGCGGTCTTCGTTGGCCGCAGCCTGCTGCGTGCCCGGCAAACCCAGCCGCTGTCAGACGTCGAAAGCTAATTGCGCCTCGTGACGGCGAGACGCCGGGGCCCCCGGGTTGTAGCGGAAGCGTCGAGCCGCTCCTACGTCTTCAATGCCAAGTTCGTCCAGTCTTTCCAGGAATCTGATCAATATCTGCGCGGTAGCGAGGGCATCGCTGCCCGCGCGATGACGCGCGGCGATCTCGATGCCGAAATGATCGGCGACAGAGTCAAGCCGGTAACGTTCCAAATCCGGGACCAGGTGACGCGCCAGTGTAATAGTGCACAGGCTGGAGTTTCCCATTCGATATCCGGGGAAGGCGCGCCCAATCTCGTGGTTAAGAACCCGCAGATCAAAAGGCGCATTGTGCGCGACCAACACGCTGTCGGCGGCGAAGTCGAGCCATTCCTCTGCGACGTCGTTAAAAGCAGGAGCGTTCCTGACCAAATCGTCTGAGATTCCCGTCAGGGTTCTGATGAAACGCGGAATCGGTGTTCCCGGGTTCAGAAGCGTTTCAAACTTCGCAACGATCTTCCCGTCAGTGACACGATACGCGCCGATTTCGATAACGCGACAGGGCAGCAAGCGGGCTCCAGTGGCTTCCACATCTACAACCACGAAGTCGGTGGCCGACAATAGCCGCGAATCGTGATCGCGCTGAAGCAGGTTGACGTTGCCACTCTCAAGTACTTCAAAGCGGGGATCGGCGCCAATCAGATCGGCAATCAATCCCACTGCCAATTGAGAGTCAATATTAGACAGTTTGAAAACCGCGTCGACGATCTCGGCAGCAGTGGCATAGCCGCCGCAGTTATGCAGAAGTTCCGCTGCTTCTTGAACGAGGACAGAATCGGAAATAAGATTGCGCGGTAGTTTCATGGAATCGTATTGTAGTCCGCGCCTGAGTCTTGAAACAACTAAGGAGTCAATCCATTGCCGATCGCCAATTGCCAAATGCCGATTAGCTTGTTTCGCCAAGGGTCAATTGGCAATCGGAAATCGACACTTGGCAATGTAAAGGCCCACCTGCTACCGCATGTGGTACTGACCTCATGGTCCCGTTCGTTGTGCTAAGGGCAGGCGCTCAAACTGCATCAGTGCCGTTAATCCAGATCGAATACATGCCTGTGGAAACTGATCTCTTGCAATCCGAAGACGTAATCGAAAGATTCAAGAAAACGGGGGCATTGCTTGAGGGCCACTTCGCGCTTTCAAGCGGGCTTCACAGTTCGACGTATTTGCAGTGTGCGATTGCGCTGCAGGATCCGTCAGTGGCTTCTGCCTTTGCAGCGGCCATCGCGGAACTATTTCGCGATCACAATGTGCAATTGGTCGCTTCGCCGGCAATCGGCGGCATTGTCATCGGCTACGAGGTGGCGCGGCACCTCGGCATTCGCTTCATCTGGACGGAGCGCGAACAGGGGAGAATGACTTTGCGGCGGGGCTTCTCTGTTTCGCCAGCCGAACGCGTTCTGGTAGTTGAAGACGTGATAACGACGGGTGGTTCAACCCGCGAGACAATCCAAGCGCTGCGCGAAGCGGGAGCAGATGTCGCGGGCGCGGCTTCGATCATAGATCGATCCGGCGGCAAAGCTGACCTTGGCGTGCCACGAATAGCGCTGGCGACGCTGGACGTGCCGGCGGTTGAGCCTTCTGTTTGCGAAGCGTGCGCGCGCGGCGAAGAAGCGATCAAGCCTGGAAGCAGGAAGCAATAATTTTGGAGTGCGGCGCCTTGTCGCCGCCTTTGTTGGACCTTACCAGGCCTCTCCATAACCTTTGAAAGCGGCGACAAGGCGCCGCACTCCAAAATGAACTTCAAGTTAACGCTTCAATATGAGGGCACAGACTTTCATGGCTGGCAAATGCAGAATGACCTGCGCACAGTGCAGGGCGAGCTGACGCGAGTACTGAGTCTGATTGAGGGCGGTGAGGTTGTGGTTCACGGATCGGGACGCACTGACGCCGGGGTGCACGCTGAGGGTCAAGTGGCAAGTGTCAAACTGCAGCGTGAAATCTCGCCTGAGAAACTGCGCGCGGCCATCAATGGGAATGTTGAGCGCGACCTGCGTATTTTGGAGGTGCAGGAGGCAGGCGACGATTTTCACGCCCGGTTTTCCGCGTGCGGCAAGACTTATCTCTATCGCGTGGTGAACGCTTCCGTGATGTCTCCGTTCTGGAATCGATACGCGCACCAGGAAGCGCGCCGGCTGAACCTGGAAAAGATGCGCTCATGCGCGAAGCTTTTTCTGGGAGAGCATGACTGGACTGCCTTTTCTTCGGCGCAATCGGAAGCGGGAACTCGGGTGCGCACGATTACGGCCGTGGAGGTTGCTGACAAATGGGACGAGCGCGGAAAGTGCGATCTGGTAGAGCTGTCCATTACCGCGAATGGCTTTCTGCGTTACATGGTGCGTTCGATAGTGGGCTCTCTGCTGGCGGTGGCGCGAAACGAAGTTGACGAAGAAACAATCAGCCGCGCTATTCTGACCGGCGAGCGTGCGCTTGCCGGCCAGACCGCCTCTGCATGCGGGCTGACGCTGCGGTCAGTGCAGTATGATTGACACGCGCGCGGGCGCGAAGTACAAAGGGAAAAGGTAAAAGGAAAAAGGAAAAAGGCAAAGGCTACAGGACAATGAAACGTGCTGGCTGATTTTGCTTCAGTGGTAAAGAAGGGAACGCGCGACGAGGGTTTGCTCGCTTCGTTGTCGTCTGAACGCATGCCGCGGCACGTCGCTATCATCATGGATGGCAACGGACGCTGGGCTGCGCAAAGAGGACAACCACGCATCGCCGGTCATCGAGCCGGAGTTGAAGCGGTGCGCGCCGCCGTGGATACCGGCGCGCGTTTGGGGTTGGGAGCGCTGACGCTTTACGCCTTCTCCACTGAAAACTGGAAGCGGCCGCGCTACGAAGTTGACGCGCTGATGCGCATGCTCAGGCGTTACCTGCGCCTCGAGCTCGATGAGATTGATAAGCAGAACATTCGCTTTCAGACCATCGGCCGCACCAGCGAGCTGGCAAACAATGTTCGTCTGGAAATAGCGAAAGCCACGGAGCGTACCGCAGCCAATACCGGCATGGTTCTGAGCGTGGCATTGAATTATGGAGGTCGCGCCGAGATTGTTGATGCTTGTCGCGCGTCAGTGCAGCGGCTAATGGAGGAAGGAAAATCTCCTGATGCGATAACTGAGGAAGCAATTGCCCTCGAGCTGTACACCCAGGGCCTGCCGGAACTTGATCTACTGGTGCGCACCAGCGGCGAGCTACGCATCTCGAACTTCCTCTTATGGCAAAGCGCGTACGCAGAGATCTACGTCACGGAAACCCTTTGGCCTGACTTTCGCCGCGTTCATTTGCTGGAGGCAATCGCTGACTATCAGGGACGCAATCGCCGCTTTGGCGGGCTGAAGCTCGTTGTTAATGCGAAGTGAGTTGCGGGCCTTATTCTGTTGATTTGGCCTAACTAAAGAGCGAACGATCCACTAAGTCACACGAAATAACACTAAAACAAGTTCGTGTTTACTTCGTGTGATTTGGTGGATCGTTTCCTGACTGGCATTTTTTTCCAGTTAAGAAAATGCGAACTCGTAATACCGAGATGAATCCGACTGGGGCCACCGATCCCGACGCCTAACCTTTTGAAACCTTCCACCCCCACATCCAAAGCGGCGAGTTCCAGTTCGTCAAGGGCGCGAGTAATCACTGCCGCCGTTGCGCTACCCATCCTGATTGCGTCAATTCTGATTCCGAAGTTGGCTCTGCTGTTCGTGCTGCTGGCGGTGGCGGCAATGGTCGTCGCGCTTTCTGAATTCTGGCTACTGGTGGGGCGGCGAGGTGTGAAGGCAGATTTTGCGGCAGGTTACCTCGGCTCAGCAGCCTTGTTCTCCGTGTTCTACTTTGTAGAGCCGCACTCATGGCCCGACCTGCTGATGATCGAAATAATTCTCATCGTGCTGACGATAGGAACGTTGACGGCGGCAATGCTCAGGGGAGCGCCTTTCGACAAGATGATCGCGTCCGTGGGGGCGACGCTTTTGGGCGTTATGTACATCGGTCTGCTGGGAGGGCATCTGGTGGCAACGCGCACAGGCTTCAAAGAACCGCTGTCTGCCCACCTGCTTTCATTTTTCTTCATGGTCCTGATGGGCGGCGATACTGCGGCCTATTACCTCGGCAGAGCAGTCGGCAAACAGAAACTGGCGCCAAGGGTCAGCCCCGGAAAGACGTGGGAGGGCGCAATCGGGGGAATGTGCGCCAGCTTGCTGATGGCAGTCCTGGCGCAGTTCTGGTTTTTCCGCGAGTTGCCTTTGAAGTGGGCGGTTGGACTGGCTGCGGTGATGAACGTTCTGGGTGTGCTGGGTGACCTCGTCGAAAGCGCGCTTAAGCGCGGCGCTGATGCCAAAGATGCCGCCAACATTCTTCCCGGGCACGGCGGCCTTCTCGATCGACTTGATAGCTTGCTCTTCAACGCACCGCTCATCTACTATTTTGCGCGCATCTACTTTCGATAGTGGAGACTTGAGTTTGTCGTGCTGCAGTTGTCAGAACCGCCTGCTACCGCAGCGGTCCTGACTCGCTGGGTTTAGAAGCGGGCTACCGCCCGCTTTGTCGGGCATTAGCCCGACTCTAAACGATGCGCCCCGTCTGGTAGGTAACCGTATGACCACCAAAAAGCTCGTCATAATTATCTCCAGCGTAGTATTGGTCGTTGGCCTGCTGATCGTGCTGTTTGTCGGAGCGATCGTGGGCACCGTATTCTATTCCATTGGGAACAGCGAAGCCGCCGCTGCGGCGAAGACGTTCTTGCGCAAGAACGCCACCCTGACCCGGGACATTGGCGAAGTAAAGGAGTTTGGCTCCTTCATCACGGGAAACATCAACGTGCATAACTCTGATGGAGATGCCACACTGTATCTCAAGGTGATCGGCGAGCGGCAGACCGTAAACGCCACCGTCAGTCTTATGTATAAGAACGGGCACGAGTGGCGGGTTACAGAAGCATCGTACAAAAACTCTGCCGGTCAGACAGTAGATCTGATCAATAGTGATGAGTTAACCGAGCCAACGTCGACACCGTAATTGATATGACAACCAGGGGCGTCGCAATTCTGGGTTCTACCGGCTCGATCGGCTGCAATACCTTGCGGGTGATCGAATCGTTGGGTAGCGAGCGTTTTCGCGTGGTGGCGTTGGGCGCCGGCCGTAACGTGGAGGCCCTGGCGGATCAAATAGCGCGCCATTTGCCCGAAGTTGTCTCGGTGGAAACGGAAATTGCCGCCCAGGAATTGCGCGCAAAGCTATTTGAACGAAACGTCGATCTGCCTCGAATCCTGATTGGCGAATCGGGCCTGGTTGAAATCGCCACGCATTCGCAGGCGGATTGTGTGGTGTCGGCTACGGTGGGCGCTATTGGGTTCGTGCCAACACTGCGCGCGCTGGAGGCGGGAAAGCGCGTCGCCCTCGCAAACAAAGAGACTCTGGTAATGGCCGGTGAGCTGATGACGCGGGCCGCAGCCGAATCCGGCGCTGAGCTGCTGCCGGTTGATTCGGAGCACAACGCTTTGCATCAATGCCTGCGAGGAGAGAAGCGATCCGAAGTCAGGCGTATCGTGCTGACAGCATCCGGCGGTCCGTTTCGTACCAGGAACAAATCAGAAATTGAAAATGCCAGCGTGGCCGAAGCCCTGAAGCACCCAACCTGGAGCATGGGCGCGAAAATCACCATCGACTCCGCGACGCTGATGAACAAAGGGTTGGAGGTGATCGAGGCGCACTGGCTCTTCGGATTCAGCGCTGACGAAATCGCGATCGTAGTGCACCCGGAATCAATCGTTCATTCGATGATCGAAATGATCGACGGCTCAGTGATCGCCCAAATGGGTGTCACGGACATGCGCCACGCGATTCAATACGCGCTGACCTATCCGGAGCGGCATGCTTCCAATCTTCCGCCGCTGGATTTGACAGCCCTCTCGTCGCTCCATTTTGAAGAACCGGACCTCGAGCGCTTTCCCTGCATCTCTTTGGCTTACCGGGCGCTTCAGGAAGGTGGCACTCTGCCGGCAGTGATGAACGCCGCAAATGAAGAAGCCGTGCAGGCTTTCATCGATCAGCAGATAAGCCTGGCTGATATTCCCCGCATAATTGAATCGGTGATGAACCAGCATCCGTCACGGCCAGTTACTGACCTCGAGACCGTGCTGCAGACCGACAAGGCTGCCCGCATCTCGGCAAGAGTCGAAATAGCGAAGCTAAATCACGATTCACACCTCCTCGCCGAAACACGCGTTTGACCGCAGCCTCGCGGCCCGCGTAAACTCATTTACGGCAACTCGGAGTTGTGCGCGCGAGTCTAATCTCGCAGAATAATTAAATTTGCGTTTGCTGGAAGAGGGCATTTGAATTAATGAGCACACCGGTCGGTATCCTGGCTTTTATTTTCATACTTGGTTCCGCAGTGATTCTGCATGAATTTGGCCATTTTCTCGTCGCCAAACTCTTTAGGATTCGCGTTGAAGCTTTCTCATTCGGACTCGGACCCCGTCTGTTCGGGAAGCGATTCGGACAAACCGATTACCGCGTTTCCGCGTTTCCCCTGGGAGGCTACGTCAAACTCGGCGGCGATGAATCGAATGCCCCACTCGAAGGCGAGGGCGCGGCGGACATTCCCGCGACGGAGCGATTCGATTTGCGCCCACGCTGGCAAAGAATCCTTGTTGCCATCGCCGGGCCGGTCATGAACATTCTGACTGCTTTGGCTATTCCGCTGGCTGGAGCCCTGCTCTACGGTGTGCCGGCAACGCCCGCGCCGGTAGTCAGTCATGTGGCGCCGGGAGGTGCCGCGGCAACCGCCGGGTTGATGCCTGGCGATCGAATAGTTTCCTTCAACGGCACAGAGAACCCGAAGTGGAACATCATAAAGGGCGATGCGTTGCTGTCGCCGGGTCAGTCGCTGCCATTAGTGGTGGAACGCAACGGACAGCGCGTCGAACTAAGCCTCAAGCCCAGGCCGCGCACTGAAGATGGCGAGACGGCCGGGGAACTGGATTTCATTCCTGACTACGGGAATGTTCCAGTGGTGATTCGTGATGTCACACCGAATACTCCCGCGGCCGAGGTGAGTCTGCAAACCGGCGATCGCATTCTGGCGGTCAACGGCCAACCGATAACCAGCGCGGAACAGGTCACGCAGTTCATACAGGATCACAAAGCGGAGCCCATTACCCTCAAAGTAGAGCGCGCCGGCCAGCAGAGAGAATTCACAACCAGGGTGCGCCGTCTGTCAGATGGCAAGGAACGTCTGGGCATCGAAACCGCGGAAGACATTCCGTTGCAGAAGGCGGGACTGATCACCGCCACCCGCTTTGCTGTCGATTCAAATATTGAGATAGTCAGATTAACCGGAAAAGCATTGGGCCAATTCTTCAGCGGCAAGCGCTCTGCGCGCAATACGCTATCGGGCCCGATTGGCATTTACTCTGCGGTATCTTCATCGGTGTCGAGATTTGGTTGGGATGGCCTGTTTAGTATCCTGGGCTTTCTTAGCCTGAACCTGGGCGTCTTCAATCTGCTCCCGATTCCGGTGCTTGATGGCGGCGCGATTTTCTTGTTGTTGATTGAGGGTCTGTTGGCGGTTGTGGGTATGACTATCTCGGCTACGGTGCGAGAGCGGATTCAGCAGGTCGGCTTCGTGGTCGTGATCCTGTTGATGGTTTTTGTGATTACCAACGACGTGTTGAAGCGGGTCTCAAGGAGCGCGCCTGGCGACAATCCGCCGGCGGCAACGACGCCGGGAAAATAGTTTCACAAGTTTAGAGTTCAACCTTTAGGTTGCAGGCAAGCTGAAGCTTCAACTCTGAACCAAGACGATTATGCGAAAGTCCAGAGCTGTTCAGGTCAAGCATGTACAAATCGGCGGTGGCGCGCCGGTCGCGATCCAGTCGATGACGAAGACGGATACGGCCGACGTCGGCGCAACCGTAGCGCAGATCGAGGAGATGGTCAGCGCCGGTTGCGAAATCGTGCGCTTGGCTGTGCCCGACAATGACGCAGCAATAGCGTTGAAAGAGATTCGCAAGCGCGTGCCCGAGGTTCCGCTGGTCGCCGATATACATTTCCATTACAAACTAGCGCTGATGGCCCTAGAAGCCGGTATCGACAAGCTGCGGCTGAATCCCGGCAACATCGGCAAGCACGAACGCATCGTCGAGGTAGTGCGCGCGGCGCAAGCCCGGAAGGTGCCAATTCGCATCGGTGTCAACGGCGGATCGCTGGAAAAGGATCTGCTGAAAAAGTACGGCACCGCAACACCGGAAGCAATGGTCGAGTCGGCGTTGCGCCACATTAGAATTCTCGAAGATCTCGACTTCACCGACATAATCATCTCGCTAAAGGCTTCGGACGTGCAGCGCACGGTTGGCGCTTATCGCCTGCTGGCGGAAAAGGTCGATTACCCATTCCACCTGGGCGTGACCGAAGCCGGCACGGCATTCGGAGGAACCATCAAGTCGTCGATTGGGCTTGGCATTCTCCTGCATGAAGGAATCGGCGACACCATTCGTGTATCGCTGGCGGCCGAGCCGCAGGAAGAAGTTCGGGTGGCCTGGGAAATCGTCAAGTCGCTCGGACTGCGCACGCGCGGGGTTACCGTTGTTGCCTGTCCCACTTGCGGGCGTTTGGACATTGATAACTTCGTGGAGATAGTTACTGAAATCGAACGCCGCCTGGCGCACATTGAAGAGCCTCTGCACCTGTCGATCATGGGCTGCGCAGTTAACGGTCCCGGCGAGGCGCACGATTCGCAGCTCGGCATCACGTTCGGCCGCGGAGTGGGCATGATTTTCAAAGACGGTGTGCCCATGCGAAAAGTTGCCGGCGAAAATATTGTCGAAGCCTTTGTCATGGAGACTGAAAAACTTCTCGCCGAAGGCGCAACGGCAAAGCCGCAAGTGGAGCCGGAGTTGGTGACCATCCGGTAGTCAAAGGCTAAACAGTTCCTGTGCTGAAAAGACCGCCCCCGGTTCGGCGGTCTTTTCGTTTAAGGTCCAGTTAGGGATGCTCGCTTAAGCGCTTACCCTTAGCTCAACGATCGGCCCGATGAGGTCAGTACCACCATGCGGTAGCAGGTGGGTCCGCTAACCCCATACTCAATCGGCCTCAATACCAATCAAGAACCCACCCGCTACCGCGTGGTGGTACTGACCTCATCGGGACCGCAAGTATCGCCATTCAACGGTACAAACCGCATCAGCAGCTGAAGCTCAAGTTATTGTTGACTCCAAGTGCATCCGGTGATAACTATTCGCCAGTATCTATTCCCGAGTTAAGCTGCCGAATCGATCCCGGGACGTTGGGCCTACCTCGCTAGAATAAACACTGCGCTGTTGATCTGAGACACCGAGCAACCCTGTCTCTGCATCTGCGCCCCGGAGGATTGTATGAAGATTCAAAATCGTTTCACTTCGTTTTTGATCGCGGCTGCACTGGTCGCCACGATGGTGCTCTTGCTCGCTGCCCGGAGCAGCATGCAACAGAACAGCGGCACTGCGGAGGTCAAAACCGCCAGCGGGCTTCAGACAGCTACTTTCGATTTACCTCCGGGACAAGTGCTTGTATATCTGCCTGATGACATGAGGGCGGGCGACACGATTTCGGGAACCGTCGTAACCCAGCCGAAAGGAAACTCCTCCGAAGATAAAGAAAAGAATAGGCAGCTGCTTGAAGGACTGGTTATCGAAGTTGGCCGGAAAACCGTAGCTGCTAAGAACCGAGAATTTACCATTCAACCAGTGTTTGACATCGTGCCCAACGAGCTGGCGGCCGGTCAAAGCACGACTGTGCTTGTCACCATTAGGAACGGAAATCAAAAGAATGATTCCAACATGAAGCCCAATCAACCTTTTGCCCGCGTGGTAATTAACACCTACGCCAAGATCACCATGCCGCCGCAATCCTTAACTGCGGTTTTCTCATTTCCGGCATTGGGACAATCGGGAAGGCCGATTGTGATCAGCGGCCCGTTCGATGGCGACAGCTCGAATACCAGCCTTAATGGAACCGCGGTTCAGGATTTCGAGAAGAATACCGAAAATGTTTCCGGCGGCTTTGGCCTGATTGCCGAATCGCCGCGCAAGGCTGTATTCAGAGCCCCAACTGATGTCGCTGGCCCAATGGAGCTGAAGCTCAAAGAACGAAACAAGGGCGCTACGGGAAACTATCGCAATGTCGGAGTGAATCTGAGCGCGCCAAAGACTGCATTGCTTAAGGGCGAAAGCACGACGGTGACTGTAGGTGTGTCGGGTCTTGAGGGCATTACGCAGCCGGTTCCGCTGCATCTGGTTAAAGGCGGCGTTGTCAGCATGCAAGGTGGTGATGTGCAGACGATGTCGATCAAGCCGGCTGACGTTCAGGCAGGCGGGACGTTCACCACGGCGCGCACAATTACCGGCGCGCAAACCGGCGCCTTCTCTGTTGTAGCCACGATCGTTGTCTTTGATGTCTGCCTCGAGGATGACAAAAATGGCAATTCGATTATTCTGAATCGCGAGACAGGCGACTACATTTTCTGCGGTGGCGCGAAGCCAATGTCCCTCAGCACAATGGATTTCAGCGGCGGTGCCTCGCCGCAGACAGGGAGCCGCGTTGACGTGAATAGTAAAGGCAGTATCTTCACCCTTGAGCACAACGCGCCCGACCGCCGAGTGCTAATTAACCTGAGCGGCACTTCCGGCACTGCGACGGTGCAAACAACGAACGCGAAGCAGAAATTCACCATCAGGGATCGGGACATGAGGAATAACACGTGCGCCTGCAGGTAGGACAGGCATTCCTGCCTGTCATTGATTGATGGACTAGCAAGATTCATTTCGATGGTAGAAATGATAGACAGACAGGAATGTCTGTCCTACTTCGCGGCCATTGAAAGGAACAAAGCGTCAGTGGCGACTTTGCGATTTATGTTGACGACGAGGTTGAAGCGTAATTCTTCGATATACGAGAGCCACTCCCCGGCTTGATGACTATTCAAACCGCCGGCAATAGCGCGCAACTCTCCAAGTTGATCCCTGTTCGCAATCGTTTCCTCGGGCCGCCCCAGCGCCAGCGCCCAGGCGTCACGAATCAAACTCTCCAGAACATCAAGCCGGCACTCGTACTCATCTTTACGTTTCGCATCATTCAAACCTTCCGCCGATCGCAGCAGTTCCACGCGATCTCCGGTAAGAACAAGCGACCCCAGCACAGCGAGCATAGCCTCGCGTTGTTCTCGATAGGTTCCGATATCCGTTGCCAGGGCGCGGCCAATGCTTCCGCGTGAGGTGTGCGCCAGAAGGCGGGCGTCGGCGGCCGGCATCTTCTTCGCTTCAATGAGAAACTTCTCAATTTCCGGCGCCGGAACCGGAGCGAAACGGATCATCTGGCATCTTGAGCGGATCGTCGGCAACAAAGCGGCCGCTTGAGATGTGATTAGAATCACATATGAAGTGCGGGGTGGCTCCTCAAGTGTTTTCAAGAGGGCATTCGCCGCCGGTTCGTTCATCCGATCGGCGTCTTCGATGATAAAAACGCGAGCCAGACCTTCGTAGGGTCGGAAGTTAGCTTCGCGCTCCAACTCCCGCATTGGCCCCACGCGGATCATTCTCTTGTAGGGGCGGGCCATTGCCACATCGCCGTACTCGCTCCAAATCAGTCTTGCTTTGTCATCCTCGTCTTTGCCGAATGGGGGAAATGTCGATCGCGAAATCCTCCGGCACGATGGACATTCGTCGCAGGGTTCCAGTCCCTGACGGTTGCGACAGTTCAGCGCTTTGGCCAGCTCCAGGGCAAAGAGTTTTTTGCCGATGCCTTCTGCGCCGGTGAAGAGCAGAGCGCCGGGAACGCGGCCGGCTGCCAGCATACGGCGCAGAGAGTTCTTAGCTTCGTCGTTTCCAATCAATCGCGAGAACATAAATCAGTCGGCAGTAAGCAGTAGGCAGTAAGCAGTCAATCGTCAGTGCCACCAAATCGCATTGCATCAAATAGAGTCAGCTTCAAGCAAGTACCTCTCCTCTGGCTACGAGGTGACGGCCCTCAAAGAGTTCGAAGACGCTACCTGGACGAAGCAGCTTCATTGGGCCGTCCGGGCTGAGGAAGCTAACATCTGCAATCACACAGAGTGATTCATCGGGAGAGTCGTTAAACTCAAGAACAAGACTCCACGCCTCTTGCAGCCACTTATCTTTCTCCTCTTCGAACCGCACCACAGTTGAATACCGAGGCCCAGGGGGTGGCGTTTTACGACCACCATCCTCTTCCTTAACCCAACATACTTTTGACCTCACCGGCCTGTTGGTCATGGACGTTCCCGATGCCGAGATACTACTAATAGGACCAAAAGCGCCAAAGGCGCGAAATCTAAAAGCCTGGGCCAACGGCCCAGGTATAATACGTTAGGGATTCCAAGCGCTGAAGGCGCGAAATAGGACATCGCTGTTTTCAATTATTTCGCGCTTTCAGCGCTACATAGGTTAGGAAAGATCGTATCTTTCCTGGGGCGCTGCCCCAGGCTTTTTCATTTCGGGCCTTTGGCCCTCAGCAGTGCACTCTCATTCGGCCGCTCGCCCAGGCAAATGCCAAACTTACATCGGTTACCCATTGAGCTGATCTTTGAGCAAACCTCTCTGTTTCAAGAATGGCAGAATGATCTCCACCACTGACTGATGAGTTTCCTGGGACGCGCCGCTGGCGTCAATCAGGCGAACGCGTTCGGGCTCGGCCGCGGCAATCCGTAAATAAGCATCACGCACTCGAGTGTGAAACTCAATGTCTTCAGCGTCGATCCGGTCACCTTTGTTTTTGCCTTCGTGACGACGCCTGGTGCGCGCGACACATTCCGCCACCGGCAAATCGAAGAGCAGGGTCAGATCGGGCTTGAGTCCTTCGGTGGCCAGTTGGACAATTTGGCTGATCAGCTTTTCGTCAAAACCGCGTCCCGCGCCCTGAAAAGCCACCGTTGAATCGGCGTACCTGTCGGACAGCACAACGTGATTCAACTCGATAGCCGGGCGCAGTTGCCGGCGGACATGCTGGGCGCGGTCGGCAGCAAAGACCAGCAACTCGGCGAGCGGATCAACTTGCTCCTGGGCGTCGAGCAAAGCCGCACGCAGCCGCTGGCCCAGGGTGGTACCGCCTGGCTCCCGCGTCGTGACAATCTCGAGGCCCTGCAGCCGGAGTACGCTGGCGATCAATCGCAATTGCGTAGATTTCCCGCTGCCGTCAATGCCTTCGAAGGTAATAAATGCGCCGGCCACGTGTCCTCTGGTTCAAGCAGGAAGGTTCAGCAGTGAAAGCTCAGGAAGTTTGGGAGTCGCCGGGAGCGGCAGCAGTTTGGGCCGCGCCTTCATCTTCGCCCTGCGGCCGCAACTCTCCGCTGGCGCGCCGCGTGTGCGAGATAGTAGAAATGGCGTGCTTGAAAATCAGTTGCTCCTGGGATGCAGATTCAAGCATTACGGAAAACTTATCGAAACTCTTGATGCGACCCAACAGCTTAGCCCCATTCACCAGATAGATAGTGACGGTGCTTCTTTCACGGCGAGCAAAATTCAAGAAAGCATCTTGAATGTTTTGCGGCGCTGGCTTTGAATCCACGTCAAGCTCCGATTCGTTTGAATCCAGGATCGAAAAACGATTTGCGGTTGACTGAGAATATATCACAGGAAGGTGAGTGACAAGCGGAATTGCAATAGCGCAGCGGGGCAGTTTGAAAATGTAATTTAGATTCTCTGTCAGTCCAACCTGCAGTCAGGAAGGGGGCATGCCCCCGCCTGAGATGGGCGCCATTCAATCGGCGGGGGCATGCCCCCTTCCTGACCGCAGGTAATTCCTGAAGCTCACTTTTTTAAAGGAGCAGATGTCATCAAGCTCAGTGACTGCTGCTCGTTACCGCTTCAATGATTTGCTTCTGGATTCGCGGGTCTTCGCCGAATCCTTCGAACCATTCAACGCCGGGTTCGTGACGAAACCAGGTTAACTGTCGTTTAGCGTAATGACGCACGTCCTGCTTCGTCTGTTCGATCGCGCTTTGCAGATCGCGCTGGCCGCGGAGGAACTCCACTACACGCCGGTAGCCGTGCGCGCCGAGGGCGTTGGATTCAGCCGGCACACCTTCCGCCAACAGCCCGCGTACCTCGTCAACCAGCCCGTTTGCGAAGTGCTGCTCCGTGCGTCGGTTGATGCGCGCATATAGTTCCGAGCGTGGCGGGTTCAGGGCAATGAGGCGCAGCCGGGAAGCGATCGAGTGCGGCTCAGGTCGCAACGGCCTCTGTTCCGACATCGGTTTCCCGGTCTGAAAACATACTTCAATGGCCCGCTGGACCCGCGGCCAGTCGCGCGGATTGAGCTGTTCCGCTTCCACTACATCCAGGCGTCTCAGCATCCTGTGCAGATGCGTCGTGCCGTGCCGTTCCCGAATGTTCGTCAAACGGCGTCGTAAATCAGCATCGGTGGCGGGACTGGGAAAGAACGGCTGTCGCAGGGCGCGCAGGTAAAGGCCTGTTCCCCCGGCCAGTATCGCGCGGTGGTGGCGCGCTTCGATCTCTTCGATCATTTCGAGGGCCGCCCGGGCCCATTCGCCGGCAGTGAAGTTAGTTTCCGGCGACACAAAATCAATCAAGTGATGTGGCACGCCGCGGCGTTCGTCAAATGGGACCTTAGCGGTGGCAATCTGAATTCTTTGATAGACCTGGACGGAGTCGCAATTGACGATCTCGCCGCGCCCGGCCAATGCCACTTCAATGGCCAGCGCGCTCTTGCCGGAAGCCGTGGGGCCGACGATGGCGATTATTTGTGTGTTTGCGGTGGTCACCCGCGAGAGATGATAAGGCGAATCGCGATCACGAGCCAGATGAGAGCGAGTAAAAAGATTGCCCCAATGATTTGTGCACGCGAGAAGCGCATAACTGAATCATGGTAAGAGCGGCTTGGCCGCTGATGAGAGAAACTCGGCCAGTTCGACATCAGAGGGGCGCACCAGCGCTCGCCCATTCAGTTCAAATACCGGCACAAATCGCTGCCGCGTCAAGCCATACATCGCACGCAGAGCCCCAAAATCGTTCTCCACATCGCGCTCGACGTAATCAACTCCATGTTGCTTTAACCAGGCACGCGCATCCGCGCACAAAGGGCAATCGGGCACGACGTACAATGTTACGCGTATCTTATCCATCTCATTTGTAACAAGTGTTGGCTTGTTTCTCAGACATGACGTGGCCATCTGTGTCGCCGAACGATCCCAGGTAGATGTCATCGCTCAAGCATTTTAGACTACGAGAAACGCTAAAAGACTCGTCTTTGAACTGCAACTTTATTCCTCGGGCGGTGATCTTTGCAGTATCACCACAGGGCACATTGCTAAACGCCGCGATACCGCTTCTATTTGTAACCGCGTTGAAAGTACGATCCCTGGTTGTCAACGTAACTGTTTCGCCGCTATAGACCGAGCATCCGCTGGCTCCCTCGGTGATTAAGCGCAATCGCACCTTGACGAATTCAGGAGTGGGCGACGGGGTAGGCGTTGGGATGGGAGTTTGAGAATTAGAAACCGATGCTAAATCCGGCGTGCTGGTGGCTGCGGGTGAGGCGTTAGAGTTGCTACGTTTAAGCCACAGCAAAAACCCGGGCGCTACCATTGCCGAGCCGAAAATCAAAAGCAGCACCAACCCTAAAACCAGCATGACGACTATGGCCGGACCCAATCTGCTTCTGGACGATGGTTCCGCGGCATAGCTTTCCACAGAAGGCTGCGCAGTCTGGTTGAGCACGGGAGGGAAAACCGCGGTAATCGTCGGAATGGCAACGCGTGGCATGGGATCTATCTGCACCGGGGGATCTATTTGCACCAATGCGCTCGGTTCGGTTGGCGGCATAAAGGGAGCAATTGATTCTGCCTCGTGCCTGGCCGCAGGAGGGCTCGCTATGTTCTCAGGAAATTCGTTTGTGCTCGCTTCGCTAGTGTCCAGGCGCGCTAATGATTCGCCGGCCTCCCGCAGCAACTGGCGCATCTCTTTGGCGCTGCCAGGTCGTTGCCGGCGGTTCATGGCCATGGCCGCCGACAGAATTACCGCTACTGCGTGGGGCACCTCAGGATTTACTTCGTCAGCGGGGCGCAGAGGATCTGGTTGCTCATCGTCAACAGAAGTAAACCTGGCAGGCGCGTCAACAGGTACGACACCGGTGATCAGATGGTAGAGAGTTGCGCCCAGTGAATAGAGATCACTTCGCGGATCGGTGCCGACTCCGTGGATTTGTTCGAGCGGCGAATAGACGGGGGTGTAGCCTTTGACACTGCGGCTGGTAAGCAGCGTCGGCATCTGGCCTGCTGCGCCTTTGGCGAGACCAAAGTCCAGCAGAAACAGCTCGCCCTCGCGCGTGAGTTTTAAGTTCGAAGGCTTGATGTCGCGATGCAGGATCGGCGGATTGTGGCCATGAAGATATACGAGCGCCTTCAGAATCTCGTCGCCCCAGCGCAAGACGCCGGCGGCGGGAAATGGCTGGCCGCGTATTTCAAGCAACTGGGCCAGATCATCACCAGGAATGAACTCCATTACCAGGTACTGCCCGTCACCTTCGGAGAAATGGTCTATGACATTCGGCAGCGAGGAACGGCGCAGATTCGCGAGCAGGCTGGCTTCGTGGGCGAACGAGTTGCGCGCTTCAGCCGAGGTGAGGAAGTTTTCTTTGATGGCGACAATGCTGCTGAGTCGCTGATCGACCGCTTCATAGACAGTCCCCATGCCGCCCTGCCCAAGCTGGCGCACAATGCGGTAGCGATCCTGAAGAAGAGTGTTGGGGGCAAGCATCGTTTATTTGCGGCGGCGCGCGCGACCGGGCGGAAAAGAGTTCGGCGTTGGAATAGGCAAAGGTTCACCTCCGGGTACTATCCACAGTTCGACCGATCTGTGCTTTCGGTATCCGCCATCAATCGTCCGAATTCTTGAGGCGGGGAGTCCATAAACTCGCATCAAGATCCTTTTCTCGAACTCAAGCTTCTTCAGGGCCGTCCCGGGTTGATCCATCCGCACTTCTCGACCAGGTTCGTAGTTGCCGGCGTAGTCAACCAGCCCATGGTCCGGGTTGTATTGTGCGTAAACAATAATGCAAGCCATGAACCCGTGCTTCTTCTTTACTTCATTCGCATATGCTTCAAAGTACTCGGCGTCAGAGACTTCGGTGCGTGAAACGCCAAACCGTTTGTAGAGTTCGGGCGGCAGAAAGCCGTATTCCTCAAACTTCCAAGCGGAGTCAAGCCGAGGATAACGCAACCCTGCCTCGCTTCTAGGCGTCGGGGCTGAGCCGATTGGGACGATCCATAACTCCTGCGTTAGGCAATTCAGAATTCCACCGTCCAACGTAAACACATGCTCCTTCGAAATGCCGCGCTGGTTGACAAGATAGTCCTTCATACGGAGCGCAAGAGAACTGCTAAGTCCCGGAAGGTCTCTTCGTGTGCCGTAGACAATTAGGAATCCGCGGCTGTTGGGCTCGGCCTGAAGCATTACCGCAAAGTTATCAAGCCGCGCAATCAAGTCTGAATACAGTATGTCACCAAACTCATCGATCTTACGTGCGGTTTGATTCTGAGTTTGACCAGATGAAGACAGAGAAGTTCCGGTGGCAAGAGACACGTAGAGCAAGACAAGGATCACAAGGGGGATTCTTCTGACCATTTGAAAATCTAAGTACTGTTCTTAGTATTGAAAATCGTCCGTAGTTTGAGCTGAAAGCCAGGCAGGATTGGAGATGTGATTTCGTCATTTTCCGTTAGAACCGCAATCTCCTCCAGGTTCTGGTCGCGCAGACGATGAATCAGAACAGACCGGTTCTGAACATCCACAACCCAGTACTCTTCAACACCGTACTTTGCATAAAGTTGTCGCTTCACCACGAGATCGCGTTGCTTGTTTTCGGGGCCCGGCGATAATACCTCAATCACCAAATCAGGCGCGCCAACGAATTTGTCGTCAGCCACAATTTTGTCCCAATTCTCCTTGCGCACGATTACCAGATCAGGAATGACCGCGTCATGCTCGCTGAAGACGGCCCCCGCTCCAGGCACAACGATGCCGATAGGATTAGTCTCAAGATAATTACCCAAAATGACTTGCAAGTGTTGAAGGACCAACTGGTGCGGAAGTCGAGGAGCGCGAGACACGAAGAGTTCTCCGTCAATGAGTTCGTAACGGTTGTTGTCGTCCGGACAAAGGTCGAGGTCTGCTACGGTTACGAGAGGTTCAATTTTGGTAGCCATGTTTACCTCCACCCGTAATGGGGATGACGATAATACTCCGAATCTAGAATGACAACGACTCCGGTGACAACCCTCAGGAGAACTTGATGCCAGGATTAATACATCTTCGTCAGATCAATCCCAGTGTAGTAATTCTTGAGAATTCTATCGTAACTCCAGCCCAACTTCGCCAAACCGTAGGCGCCCACCTGACACATACCGACGCCGTGGCCCCAGCCTCGGCCGGTGAAGACAAACGAGTTGACGCGTCCGTTCGCATCGTAACGGCGATCGATAACGAAAAGCTGCTCGCGCAATCCCAGCGCCGAGCGAATGCGCCCACCGCGAACGTGGGCCGTGCCTTCATTGCCGATGACTGCCAGATCGACTGCGCGACGGGACGAGCCACGCGCAATGACCTGCAAATCCATGATCGGCCCAATGCCGCGCACTGAGCGCGCCAGTCGCGATTGCACTTCGCCCACCGACAACTCGCTGGTCCAATTGGTGAACGGCGAAAAGCGCTCAGCGGAGGCGCCATTCGGGGCGGGCCTGACTTCCAAATAATCAACTGCGCCGCGGGCATCGACGTGAAATGTCACTGGCTCGCCGCCGACCAGAGCTATCGAGCGCATTTGGTAAAGTCCTTCGCCAAGCTGACGGAACAGATATGCGTCGCTGCTGACTGCTATAGGCAGATCCTTTCCTTTGTTCGAACGCAGGATCATTGCTCCAGCTGCTGTTGGCCGCGTGGTGCCTTTTTGCAATTGCAACAGCCCGCGCGCCTCCAGCAACCGCGCGATGGTGTGAAGTGCGCGCGCGCGCGACATCGGTTCGCGCGGCCGCAACGTCGCATCCGAATAAAGCGAGAGGTAGCCGTCGCGCAGCATCATGGCCACGTCGGCACGATTCGACGAAGGCACTTGCTCTGCGTCACGAAACGCCAGAAGGTAATCGACATCAGCATTGTTCAAAAGCACGTCGGCGCGAGTGTCGCCAAAAACTGCTGCCATCACCGCCGTGCTGAAGGGCCCGGGCCGTGTGGCTTCGTCTGAAATCGCGGCGGGCGTCTGATGGGCCAGCCGCGCTACCCCCGAGATCCAGTCCCGCACTTCTCCCGCCGTCAGGTGGGACGAAAGCCACGAATCGGATACGCGGTCCCCGGGCAAAGCGAAACCGTTAACGGCCAGCAACGCAACATCACGCACGACCGAAGCGTTCTGTTCATCTTTGATCTCCGGCAAGTCGCGCGAGCTCTTAACGGTGAAAGGTCCCAGAGCCGCCTTTCCTTCAGGGCCGCATTCGCGCCCGCGCAAATACGGGATGGCGTCGTTGAAAACGTTCTCCGAATTTTCCGTGCGGCCCCCGCAGGTGGAGGTGTAAAGCGCGTTGATTGGTTCGCCGTCGTAAGTCGCCACGACGCCGCGCGTCTCTTCAACCGCACGCGAGGAAAGTGGCTGCTCGCTGGAAAAGCCGCGGTAGACTTGCGAGCGAGTTGTCGGCAGCAAATCGAACCCGGCGGACGCGAACTGACCTTTATTCTTCAGCGCGTAGGTACGGGCTGCGATGGCCTGGGCTTTCAAAGCCTCGATGGCCGGATAACCGCTAGGCGATAACTCGTTTGGCACCACGCCGCGCACGTAGTCTTCCAACCCTATGACATTAACGACAGTCAGTGCCCCGCGTGGATTGGCGAATACTTCCAGGCGTCCGCGATATGGTTTGTCATTGAAGCGGACCGGCGCATTGGCTTCATCGTCAGATCCAAATGCGATGGGGGCACTCGATTTCAGCAACGGCGCGACGCCGCGAGCGAATGCGACCAGCTCGCGAGTGGGCACGCTGGTGCGCGATACGGGCCGAATCGTTCCGAGGTTTGATGAACCGGCTGAAGTCCCCGGGCCGCCGGGGCCGGATTGAGATTTCACCGACGGCGTCGTGGTCGGGTTGCCGCTTTGAGTGCCGGAATCCCCGGCGATTATCGCCAGTTCGAAACCAGCCTCCTCTAATCTGGAGCGCAACTCTTTTGCTTCTTCAATAGAGCTTTTCGTGCCGGCAATGATGCGGAATAAATTCGTTCCGATTATTGCCGCCGTGTCCGGTTGGTCGCCGGTGACATCCTGGACCTGACGCGCGAAACGCTCGGCCTCGTCACGCATGAAAGAGCCCGCCAGTTCCACTCGATAAAGCTCGCGCGGGTTTACCGCTGCTGGAGACAGGAGTCTCGACTCAATACGCACGCGGTTGGTATCCAGCGCCACCGGTGCAACATTCTCTGCTGACGCATTCATCAGATGGCCGGTGGTCGAGATAGCAACTGAGCGCATGTCAGTGGCCAGGCCGATGCGCACGGTTGGCTCAGTTCCGAGTTGGGTTGATTGCGGAACGCTTGCCGCCGAAGTCGCCGGCCAGGCCGGCTGCGTCCTGTCGTCTGTTCGCCGCGCCCGAGTTTCCTGCGCTGTTAGCCTGTTTGTAGGCGCAAACGGTGACAGCGCGAGCGAGGTCGCGATGATGGTGGCCACCGATTTTAGTCGAGAGGATCTGCGCATTAAGTTTACAAGCTATGGTCCGCCGGATCATGGGGGAACGGCAACGGTCTATGGTACTACATTTTCGGGAAGGCGCAGCGTGCTGGTTAAGAACTGGGTAGTACCCCAATTTGCGATTGCTCAACTCGCCTACTCCCTCCCTCTGGGAGGGTTGGGGAGGGCTTAGCGGGCGGCTCCCTCAGAAGAAATGCGCGCGGCCTCGATGGCCGCGCGTCGTTTCGATAAGGTCACTGTTACCTTCGGGATTGGAATTATCGCGCCGTTATTATTTGTTCGCAGGATGGGCGGCGTTCACGAGGCTAAGAACGACGCGCGGCCATCGAGGCCGCGCGACAACGAATCGTTTGATTGATTCGCCGCAGGCCCTCCCCTAACCCCTCCCAGAGGGCGGGGGATAGAAACAAGAAATTGAAATTAGGACCATCAAGAACTGCGGCCCCAGACATCTTCAAGGTTCAGCGCATCAAAATGTAAAGTCGTAAGTCATTTTTACTTGCAGGCCATAGGAAGGCCGCTCCAATCCTCTACCTGTGCTCTGGTTGTAGATGATGAAGAGGTCGCTGTTGGGCCGGTAGATGTAACGCAGCCTGACATTCAGCGCCGAGAGTCGCGCCGCCGAATTCATTTGCAGGAGTGCTGAAGTTAAGAGCCGTCGCGAGAAGTTGAAATTGACCCGCCCGGTCATAAGATTCGTTTCGAAGTCTCCTTCGCGCAAGTGCACCCTGTTGTAACGGTCGGAGAGGTCAACAAGCAGATGTGCGTTTGGTCGCCAGGTAATTCCCCCGGAGGTCTCATATCTGTTTCCCGAGTAGAAATTGCCCCACTTCTCACGGGCATTAAACACCACTCGCTTGCTGAGATCGCTGCTGAATGAAACCTGGGGGCGATTGAAATGGTAAGCCCCCGCCGGAATGATTATGCCAGGACGAATCTCAAAAGGTTCCGGCAGTACATCAATGACCTTTTCAATCGGCCGGAAAAATAATTCAGAAGAATTCTTGAACACTGTATCCCAGGTTAGTTCTGTCTGCCGTGTCGCGAGCCTGTTTGCCCGGTCAGTGTAATATTCAATCTGCGTTTCAAACTCCATCTGTCGCACGTGAGGAATGAACTTTGGCCGCGGCTTGTAAGCGGCCTGGCCGAAGTACTGACGAATACCGGTGCGCTCGACGAACCCGACTTCGGGATTAAAGTTAGTGCCGATGTCTTCATAAACCGTGATGAAACGAAATAGATCATTCTCGAAGATCGAATCGATGCGGCCTGATCCAACGCTCGAGCGGACCCCGGGAGTCGCTGTGCCCGTCAAGAATGCTTTGAGTTGATAGTGATCCGTCAGGTTGAACTCCGCGTCGATTCCGCCTACGCGGTTGTAGGGATGGCCTTGCGCAGAAGTTGCGCCCTGGCGATTGACGAACATCGCCCCAATGAATGAGCGGTTTAGGATGTCGCGTTTCACTCGCATCACGGTGAACTGCTGGCGAGGAATGCCGGCGCCGTTCGAAACATCGCCCAGCTTTCTGGTCTGCACTTGCAGGAAGCCGACATTGTACTTGCCAATCCTGCCAGTGGTTTTTGCGCCATAGTCGATGGGGACAGGCGCGCCGTCGTCAGTTAATCCGATTCGACGTGTGAAAAAAAGCTGGTGTGCTTCCGGTCGTCCGAAGAGAAAGACCCCGGAATTCTCCAAAAAGAAATCGCGTTTCTCGGGAAAAAAGACGGAGAAGCGTGACAGGTTGACCACCTGGTTATCGACCTCAGCCTGGCCGAAGTCAGGATTGGCGGTGAACTCGGCAGTGAGTGACGGAGTTATGCCGAGTTTGGCAACCTCCAACCCGGCTTTCCGCTGCACTCCGGCGTCAAAGCCCGGCAGCCCAACCCGCGGCACACCCTGCTGCCACCCACTTGCAAGATAAGGTTTAACTTCATAAAGCCGGCGGCGCCTGATCTCGCCCATTCCGACAAGCTCTCCTGCTTGCGACACGCGCTCAAGACCAAAGGATCGCTCCCAGCTTGTCCAAAGGTCCTGTTCGTTCTTGCGGCGAATGGCGCGCGCGACGTTGAGTCCCCACGTGTCTTCTCCTTGCCTGAAGCGCAACGTTGTCAGCGGAATCGCGATTTCGACTATCCACCCCGTTTGATCGATGTGGCCGGACGAGAGCCAGGGAGAGTCCCATGAGAGATTCACATCGCGTCCTTCGTCGGTGATCAAAGCGTCCTGCTGGGTGCCAAGCGGGTTGACGGTGAAGCGAAAGGCATTACGCTTGTCGTGATATGTGTCGAGAAGAATGTCTACCTTGTCGTCATTCGAAAAACTCGCATCACGCACCAGCTCGCGCGCGTTGATGCGCGAGGGCTCGCTGTCAAACGCATGAATGCCGATGTAGAGGTTCCTGTCGTCATAGAGCACACGCACTTCCGTCTTCTCTGACGCCGCCGCACCTTCGGTGGGTTCCTGCTGGTGGAAATCGGTAGCAGCCTCTGCCACAGCCCAGGCAGGTTCATCGAATCGACCATCGATCTTGATCGCCTCAGTGACACGCACGGCCTGAATGCGTCGCGGGCCAGTGCTCTCCCGCGGCAACTGAGCGGGCGCTGTTGCGGTAGCCGGCGCAATCTCTCTTGTTGAAGGCTGCTGTGCCTGGCCAACGACCCCGAAAAGAATCGCGCTCAGCCCAAACACCAGCCACGCCCGGCAGCGATCCAAACTGTTATCGAAACGCCTCGGCGCTTTGGTCATAGCTGCTTATCAGAGGGCGGTTGCGATTTTGAGCAGGGGCTTCCCGCCAATGTTCTGTAAAAGCACGTCGCATTAGTGCGAGTGCGCGGATTCACCCCTATGCCCATGCACACCTATCTGATGATGTTTCTCGCCCGATGCATTGGCCGGGTCAACGTGAATGGTTACGCCCGAAAGAAACTTTAGCTTATGCAGGAGATCACGACGGACCTGGTTTGCAATGTTGTGGCCTTCCTCAACCGAAAGCTCCTGGCCGACTGCGACATTGAGTTCTGCGTGCATGCGGTGGCCTAGCCAGCGCACTCGCACTTCACTCACGTCCTCAACACCCCTGCTGCGACTCGCCTCAGCTCTTATCTCATCCACTACTTCCGGGTCGACGCCGTCGAGTAAACGTGTGAAGACTGCGGCAGCAGACTCCCAGACAATACGCAATATAAGGAGAGTCATCAGAATGCCGATGATCGGGTCAGCCAGCGGATAGCCCATCCATACTCCTATAACGCTCAACAACACCGCGAGGCTGGCAATACCGTCTGTGCGCGCGTGGTAACCATCCGCGATCAGCGCTGCACTGCCCATCTCCTTGCCCACCTTAATGCGAAAAATAGCGACTCCCTCGTTACCGAGGAAGCCAATGATCGAGGCAGCGGCCACGGCCCATAAGTAGCCGACGAAGTGAGGATGAAGGAAGCGCTGGATTGATTCGTAACCCGCGACGATCGCACTGGCCAGGATAGTAAGCACTACTACCACGCCCGCCAGATCTTCCACCCGGCCATAGCCATAGGTGAATCGCTTGCTGGGTTTGCGCTTACCCAGGATGAAAGCGATACCCAGGGGAATGGCAGTGCAGGCGTCGCCGAGATTGTGGATCGTATCGGCCAGCAGGGCGATGCTGCTCGAAAAATAGACGACCACCAGCTGCAACACAGTAGTCGCCATCAGTCCGGCGAATGACCACTTGATGGCCCACAGCCCGCGCTGGGTGGCTACGATGGAAGGATCTATCGTCCCATGGGTGTGGCCATGCGCGCCGCCGCCGTGATCGTGGCCGTGCTCTTGCTCGCCGTGTTCATGCGCGCCATGCGCCTCATGCGCGGCATTCGCAGGCCCGGCGGCCCTATGCGAGTGGCCGTCCTCGTGCGAGTGGTCTCCGTGGGAATCATCCTGACTGGACATTTCCTTGCCTCGTATAGGTGTCTACCTTTACGTTCTTCAACTGCTCAGACCACCCTCGGCCCGTTCTATAAGCAACTTAAGTGAAACCCAACTTTACGCCAGAGTGGCCTCGGCTCTTCGGGCTGCACGGCGTTCGGCGCGGCGTTCTACCCACTCGTATACCATTGGCAGCATAACGATCTTGATCGGGCGCGTCACCAGTCCCCCGACCACCACGATCGCCAGCGGCTTCTCGATTTCGGCGCCGGTTCCGGACGAGATGATAAACGGTATCAGGCTTATGCTGCCTATCAGCGCGCTCAACAACTCGGCTCGCAAGCGAACGCTGGCGCCGGTGATCACGGCGTCGTGCAGCTCCATGCCCCTGTTGCGAAGCTTGTTGATGTAAGACACCATCACCATCCCGTTTTGTACCGCAATCCCAAAGACCGCAATGAATCCAACCAGCGCCGGAACGCTCAGCGGAAAACCCGAGATCAGCAAGAACGTTGTGCTGCCGACAAGCGCAATCGGAATATTGAAGATGATCGTCAGCGTGTTGCGCAGCGAACTGAAGCAGGCATAGATCAGGACGAACACCAGCAACAGCGAAATCGGTATGGCAATCAGCAGCCTTCGCGTAGCCTGCTGCGCGTTTTCGAATTGCCCGCCCCAGGTGATGAAATATCCGGGCGGAGTCTTGACTCGGGAGGCAACCGCCGCTTGCGCGTCATGAACGAAGCCGCCGATGTCTCGCCCGGTGACATTGCACTTCACCACGACGCGGCGCAGAGCGTTCTCGCGGCTTACGACCGCATCGCCACTCGAAAGGCGAAACGTTGCCAACTGTCCGAGCGGCACCCGTCCGCCAACCGGCGCGGCGATCAAAATGTCGCTGAGCTTTTCAACCTGGTTGCGGTAGTCTTCCTTCAGGCGTACGAATATCGCAAAGTGGCGCTGGCCTTCGAGCACGTCCGTCGCCTCGTCTCCGCCGATGGCAATCTTGGCGACTTCGAGCACGTCGGCGATGTTGAGTCCGTAACGAGCCAGCTTATCGCGATCCAGCGCGATCTCCAGGTGCTCCTCACCCGCGACCTGCTCGACCGCCAGGTCTTTCGCTCCGCGAACACGAGACATGGCGTCGCGAATCCCTTCGGCTACCTTCGCCAGGGTGTCCTGGTCTTCACCAAAAACCTTGACGGCAATTTGCGCATTGATGCCAGATAAGAGTTCGTCATTGCGGGTTTGAATAACCTGTGAAAAGTTGAACTCAACTCCGGGGAAGCCTTCCACGCGACGGCGCATGGCATCAACTAATTCATCTTTCGTCTTTGCTGTCGTCCACTGCTCTTTGGGTTTCAGGCGGACATACATTTCGTCGTTACTGACACTTTCAGGATCGCCCCCCAGTTCAGCCCGGCCGATCTTGGCGACCACCGTTTCAACTTCAGGAAACTCGCGCAGCGACTTTTCGATCTGTGACGAGACTTCTATTGCCCGCGTCAGCGAGATGCTTGCAGGCATGGTGGCCCGCACCAGCATATTGCCCTCATCGATGGTGGGCAAAAACTCGCTGCCAAGTATGAAGACGTCGGCAACGCTCCACACGATCAATGCCGCCGCGATCGTGAGCGCCATATAGCGGTGAGCGATGGCCCACTTGAGCACGGGAACGTAAATTCCTTTGAAGAATCCGATGATCGGATTTGTGCGAACCTCGCCTTTCTTCAGTCGCAACCACAAGGCGCACAGCATCGGAGCTATGCAAAGCGCCATTAACATTGAGCCAATCATTGAGAAGGTGACAGCGTATGCCAACGGCTTGAATAACTTGCCTTCGACGCCCTGCAGAGTGAAGACAGGCAGAAAGACGGCAATGACTATCAGGATAGCGAAAAACATCGGCCGCCCGATTTCCTGAGCGGCAACCAGTATGGCCTCGCGCATCGAATGTTCGCGGTGTTCTTCAAGATGGCGATAAATGTTTTCGACCATCACGACCGTCGCATCAACCATCATTCCGATGCTTATGGCGAGCCCGCCCAGCGAAGTCAGATTGGCTGAAAGCCCCGAATACCACATCAGTATGAAGGCGACCAGCATACAAAAAGGTATTGCGGCGGCAGTGATAAGCGATCCGCGAAAGTCCCCCAGCAGCAGCAAAAGAATCAACAGCACCAACACTTCACCTTCGATCAGCGACTTGACCACCGTGTGTATGCTGTTATCAACCAGCTCGGATTGATCGTAATAATCAACGATGCTGACGCCTTCCGGGAGCGCCTTGTTGATCTCGACTACTTTTTCTTTTATCCGCTCGATCACCTCCTTGGTGTTTTCGTTGATGCGTTTCAGGACTATACCGGTCACTACTTCGCCCTGGCCGTCTTTGGTGACGGCGCCCTGGCGGAGCTCGTTCCCGATTTCAACCTGGGCCACGTCGCTCACGCGGATAGGCGATCCTCCGCGCGAGTCAAGCACGATGTTCTTGATGTCCTCGACGTCCTTTACCAGTCCCAGTCCACGAACGACGTACTGCTCGTCCCCATGCTCGATAAAGTTCGCCCCGGTGTTTTGATTGTTGTTCTGAATTGCTTCGAAGAGAGATTTGAGCGGGATGTTGTAATTGACCAATGCCTGCTGATCGACGATGACGTGATACTGCTTGACGTCTCCGCCAAAGCTAAGCACATCGGCAACGCCGGGCACCGTGCGCAGTTGCAGTTTGACTATCCAGTCCTGGATGGTGCGCAGTTCCTGAGTGCTCTTGCCACGACCGGCGATCTGGTAAAGATAGACCTGCCCGGTTCCGGTGGTGATGGGTCCCATCCCCGGCTCAAAGCCCGCCGGGATACGATCCTTTGCGAGTGAGAGCCGCTCGAAGACCTGCTGCCGCGCGAAATAAACGTCAACGTCGTCGCGAAAATAGACCGTCACAACTGACAGACCGAATTTAGAAATCGATTGCACCCGCACCACTCCCGGGATCCCGTTCATCACGTTCTCGATGGGAAAGGTTATGAGCTGCTCGACTTCCTGTGGGGCCAGCCCCTGACCTTCGGTGTCGATTTCTACTTGCACGGGCGTGACGTCCGGAAAGGCGTCGACGTTCAACCTGGAAAGCGCCAGAATTCCGCCCGCCACAATGAGCATCGAGACGACGACAACAAGCAATCGCTCGCGATAAAAGAAGGCAATGAAATTGTCGGTCATAACAGGATCCTAATCGCTCGAAGGGTCAACCCGTCTCTATTGTTGCAGTGCGCCAAGAAATTGTAGGAGAGTTCTCATTCACACCCGGTTTCAACCGGGTGACACCGTGCTCACTTGCTGTTCCTTCAACCGTTTTAACGGTTTCCCTGCGGCGACGAAACCGTTAAAACGGTTGGCTGGTTGGACGGCTTCGTTTGACCACCCGGTTGAAACCGGGTGTGAATGAGAAGCGACTACGGTGCTGAAAGACATGTTACCTACAATTTCTTGGCACGCTGCTATTACTGAGGTTTGCTTTGTTGAAGCAAGAGGTAGTTGCCCTTCACCACCACCTTATCGCCAGCCTGAAGCCCTTCGATGATTTCCACCCGGCCGTTGCCTTGTATCCCTACGTTCACCGGTCGCTTCTTGTAACCGCTGTCTTCGCTTACGAAGACAACCGTTTTCCCGCCGTCATCGAGCACGGCCGATTGTGGAATGGAAATCGCGGTGCGATGCAGATCGGTAATTATCTGCACATTGGCAAACATGTCCGGTTTGAGTCTGCCGTCAGGGTTTGGAACTTCGGTGCGGACCTTCACACTTCGCGTTTCCGGATCCACCACGCTGGAAACCAGAATAACCCTGCCTGAGAAGTTCACTCCTGGAAAAGCAGGGACTGAAACCTTGACCTCCTGACCGCGCCTCACTCGCTCGAGGTCCTTTTCAAATACGTTCGCGTCGATCCAGACACGCGAGATATCGATAATCTTGAACACGTTTGCGTCCGAACCTACGGTCGCGCCAATCGTGCCATTACGCTCGATTACGATGCCGGAGATTGGAGAGGTGAGGGAAAACACTGCGCCCAGGCTCGATTTGCCTGCCAGCGCATCAATGTCTGACGCTTTCAGACCGAGTATGAGCAAATGGCGTCGAGCCGACGTAAGCGCCGCTTTCGTCCCTGCAAGAGTGCTTGTCGCCGACGCCTTCGCCATCTCAAGGTCATGCTCGGCAGCCTCGACATTTTTTCCCGCAGTGATGCTCTTCTCATAAAGCATCCTGGTACGGTCGTAAGTGGCCTGGGCGAACTTAACCTCGGCCAGCGACGTGCGACGAGCATTATCATAGTCCGCGAGCGCTTTGAGATAATCGGCCTCGGCCTGATCGATGTCTGCCGATTCAAGGTCGGCCAGCTTTTGCCCTTTCCGCACATTGCTTCCCTGGCCTGCGTAAAGACGTACCAGCCTGCCTTCATGGACGGGGCCAATGTTTGCCATGCGGTCTTCGGGAACGAGGATCTTCCCAGTGGCGACAATTATCCCGGCAATGGGCTGCAGCGCTACTATTTCCATCTCTATTGCATGGCTTTGCGCAGACTCCCCTACCGACACCGCCGCCGCGCTCGGAGTTGGTTGGGAAGAATTCGAGGGCGCATTAGCCGTTCTATTGCAGCCTTGATACACCACCACCATGAGCAGCAGCGAAAACAAAAGAGCATGAATTATTTTTCGGTTGAACATACGGGGCATCCTTTCGGCATCCTCTCGCGAGGGCACTTACTTTTGCAGAGGCGTTGCGGTTGCCAGCTCGAGGTCAAGCAGCGACACCTGGTAATCAAAAAGCGTTTGGTAAAAACCGGCCAGCGTCTCGCGCCGCGTGCGGATCGCATCCAGCAGGTCGATCGTAGAGCTTTCACCGGCCTTCAATGAGAACTCCGTCAGCCTCTGAATGTCATCGACCTTGGTGAGCACGCCTGAGCGGTAAAGCTCAACCCGCCGCCTCTGAATCTCAAACGCGACCAGGGCCTTATCCACGTCGCTCAGCACTTGATTGGCAATCAGCCGCTGGTCGTTTTGCGCCTTCATTTTTTGAATGAGGGCCTTAGCTCGCTCTCCCTGATTGCGATTAGATACTGGTATCGGAATACCGACGCCAACGTTGTAGGTGTTGCCACCCTGCGGCACCTGTTCGATGCCCGCTCCTACGGTGAGATCAGGGATACGCTGGGCGTCTTGCAAGCGGATGGAAGCGTCGGCGGCGCGCTCACTGAATTGCGCTGCCTTCAGATCGGGTCGAGCAGCCAGCGCTTTGTCGCGCAGGTCGGCAAGCGAGAACTGGTAAGGCTGGTAATAGTCGATCGTGCCGGCGACCTCTATATCCATAGCCCGATAATCTCCGCCCAGCGTGACCCGCAAGTCGCGCACGGCGAGCTCATAATCCTTTTCCGAGTTGGCTACGTCTGTATCGAACTTGAATTTTTCAATTTCGAGCCGCTGCAGGTCCAGCCCTGAAATCTCGCCCAGCTGGAACACCTCGGTCGTGTGCTTGATGATTTCCGCAAATGTCTTCTGGTTCTCTTGTGCGAGATTTAGCAGCGACTCGGCCAGTAGCACCGAATAGAATTTCTTCTTCAAATCGTTGGTCAGTTGCCACAAGACTATTTGGAACTCGGCCCGGGCCACTTCGGAATTTGCGTTGGCTTCATTGATTCGTTTGCCTCGCTTTCCGCCCAACTCAAGAGTTTGAGAAATGCCGTAGGAGAACGTCTGCGGTTTGACAAGGTTTCCACTGAACTCGAGAGGGATATCCGAGAATCCGACGCTGACCGCAGGGTTCGGACGAAGCCGCGCAGTCAATTTTTCCGCGTCCACCGTATCGATGTCGTAGCGGGCAGCAACTAACTGGAGATTTTGCTGCAGGAAAATCGACACCGCGTCCGAAATCGTAATGGATCGTTTCGCCGGAGGCGCCGGCGTTTGCTGCGGAGCGTGTGGCAGCGCAGAGATGTTGGCATTAATTCCCGGCAAAGGATCGGGCAATTTTTCTTGCGCCAGGATCGGATGGGTTGTAAACGTGATTAAGAGCAAACCGGCCAGGTAACTCGCTCGATGATTCCTACGTCGATGGCAGCAGAGGCGCATGCTGCATTGGTCCTGGTAAACAACGGAACTACATGGCCCGCCGAAGCGGCGCAGATAATGGCGCAGACAGTTGCGCGGATAAATATTAACGCGCTGAGACATCCAGTCACCTCGTATTCATCGGCTATTAAATTGTTCTTGGTTGCGCGGTTAAATCCCCGCGCTGGCAGAAGCAATTATTTGGCAAGCAAGACGGGCAAGGCAGGCCCGCCGCAGGCTGACCATTTGGCTTCGGTAGATTTGGAGCGGGCAATCTGATGAGCCGCGCCCACCGAGTTAGCCTCAGCGGAGAGGTGGGGCACGACCCGACGGCCGCGTGATGGAAGTTGGGGAATAAACAACTGTTGGCGCTGAGACGGACGCAATCTGCGCCAAAGGCGTAAGCGCGAACAGGGGCGCATGGACCAGACCATTGAAAAGTTGTTGCTGGAACGCGCACATCGAGCACTCTGTAAGATGCGAGTGGCCAGTGTGCGAAGGGTGTGATCCATCGGAGTCGCTGAAGGCGGCAGCGCCGTAACGATCCGGCGAGCCAGTGCCATGACTATGCACCGTCTCAACTGTCGCCGCGAAGGTAATTATGAGAAGCAGGACGTAGTCAAGCGCGCGACATCCGTTCGCGCGCCGACAGCTCAATGCTGATGTAGTCCTGCTAGTCACGTTGTCATCTATGCTTTGGACGGACGCCGGAAGTCCGATGACTCGTCGAAAAGTTGAATCGTGAGTATAGATAAGCAGGTTTCAAGTTACAACTATAGGGCGTAGCTGGTACTGGTGCAGTTTGAAGATGTATTGATGGTGCGTGGGCTCCAGCCGTCTTCAGACGGCTTTCCCGAAGGGTTAATAGACCAGCGCTTTTAGCGCTGGTTCAGCCGCGCAGTTTGACCATTAGCGCGCTTCCAGCGTGCTTCCAATTAAGAGCTTTTTGTTTGCGGCTAAAGCCTCAGAGATAAGCCCGTTTAAAACGGGCTTTCGGACTTCCGGGTTGTCCTGACCCGGGCGTAAAACGCCCGGTCTAGTAACCCTGCGGGAAAGCCGCCTGAACGCGGCTAAAGAGCGTTCGGCCTTCACAGCTGCAGTTCTTATGTTCCCCCCAAACTGAACCAGTACCGCTTAGCTGGACCGTCTATTCAGGGTGCCTACAGTTCTCCCCGCCGTTATTACCTGCCAGAGGCGCGCTGGGATTGCCATACCCAAAAGGTCATTGCCCCAATAAAAAGAGCCGCCTGTACCCAGTCTTTGACCGGATTACCTTTGAGTAGGATTGCCGAAGCGATCATGGCAACTGCCCAGGCGGTCGCCCAAAGAATGAGCGCTCGCATTCGCTTTGCAGGGGAGTTGGTCGTTTCTTGTCTCCTCTTATTTAGCGGAATTTGTTTTGTCCAGCGCCGCGCGAATGCCGCGTGCCAGTTTCAGCGCATCATCGTTGGCCCAGAAGTGCATGAAGAACAGCCGCGGCGACTCCGTCAACATGTGACTGTGCAGGGCGGTAACCGCGATGCCGTTTTCGTGGAGCGCTTGTATGACGGGGTTCACTTCACCCGAAGTAAGCACGAAGTCGCCGGTGATAGCTGCGCGGCCCTGGCTGGTCGGCTGAAAGTTCACCGCCGTTGCTAATCCCATCGATGCCAGAATCGGTTCGCCGCCATGGGCCATCTCACCTTCCGTAATCTTTTCAGCCCGCGGAATGCTGAATTGATCGACGCCGTTGTTGAGTTTGCCGGCACGCCCGATGATTTGGTCGAGTTGCTTCATATCCAGCGGAAACTGCTCGGAAGGCGCAGAGGCCGGGGGCGTGGCGGATGGCGTTGCGGCCGGCGCGGCAGCCGTCAACGGTGTCTTGCTCAACGCGACCGCTGCATGGATAGCCTGCGCCAGTTTCAACGCATCGCCGTGCCCCTCAATGTGCATGTACAGGATATGCGGCGATTCATTGAAGACGTGATTGTGCAGCGCCGTTATATCCAACCCGCCCTCCTGCAACCTGGACATCACCGGGCCAACTTCTTCCTCCGTCAGCACAAGATCCCCCATCACGATTGTCTCGGCGGTGAGTTTGCGAAACGCAACCCAGGAACCAAGGGCGAGTGTCGGTTTGAGTTCAACATCGCCGACCTTGACCTGAAGGTCGGTACGCGGCAAGCCGATCTTATAAACGCCGTCGGGCAAGACGCTGCCGGCTTTCCCCATTGCTTGCTCGACTGGCTTCCAATCAGCTTGCGCCGATGACGCCTGTTGAGTAGAAGTTTGGGGTGCATTGCCCGACGAGCAAGCTGTTTGGAGCACCATGAACCCCGCGACGATAAGTGGCAGCAAGATTGACATCGTTGTAGCCAAATGGATTGTTGCCGCAGTAGGTGATGGAATTTCATTTCTCATAAAGGTTCGCCTTTCATTTGTTGTTGACCGTCTCATTTTCGCCAGTTTGCAATTGCCGGGAACGCAATGCAAGCATTTCGCGGGCTGCCGTCCAGTCTCAGCTTTCAAAGCGTTCCCGCACGGTAGCAACAAATATGATTGTTCCCGCCATGCCGATGGTGCCGGCGGCAACAAAGGGTGTTTCGGGCGCGAGCTTCCATAGTAGCCCGCCGATGGCCGCGGCAGGCGTGATAGCCAGGCTGCGCATTAGGTAATAAAGCCCAACTGTGCGGGCCCGCACTCCCGGCTCAGCCAGATCTACGATCATCGCTTTGCGCGCCGGCTCGCCGATTTCCCGCAGGCCACCAACGATAAACGCAACCGCGAGGGTGGTAAAGCCCTGCGCCAGAACAACCGCCAGAGGAAAGAGTGCGAAGAAGAAAAAGGTCGCAATGACGAAGGGCTTGCGCCCGATGCGATCGGCGAACTTCGCCGCCGGAATATAGACCACCAGCGAGGTAGTAATCTGTATGGCGACAAGAACGCCGTAGCGAGCAATGCTGACGTGCAAAATATTCGTCACGTAAAGAATGATCAGGACGTCGGCCATGCCTTCGCAGGTACGGATGATTATGTCCGACACCAGGAGTCGCTTCAGCCCCCGGTGAAATGATCGCCAGACACCAAAAATATTGATGGGCTCGCCTGATCTAATTGAGACCTTGATGGTCATTATGATGAATGCGGTGGCGACGGCGAGCGCGAGAGTAATAATCAGTCCGATGCGAATACCTGAAGCTATGCCCACCGAAGCAATGATCGCCCCGCCGATGATTGGCGCGAGGACAATGGGAATACGCTTCAGCAGCGACTGAAGTGTGAAACCCATCGCGCGCCGTTCTTTCGGCAGGGAATCGCCAATGACCGCGAAGATTGCCGGCGAGGCCATGCTCTGCCACGCCATAACGAACGCCAGTCCGAGAAAGAGAAAGGGCCACGAAGGACTGAAGAGGTAAATGAGGTAACCGACTACGGCCAGCGCCACGAAAACTAGAAAGGCCCGGCGCCGTCCGAAGCGATCCGCTACCCATCCTCCCGGATATTGATAGACCGCGTCGAAGAAATCTTCCGCCGTTCCGAACAAGCTGATGATCGGCACGCTGGCGCCGAGCGCTTCAAGATACTTGGGGAGAAACTTCTTCCAAAGCTCTTCGCCCAGGCCCAGCAAAAATACCGCCGCTGAGGCAGCCGTAACGTTGCGTTCAAGACTCAGAAAGTCTGCGACAGCGTCTCTCCACGATGCCGGTTGCACTCCTACCGCGTTAGATTCTCTGGTGGATGCCATTTCGAGGTCTAAGGCGCCACCTCATAGACAAGAATCTCTGCCATAGGGTTGGCGCGGTGGGGAACAGCAACAAAGAGCCGGCGCACTTCCGGAGAGAAGAAACTTGTGCGCGCTCCCGCCGCGGTTGAAATTCGGGCAGTCATCTTATAGTGGTCGGGATCGACCTGTTCGTAAACAACTACCGTTCCTTCCCCAAAACTAGCGTAGATGCGCCGGCGCGCGCTGTCGTAAAAAACATCGTCGCAGTCGCTATCTGTTTCGAGATTCGCAATGAGCTTTTCTGTCTCGGTATCATAGACAAGTAAATGCGGTGGCTTTCGCGTCATCACAAGGATCCTGTGATGGACCTCGTCAAGAGCCATCGGATAATTTGCGCTCGCGACACTGACCGGCCAGGTGGTTGACACGCTTGAAGTGGTTATATCGATGACGGCAATCTCGCGCCGGGTGGGAATGTTGACAAAAATCTTTCCTGCCGCCGTATCGAGCTGGAACGATTCAGGGTGGCCGTCGAGAGGAACATCCGCAAGCCGCGCGCCCTTGTCATCCAGAATGCCCAGGGCGCCTGCGCCGTAGCCAACGTACACGCGTCTGTGGGTCACATCATAGCGAACGTTATCCGCGTCGCTACTAAAGCGAATGGTCTTGAGCGGTTTCAACGAGCTTCCATCAAGGAAAGTCACGGCGCCATCGCCACCGCTGGCAACGACGATCGTGTTCGATTCCGGAAGGTAGCGCACGCCTTGAGGCTCATGAAATCCCGGCACACTCTGACTTCGCACACCTTTCTTGAGATCAACTACTTCCAGCGAGTTGTTTCCCAATGCGGCCACAAATAGCCTTTGGCCGACAACATCCATAGCCATGTGATCGATGCGCCCTTCTACCTTCGGGAGCGGGATTCTTTGCAGCAGGCGCAGTGGCTCTGGGCGCGCGTTCTGAATAGGCGAACTTTCCGCATTTGCAGTGCCGGTGCCTGATGAGATATTAGCAACGGATTTCGAGGATAATTTTCCACCTGCGCAGGCAAAGATGGCGCAAGTCAGCACGAGAAAAAAACCTGTAAGCCTAATACTGTGCCGGGCGAGTAGGATCTTCATAATTCTCCCTTGTCTGCATTATTCTGCTAAAGCAGGGCTCGCAAGACAGCATATCCGATGCCGGTAGCGATTGCTCCAATGGCGACTTTCGCAACGTCAACCTTCATCAACGCGATCAGCAGGAATGCGACCAGCGCTATCGCAATGCTCGCTCCGTTCACAAGAGCTTCGGGGGCGAGCTCGAGCGAGACTACGAGGATCACGCCCACTACAGCGGCACTCGCGCCTGCTAAAAATGTCTGCACCGCGCTGTTGTTTTGCACTTGCTCCATGTAGCGAGCGCCGGCCAGGACGAAAACGAACGATGGCAGGAAGACGAAGAAAGTGGCGATGATTGCTCCGGAAATGCCGCCGGCAAGGTAACCCGCAAACGTTGTGAAGAGCATGAAAGGCCCGGGCGTCGCCACGCTCAGCGCTACTCCATCCAGAAGCTGACTCGCGGTCAGCCAGTGGTACTGATTAACCGCACCGCGCTGCAGGAACACGATTGATGCATACGCGCCGCCAAAGCTGAAAAGTCCGGTCTTCAGAAATAACCAGGACATCTGCAGCCAGCGTGAATCGGCAACACCGATAATCAGTGCCAGTCCAGCAATCGTCATCGGCATTGTCGCCGGCGGACGACGAAGGCGAGGCAAACCTTCTTTGACCAGGAGATTCAAAACGCCGGCCGCCAACAGAATCACCAGAAAATTCATCTTCGCAAAGCGCATGCAGACAAAAGCGCCAATCAGCAACGACCCGAGAAGAGCATTCTTGATTGACGCGCGGCCAAGCTTGATGACTCCGGCAGCGATGATGCCGAGCACCGCGGGCTTCAGGATGTAAAGGACGTTGTTAGCTTGCGGCAGGCTGCCATAGCGCACGTACAACCAGCTCAGAACAATCATTACTACTGCGCCGGGAAGGATAAAGGTGAGACCAGCCAGGATTCCGCCCCACAGCCTTCGCTTCAGGTAGCCGACGTAGATTGCGAGTTGGAGCGCTTCGGGCCCGGGCAACATGTGGCAGAAAGCCATGATCTTTACGAACCGATCTTTTGACAACCAGTGACGTTTCTCCACCATGTGGTTGTACATCATGGTGATCTGCGCCACCGGCCCGCCGATGTTAATGAAGCCGAGCATTAGAAAGTAGAGAAACACCTCGCGCGAGGGAGGCATCCTGCCATCCTCTTCAGACATTCCTCGTTCAAGCGTGCCTTGATCGTCCATTAGAGTCCCGTAAGGGCCGCTAGCGCTGAGCCCGATTCATCGGGCTTTCCCGCAGGGTTACCAGACCAGCGCTTTTTAGCGCTGGGTGCAAGCGCAGGAGGTTCGTCAGCGCGCTTCAGCGTGCTTTCAATCCAACGCTTTAGCACAGGTCTTTTTTGCAGGGCTAGAGCCTCAATGAGCAAGCCCGCTGAAGCGGGCTGCGGCAAATTCCTTTTCGCTTTTACCCAGCCGTAAAACGGCTGGTCTAATAACCCTGCGGGCAAGCCGCGTGAACGCAGCTCAAAACAGAGCCCGCATCCGATGTTAATGAAGCCCAGCATTAGAAAGTAGAGAAGCACCTCGCGCAAGGGAGGCATCCCGCCGTCCTCTTCAGTCATTCCTCGTTCAAGCGTGCCTTGATCGTCCATTAGAGTCCCGTAAGGGCCGCTAGCGCTGAGCCCGATTCATCGGGCTTTCCCGCAGGGTTACCAGACCAGCGCTTTTTAGCGCTGGGTGCGAGCGCAGGAAGGTCGTCAGCGCGCTTCAGCGTGCTTTCAATCCAACGCTTTAGCACAGGCCTTTTTTGCAGGGCTAAAGCCTCAATGAGCAAGCCCGCTGAAGCGGGCTGCGGCAAATTCCTTTTCGCTTTTACCCAGCCGTAAAACGGCTGGTCTAATAACCCTGCGGGCAAGCCGCGTGAACGCGGCTCAAAACAGAGCCCGCATCCGATGTTAATGAAGCCGAGCATTAGAAAGTAGAGAAACACCTCGCGCAAGGGAGGCATCTCGCCATCCTCTTCGATCACTTCTCGTTCAAGCGTCTCTTGATCGTCCATTCAAAATTCCTTTATTGCTGCCTGCACCCATTTGGAATCTCGAAACCAAAACTCTACCAGACTTCTGCTATATTCTCCTGGCGTTCAGATTACTCGCAACAAGCGCACTAGCTAAATCTTGCGCAGCTTAGGAGGGGCGATGAGTAAATCAAAGGTGCTGATCCTCTGCACCGGAAACTCCGCCCGAAGCCAGATGGCCGAAGGCTTGTTGCGGAACGATGCGGGTGACCAATTTGACGTTCAGAGTGCGGGCCTTGAACCCAGCCGGGTCAGGCCGGAAGCTATCGCAGCGATGCGCGAGATTGGTATAGACATATCAGGCCATCGCTCAAAGTCTCTTGATGAGTTCCTGGGACAAGCGTTCGACTACGTCATCACTGTCTGCGACAACGCGAACGAACGATGTCCGATTTTTCCCGGCACGACCCAGCGTATCCATTGGAGCTTTGAAGACCCGGCAGCAGCACGGGGCGACGAGACAGAACGGCTCAACATCTTTCGTCGGGTGCGGAACGAGATACGCGAACGACTTCGTGAGTTCACCGGTAACAAATGAACTGAACACGATCGCCACGTGGCGTTTGTTTCAGCTTTACGATGTCTTCGCTTCGTTCAGCAAAGCTGATCCACGAATTATTACGAATAAGACAATGCAGCATCGCCGATTGACTAATCCGTTTGGCGCGGGCTTAGTTTGCATTTCCAACCTCTCATTCACACCGCGGCTTCAGCCCGGTGATCAAGCAGCTTCTTATCAAGACGCACAACCGTTTCAACGGTTTACTCTCCGTTACAGTGGCATAAATAAATTGAAACCGTTAAAACGGTTCCGTGAAAGTGGGTAGCATTCCCCAACCTGGCTGAAGCCAGGTGTGAATGAGAAAACGTCTTCAAAGTGAACTAGTGTTTTTCCTTGGTGAAGCCATGGCAATCGCACAATCTGTTTTCCTGTTCATCCTGGCGGCCCTCTGTGAAATCGGCGGCGGCTATCTGGTCTGGCTTTGCGTTCGCGAAGGCAAGAGCATCTGGCTGGCGCTTGCCGGCGCGTTGGTGCTGGTACTTTACGGCTTTGTCCCCACTTTGCAGCCGGCACACTTCGGGCGCGTCTATGCCGCGTATGGCGGAATGTTTGTTGTCATCTCGCTGTTGTGGGGATGGCGAGTGGATAAGATTTCTCCGGATCGATTCGACGTGCTGGGCGGGGCAATCGTCCTGCTGGGGGCCGCGTTAATAATGTACTGGCCCCGAACTTGATCAGGTGCCGGCAGACTCCTGCTTATCAAGGGCGGCGACAGCGAGCGTGTGAAATTGCCGGCGCACGCTGTTGATGTTGGCAAAGGGACGCGAATGGGCATGGGTGCGGTTCGTGAGCAGAATGAATACGCGGTCGCGATGGGGATCGATCCAACAACTCGTGCCGGTGAATCCTGTGTGCCCGAAAGCGTCAGCCGGAAGACTGGGACCGGCGCTTGAATCTTTTGTAGCCGCGAGCTGCCAGGCGATGGAGCGGGCCTCATTCAAACCCTGGGTCAGGTTAGTGCGAAATAACCGGCACGTTTCCGCCTCGAGCAATTGGGAAAGGTTCCCCAGAAACTGATTGGCAAGGCGCAAAGTCTCTGGTGCGGTCGAGAACAATCCGGCATGGCCGGCCACGCCACCCAGGAAATGCGCGTTGCCGTCGTGCACCTCGCCCCAGATCATATTCTCGCGCCAGCCTGAGTATTCATGCCCGGGGCTGGAAGTTTCGCACATGTCTCGCTCGTAGGCATTTCCGGTTTCGCAGGCGGCTACTCCTGTCTGAGTTGCGGCGGCCGGATTGAAGAACGTGCGCTGCAAATCCAGTGGTTCAAAAATTTCCTGCTGGGCCAGTTGGGCCAAAGGTTTTCCTGTCAGGCGTTCCAGCAGAAATCCAAGCACGATGAAGTTCAAATCGCTGTAAACCACCTGCGTGTCAGGCTGATGTTCCAGCGGTTCACTGGCAATGGCGCCGAGTGCCGCCTCTCGCTCGCCGCCCGATGTGATGTAAAGCGGTCGCCAGGCGGGAAGTCCCGACGTGTGGACGAGAAGTTGGCGGACGGTGACTGCGTGCTTGTCTGCGCGATCAAACTCGCCCAGATAATTTGCCAACGAGCTATCAAGAGTAAGCTCGCCCAACTCCACCAGCCGGGCGCAAAGCAAGCCCGTGACCAGCGGCTTTGTCAGGGATGCGAGATCGTAAATAGTTTCGAACATGGCCGGGTGCGAAGGCTTGCGCACCGCCTGGCCCAGAGCTGCGCCAAAAACGATTCGATTATTTTCCGCAACCAGATAAACGGCAGAAGGGAAATCGCCCGCCGTTATCCGCTCAGCCAGCAGAGCTGAAATTTGCTCTTGTCGTGGGATTGGAGTTGTGGGCATGCGTGGAGTCTTTATCGGTGGCTGCCGGAGCGACAAGAATCCGGGGGCGGCTATAGACCCTAACCGGCGAACCGTCGTTCAGAGTTTAGTTCGGCTTTGGCGCGGCGAATGAAGCAACATCCAGCACATAGGCAGTCTCATCAGCCGTAAGCACGAACAATCGGTTGCCATCGGGGCTGAAACTAATAAGCGATATGGGACTCGTAAAAGAAAAATGCCGCCGCTCCTCAAAGGATGTCAGGTCGTGAAGCACCAACACGCCATCTTCTTTTTCAACGCAGAGTAAATTACTGGCCGGACTAACAGCGCCGCGTCTGCCGAAGACTTTGCCTGCTTGCTGGCCGCTTTTGAGCGAATAGACGAGGGTGCGATTCTGATTGTCAGAAATCACTACCCAGTCCCCGCTGGTGAAAACGTCTTTGATACGGAAAGAGCCTTTGCCTGTTTCGATCATCAGCTGGCCCAGCATTTGGCCCGTTTTGACGTCCAGCACTTTCAGCAGGTAATCGCCCTCCTTCTCTTTCAAGGCACTCATTTGCTGCTTCAGAGCGGGACTGTCCTTGATCTCGGCTTCTGCGGCTTTGGACGCGACAGGCCAGGCCAGCGTGATGGTTTCGCTGCGCGGAGCTACCCAGTAGCGTGGCCGCTCCTTTGGAAACTGAGTTGACCAGAGTGGAGAAAGCGTGCGAGCATCCAGCACTTCCATGACGACGTTTTCCCAATAGCTGCCCCCCTTCTTCACGGGCTTCATTTGGATCACGAAAGCGCCGAGTTGATGGGCAGAGCTGTTTTCTATAACGGGACCCGCAGCGGTTTCCTTAGTTACCAGGTTCAGGTGGGCAATGTTACGTTCCGCTTGATCCAGCTTCGGAAAGTCGGCATAAAAAATTTTGTCCTCACCCAGATAAGCCCCGCGAAAACCACGCAGATAATAAACCATCCTGGCCTGCGTAAGGTCCCAGACTGCACCGCGCGAGTAACCGGAGACCGCCAGCCATTTGAAGTCCGGAGTTAGGTCTGCTGCGTACAGGCGACCGAGCGGATTGGGTGGCAGTATTGCGACCTGTGGCGCTTCACCTTTGAGACTAAACAAAGCTAACTGGCCATTGCGTTGCTCTGAAGCCAGTACGTCGCCATAAGCATCCAGGACGGGCCGCCCATTGATGGTAGTAACCTTGCGAGTGGTTAGATCCAGCAAGCCGCCGGAAAGTTTCGCGAAATTTCGCAGTAACACATAGTTGCCGGATGTGACTGACGTAAGCGAATTAGTGAACAGGTCAAAATTCTCAATAACCTGCCCGGCAGGAAAGCTATACAGTCCGGACTTTTTTGGGTTTTGGAAATTCCTGCCGACAATTCTGTCCGGGCCGACGAAAGCAAAGCCGCTGGCGACAACGTTTTTTAGATCACCCTTGAGAGGAACGGGGGCGCGCGTTGTAAGATCGAAGACGACTGATTGAGTTTCGGTTGCCATCGTGCCGACACTGGTAAACGAAACCGACCTGTCGCCCGCCACGAAATAATGCCCATCGGGAGAAAATTCCATGTTGATGAATTCGCTTTCACCGATGTCCGCGTCCTGATCGGCGAGCAGGGCGGACAAGATAAACGAAATAAGCTCGGAAAACCCCATCTCGGTGAAGGATTTTTTTTGGAATAAGACGGCGCCCGTCGCGACTTCGAACAGGTTCAGCCCGAATTCACTGTCCAGACATGCCACCGCCTTGCCATCCGGAGACAACGCGGTTTGCAAACAGGATTTGCGCGCCACGACCTCATGCGCGCTTTTCAGCTTTTGTTCTGCGATGTCCCAGGTTTCCACCCGCAGGCTCGACGTGTGTAATACGATCTGGCGCGAGTCGGGTGTGAACTGCGCCGGCTTTGCCTCGGCCGCGCTTATGCGAAACAGAGGCGCGAGCGGTTGGCGGGACAAAACGTTAATGCCGGAGTCGTCTTGTGCCAGTATGAACTTTCCGTCAAGGCTGAAACGCAGATGATTAATATCGCTACGCAGGGGCGGACTAAGAGTTTGCTTTACCACGACGCCGGCCAGAGATTCTTTGCGGACCAGGCCGGTATAATTCACCACCGCCGTCTGCCATTGACGAAATTCAGCCCCGGTGGAGGCAATGCGCTCGCCAACACATTCCGGTGGCAAAGACGCGAGACTTCTAAGCATTTCGCGCAAACGCTTCTGCTCCGGCTTCGCTCTGCCGAAGAGATCGGAGAGAAAGCCTCCCGTCTTGCCTTTCAATTCATGATAGCGGTCCCACAGGGCCGCCTGGGCCTGCGGGTCATAGCCGGCGCGAGACATCGCGTACAGCCCGAGCAGGTCGGCAACGTTTTGATTGCCCTCCTCGTGGTTCTCCAATTTTTCGGTGGCCTTAGGTCTGCGGGCGGTGTTTTCAATTAGTTGATTGTACTTTGCGAAGATATCGCGCCGATCTGTTACCTGCGTAGCGCCCAGGATCTCGCGAAACAGAATGGTCATATCGATTGTTGAATGCCGCGCGATGATGTGGCCCAGTTCGTGCGCGATGACGCCGGCCAACTCGTCTTCGTTTTGCGCAAACGCCACCATTTTGCGGGAGACATAAATACGCCCGCCTGGCAACGTGAAGGCGTTCGCATCATTGAGATCGAAAAGGAAAAACTGGAAATGCAAATTCGTCGGCGGCAGCTGTTTGGTAAGTCGTTCGCCTATGCGCCGGAGGTAAGCAGTAACTTCTGCATCGTCAATCACGCGGTAGTCACGTTGCACATGTTCGGCAACGGCGTCGCCCAGGTCTTCTTCCTGTGATTCGCTGAAAATGTTCTGGCCCGCAGTTGGAGATGGTAACGCCGGCAGCTGGCACTTCTGTTGAGCTGCGAGCGGCGCGGCGAGAACACCATACAAGAGCACAGAGATGAGGATTTGCAGGAGGTTGTCGTTTTTCATCCTGGGCATCCGGGGCATAAGCGAGTCGCTGCCAGAATCGAGTCTTAATGAACGGGGCAAAGATAAAACCTTTGTGCGAGTTGGTAAAGACTTTGGAGTGGTTTGGGATTCTCAGCCTATTCCGCCAGGTTGCGCTTTGAGGACTCCAACCCTGGTGCTGGCGTGTTCATGGATGCGCTGTTGCACTCGGAGGGCCAGGCCGAGGGCGTTCCTGCCTTCGGCAGCAGATACCGGAGACGCTTGCCTGCCTTGGGCAGCGTCGATGAAGGCCTCGGTCTCCGCCCGGAGCGGCTCAACGTCCATTACATCCAGGTTGCGCACGTTAACGCCGGGCCAGCCGCCATCCGCGGTGGATGGCGCCAGACTACTAATCGAGGCGCGCTTCGCGGCGTAGTCGACAGCGACGTAATCGCGAGGCTGAAAAAATCGCATCTTACGAATCCTTTCCGTGCCGACGCGCGAGGCGGTGATGTTGGCAACCGCGCCCGAAGCAAATTCCAGCCGCGCGTTCGCGGCGTCAACGCGGTCCGTTAGAATAGGAATGCCTACCGCATGCAAACTGGTAACTTCAACGTCATTGCCGACCAGCCACTGCACAATGTCCAAATCGTGAATCATTAAATCGAGCACAACGTCTATGTCCAGGGAGCGCGCCGTGAATTCACCCACGCGGTGGATCTCAAAATACACCGGGTTGCGCACGTGCGGCTTGAGCGCGATGAGGGCGGGATTGAAACGCTCGAGATGGCCCACCTGCAGCAGGGCGCCACTCTTTTCAGCCGCCGCGACCATTCGGTCGGCCTCCTCCAGCGTGCGCGAGATCGGCTTTTCAACCAATACGTGGATGCCTTGCTCCAGCAGGCCACAGGCAATCTCGCAATGCGATTGAGTGGGCACCGCAAGGCTTACCGCATCAACTTTCCCAACCAGCGTGCGCCAATCAGTGGTCCATTCGGTTTGTCTCTCGGCGGCAATCGAGCGAGCGGTTCCGTCGATAAGGTCGCACACGGACACAAATTGCGTCCGGCCTTCTGCGGCCAGGGCCGCATGGATCCGAGCGTGTTGCCGGCCGAGATGCCCAACACCGATGACGGCTGTTCGTAACATGAAATCGGTAATCAGTGGTTGGTGGTCAGTAGTTATTTTCGTTAAGGATGGGGGCCGGACAAAACAGGGAAACAACAACCTACGGCGCACCTCGGAGTGCTTTATCAAAAAACTCTATCACCACCCGGTCGTATCCTTCACCGAGTTCGCCGGTTGCCGAAGGCAGATTGAGTCCGGTTAATGCCAGATCGGTTTTGGTTTCTATAACGGCTTGCGGGGAAAAGCAATGCTGCAGGGCAGCAGTAGAGGCGCGCAGGTCGCCGGCATCTTCGCCTGAAAGCAAAAGCACACGCTTGTTTTGCAGCGATGCGGCAAGCTGGCATGCCTGAGGATTTTTGTACTTTCCGAGAAAATAGATTCGGGCGCCCAGGCGCGCTAATTCTCGCAAGAGCCCATTGTCTATGCCCATGCGGTCTTTAGTGGCCGCCTTAAGCAAATCGTCGGGCGCCGAAGGTACAGAATCAAGAACGAGCGCTCGCACTTCCGGGTGCGTACCCGCAGCGGCCAGCACAGCGTAGGCTCCCAGCTCTACTCCATAAAGCCCAATCGCATCGCCTACCTGCGGCCCTCCCCCGGCCGTCTTTAACGAGCGGAGGTAAGCGATTGCCGCCGAGACATCATCCGCCTCGCTGGTACCAAACGAGGTCCATTTAACCGGAGGGTCGGGTCCGTGTCCGCGCAGGTCGGGCCACAGTACAGTGAAGTTAGTTGTCTCGTTAAGTTTTACACTCAGATTCAGCAGCCACGAGCGATCGGCGCCGTAGCGATGATACAGAATGACTGCGGGTGCTCCCGGCGCGCCGCGTATCAGCCAGCCGCGTGACGTCGTGCCGTCGCGATTGGACCAGGTTTCATCCGTGGCCTTCAAAACCGGGCCGCTTAATTGTGAAAACGTTTGTGGAGTAACGAGGTATTCCTGCTGAGGCGGCCGAGTGACAGTGTGAACTATCCAAATGGCAACCGACATCATGGCCAGCAAAAGCAGCAGTACTATCGGCAGCATCGCTTTTGCCAAGCGGGTTCCAAGTATTCGTCGGCGCGCCATAGTTTGTGCGAGGGATTATGAATGATGAACTGCAAAAGCGAAAGTCCTAATTTCCCTGCGACCGGGCGGTCAGAAGCGACTGCGCCTGGGCATAATCGTCGGGTGTATTTATGTTCCAAAAAAAGTTTGCGGCGCCATCGAGGTCATCCAGATCAGACTGTGTAACCCACCGAGTGTTAACCGCAGCGAGCAGCGCCCGCGGTCGCCGTTCGCCTTCCTCGATCAGGGCTGCGGCCTTCGGCAAGCACGACTCGCAACGATAGAGCGCGCAGAGTGGTTGCGGCCGTCCGTCCCTTTGGACTGGAACAACCGCATCGAAGTTTTCCCTGAGCGCGGCAAGCCGCGTGAAGAGTTCCCGGGTGACGAGGGGAAGATCGCAAGCGACGATCGCAGACCACTGCGCACGGCAGGCTGCCAGCGCGGCGTGAAGTCCGCCAAGCGCGCCCCACCCGGGAAAAAGATCCGGTACATTAATCAGACCCGGCAGGTTGTCTTCCTTTGCTCCCACGCAACAGACGGTTTCCGCAACCGAGGATAGTGCCGCCGCAATCCTCTCGACAAAGGTGCTACCGTCCAGTTCCAGCACCGCCTTGTCAGATCCCATGCGGCTGGAAGCACCGCCGATCAGGATGAAGCCCTCCAGCCCATAGCCCTGGCGATTTCCCATGTTGTTCACCGTCTGATCCGGCATTTAACCAACCAGTCTTTCGCTGCGAAACTATCATGAGGTCTTTTCGCCGACAACAACTCCGGCGCAAAAGCAGGCATCCAACCCAGCGATGAGGGCGAGCATAAGGGCCTTTTGAAGCTTCGGTTTAACTTTGGCTCGATCTGGGTTATATTCGCCAGGATGGTAAAGGCGATAACGCACCACAGTAACGATTAACATTGTCATGCCTCTAACATAAGGGAACATAAAGGGAGCATAAGGAAAGATAGGAAGGGAATCAGCGACGGGCGCTCTTTCAGGATTGATTCAATGAAAAAATATTTCGTCCCAGTTGTGGCTTTGGCATTAGTTTTAATGGCCCAATCGGCTCCGGCGTGGGCGCAGAAGAAAGCCCCTACCGCCGAAGCCGCCGACCAACGCTTGTTTGCGGTCGAAGACTTGCGACCGGGTATGAAGGGCGTCGCCCGCACAGTTTTTTCCGGCACTGAGCCGGAGGAGTTCGGAGTGGAAATCCTCGGCGTCTTGCCCGGATTCCCCGGACCCCGCCAATCCGCGATTATCGCGCGCCTTTCCGGAGCAAACGTGGACAAGACCAGCGTTTTTGCCGGCATGTCCGGTTCTCCGGTTTACATCGATGGTCGTCTGGCCGGGGCGATTGCGTTCAGCTTTCCTTTTTCGAAGGAACCGATCTGCGGCATTACTCCGATCAAGGAGATGCTCGACATTTTCGAAGGCGGTTCGGGAAGCAAGTCGAGAGAACCCCGCGCGGCTCGCGCTGTATCGTTTACGCAATTGGCTAGTGCTGAGTGGAAACCGACTTTGCCAAAGCAGGCGATAGCTGGAGCTCCCTTGATTGCTTCGGTAGCAAGTGGCTCGCCACTGGTTGCTCTAATGGGCCAGCAGATCCAGCCGATAGCTACTCCGGTGGTTTTCGGCGGCATCAGCCAGGAATCACTTTCGCTATTCTCTTCCGCCCTGATGAGCAACGGCTTGTTGCCGCTTTCAGGCGTTGGCGGCGCGGCTGCTATTACGCCAATGGGTCCGGTCACCGAGAAGACGCTTGTGCCGGGAACTTCGATTAGCGTGCAGTTAGTACGCGGCGATTATTCCATCGCCGCCTCGGGTACGGTTACTTTCCGCGACGGCGATCGGATATACGCATTTGGCCACCCCTTCCTGAGCCTTGGCTCGGCCGACATGCCGATGACTGAAAGCTCGGTTGTGACGGTCATTCCCAATACGAACAACTCTTTCAAGCTCGCCGTGCCGGGCCAGATGGTTGGTTCTATTTCACAGGATCGCGCCACGGGCGTTTTCGGAAGACTTGGCCAGGCCCCTCGCATGATTCCGGTGAAGATAAAACTGCACACCAGTCGCGATCGCACCGAGCAGTTTTCATATGAAGTGGCAAGCGATCCGTTCTTGACTCCTCTGCTTGTGAACCTGACGGTCTACAACACAATCACCGCGAGTGAGCGTAGCCTCGGTGATTCAACGATCAGCATCCGCGGCGAAGTCGGTATTACGGGACAGGAGCCGGTAACGCTGGAGCGCCGGTTCTCGTCAGGCAATGCACCCCAACTGGCTGCCGGCTCGATCGCCGTGCCCGTGGGCGCGCTCTTGACCAGCGGCTTTGACAACGTGCAGATCAGCGGGATCTCGCTGGACATTGTCTCCTCTGACACTAAGTACGCGGCCACCCTGGAGCGCATTTCGCTGGATAGAACCGAAGTGAGGCGTGGCGAACAAGTCGAGATCCAAGCCTACGTGCGGACCGATTCGGGGAAACAGTTTGTGCAGAGGATTCCAGTGCAGATACCCGCGGACGTGCCGCCCGGGCAGCTTGTAGTTTTTGTTGGGGACGGCGGGGCGCTTCAGGAGAGCTCGGCGGCAAAAGCTTTCGTGCCGCAGGATCTGGGCCAGCTCGTCAGCGCAATGAATAAGATTCGGAAAGATGACCGCCTCTACGTAAAGCTTTTTCGCGTCACGCCAGGAGTAGTCATTGGCACCAGCGAACTGCCTAACCTGCCGCCTTCCGTTGTGGCCACGCTGAACAACGAGAGAAGCTCGGGCGGGTACACAGCGATGGCGCTTTCTCCGCTCTTCGAGAAAGAACTGGCTCCCGCCGAGTTCGTGATTAATGGACAGCAGTTAATCGGGATTGAGGTTGTGCGATAAACGGAGTAGGACAGGCATTCCTGCCTGCCTGTCTAATTCTAGGATCGATGACAGGCAGGAATGCCTGTCCTACTGCGCCTTCGTTTGCGCATCCTTGCCGCAACGCCCGCCAGGCCTGTACCAAGAAGCAAAATCGTGGTCGGCTCAGGAACCGCGTTGGTGTCTTTCGGGGTGACGACGAATTGAGCCGAGAGAGCGCCGAAGAAATCTCCGTTGGCGGTTCCAAATATGTCGCTGGGCAGAACAGTTGCCACTACGGAGAAGGTATCGAAGTTGAAAGTCAGAATGTCTCCACTCAGAATATGTATTGAGTCCTGCTCCGTCCCGATATTGATCAGGCCCGACAGATTCAGGACCTGTGTTTGGCCGTTAACAGTCAGGAACTGTGACAATGAGAAAACGTAGGCTCCTTCAGATCCGAACCCCGTAAACCCTTCCGTGAACGTCAAGTTGTTAAGCGTCCCAACAAAGGAACCTGAGTTGCCGGCGAGTGTCTGAGTACTGGTTACAGCCGTTCCCAGAAGGCTATCCAGGTCATTCGGAACGCCGTTGTTACCGAGATTGTTACGCAGGAAGCCGCTGCTTTCCGTAACCAGTGTTAAGGGATCGGCTTTGACCGCTGGGCCGGAGATCGCAAACATAATAAAGCCGAACATGGCCAGGCCCGCTTTGGTTAAGTGTGACAACTTGTGATTCCTCAAGGTAGACCCTTCCTACTTTAACCGGCTCTCCATCAAACTTCTGGTGAGTTACACCATGAAGTCAGGCAATCAAAGCCGCGGGGCACTGCGGCGTAGAAGCTGTTTTCGGCTAGTCCTCAGTGACCCAAAAGTCACGGCGACCAATTGGAACCTGTAGATCGAAGAAAGAGCGAATCCCTCGCCCCTTTCAAAAAAGGAAGCTGATTACTAGTCTGCCGCAGAGCATCAGACTAATCCAGCAACTAATCGTCGGCCGCCGGCCTATGCAGAATAAGCAGCCGGCGCCGATCTGAGCCCGGCACTGATAAGCTCTCAAATGGGAGGCCGGTGGCTTTGATATTCGCCAGCAGTGAATCGCCGCCAAAAAGAAAGAGGGCCGAACCCGGAGGCGACCATTCGATTAATCGGGGCAGCATCTCGCTGAAGCGATCCAGCGCTCGACAAGTAATCGCGTCCGCATGAAGTGGCGGCAGGTCTTCAAAGCGTTTCGCAACAACTGTGGCGCGATTGTCCAGACACAAATGCTTTAAAGCTGCGCGCAGGAAAACCGTTTTCTTCGGTGACGATTCAATTAGGGTGGCGTGAAGGTCTGAGCGCGCAACCAGGCAGGGAAGTATTGGTAGTCCCGCGCCTGAGCCAACATCACCGACCGCCGCGTTGTTTGGCAGGTGGGCCGCCAGAAGTAGGGACTCCAGAACATGGCGCGTGGCAAACTCAACCGGAGAGCAGGGAGCCACGAGATGCAGTCGTGGATTCCAATGGAGCAGAAGTTCATAATACGATGCTAATTGCGAGATACCGGCCCAGCTTAGCTCGACGCCGAAAGACGATGCGTTGCGCTCAAGAGCGTCTGTGAACTCGGCAGTGTTGCGTTTATTCATTCAGGCACTGGAAAGCAACCGGCAGTCAACTAAGCTGTTGGGTCGCTACAAAAATAACATGACCGAATCATTAAGCCAGCAACATCGACTCCTGGGCAATGCCGTCACAGGAATAATCGCAGAGTACACGCGCCAGCTGGATAACTGGCCGGTAACCTCCAAAGCTTCGCCCGCGGACCTGAAAAAGCTTTTTGATGAACCCATGCCGTTAGCGGGTATTAGTGAAGAGGAAATTCTCGAACGCTTCACCCGGGATATCGCGGCTCATGCGATGCAGATTTCCAGTCCCCGGTATTACGGCCAGTTCAACCCGGCGCCACTGCCCATCGGCGTATGGGCCGACACACTCTGCTCGGCCTTGAATCAAAATGCGGGCGCCTGGCGCAATGGGCCATCCGCGGCCCTGGTCGAGACGCAGGTGCTACGCTGGTTGTGCGAATTGATCGGGTATGGGCCCGACAGCTTCGGCATTCTCGCCAGCGGTGGTTCGGAAGCAAATCTGATTGCATTGAAGTGCGCCCGTGATCACGTCAATCAACAAATTCCAGCTGCCGGGTTACGCGCAACCGGCGACAACCTGGTTGTCTACGCATCCGAGCAATGCCACTTCTCGGTGGAAAAAAGTTTGGACATTCTCGGCATGGGTCGCCAGAGCTTGCGACAGATTGATACCGACGATCGCTTCCATATTCGGATTGATTCTTTGGTCAATGCGATTGAACGCGATCGACAAGACGGGTTAATTCCCTGTTGCATAATTGGCCTGGCAGGGGCGACTTCGACCGGTATCATAGATCCTCTGGAAGAGCTGGCGGCGATTGCGCGAGAGAATCATTGCTGGTTTCACGTCGATGCTGCATATGGCGGCGGGCTGGCGTTTTCTGAGACGTACAAGCATCAACTCCGAGGCATCGAGCAGGGCGACTCCATTACCTTTGACCCGCACAAATGGATGTTCGTGCCGTTCGTCTGTGGCGCCACGCTGGTGCGCGAAGGCAGGCGCGTGCTTCGCGATGCGTTCGATATCACGCCCGAGTATCTCAGCGAAGATCGCGGCGGCGCCGACGTTGAATACGATCTGTTTCGTTATGGCCAAATGGGCACGCGCCGATTCAACGCTCTGAAAGTATGGATGGCCTTCAAGTTCATGGGCAAACGTGGTTACGGCGAAGTCGTCGAGCGGCACCTGGAGCTAACGCGGCATCTGGCCGCCCGTCTCGACGAGTTGCCGGATTTCCAGCGCGTCGGTGAAATTGAGACTGCGGTGTGCTGCTTTCGCTATTTACCCGCCGCAGCGCGATCATGGGGAGTTGAAGAACAGGATCGTCTGCAGCGCACTCTGCAACAGCGTATTGAGCAAAGCGGCGAAGCATTCTTTCCTTCGACGGTATTGCATGGCCGGCGTGCGTTGCGAATCAATATCAACAGCTTCCTGACCGAGCGCCGGCACATCGATGATCTGGTAGAATTGCTAAAACGTGAAGGAGCAGCGCTGTTGCAGGAGGCGTTCTAGTTATGACCAATGAAGAATTGCAGAGAAAGATGGAGTTCATTATTGAACAGCAGTCCCAATTTGTTGTGAACTTTCAAAAACTGGAAGAGGCGCAGAGGCGCGCCGACGAGCGGACGGGAGAACTTGAGGGGCCGATGGTGTCAGTCGTTAATCTCGTGGGCCAGTTGGCCGAAGCGCAGGGACAGACTGATACCCGGCTATCTCAGCTTGCAACGGAAATAGCTGAGGCGCAGAAACGTACCGAAGCCGCTTTAGCCGAAAGCAGCGAACGCCTTAACTCATTAATCATTGTGGTCGAGCGCTATTTCAGTAACGGGCGAGGAAACCAATAAAGCAGGCGGGGATTGAATATGGAAGTGATGTCCGGAGGGATTTCGGATTTTTCGAAGCTCTTGGTGGCCGCACTATGCTTAGTGGCCGCAAGCATAGGCGCCGCCCAAAAGCCTGGGGTCGGATCGGCAGCCGGACAACGCTCGCTACCTGCGGTACACTCGCGCGCCGAGTTTGATTCGCTGGCCGTCGTTTACGATCAGAACACTCCCTACGCACTGCCGCATGTGCTCTTCGTTATCGATCGCAAAGACAACAACAAGATCTATTACTTGAATACGAAGCGCTACGCCTTTCACAAAGACTTCGTTAATGGCACGTATCTTTCGCTCGAGCGCGGCCGCGAGTTCTTTGAAAATAATTACCTGAAACCGAATCGTCGCTTCATCATGGGCACGGTTGCTTACCAGACACCGGTGCGGAGCTGGACGTTCGAGTTCTGGGAAGGCGATCTGATTCCCGCGGATGAAATCAAACTGGCGTCAGACGTGATCAATAAGTCTTTCTTCACGCCCGTGCGCTTTAAGCCGAATTCCATACGGCAGGACGAAATCTCCGCGCGCATTGAAGGGCTCCAACGCGTCTCCCAAAGCGATATTTCCCGGGAACAGGAATACACGGCGCTGAACCTGGCGCGCGGGCTCGGCCGTATCCACATCATTCCCAAGCTCGACGAGCATGTAGAGATTGGCTTCAACGAAATCCTGGTGCTGAATGAAGTCCCGGTACAGCTTCCTCCCGTCGCCGGGATTATCACGACCCAACCTTCTACGCCGCTTTCGCACATCAACCTTTTGGCCAAGGGTTGGGGCGTGCCCAACGCCTATATCAAGAACGCGCAGCAGCTTTTGAAGCAATACGATGGCTGGTGGGTTTCATTCGAGACGAAGCGCGATGCGTATTCCATCAAACGCGCGGATCTCGACGAGTTGAAAATATACCAGCAGCGCCTGGCCCAGCGATTGGACGTGATGAAGCCCGTCTCCGATCTATCGGAGCAACGCATCGCCGGGCTGCGCGAACAGCGCAAGCGATCGTCCCTGGCTTATGGAGGGAAGTCGGCGAATCTTGGCGAGCTTATCAATTCCCGCTTGCGCGGGATCGTCGTTCCCGATGGTTTCACCATTCCGTTCTTCTATTACAATCAGTTCATCAGGGAGAACAACCTCGAAAATGCCATTTACGAGATGATGAACGATCAGCGCTTCGTTCATGATCCGGCGTATCGACGCGAGCGGCTTACCGCCATGCGCGGACGAATTCAGCATGGTCGCCTTAACGAGCATCTGCGTGCAGAGGTGGTGCGGCGCGCCGCGCGAGAGTTTGCCGGCAAGGGACTATTTGTGCGCAGCTCTTCGAACTCGGAAGATCTGCCGAACTTCAGCGGCGCCGGGCTTTATACCACCGTGCCCAACGTGCGCGGGGACGAACAATTGGCCGAAGCAATCAAGACTGTATGGGCCTCACTTTGGAATTTTGAAGCATACGAAGCGCGCGAGCGGGCCGGTGTGGATCACTCAAAGATCTACATGGCCGTCCTGATCCAGGAAGGCATCAACTCTGAAAGCTCAGGCGTAATGATTACTGCCGACCCGTATGATCGCGATAACAAAGGCGCAATCTACATCAGCGCCAAGCGCGGGCTCGGGATTAAGGTAGTCGAAGGGCAAAAGATCGCGGAACAGATCGTCTTTCGGCCGCGCAGTCAGGCTGTGCGCGTGCTGACCCGTTCCGCCGAGGATAGCCTGCTGACTTTTGACGAACGCGGCGGCGTTAAAGAGGTTCCGATTACCGGCGAGCGTGTCGTGTTGACGGACAACGTGGTAAGGCGGCTGGCCGCTGCCGCTGCCAGCATTAAGCGCGTGTTCGGAGGAAAGGACCAGGATATCGAATGGGCCTACATGCGCGGGCAGATTTACATTGTGCAGTCCCGAGCCTACATTGCCGGCGCGTGATCTTTGGAGCGGCGCATAAATCGAAACTTTTGAAACGATAATTTTCCATATATCATTTTCCATTTCTCATTTCTCATTGTCCCGAGTGACGCGCACCGATGCTGCGGTCCCGATGAGGTCAGTACCACCACGCGGTAGCGGGTGGGTCACATTGCAAACAGTCATGACGCGGTCCCAATGAGGTCAGGACACGATGCAGTTACCAGCAGGAGCCAGCCAATGCAACGGGACCCACCCGCTACCGCGTGGTGGTACTGACCTCATCGGGACCGCAGCTATCGCAATCAGTCACTCAACTGAACCCGCTATTGTCATATGGAAAATGATATATGGAAAATGATCAGTCCTGCCAAACGTCATGAGAATCTTCAATGAAGGATTACTGATGGGGCAAGTGGCCTTTGTTACCGGTGGCGGTACGGGAATTACCGGCGGCGTGGCGCGGGCGCTGGCTGAAGCAGGTGCGAAGGTCGCGCTGGTTAGCCGGACAATGGAGCATCTCGAGCCCGCGGCGAAAGCGATTAACGACGCGCGGGCGGCGAATCAAAACATGGGCGAAGCGTTCGTGGTTGCGGCCGACGTGCGCAAGCCTGAAGAAGTTGAAGAAGCGATACTCGCAACCCTGGTGCGGTTCGAAAAGATCGACATTGTTGTGAATGGCGCGGCGGGAAACTTCCTTAGTCCGGCTGAACAACTTTCCCCGAACGGCTTCGGCACCGTTGTGGATATTGATTTAAAGGGTACCTTCAACGTCTGCCGCGCTGCGTTTGCTGAATTGAAAAAGAACCGTGGCCGGATTCTGAATATCAGCGCCACCTTGCACTACGGCGGGACGCCTTACCAGCTTCACGTGTCAGCCGCAAAAGCCGGAGTGGATGCACTAACACGCAACCTCGCGGTCGAATGGGGACGTTACGGCATTCGGGTAAACGCCATCGCGCCTGGACCAATCGAAGACACGGAAGGAATGAAGCGCCTGGTGCCCGAGCCGGTAAAAGAGAAACTGCTTCGCCGCATTCCCCTGGGGCGGTTCGGCCGCATCGCGGACATTGAAACTGCAGCCCTGTTTCTTTGTTCGGAGGGTGCGAGTTTTATTAACGGCGCGGTACTGGTGGTTGACGGTGGGAACTGGCTGGCCGCAGGTTTCTAGGATTGATAGAAATTCTTATTAGCACCGCACTTCAGTGCGGTGATCACCAGTGATAAGTGACCCTAACCGTTTTAACGGTTTCACTGTAAACCGTTGAAACGGTTTGGAACTCGTTCGCCGTCAACACCTGGCTGAAGCCAGGTGTTAATGAGATTAACTGCGAACCTTTTGACGACAACATGCTGAAGCTGCAACCAGCAACCTTCGAGGAATTCGAGCGCGAAGCCGCGCGTGGCAATGTGGTGCCGGTCGTGCGCAGCGTGCTCGCCGATCTGCAAACGCCGGTGGCTGCGTTTATGCTAATCGCGCACGACGCCCCTTACGCGTTTCTCCTGGAATCAATCGAGGGCGGCGAGCGCCTGGCGCGCTATTCTTTTCTCGGCGCAAACCCGTCGATGGTCGTGCGGGGGCGCGGTGCGCGTACCGTGATTGAGCGAGATGGCGAGAATGAAGTTCGCGAGAATCAAAATGCCGTCGAGTTTGTGCGCGATTACTTTCGCGAACAGAAGTTAGCGCGCCGCGCCGGACTGGCTCCATTGACCGGCGGGGCAGTTGGCTACCTGGCCTATGATGCGGCGCATTGGTTTGAGCCTGTCCTTAATATTGAAGGGGATAGCGGCAGCGACCGCGATGGCGCGCGCGACGATGCGGTCTGGATGTTCTATCGCACGATACTCGCGTTCGACCGGGTGCGGCAGCAGATGGAAATCACTTGCGTTGTTTTTACCGACGAGAGTGAAGGGAACCGCTCGCGACTACGCGACCTTTATGAGAATGCGGTGGCTGAGACGGAACGGGTTGAAGGTTTGCTGGCTGGCGGCTTATCGGCTCTGCCGGCTGCGGCCGGAAATGCTGTGAAGTCCGACGGAGTCTTCAAGTCGAGCTGGCCACGGAAAGAGTTCGAACGAGCGGTGGGTTCGGTGAAGGAATACATCGCTGCGGGCGACTGTTATCAGGCCGTCGTGTCGCAGCGATTCACCAAGCAAACGCAGGCCGAGCCATTGACCGTTTACCGCGCCTTGCGCGCAACCAATCCGGCGCCGTACATGTACTTCCTGCGTTTAGGGGAGGAGACAATCATCGGGGCTTCTCCGGAGATGCTGGTGCGCTGTCATGGCCAGCGGCTCGACTATCGGCCCATCGCCGGCACACGCAAACGCGGCGCGACCGAGGCGGAGGACTGGATGCTGGGCGAGGAGATGCTGGCAGATGAAAAGGAAGTAGCCGAACACACGATGCTGGTCGATCTGGGCCGCAATGATCTGGGACGAGTCTCCGATTATGGCTCGGTGCAGGTGGAAGAACTGATGAACATCGAGCGATATTCAAAGGTTCAGCATCTAGTCACCAGTCTGCGTTCGCGTCTGCGTAATGGATTGGATCGCTTCGACGCACTGGCGTCATGCTTTCCCGCGGGCACTGTAACCGGCGCGCCAAAGATTCGTGCCATGGAAATAATCCGAGAGCTCGAGCCGGTGCGGCGGGGCGTTTACGCGGGGACGATTCTTTACGCGGACTACGCCGATAATCTCGATTCGTGTATCGCCATTCGCACGATAGTGATGAGCGATGGAAAGGCGAGCGTGCAAGCGGGCGCCGGGATCGTCGCTGATTCGGTGCCGGAACGCGAATACGAGGAGACTGTGAATAAGGCGGAGGCGCTGTTCCGCGCGGTTGAGCTGGCCGAAAGGGGTTTGTAACGTTCGACAAACTTCAGTTTGTCGTTCGGGTGCGCCCCCTTTCAAAATCAAGGAAACGACAAACTGAAGTTTGTCGGACATCAAGCCGAATTCATGAAACTCTCTTTAATCCGATTCTTTGTTCTATTGTGCTTCATTCCGGTACCAGTGGTGATCGCACTTGCTCAAGCGCCGATCAAAACACCGGCAGACGCGCAGAAGAAACCCATTACTAAACCATCGGAGGTTCCTGCCAATCCGGCAGAGCCCTTCGACGGCGCACCGTTGGAAAAGATGGTGGGCCAATGTGTAAATCTGCAAACTGAGGTCGGTGCGATCGTCATCGAGATGCTACCGGAAGCGGCACCGGAAGCGGTAAGGAACTTTCTCAATCTGGCGGCGACCGGCGCCCTCGACTCAACTACATTCAGCCGCGTCGTCAAGGACTTCGTGATCCAGGGAGGAAACCTTTCTACCGGCGAGAAGTGGACTGCCGAACTTGCCAAACGAGCGTCGCGCAGGCTGCCGGATGAGCCGAGCGACGTCAAGCATGTTCGGAGTATCGTTTCGATGGCGCGGGGCGACGAACCAAACAGTGCCACAACGCATTTCTTCATACTTGTGGGCGACGGTCCTCATCTTGATGGAAAGTTTGCGGCGTTCGGTCGCGTCATCAGGGGAATCGAAGTCGCGGATGCGATTAATCATGCTCCGGCGGAGGGCGAGAAGCCTGTTACTCCGGTGCGCATCAAACGCGCCCTCGTCGCCCCGTGCCCGCAGGCAGCGGACGGTAGGCAGTAGGCAGGAGCGGGCGGCAGTGACTAGCTGATCGATGGCGAATCGGGTGGTTGCGTCGATTCAATCCGTAGAACAAATACAATCTGAAATCTGAAATCTAAGATCTCAAGGAAACTGGAAATCTAAGATCTCAAGAAAATTGGAAGTCTAAGATCTCAAAATGCTTCTCGTCATCGACAACTACGACTCGTTCACTTACAACCTCGTTCAGTATCTCGGCGAGTTGGGGCAGGAAATGGATGTACGTCGAAACGACCAGATCGCAGTCGAAGACATCGAAGGCCAATGCTCCCCTGACAAGATTGTGATTTCGCCTGGGCCGGGCACGCCCGATAACGCAGGAGTGTCCATGAAAGTGATTGAGCACTTTGCCGGGCGCGTTCCCATCCTGGGTGTTTGCCTGGGACACCAGGCAATTGCGAGGGTCTATGGCGGAAATGTGGTGCGGGCTTCGGCGTTATTTCATGGAAAGGCGACGGAAATCTGTCACGATGGCAAGACAATCTTCGAAGGACTCGAATATCGCTTCAAAGCAGGCCGGTACCATTCGCTGGTAGTTGAGCGCGAAACCTTGCCCGCCTGTCTGGAAGTCTCCGCCACCACGCCTGACGGGGTGATCATGGGCTTGCGCCACCGCGAGTTGAAGCTCGAGGGCGTTCAATTTCACCCTGAATCAATCATGACGGCCGAAGGCAAGCGACTGCTCGGGAATTTCTTGAAGCTGTGATGTAGCTCAACTTGATAAGTTGCGATCGGTTTACGCAAGTTAGCAACTTGCGCCACATGATCATGAACGAGAATCAGCGAAGACCTTTCGCGCGCAGAAGCAGCGCGGTTTCTCGATGCCTTGCTCGACGAAAACGCAACCGACGCGCAGATCGCCGCCGGGCTCGTCGCTTTGGCCGTGAAAGGTGAAACTGTCGAAGAACTTGCGGGCATAGCCGAAGCAATGCGCGCGCGCGCTTTGCATTTGAACTCCCGTCATCATTGCTTCATCGATACGGGAGGGACGGGATCAAGCCGCGCCAAGACTTTTAATGTATCGACAGCGGCTGCGTTTGTGATCGCGGGCGCCGGCCTACCAGTAGCGAAACACGGCAATCGCGCGGCCAGCAGCAAGAGTGGCAGCGCCGATGTGCTGACGGCGCTGGGCGTCAATGTTTCCTCGTCTTCGGATGTCTCGGAGCAATGTCTTAACGAGCTCGGCATCTGTTTTATGTTTGCGCCGCTCTATCATGGGGCGACTGCGCGGGTCGCTGCCGTTCGGCGCGAGCTGGGCGTGCAAACTACTTTCAACCTGATTGGTCCGCTGACGAATCCCGCAGGCGCGCCGCGCCAAATTGTTGGTACATCGAAGAAGGAACTGGTTGAGCCAATGGCCCGCGTGCTGGAACTGCTGGGCACTGAACGCGCCTGGGTTGTTCACGGGGCAGACGGGTTGGATGAAATCACGCTCGCCGGAAGCACGTTCGTTGCCGAAGCGAAGAGCGGTGAAGTTAAGACATTCGAAATCGAACCGAACGACTTTGGTTATGACGCGGCGCAGATCACGGAGTTACATTGCAACGATGCCGGGAGCAGCGCTCGGGTGATTCGCGATGTGCTCTCCGGTGAGCGGCGTGATGAAGCACGCTCCCTGGTAGTAATTAATGCAGCTGCGGCGCTTCACGTGGGGGGGGCAGCGGACGATTTGCCCCAGGCAGCCAAACTGGCGGAAGAAAGCATAGATTGCGGTGCGGCACTGAATAAGCTGGAGCAACTCGTGAACAGGACGAACGCCTCCTGAAAAAGGCTCTTCGGCGTCATTGCCCGGGATACGTTCACCCGCGCTAAGCAGTTGGCGCATTACCGCGTGTTTCTGAATGGACTTCTTATCAAAGATTATTGAAGCAAAGCGGCCGCGTTTGCAGGTCATTCGCGATCAAGCGTCAGTTTCGGACCTACGCGTGCGAGCGCTCGATGCGCGCCTGCACACGAAACTGCACCGGCTGCTTGAGGCACTTGCCAATGACAGCGGCGTAAACATCATCGCTGAGATAAAGCGTGCGTCGCCCTCTCGTGGAGTGATTCGCAAAGATGTGGACCCTGCCGCGCTTGGGCAGGCTTATGAACGGGGCGGCGCTGTCGCGATTTCGATTCTGACTGAAGAAGATTACTTTCAGGGCTCGCTCGATGATCTGCGCGCGGTGCGGCGGGCCGTGTCGTTGCCGCTGCTCCGCAAAGATTTCATTGTTGACGAGTTGCAGATTTATGAAGCTGCCGTGGCAGGCGCCGACGCAATACTCCTGATCACGGCAGCGATTGACAATGAAGTGCTGCAGCATTTGCGCTCGGTCGCCGAGGATGAATTGGGCATGGACGCGCTTATCGAGGTCCATACTGAGGAAGAGTTGCAGCGGGCTGGTGATTGCGGCGCTACGTTGATTGGAGTCAACAACCGCGATTTGCGCACGTTCGAGGTTTCGTTGGGAACATCGGCGCGCCTGATTCAATATGCACCGCCTGATGTAATTTGCGTTAGCGAAAGCGGCCTTGATTCAGCTGACGATCTTCGGAGGCTTCGAGACCTCGGCTACAGCGGCTTTCTGATTGGCGAAATGCTGATGCGCGCGGCGGAGCCTGACAGAGCGCTGCGCGAGTTGCTGGAGGCCGCGGATTGAGCGAGGAAGCCGATTTTGGACTGCGGTGGCAGAGCGAAGCGACGACACCGCTTTGGATTGGATAGCTATCGACAGCTAATCGGCATCCAAAGCGCCGTCGCCGCTTCGCTCTGCCGGCGCACTCCATAAGCAATCATATGGTGAAGGTAAAGATTTGCGGCATAACTAATCTCGAGGATGCTTTGGCAGCGGCTGACGCTGGCGCCGATGCGCTGGGTTTCAACTTCTACCGGCCCAGTCCCAGGTTCATTGAGCCGGCAGAGGCCCGAGCTATCATCGACCAGTTGCCATCTACCGTGTTGGCCGTAGGGGTATTCGTTAACGAGAGCGATCCTGAAACCGTCGCGCGTATTGCCGACGAAGCTTGCGTGTTCGCCGTACAACTACATGGAGACGAAACTCCCGAGTACTGCCGCGCGCTGGATCCGCGCTATGTCATAAAAGTTCTCCGGGTTGATGAGAATTTTAGCCCACACGACGCGACCGTTTATCAAGTACAGGCAATCATGCTTGACGCTTTCGATCGTGAGGTGCGGGGCGGCACTGGTCGGGTAATCGACTGGTCAATCGCGGCTGATACTCGTCAATTGGTAAAAAAACTATTTCTGTCCGGCGGCCTGTCGCCGGAGAATGTTGCCAATGCCATTGCCGCAGTTCGTCCGTATGGAGTCGACGCTTGCAGTCGCCTGGAGTCTACGCCCGGGCGAAAGGATTCGAAACGCGTCCGTTCTTTCATAGCGGCGGCTCGCTCGCTGGAAAGTGTCTAATCCGCCGCGTATGTTGTCAGAGTGAGCTAACTGACAGTTTGCGGCACACAAACTCTCCGGCGTGCGCGGCGCGTGCTGCTATAATCTGAATTCGATTTACCTTATGAAGGTTAGAGCGGCAGCAGCCAATTCCAGGACCGACGGCGCACGCGCTCAGGGCCGCGTGCTGCTGATCACCGACCAGGACGCGAACTCGAGTTTGACGGCGGCGTTGGAGCGCGCCGGCTTCGCTATCGCCGGCGTATCCCGAAGCACGGCGGCGCTGGTTTCGCTGCCGCGCACGCGGCCTCATCTGGTGGTTGCCGCCGTCGACATGAAAGGGATTAGCGCACTTGAAGTAGCTCGCAAACTATCCGGCTCGGAGGAATTTACACCCTGCGTTTTAGTGGGAGTTGAGCCATCAACAGACGAACGAAGGCAGGAAGCATTTGCTGCCGGCGCGCAGGATTATTTTCAGTTGCCGCAGCAGCTTGAATTACTGCTGATGCGTGTCGGACACTTGATCGCGCTGCGCCAGAACATCGATCGGCTGCGGGCCGAAGCAGACCTCGATCCGCTAACTGGTCTTGCGAATAGGCGTCGCTTTCGCAAGGCTCTGGGAAAGGAGCTGGAAAGGTTTCGCCGTTATGGAACCCCTTGCGCCCTGATTCTCCTGGACATCGATCACCTCAAGAGGATTAATGACGCCCACGGACATTCAGTAGGTGATGTCATGATTCGCCACGTGGCGGCAACGCTGGCAAAGGCCTCGCGCGATAACGATACTGCGGCGCGGCTTGGTGGAGAAGAGTTCGCGCTGTTGCTTGCGGGCGTGAATGAAAAACAAGCTGTCACGGCCGCAGCGCGGCTGCAGCCCACACTTTCTGCGGAGCCGATCGAAGGCGCCGGCCTGGCAACTGTCAGTCTGGGCGTGGCTGCGTGCCCGGCGCATGCGAAGTCGGAGCGCTTGCTCTACGCTGCCAGCGACAAGGCACTCTATCGCGCAAAGAACAAAGGCCGGAATCGCGTGGAGATTGCCCCCGCGATGGTGCTGGTAACGCCTGGTTAACAGCAGTCTGCACGCCGCGCAAAGTGCAGAAGGTTCCGGTGCCGAAGATGATGGGCCGCAGATTACGCAGATTACGCAGATTACGTAGAACCAGGGGAAATATGTTCATTCACTGGCTGCCTTTGCTTAGGCTGGAGGCGCTGGTGAGGATGCTTTTTCACTGATTTGAATCTGTGTAATCTGTGAATCTGCGGATTAGGTTCTGAATTGTTTTCGTTACAGGGATTGACATCCCTGCTGGAGTTACGCATGAAACTTAAAAACCTATTGATGATGTCTGGCCTCGCGTTAATGGTCTGCGGGTTCATCACTGCAGTTGCGCAGGAAGATCCGCACGCGATGCACATGAATGTTGGCTGGGTACCGCGTGAGATTCTGGAGCGGCCGCTGACCCTGCGTGAAGGCATCGGAACGATTCACGAACCCGTAACCACGTCATCGAAGGAGGCGCAGGCTTTCTATGACCAGGGTCTTGCCTACCTGCATTCATACGTCTGGATTGAGGCGGCACGCTCCTTCAACCAGGCGCTGCGGATCGACCCGAAGCTGATGATGGCCTATATAGGATTGAGCCGGGTCTATTCGAACCTGAACGATGGCATGGCTGCGCGAGCTGCATTGGCTCAGGCGCAGGCTTTGTCTGCAAATGCTACCGAACACGAGCGCCGGCGTATCACTATTCGCGCCAAGCAACTGGAAGCCACGGCTGAACCAGCGAACCGGCAGAAACATCTCGATTACAAGAAGGCGATCGATGACGCCCTCGCCGCCGATATGAATGACGCAGAGCTGTGGCTATTGCGGGGTAACGCCGAGGAACCCGTGGCCTCGGGCCGTGGCCAGCGCGGCGGCGCAGCCTCTATTGCTTTTTACGAAGCGGCACTTTCGCGATCGCCGGACAATTTCGCCGCGCATCATTACCTCATTCACTCTTACGAAACGATTGGCCGGGTTGAAGAGGCGCTGAAACACGGCGAAATATACGCCCGCCAAGCCTACATGATTCCGCACGCGCACCACATGTACGCACATGACCTGCGCCGCGTTGGCCGCGTCGAGGAAGCCATCGAGCGATTCCGCAAAGCCGACGATCTCGAGAATGCATATTATAAGGCGGAGAAAATCCCCCGGGACTACGATTGGCACCACTCGCACAATCTGAATTTGCTGGCAACCTGCTATCAGTATCAAGGCCAAATGAAAACCGCTGAGCGCCTGTTGCGCGAGTCCGCCGGCATGCCGGCGATGACACCGGGCCAGGAGTTCAGTACGAAAGAAGTTGCGGAGTTCTTATTGAGCCGTGGAAGACCCGAAGAAGCATTGAAAGCAACTCAGCCACTGGCAAAAGGGAAGTGGCCCGTGGGCCGGACGGCCGGTCACGCATTGGCAGGTAGTGCGCTGCTGGCGATGGATCGTTTGAACGAGGCGAAGAATGAGTTGATGTTAGCGGAAAAAGAACTAGCAGGCCTCGACAGCGCACGATCAAATAGCGAGGGAGTGGCCCCGTACGTGGACGAGTTACGCGGCGAGATCCTGCTTCGCTCCGGCCATGCTGTCGAGGGCGTGCCAATGCTAAAGGATTGGGAGCGAGCGATGCGCGCTGTGCCCGGTCCCGACGCCTGGATTCTGGCGCTCTTTCGACTTGAATCGATGGCCCGCGTCGCTCGCGAAGTCGGGGAGTGGGAATTCGCGGAGTACACAGCGCGGCAGATGCTTGAACACGATGCTTCTTATGCCGGATCGCATTTCGCTTTGGCGCTGGTAGCGGAACACAAGGGCGATCTCGAGACGAAGCGCAATGAGTTTGCCGCCGCCGAAAAACTATGGGCCAGGGCCGACGCTGACCTCCCTGAACTCCGGCAGATTCGAGCGAAGCTTGCGCTGGCGCAATAGGATTGTCGGCCGACTTCCGGCTTTGCAAGGACGAAAGCACGATCCACGAAGTCACACGAAGCTGCAGGAAAAAGGGCCCAGCGTTCGTGTCAATTCGTGTGACTTCGTGGATCGTTCGTTGACCATCAGAAAAAAGGCTTCAAAATGGCTCACTACCGGGAGTAATCCCGAATCGCCGGATGGCGACAGCTTTGGATCACACCAACACACAACCTGATTCCCTGGGACACTGGGGGCCATACGGCGGCCGCTTTGTGCCGGAGACTCTGATGGCCCCGCTGGAAGAGTTGGCCGCTGCCTATGAAGCGGCACGGGCTGATCAACATTTTCAGGACGAACTCGATTCCTTGCTGCGTGATTATGCGGGAAGACCGACACCGCTTTTCCACGCTCGACGGTTAACCGAACGCGCCGGCGGGGCGCGTATCTATCTCAAGCGCGAAGATCTGTTGCACACCGGCGCGCACAAGATCAACAACACCCTGGGCCAGGTGCTGCTGGCAAGGCGCATGGGCAAGACCCGCATCATCGCCGAGACCGGTGCCGGCCAGCACGGCGTAGCTACGGCAACTGTCTGTGCGCTGTTCGGACTTGAGTGCGTCGTTTACATGGGGGCGGAAGACATGCGCCGTCAGGCCCTGAATGTCTTCCGCATGGAATTGCTCGGCGCCCAGGTCCGCGAAGTAAATGCCGGATCCCGGACGTTGAAAGAGGCGATCAATGAAGCGTTGCGCGACTGGGTGACGAACGTTGCGGACACTTATTATTTACTCGGGAGCGCGCTGGGACCGCATCCTTATCCTTTGATGGTGCGCGATTTCCAGACCGTGATCGGTCACGAGATACGCGCGCAGATTCTCGCAAAGGAAAATCGCCTGCCGGATGTTCTCGTGGCTTGTGTTGGAGGAGGATCGAATTCGATTGGCATGTTCCATCCGTTCCTCGCCGACAAATCGGTGCAGATGATTGGCGTCGAAGCCGGCGGGCGCGGCAACGAACTGGGCCAGCACGCGGCCCGCTTCAGGCCGGACGGCGGAGGCAAGCCGGGCGTATTACAAGGCACATCAAGTTACGTGCTGCAGGACGCTCGCGGGCAGATTGCCGCGACGCACTCTGTTTCTGCCGGACTGGACTATCCTTCGATCGGGCCGGAGCACGCATTTCTGCATGACAGCGGGCGGGTTGAATACACTTCCGTTTCAGACGAAGAAGCGCTGGCGGCATTTCAAACGCTCTCCAGTCTTGAAGGGATCATTCCCGCGCTCGAGTCGGCGCATGCCGTGGCCCATGCATTAGAAGTCGCCGGCGAGATGCAGCCCGATCAAATCCTGATCGTCAATCTTTCCGGACGAGGCGATAAAGACGTGAATACCGTGCAGGAACATCTCGGACCGTGAATCCAATCTTCAATTACGGTTTAGGGTTGGGCCTTGTCCCAACCTGCAGGCGTCCGTCGGCGGGTCAAGTCCCGCCTCTAAACGATCCTTTCATCAGCTAATCGGGGATTTGTCTTGAGCCGGATTGCCGCAGCGTTTGCTCAACTGAAAAAGGACGGGAGGAAAGGCTTCATTCCCTTCATCGTTGCCGGCGATCCCGACCTTGCCACGACGTCTGAACTGATTGTCGAGTTATCGAATGGCGGCGCCACGGCGATCGAGCTCGGCATTCCGTTTAGCGACCCGATGGCCGACGGACCGATCATCCAGCGTGCTTCCGAGCGCGCGTTGCGTCACAGGTTCGGCATCGATGAAATCCTCGAGGTAGTCTCGCAAGCCCGCCGCATTACAAATGCACCCATCGTGCTGTTTAGCTATTTCAATCCTCTACTCCAATTCGGTGTTGAAAGACTCGCCGTCGAGGCCGCACGCGTTGGAGTTGACGGTGTGCTGGTGACGGACCTGGCCCCGGAGGAGTCGGCTAACTTCGCATCAGCGTTGCGTGTGGAAGCCCTCGATCTGATTTTTCTGGTAGCTCCGACATCGACTAGTGATCGTCTTCAGATGATCGCTGAACGGGCCAGCGGGTTCATCTACGCCGTCTCGCGCGCGGGCGTGACCGGCACGCGCGACGAAGTCAGCGTCGAAGCCGAACGGTTGGTCGCCCGCATGCGCGAGGTTTCCGACTTGCCGGTTGCGGTTGGCTTTGGCATCTCGAATGCACAGCAGGTAGCAGATGTCTGGCGTTACGCCGACGCGGCGGTAGTCGGTTCGGCGATCGTTGCGGAGATAGAAAGGCTCGGCGTTGCCCCTGATCTCGCCAGCAGCGTTGGCGAGTTTGCTCGCAAACTTCTGCCGGAAAGACAGATCGCGTAACCCAGCCAAGCTCGTTGCATAAAAGTTGTTATCTGACCATCTACTTCGTGAGAAAAAATAATAAGGAAACACTCGACTGAATCGCGCCCGCTGGAGTATTCTGGCGCGGCATTTACCTGGGGGCTTAGTTCTTTAGCAGAACGCGCCGCCTCACCTTGACGGTTCAGCGCAGAGAGGGCTGCCGAGGCGCGCGATTGTTCAGAGTTTCCCAGCCAGACCCTCTGGAAAATAATGATGTTGCACGTATGAAACTCTGTTCCATTCTCAGCCCAGATGTGCTATGCTCGCCGAGTTACAGACGGCGAACCCTATGCATACCGACGAGAGGAGCAGAAGAAAGAGATGCTTGTTATGCCTGAAGACCGTTCGATCAGTGACCGCGGAAAGGCAATTGAGGCGGCGCTGCTAAATATTGAAAAGCGTTTTGGCAAAGGATCTATTATGCGTTTGGGGGAGCGAGACGTTTTGGATGTGCCGGCAATATCCACAACCTCGCTTTCTCTGGATGCGGCCATCGGCATTGGCGGCGTGCCCCGCGGCCGGGTCATTGAAATTTATGGTCCGGAGAGTTCCGGCAAGACTACCCTGGCGCTGCACATCGTTGCTGAAGCGCAAAAAGCCGGAGGCGTGGCTGCCTATATTGATGCCGAGCATGCGATGGACGCGGACTATGCGGGAAAGCTGGGCGTCGACATCGATCAGCTTTTGATTTCGCAGCCGGATTCGGGCGAACAGGCACTGGAGATTGCTGAGGCGCTGGTGAGGTCGAACGGCGTTGACGTAATCGTGGTTGACTCAGTCGCGGCGCTGGTGCCGCGGGCGGAGCTCGACGGCGAAATGGGTGACTCCCTGCCGGGATTACAGGCGCGGCTAATGTCCCAGGCGCTGCGGAAGCTGACGGCGATTGTGGCGCAGTCAAATACGTGCTTCATTTTTATCAACCAGATTCGGGAAAAGATTGGCGTGATGTTCGGAAATCCCGAGACGACCAGCGGTGGACGGGCGCTAAAATTCTATTCTTCTTTGCGCCTGGACATCCGGCGCATTGGCGCCATCAAAGACGCCGATCGCGTAGTAGGCAATCGCACGAAAGTGAAGGTCGCCAAGAACAAAGTGGCGCCGCCGTTTCGCGAGTGCGAGTTTGACATCATGTACGGGGAGGGCATTTCTCGCGAAGGTGACTTGCTCGACCTGGCCAGCACCCACCGGGTGGTCGAGAAGAGCGGCGCGTGGTTCTCGTACAAAGGCGATCGCCTGGGCCAGGGCCGGGAAAACGCCAAACAGTCTTTGAAAGAGAATCCGGAGCTGCTAGGCCGCATCGAGAATGAAGTAAAAGTAAAACTCGGAATGCCCGTGCGCCCCGTGGCCGAAAAAGTCGCTGAAAAAGCAGTCACTGAAAAAGCAGAAGCTGGCACGGGCGCGAAGGCCGCAGCGGCGGATAAGAGATAAGCCCCCGACCGGCATGGAGACAAAGCGCTCGGTCTTGAGGCAGACCAGACTGGTCTGCCCCGGACCTGAGCGCTTATTTGTCTTTACAGCCAGAAATCGTAAACGCATAATCCGCGGCGAGTAGGACAGACATTCCTGTCTGTCTTCTTTTATCCTGGAAATGACAGGCAAGAATGCCTGTCCTAGACGGTGTCGTCTTTTCTTTTAGGAATGACAGGCAGGAATGCCTGTCCTACCTCATGAACGAATCAATTCTGATTAAGGGCGGCACACTTGTGACGATGGATGCGCAGAATTCCATCGTGCAAGGGGACTTGTTTATCAAGGCAGGCCGCATCGTCAGCATCGCCGGGGCGGAGGCCAACGCTGACGTCGTCATCGACGCCGGCGAATGCGCTGTCCTGCCTGGCTTTGTGCAAACCCACATTCATCTTTGCCAGACTCTTTTCCGCGGCGCCGCTGACGACCTGCCGCTGCTTGACTGGCTAAAGAAGCGCGTATGGCTGATGGAGGCGGCGCATACTGCTGAGTCTATTCGAGCCTCAGCAAGACTGGGCGTCGCTGAGTTAATCCAGGGCGGAACCACCTGTGCTTTGACGATGGAAACCGTCAATTACACCGAAGAAGTTTTCAAGGTCGTCGAGGAAAGCGGTTTTCGGGCTACTGTCGGCAAGTGCATGATGGACAAAGGTGACGATCTGCCGCCGGCACTTCGCGAAAACACTGACGATTCGATACGCAAATCGCTCGCGCTGCATGAAAAATGGCATGGCCGGGGCAACGGCCGTTTACGCTATTGCTTCGCACCGCGGTTTGCTGTTAGTTGCACACGTCGACTGCTGTCTGAGGTTTCAAAACTGGCGCGAGAGCGCGGTATTATCATTCACACCCATTCATCTGAGAACCAGACGGAATGTGCAGTCGTCGAACGGGAGACCGGCCAACGCAATATCATCTACCTCGATTCACTTGGAATTTCGGGGGCACACGTGGTGCTGGCGCATTGTATTCATTTGGATGGAAATGAGATTGAGACTCTGGCGCGTACTCGAACTCACGTTGCGCACTGTCCTTCTTCTAATCTCAAGCTCGGTTCCGGCATTGCCCGCGTTAGCGAAATGCTTGGGCGCGGCATTTCCGTTTCGCTCGGCGCCGATGGAGCAGCCTGCAATAACCGTTTGGATATGTTCACCGAGATGCGCACTGCCGCTCTACTGCAAAAAGTTTTGCATGGGCCTGAATCATTGCCTGCCAGGCAAGTTCTTCGTATGGCAACGATTGACGGCGCGCACTCTTTAGGCCTTGGGTCTGAGATAGGAAGCCTCGAAGCGGGGAAACGAGCGGACGTTATTATTGTCAGGCTGAATGAGCTTCATACCAGGCCGGGAGGTGACCCGATATCCATGATCGTTTACTCAGCATTACCCACAGACGTTGACACTGTCATCATCGATGGAAAGATCGTCATGCGCGTGCGAAAGCTGCTAACCCTCGACCAGCACGACGTAATCGAGCAGGCAAACAGTGAAGCTGAACAATTGATGGTGCGGGTTGGAGTTTAGTAGAAGGGAAGTGGCCTGCGGTGACCCCAAAAATAGCTGTGCCAGCTCGAAGGTAGCGACTGCGGGGGGCGCGATCGGCGGCCGAGCTGGCACTGGCGGGCACTATCGTTTCAAGCATCAGATGGCTGTCTTGCGACCAGGCTGACGTTTGGAGTTCAGCCCCATCCTCAACGGCGAGGATTATACACCTCCGCCGGAATCAGTCAATAACTTTTTGTGACTAATTCGACAAAAATTGAGAGCGTTTTGGAGACGTTCGAAAGAGTGGCGCTTAGGTTGACACTATTCAGACCAAGTTCCTATACTACGCGGTCTTTCTGCGCTCCTGGCCAGGTAGCTCAGTTGGTAGAGCGCGGCCCTGAAAAGGCCGGCGTCGGCGGTTCGATTCCGTCCCTGGCCACCAAACATCCCGAAAAAGGAAAAAGGCAAAAGGAAAAAGGCAAAAAGAATGAACCAGCGGGATGTCGTCCTCGTCGTCGGGACGAAAGGTTTTTGCCTTTTACCTTTTTCCTTTTTCCTTTTTCCTTTCCTCATCGTTCCCAGTACCGTCTAATTCGATCCTCGAGGAACTGGAAAGGGACATACTCGGCCTGACGCCCGGCGCGGCGCAGTTCTTCAACCATCCGGATGGCGCCATCAGCATTGCGAGTGTGGACCATAATCGTTGAGGCCCGCTGTAGTTCGGGTCTGGCGGCGAGCCATGAAGCGATTGCATAGCCCGTTCGCTCATCATCACTGGAACCAGCGTGATAGTGCTCAGGTCTGAGGTCGTGATCGAGAAAGATTGCGTCGTAGACGTTGGAGCTGAGTAATTCCTTGGCCCGGCCTACCTCATCGGCCACGTCCAGATAATCGCCCGCAAATCGTTTGGCAAACCATTCGTACCGCCGTTTATCGTCCTCCAGCAGAAAGACACGGATAGGATGGCGTTCGGCATTGACCTTTTTCAGTCCGAGCTTGCTCAAAAGCTGCGATAAGATCCCCATCTAAGTCTTAACCAACCCCCCTGTTAAAAACTTGTTCATGAGTCCAGGAAACGTTCACGAGTTATTCAATCTTTATATAACAACAATTTAAAATGCAAACCGGGGCCCACCGGCAAAATTGCGGTATCAATAACGGCGTCACGATTCGCGCAGGAGATTTAACGCAATACGCAGAGCGTCTCACCGCCATACCAAACGTTCGATGCTATAATCACACTTCATACTTTTGAGCAGTTCGGTAACTCCATTGTCATGTCGACAGACCAGGCAAAGAAAAAAATCCTCAGCATAGTCCCCGAAGCTTCGCACGGTTCGCAGGCGCCGGAGGCGGCAACGTCGAGGGAGTCTCAGAGCGCGGAAGGAGATCCGGTTTGCCCACTCTGTTTTGGCACGGGCATGCATGTGGAGCCCGGAAAGGGTGCGCGACGGTGCCGGTGTCGTAATCAGGATCGGCGAGCGATATTGCTGGCGGCTGCCCGCATCCCTCGTCGCTACGGGCACTGCAGTATTCACAACTTCGAAAATGCCGGAGAAGAACCGTCGAAATATTTTGCCCTGGGTGAGGCTGATCGGCTGATCAAAGAATATCCCGTTGAAGGGCGTACCGAAGGAGTTGGCATCCTTTTCATGGGCCCGGTGGGCGTGGGCAAAACTCACCTGGCCGTCGCTATTCTGCGCGAGTTAATCCAACTCTATGGAATCGCCGGCTTGTTCTACCAATCCGGCGCGTTGTTGAAGGAAATTCAGGACTCTTATAATTCCATCTCGCAGAGCTCGGAGCTGGGAGTGCTGGCGCCTGTTTTTGAGGCCGAGGTGCTGGTACTGGATGAGCTGGGCGCGTCGAAACCTACCGACTGGGTACGCGATACGCTACTGCAAATCATCAACACCAGGTACAACGATAAGAAGCTGACGATCTTCACCACCAACTATCTGGACGAACGCGCCAGCGAAAAGAAAGAAACCCTCGAGGATCGAGTCGGAGTGCGCCTGCGCTCCCGCCTCTACGAAATGTGCAAGACGGTGCAGATTGAGGGCGCAGATTATCGAAAGAAGTTGGCCAGGCAGGCAAGATAGCAGTCAAATCCTCGTGGCGTCAGCGCCTGGGTTGATATCCGCGCTACTGGTTTATCGCTCGGGCTCGCTTCGTGGCCACAATGAACTTTTCGAATTCCGCTTTTAAGCCCGGCTCAAGTTTGAAAGCTTTGGCAAAGTCCTGTTCCGCTTCGGCATCGCGGTGCTGAAGCAAGCGCACCGCTCCGCGGTTGGCATAGGCCCGGGCCGATACGGGATCGAGTTCGATTGTTTTGGAATAGTCTGCCAGGGCTCCAGGGAAATCCTTCTTTGCCTGCAGAGCAGTTGCGCGCGCGAAGTAAATGCTGGCGTCGTCGGATTTCAGTTGCAGCGCGGCGTTGTAATCCGCAATTGCCCCTTCAAGATCGTGCTTACTCTGTTTAGCCTGGCCGCGGTTGACATAGGCGTCCGTGAGACCCGGCGCCAGCTCCAAAGCGGTTGAGTAATCTTTAATCGCGGCGTCCAGATCTTCTTTGCTTTGAAGCGCAAGACCGCGGTTGTAGTATGCTTCGGCATATCGGGGATTTGTTTCCAGCGCCTTGTTATAGTCAGCGATCGCGCCCGCGATGTCGCCCTTTGCCTTGCGCGCGTTGCCGCGGTTGTTGTAAGTGAACGCAACTGGTGGCGCAATTGCTACTCCGCTGAAAACTATTGCGCCGCCCTCGTTATTGCCGCGTTTGTTGTTCATCGGAACGTCACTGTTGTTATCCTGCTGTAATTCAAGGCTCCTGGTGTAATCAGCGATTGCACCGTCCCAGTCGTTTTTGCCCATCCGGGCATTTGCTCGGTTGTTGTAGACAACCACCTGCATCATCCCGTTCGATCGCTCGATCGCCTTGGTGAAATCCTCAATCGCGCCATCCAGGTCTCCCTGACTCTGACGCGAGAGGCCGCGGTGGTTGTACTCTTGCGCGCTCCGCAGAATCTGCCCGCGCGCAACCTGAAAGCTACACATTAGCCAAAGGATCGTGAGCAAATAACCGATTTTCATAGACATCTCCGCCTGGCCTCAGTCCTCCGCGATTCGCCTCTGCCCGATAGTTATGTAAAATGTTTCGACTTTATGCAAGTCTAAGTCAGACTGATCTTATAAATAGATGCCCAAGCGCACTGACATCCACAAAATCCTGATCATTGGTTCCGGCCCCATTGTCATCGGGCAGGCCTGCGAGTTTGATTACTCAGGTACACAGGCTTGCAAGGCTTTGCGACAGGAAGGCTACCAGGTCGTGCTGGTCAACTCGAATCCAGCGACGATCATGACCGACCCCGAAACCGCCGACGTTACCTACATTGAACCACTGACTGTTGAATCGGTCGCCGCAATTATTCGCCGGGAAAAACCGGACGCGCTTTTGCCGACCGTTGGCGGCCAGACGGCCCTTAATCTAGCGATAGCGCTTTCCGATGCCGGCGTGCTTGATGAATGCGGCGTGGAACTAATCGGCGCAAAACGCGACGCAGTTAAGATTGCCGAGGACCGGCAACTTTTCAAAAAAGCCATGGACGAAGCTGGCTTGCTGATGCCGCGGGGAGGTTTTGCGCGCTCGTGGGACGAGGCCCGGGAGATTGTTAAGGACACGACTTATCCGGCAATCATTCGTCCTTCATTTACGCTGGGAGGGACTGGCGGCGGCACCGCGTACAACCCGGAAGAGTTTGAGGAGATCGTTCGCGCCGGCCTCGCCGCTTCGCCAATGCATGAAGTTCTAATCGAGGAATCGATCCTCGGTTGGAAAGAGTTCGAGTTGGAGGTAATGCGCGATCTGGCGGACAACGTCGTGATCATATGCTCGATCGAGAACTTCGATCCGATGGGCGTGCACACGGGGGACTCCATCACAGTAGCCCCGGTACAAACTCTGACAGATGTCGAATACCAGAAGATGCGTGACATGGCCATCGCCGTGATCCGAAAAGTTGGCGTCGAGACCGGCGGCTCGAATATTCAGTTTGCGGTCAATCCTCAGGATGGTGAGATACGCATCATCGAAATGAATCCGCGGGTGTCGCGTTCGTCGGCCCTTGCTTCCAAGGCGACCGGCTTTCCCATTGCGAAGATAGCCGCGAAGCTCGCCGTAGGCTACACGCTGGACGAAATTCCCAACGACATCACCGAAAAAACTCCCGCGTCGTTTGAGCCCACGATTGACTACGTAGTGGCCAAGATTCCCAAATGGGACTTCGAAAAGTTTCGCGAAGCCGAGGATGTTCTGGGCACGCAGATGAAGTCCGTTGGCGAGGTGATGGCCATCGGGCGCACGTTCAAGGAGGCCCTTTTCAAAGGTTTGCGCTCGCTCGAAGCGGTGAAGCCGCTGCGCCTCGAAGGGATATCCGACGACGAGTTGCAGCGCAAGCTGGCCCGTCCCAACTCGCAGCGTTTCTCCTACATTACCTACGCGTTGCAGCACGGCTGGGCCATTGAAGAGATTCACCGTCTATCTCGAATCGATCCATGGTTTCTCGATCAACTTCTGCAGGTAATGCAGATTCAGGAGAGCGTCGAGGGACACGAGCTGGAGCAAATACCCGCCGATACCTTGCGGGCTTTCAAAGAGATTGCTTTGTCCGACCGGCGCCTGGCGTATTTGACGCACCGTTCCGAAGACGAAGTGCGCGCCTATCGCAAACAACTGGGCCTGGTTCCTGTTTACAAGCGGGTGGACACCTGCGGCGCCGAGTTTGAATCCCACACGCCCTACCTTTATTCGACGTACGAACAGGAAGACGAATCGAAGCCAACCGATCGGCGCAAGATCATGATCCTGGGATCGGGACCGAACCGCATCGGGCAGGGAATTGAGTTCGATTACTGCTGCTGTCATGCATCGTTTGCTTTGCGGGAGGCAGGCTTCGAAACCATCATGGTGAACTGCAATCCCGAAACCGTCTCGACAGATTACGACACTTCGGATCGACTCTACTTCGAGCCGCTTACCTACGAAGACGTGATGAACATTATCGACGTGGAAAAGCCCGAAGGAGTAATCGTTCAGTTTGGCGGCCAGACGCCTTTGAACCTCGCCATGCGACTTCAGGAATCGGGCGTTCCCATCATAGGGACTTCGCCGGATTCGATTGACCTGGCCGAGGATCGAAAGCGATTCGGCGCGCTGCTGACTGAGTTAGGCATACCGCAGCCGGAGAACGGAATGGCAGCGACGAGCGAAGAAGCAAAGCAAATTGCCGAGCGCATCGGTTATCCCGTGCTGGTGCGTCCCAGTTATGTGCTGGGGGGCCGGGCGATGGCGATTGTTTACGACGAAGACAGTCTGGACGAGTACGTGCGCAATGCGGTGGACTTCGCGCCGGATCGCCCGGTCCTGATCGATAAGTTCCTCGAGCAGGCAGCAGAGTTTGACGTGGACGCGCTGGCGGACAACGCGACCTGCATCGTGGCGGGAATTCAGGAACACATCGAGGAAGCGGGGATTCACTCCGGCGACTCGTCCTGCGTGTTGCCGCCTGTGCGCATCGACGCCGAGCATCTGGAAACGATGCGGCATTACACGCGCACGCTGGCGCGGGCACTGTCAGTGTGCGGCTTGATGAATATTCAGTTTGCGATTAGAGACGATCGGGTCTACGTGCTCGAGGTAAATCCGCGGGCTTCACGCACGGTGCCTTTCGTTTCCAAAGCGACTGGAGTTCCTATCGCGCGCATCGCGGCGCTGGTGATGGCGGGCAAGCCTTTGGCCGAGTTCAATCTGCCGCAGGATTTAACCGTGAATCGCTTTTTCATCAAATCACCCGTGTTCCCATTTGCGAAGTTTCCCGGCGTCGATCCCATTCTGAGTCCGGAGATGCATTCCACGGGTGAAGTCATGGGCGTAGGTGAATCGTTTGGCGAAGCTTATGCAAAGGCAATGATGGGCGCGGGCTTGAGTTTGCCTCGCAGCGGCACCGCCTTCATCAGCGTCAACGAAACGGACAAGGGCCAGTCGGTATTGCTTGCGCGACGCTTGACGCGGCTCGGCTTCGAGATCATGGCGACCCAGGGCACCGCCGCGCGCTTGCGCGAAGTGGGGCTGAAGGTTGCGAATGTTTTCAAGGTGAACGAGGGACGACCGAACATCGTGGATCACATCAAGGGGGGCGACGTTGCGCTTGTCATAAACACGCCTTTGGGTCGCGCTTCGCATTTTGATGAGCAGGCAATTCGTCGTGCCGCTTTGCAGTACAACGTTCCCTGCGTAACGACCATGACCGGAGCGCAGGCGATCGTCGAAGCGATTAGCTCGCGCAGCACCGGCGGGGCCTCAAGCGTAGTGTCGTTGCAGGAACTGCATGCGGTCGGCACTGCGGCTCGTTAATGCTTAACAGGGCTTTGCCTCTCTGATGTGCGGAAAGGCTCGGCCTTTCCGTTGACGCATTCATCATGGAAGGCTACGCCTGTGTCTGGTTACTCAGAGAGGCATAGCCTCAGAAATCATGGAAGGTTCCAGCCGGAAAGGCGGAGCCTTTCCGCACATCAGAAGGCAGAGCCGGGACCGGCGAACCGATTCAAAATGGAAATCAACAGCAGGGAAACGATCCGAAAGATCGTCGACGAATGTCGCACAATCGCGGTCGTGGGATTGTCGTCGAATAGCGCGCGCCCATCTTACGGCGTTGCCGCGTACATGCAACGGCAGGGCTATCGCGTTATTCCCGTGAATCCGAATGAAACCGAGGTGCTGAGGCAAAAAGCTTATGCATCACTCCCCGATGTGCCGGGCAAGATCGACCTGGTTGACATATTTCGTCGCTCAGACGAAGCCGGCAAGGCGGTTGATGAAGCCATCGCTGTTGGCGCGAAAGCTGTCTGGTTGCAGGAGGGCGTGATCGATAACGCCGCCGCGCAGCGCGCGCTGAACGCCGGATTGCTGGTGGTGATGGATCGTTGCTGGCTGAAGGAACACGCAAGGATGAAAAGCTAGGCGGCAAAGGGCAAAGAGCAAAGGGCAAAGGGGCAAGGGCAAAGCGCAAAGGGCAAAGCGCAAAGGGCAAAGCGCAAAGACCAAAGAGCAAAGAGACTCTTTGCCCTTTGCTTTTTGCCGGGAGAGGCTATGGCTACTCAAATTCGCGCCGTGGTGATCACTGTCAGCGACGCCTGCTCGCGTGGCGAGCGGGCGGATGCATCGGGCGAGACGTTGGTTCGTTTGCTTGGGGAGACCGGCGCGGAGATCGTGGCGAAGGAAATAGTTTCAGACGATCTTGACCCGCTCATCGAACGGCTCCGCACTTATGCCGATCGAGATGACGTCAATCTCGTCATTACCACTGGGGGCACCGGTTTTAGCCCGCGCGACAACACGCCCGAAGCAACGCTTGCCGTCATTGAAAGGGCCGCCCCTGGCCTGGCCGAGGCAATGCGTATGGAGACGTTGAAGCAAACCCCGATGGCGATGATCTCTCGCGGCGTCTGCGGCATTCGATCGGGAGCGCTGATTATTAATCTTCCCGGCTCACCAAAAGGCGTCCGCGAAAGCTTTGCCGTCATCAAGCCAGTGCTGAATCACGCGATTGCCCTGCTGGAGGGCAAATCTCATGACGAAGCTAATTAAGACCAAGCCCTCATCTGCGGGTATCGCCGCTAGGAAGCCCTTCGGTCAATGCTCATTTGTTAGCCCCTTAGAGAAACTAGCACGCCGCCCTGCGAAAATGCTTGACGGCAGGGTGGCGGAAGATTGATAGCAGGCGCGCGCTACTTAAAAGTCCCGCTGGCGAGTACCCTCAGCAACCCGTCGGCATTTTCTCCAATTTCCGAGAGCGTTATGCGCTCCCCGTTCCCGACATCTCTATTCCGTCACCTTACACGATCACTCTGGCTCCTGGTCGTGAGGCGGCGAGCAGCAGGGTGAAGTGTCTCGGCGAATAAGGAAAGGCCCGATTACCACAAGCGTGTGATGATCGGGCCGCGGTCCGAAACAGCTTCTATTGCGTTTTGCAAAAGAGGTGCTGATCGCAAACAACCGCATCTTAACGCAAAGCGCGGCGGCGGCTTAAGTTGAAATTGAGGAACCGGCTGCCGTGGATGTGCATGCTTTTTAAGGAAAAAATTGCCGCGCCCTCGCGCTTACCGATCCTGCGAAAGGCGGGGTCGGTGAGCGGTTGGGCGGCTTTTGCTACCATGGCCAAATCGAGAGATTGGTTGCATAATTCTTTGCATAATAAAGAGACGTGTGATGATTCGCTTTCCCGTAAGAAGAGTTATAAGGGTTCTAATAGTCCTTCTCTTGTTCGCTGCAACGATGTTTCTAGCTGTTCTCCTAATCATCGCGCTCTTAAGTGATCAACCTAAGATCTTGCACGGTCCGTAACAGTGTTGAAAGGCTCGTCGATTTGGGCTATATTTCATTATTGTTGCTTCGTAAGTAAGTGAGATTGCGCGTTATGATTCGCAGCACTTGGCGTGAGCTGCCTCCCCTCTCTCAATCCGCAGAACAAAGTCTTGATTTAGCAGCTGCCGAAAGCCAGAAGCTCAATCATAACTGCATCGGGGCTGAGCACATTTTGATTGGGTTACTCGCCCACAATTCATTGGCAAGTCATATTCTGAATGAATTGGAATTCAACCTCGAGGAGGTTTCTTCCAGAATCGCTGGCGGAAGTATCACTCCGCAAAATGGGCAAGGTCGTGATCAGGCGATACTGGAAGGTCGCATAGTCGCTGGAGGATCACACGATGATACGAACTAACGGCCGATACTCGTTGGGCTTGTTCCTCTTGCTGGTAGTGAGTCTTACGGTTCAAGCACGAGCTCAAGAGGGGCCCGCACCATCGGACAAATCGACAATAGCTCTCGATCAATTTGCAAGCGAGGGAATTCAGAAACGGTGGAATGAATTTGGAGTTTGGGGTGGCATCTCGTTCGACGCGCCGACACTGATTGGAAAGACCGGCGATGCGCGGTTTGGAGATGTCGGATTGCGCTACGGCCGAGTTCTCGCCGCAAGTAAGTCAGTCGCGTTTGAATGGACCATCGACGCTATTCCGCTCGCGATACTTTCAACCAGGCGATTTGCGGTGGCGCCCGACGGAACGGGAGGCTTCATCGTGACGCAATTTCGGAAGAGCGTGTACGGCTTTGGGGCCTCGCCAATCGGTTTGAAGTTCAACTTCCGCCGACAGCAACGGGTGCAGCCATTCGCGAGCGCCAACGGAGGCTTCCTCTATTTCACCGAAGACGTGCCCGCGGCGGGCGCCGCGCGTTTCAACTTCACTTTCGATTTCAATGGTGGAGTTCAGATTGTCAATAGTTCTCGCAGGGCCTTTACCCTCGGTTACAAGTACCAACACATTTCGAACGGCTACCGATCTTCAATCAATCCCGGCGTGGACGTGCAGATGATCTATGCCGGCTTTTCCATATTCAAGTGAGCCGCACAATAGCTACAGGCAATCCTCAATGGCAGTCTTTAAGTAAACTTGTCATGGGCCCTGTGTTAATCTCTTTAGTAATAAGGTGCTGACACAGGTCGAGAAGCGGGCAAGCAGAATCAGAAACCGCGCACGTAAGATGCGGACGCGCGTGCGTGAAACTCGCCGCGAAATTGAACGAATCGCCAGCACCCCCACGCTCGGCGGAATCTTCCTTTCATTGCTAAAAATCGGCGCGGTTGGCTTCGGCGGCGGCCTGGCCGTTATCGCACAAATCAGAGCGCTGGCGGTGCAGCAGCGGCACTGGCTAACTGACCAGGAGTTCGCCGCCGGCTTTGCTCTGGCGCAAACGCTGCCGGGCACTGCCGCGGGCAATACCGCAACCTACGTAGGGCTAAAGGTTCGAGGCTGGCGCGGTGCGGCGGTAGCTATTGCCGGCTTCATCATGCCTTCGATGCTAATGATGATCGTGCTGGCAATTCTCTACCGCCACTTACGATACTTACCCGACACTGATTACCTTTTTCAGGGATTGAACGCCGCGGTAGTAGCGCTGGTGATCGTGACCTCCTGGAGAATTGGCCGCAACACTCTCTACAAACCATGGCAGTGGTTGTTAGCAGTTGTGGCCTGCGTCGTGGTTGCGTTCTTCAGTGCCACGGTTTTAGAAGTCGTGCTGGCTGCGGGTCTGGTAGGCATTTTCATCGATTCGTTTGCCGAGAAGCAACTGCAAAAGCTGGGACAACTTCGGGGCGTTAGATCGCGGCGCAAGCGTATTGCCGCTCGCCTCGTGTTACAGAGACGCCGACGTCATCTTCGCGATACCCGTTTCGTTGGCGGGTATCTGACGCGCGCCATGGCGGACGAACGTGTGCGGCAGGCAACGCTGACTGATGCAGAAGGTCAAAAGCTAGTGGACGATTCACCAAACGATGATCCGAACGATGATCCGAGAACCTCCGAAAAGACACGCGGAGCCGCCATCCTGCTTGGTGTCTCCATGCCGCTATTCGCCAAAGTTGCGTTGCTACTAATGCTGTCCACCATCTTCCTGCGCATGGGAGCGATTACGTTTGGAGGTGGCTTCGTAATGATTCCGCTCATCGAGGCGGAGGTGGTTGACTCCCATCATTGGCTAACCCATCAGGAATTCGTCGATGCTACCGCCCTCGGTCAAATCACGCCTGGTCCAGTTCTAATCACCGCGACCTTCATCGGGTACCGGGTGGCAGGAACGCTCGGCGCGCTGGTGGCGACTATCAGTATCTTTCTTCCTTCTTTTCTGATGACGGTCGTAGCGGGATCGTCGCTGGCACGCTTTCATACCAATCAAATAGTGCAATCGTTCTTGAAGGGAGTCACACCGGCTGTGGTGGGTTTGCTGGTTGCGGCCGGGATAAGCATTGGCCGCGCCGGCATTCATAGTTGGGTAGGTATGTTGATTGCGATTATCGCCGGCGCGATTTTGATACGTTACCGGCCGAATGCAATCTGGGTCATTTTAGGCGCGGGACTGCTTCGGTTTGTAACCGGATTTTTCCTGCCGTAAAGAAATTTCGAGGAGCAGCGACGAAGCGCTCTGTACGAAGCTTAGCTTGCGTAACAGAAATACAGAACCCGGAGCGGTAGCGACGGGATTATTTTCATAACCAGAAGAGTGTAGTGTTCGGGTGCCCCAGTCGCTACCGCTTCCGGTTCTGTATTCTTAGACCCACAAAACAGACTGCTTGCTCTATCCGTTTCATCGTTCGCTGGCGAAGAGGGAATTGCTGTTTCGCCTCTGGGCGCGGAGATACTCATTAAGAACCCGATAAAAGCATTTCCAGCACTGACCCAGCGAATCCTCAGTCTTGTCGTCGCGCATTTTCACGCCACAGGAAATGCACCGAACCGCAAATGGCCGGTCCTTTGCACCCTCGTCTGATTTTATAGAGCCTTGATTAGTCATACTTGAATGCTAGCCCGCCCCCCGTTAAGACAAGATTGCCAGGTTGTTAAATGATCCTTAACCACAATACCGCTCCTTGTATTGAGGGCGCTTGCCCTCTAGAACAACGCTCGGTCCCGGTGAGGTCAGTACCACCACGCGGTAGCGGGTGGGTCACGTTGCGTAATCCTCAAGCAGCCTCAATTCGTTTCCAGAACCCACCCGCTACCGCGTGGTGGTACTGACCCTCATCGGGACCGCACCTATCGCAATCCCAGATCGGCAAACTGCATCGGTACCCGCCATAGATGTTGACGTGGACAATCCCCACTGCGCTGAGCTATATTGCGCATTCTTCTAAACGTCAGCATAAAGTGGGGTCGAAACTCTCAAAATGGGTTTGCTAAATTTCATGCCGAAAGAGGAGCAATACTTTGTCCTCTTTATACAAATGACGGTCTATATCTCCGATGCCGCCCGCGAGCTCAAGGAGATGCTGGCTGACAAAAACCATAACTATGATGAATATGCGCGGCGCATCAAAGGCCTCGAGCACGCCTGCGATGAATTAACTCATAGCATCTCGACTCGCCTGAACAAATCTTTCATCACCCCATTTGATCGCGAAGACATCTACATGATGTCCACCGCGCTCGACGATATTGTCGATCTGATTGATGATGCCGCCAGAGCGATCATTATTTTCGACGTTAAGGAGATCAAAGATTACGCGCAGGACTTCGCCGGCATTATCGTGCGGATGGCGGAGCAACTACGCGAGATTGTTTCCACCCTGGAGCGGCCCAAGAACATTACCCAACGTCTGGTAGAGATCCATCGTTTGGAAAACGAGGGGGACGACATCTACCACGCCGCGATTGCCGAGCTTTTTCATGAGGAGCACGATCCCCTGACCGTGCTGAAATGGAAAGAGGTTTACGAAAAGCTGGAAGCCGCGGTCGATAGATGCGAAAACGTGGCTAACATTATCGAAAGCGTCATCATCAAACACACGTAGTACGTCCTGAAATCAGCACTCCAATTAAGTGAAAGCATTTTGATAGCATGCCTGTGTCGACTGCTTTAGGCCTGGTCATCTTCATCGTAGTCGTCGCTTATATTTTCGACTACACCAACGGCTTTCACGATGCCGCTAATTCGATTGCCACGATCGTATCGACGCGCGTGCTGTCGCCCAACCTTGCGGTTCTTTGGGCAGCTTTCTTCAACTTCGTCGCCTTCCTCGTCTTAGGCACAAGAGTCGCAAAAACGATTGGCGGTGATCTGGTCCAAATCGATCTGATACAACCGGACCTTCGTCTCTATGTCCTGCTGGCAGGCCTGGTCGGGGCAATTCTCTGGAATATAACAACCTGGTATGTCGGCCTGCCCACCTCCAGCTCGCACGCGCTTATTGGAGGCTATGGAGGTGCCGCGGTTACCGCGTACGGTGGCATCGCCTTGTTGAAGCCGGCAGCCTGGATCAAGACCATTATCTTTATCGTGGCTTCACCACTCATTGGGATGATAGTGGGATTTTTCCTGATGGTAGCGGTGCACTGGATCTTCCGGCGTTCTTCACCGCGTCGCGTTGATAGGTTGTTTAGGCGAGGGCAGTTGGTTTCCGCCGCCGCTTATTCGCTGGGTCATGGAGGAAATGACGCTCAGAAAACCATGGGTATCATCACGGCGGTCCTCGTCGCCGGCGGGTTGCTGGCGGCTGGGCCGGGCGGCACATCTCCCGAGATTCCACTGTGGGTTGTGCTTTCAGCGCATGCCGCGATTGCGCTGGGAACCCTTTCCGGCGGCTGGCGGATCGTTCACACAATGGGATCGAAGATCACAAAGCTGAAACCCGTCGGCGGCTTCTGCGCTGAAACCTCGGGCGCTCTTACCCTCTTTGGAGCGACTCTGGCCGGAATCCCTGTTTCAACCACCCATACCATCACCGGCGCCATCGTCGGTGTCGGCGCCACCCGCCGCCTGTCGGCTGTGAAATGGGGCATCGCGCGACGAATTGTATTTGCCTGGGTTCTGACAATCCCGATGGCCGGTGGCTTCGCAGGCATCTTCTTCCTTCTGGTTAAGTTCGTCCATAACCTCGCTCGCTAAAGATCCAAACACAACAAAGTCAGAACCGCCTGCGGTAGCGGGCGGTTGATCTATCGGGCCAACTTGCTTGATAGCGCTGGTTTCAACCGCCCGCTACCGCAGGCGGTTGATCCATCGGGCCAACTTGCTTGATAGCGCTGGTTCAACCGCCCGCTACCGCAGGCGGTTGATCCATCGGGCCAACTTGCTTGATAGCGCTGGTTCAACCGCCCGCTACGGCAGGCGGTTCTGACTGCAATGACCATCTTCGAGGGCTTTCCCACCGCAACGTTTCCTGCCGCTATCCATGCGATGCACATGTTAACGAAGAATTCAGCTGAAGTTCAGACCGATGTAACACCCGGGCTTTAGATTGGGCCGTTAATCCCGCGCATTATCAATCTTGACTGCTTAGGAGCACTCGATGTCTCTCAAAAGAATAAGCTTTTACTTGGTAGTGTCTTCGCTATTTGCTTTCACCCTGGCGGCGTGCAGCGCCTGTAGCCCAAACGGAACCAAGACAGACGGTGGCACAATCCATCTTCAGGGCGCCGGCGCTACGTTTCCAAATCCGCTATACCAGAAATGGCTGAGTGAGTATGGAAAACTTTATCCCAACGTCCGCATTGATTATCAATCGATCGGATCGGGCGGCGGCATCAAACAGATTCAGGCTCAGACGGTTGACTTCGGGGCGTCCGACGCACCAATGACCGATGCAGATCTGAAGGCCGCGCCCGGCGAGATTCTTCACATCCCCACTGTCTTGGGCGCGGTTGTCGTCAGCTACAACGTGGCATCTATTACCCAACCCCTCCATCTTTCACCTGACGTCGTGGCGGATATTTTCCTGGGTAAGATTAAGAAGTGGGACGATCCTCGAATCAAGCAGGATAACTCGGGCGTCACGTTGCCCGCCGCGGACATCACGGTGGTCCATCGGGCAGAAGCCAGCGGCACGTCTTTCGTCTTTACTGACTACCTTTCAAAAGTAAGTCCCGAATGGAAGGAAAAAGCTGGCGCCGATAAGGCGCCTAAGTGGCCGGTTGGTCAGGGGGGCAAAGGTAATGAAGGGGTAACGGGACAGATCAAGCAGCAGCCAAATACGATTGGCTATGTTGAGCTTGCCTATGCGGTGCAGAACAAACTTCCCGCGGCGCTAATCAAGAACGCCAGCGGCAAGTTTGTCGAAGCGTCCATCGCCGCGGTGACCGCAGCGGCGGCCTCTGCCTCGGCGCAAACGCCGGACGATTTGCGCGTTTCGATCACCAACTCGGCCGGCGAAGACGCCTACCCGATCTCCAGCTATACATACATTCTCGCCTACAAGGATCAGAAAGATGCCGCCAAAGGAAAAGCGCTGGTTGATTTTCTCTGGTGGTGCATTCATGACGGGGAACAGTTTGCCGAAGGCCTTCAGTACGCTCCACTGCCGAAGGAGATCGTCACTCGGGCAGAGGCAAAGGTTAATTCCATCACCTCCGGAGGCAAGCCACTCAGGTAGGGTTCACTAGCCCCAGGTTGATGACTGCCCAGGCCAAACGCGAGACTTCCTTATGGGACTGGCAACGCCGTCTTTCGCCCACGGGCAATGCCGGCGACGCGGTGTTTCGCGGACTTCTGTTCGCTGCCGCGTTGCTGATGCTTCTGATTGTGGCCGCGATGCTCTTCGCGTTCATTTCCAAGTCAAGACTCTCCATTAGCCAATTTGGTTTCTCGTTCGTTACCAGCACTGAGTGGAATCCGGTCAAGGGCGAATTTGGAGCGCTGCCTTTTATTTACGGCACGGTGATCTCCTCGCTCATCGCGATTCTAATCAGCGTGCCGCTCTCTTTGGGGATCGCGATCTTTCTGGTTGAACAGGCGCCTGTTCGTCTGGCACGCCCGCTGGGATTCCTGGTGGAATTATTGGCAGCGATTCCTTCGGTGGTTTACGGACTATGGGGCATTTTCGTGCTGGCTCCATTTTTGCGCGTTCATGTGGAGCCGTTTCTCCAGCGTTGGTTCGGGTGGCTGCCGCTATTTCAGGGCCCGATTACCGGGATCGGTTTACTGACAGGTGGCGTGATTCTCGCAATCATGGTGACCCCGATCATCTCGGCAGTAGTTCGGGACGTGCTGGCAGCAGTCCCCAGTTCGCAGCGCGAGGCGGCGTTGGCCCTGGGGGCGACGAAGTGGGAAACAACGCGAGTGGTCCTGGTGAACGGCGCGCCCGGGATAGCCGGCGCGGTGATTCTGGGCCTGGGCCGCGCGATTGGTGAGACCATGGCCGTCACGATGGTGATTGGTAACCGCCCGCACATTAGCCCTTCGCTTTTCGATTCGTCCTATACGATTGCCTCGGTGATTGCCAACGAGTTCACTGAAGCAACGCAGGATCTTTACCTCAGCGCTTTAGTTGAGTTGGGGCTCATTCTATTCCTGGTGACCTTTGTGATAAACGCCATCGCCAGGCTTCTGGTTTGGAACGTAACCCGTAAGACCAGCGGTGTCGGCAGCGCGGTGTAATGCAAACTGTTAGAAGGAGGGTCCGCAGATTACGCAGATTACATAGAACAGAGGTCAGAGATCAGAAGTCAGAACGCGCGCTTACTCGCGAAAGGAATGGTAAATGAGAAATGGCAGACGATATATGGAAAATGTTTCGTCTGACTGCTGACCTCTGACTTCCGACCTCTGCCTTCTAATCTGCGTAATCTGCGGACCCTCTTTCCAAGAATGTGCACTACAGAAGACGATGAGAAGAATCGATCAATTAAGGCGCACGCGGAGCGCAACTATGACGACGCTGACGGCGCTTTGCACGGTCGCGGCCGTAGGCATTCTGCTGTTCATTCTGGCCTACATTGCGATGCAGGGCATCGGGGCGCTGAATATTCGCTTCCTGGTCGATAGTCCTCGACCGGTAGGCGAGGGGGGCGGAATTGGCAATGCGATTCTCGGCACAGTGTTATTGCTCCTGCTTTCCTCTGGGATTGGTCTGCCTCTCGGCATTGCCGTTGGGGTTTATCTCTCCGAGTTCGGCGCTGGACGCTTTGGCACGCTGGTTCGATTCCTGGTCGATACCTTAACCGGAATTCCCTCGATCGTTACCGGCGTCTTCGTTTACACCATCGTGGTGGTACCCCTCAAACATTTTTCCGCACTGGCCGGCGGCATCGCGTTGGCTTTGATCATGGTTCCGATTATCGCCCGCACCACGGAAGAGATAATAAAACTGGTGCCGCAAAGCCTGCGCGAAGGAGCGCTGGCCCTGGGAGCGCCACAGTGGAGAGTGACGATGGGTGTGGTCATTCCGGCAGCAGCTTCGGGCATTGCCACCGGAGCCATGCTGGCAATCGCCCGAGTCTCGGGCGAAACCGCGCCGTTGCTGTTTACCGCTTTCGGCAGTCGCTTCTTTAGTTATTATCTGGATCAGCCAATTGCGTCGCTGACAGTGCAGATATACAACTATGCGATCTCGCCGTACGATGATTGGCATGCGCAAGCCTGGGCGGCTACATTGGTTTTGATGACGCTGATTCTGTCCATCAATATCGTAGTCCGGTTTCTGACGCGCAAGAGGTTTTAGTTTTACGATGACACCAGCGCAGACAATCACACCCATGATCGAAGTTCCCCAGCGGGCCGGCGAAAGTTCTTCGCTGCCGCAAACAGGTGATGCGGCGAAGATCGCGGTGCGAAATCTAAACTTCTACTATGGTAAAGCTCAGGCGCTGCACGATGTTTCGCTGACGATCCCGGAACGAATTGTCATGGCCCTAATCGGGCCATCGGGCTGTGGCAAGTCCACTTTCCTGCGCACGCTGAATCGGATGAACGACCTGATCCCCGCCACCCGCGTCGCCGGCGAAGTGTTAATGGACGGCAATGACATTTACGCGCCCGGCACCGATGTCGTGGAGCTGCGTCGAAAAGTTGGCATGGTGTTTCAGAAGTCGAATCCGTTTCCCAAGTCGATATTTGACAACGTCGCCTATGGTTTGCGAATTAATAGGCTGACTGCGACCAAAGCTGAGCTGGAAGATCGAGTGGAGCAGGCCTTGAAAGATGCCGCTCTTTGGGCCGAAGTCAAAGATCGTCTGAAGTCTTCGGCGCTGAGTCTTTCGGGCGGACAGCAACAGCGTCTCTGCATTGCTCGCGCGTTAGCGATCCGGCCTGAGATAGTACTGATGGACGAACCGGCGTCAGCGCTGGATCCGGTAGCCACGCACAAAATTGAAGAGCTGATTGTAGAATTGAAGAAGCAATACACGATTGTGATCGTTACGCATAACATGCAGCAGGCGGCGCGCGTGTCCGATACGACGGCGTTCTTTCTGTTGGGCAAGTTGATTGAAGTCAACTCTACTGAGAAGATGTTCACCAACCCCGACGAGAAGCTGACAGAAGATTACATAACGGGACGATTCGGATGAAGCCAGGTCAGAACCGCCCGCTACCGCAGGCGGTTGATCTATACCGACTTTCTTGACAGCGATGGTTCAACCGGCCGCTACCGCAGGCGGTTCTGACAGCCCTATCCACAGATTACGCAGATTACACAGATTAGGCAGAACAGACGGAGGGAAAGTACTTAACAAGAAGGCTGTCGAACAACGCGCGCTGACGCATTGTCTTTTCCGGTCTTTCAAAATCCGTGTAATCTGCGTAATCTGCGGATTCTAAACCCGACTTATGGAATCACATCGACATCTTGACGACGAACTGAACTCGCTCCGCGACCGGGTATTAGTGCTGGGCGGCGAAGCAGAAGCAGCCCTCGATCGAGCGATGCACGCGCTGACTGAGCGTGATAGCGAGCTGGCGCGCAACGTGCTCGAGAACGATGACAAGGTCGACCGGTTAGAAGTAGAAATTGACCGCCAGTGCATCGACATCATCGCCCTGCGTCAACCGGCCGCGCGCGATTTGAGGTTTGTTATCTCAGTCGCCAAAATGGCGCCCGTAATCGAGCGAATTGCGGATCACGCCTGCAACATTGCCCGCGCGGCGATCGATCTCAATAACGAGCCGGAGCTGAAGTCGGTCTTCGATCTGAAGCGGATGGCCGACCATGCCTTGTCCATGTTGCGAGCTGGCCTCGATGCGTTCACCTCCAATGATCCGGTTGCGGCGCGCGAAATCATTAAGCGCGATAGCGAAATCAACGACCTTTACAACCACATTTTTCACAGCCTCATTGAGTTGATGGTGTCCGAACCCACCACGGCGACGCGAGATGCGCGTCTGCTGCTGGTGGCTAAACACCTGGAACGAATCGGTGATTACGTTACGGACATCTGCGAGCTTACCGTCTACATGGCCCAGGCAGCATTTATCAAGCACGTCAAATAACGCGTAGGACAGACATTCTTGTCTGTCTTGCTTTTGATTGCGCGTGACAGGCAGGACTGCCTGTCCTACAACTGATTACCGAGGGAGACAGGCACGAATGCCTGTCCTACAACGAATGCAACGACCCATCCTAATCGTCGAGGATGATGCGGACATCTCCGAGAGTCTGAAGTACAACCTCGAGCGCGAAGGATTGACCGCCATCACCGCAGCCACGGGTGAAGCGGGTTTGGCTGAGGCATTGAACCAGCGCAACCCGCCGCTGCTGATTATTCTCGACCTGATGTTGCCGGGCATGAGCGGCACTGAGCTGTGCCGCCGGCTCAGGAGAGAACCTGCCACCAGGCGCACGCCAATCATCATGTTGACTGCTAAAGTTTCTGAAGCAGATCGGGTCGCCGGTTTGGATCTGGGGGCCGACGATTACATTACCAAACCTTTTTCGGTGCGCGAGCTGCTGGCGCGGGTGCGGGCCGTCATGCGTCGCGCCGACGACCATGCCAGCAAGACGTACGAGGACGATCATCTGCTAATTGATTTCGACGACATCCGGGTAGTCTGCGATGGCAACAAGGTGAAGCTTACTAACAAGGAGTTCACGCTGCTGTCGGTGCTGGCCAAAAGCGCTGACCGCGTTGTTTCCCGCCAGCAACTGCTGGATAGCGTCTGGGGCTACAGTTATTATGGCGATGCGCGCACTCTCGACGTTCACATCCGGCGCCTGCGTCAGAAACTGGAGCAGTGTGGCGATTGCATCGAAACGGTTGTTGGCGTTGGTTACCGTTTCGTCGGTTGCGGGCGAGCTGCGTAGGGCCGCTGCATTGCGATGGCTGCAGTCCCGGTGAGGTCACTATCCCGACTCGTCGGGATAGCGGGTGGGTTCTTGAAAAGGAATTAAGAGCCGTGCGCGGAACGACCGTGTAAAAACTTGCGGTCTCAGCGCCGAAGGCGCGAAATGTAATAGCCTGGGCCATCGGCCCAGGTAAGATCAGTTGAAGATTTATCAGCGCTGAAAGCGCGAAATGAAATCGGAGGCAGCCCAATCACCGCTATTTTCGATCGACGTCCCATTTCGCGCCTTCAGCGCTTTCAGAATTTGGTTGACTCTTACCCAGGGCGTTGCCCTGGGCTATTACATTTCGCGCCTTTGGCGCTGCAAGGGCTTTGAAAGGATCGACACTACGAACGATCCGTTAATGAAATCTGCATATTGTGTCTAAGCGCAACCTTTTCGTGATTGGTGCTTGCTCCTTAGTTGGGATCGCCTTTCTGCTCGTGCCCTCATTTACTATCCGGTCCACCGGTGCGGTTCTTTTGTTTCTGAGCGCTGCGGTCCTTCTCAGCAGAGAACTGCTGCGCCGCACTTCCAACGAGAAACTTCAGTCTATCACTGCGGCCGCCGGCAACGCAGACCGCGATTCGTCGCAGGAAATCTTCGCGCTGGGAAAGTTGTTTGACGCGACGATGAGTGGCATGCGCGAAGGTCTGCTGGTGGTTGATAAAGACATGCGCGTCGTCGCCTCAAACCCGGCGGCGCATCGACTGTTCAATCTTTCCAGAGGAAAGCTGGAGACGCAGCGTCTGACGGAAATCACACGAAATCCGGCAATCTACAGCGCGTTCCTGGATGCTCTAAAAGGAATGGAGCGAAGCGGAGTGAAGGTCGAAACCCATGGGCCGGAACGGATGTTCTTTGATCTTCGGGTGGTTCCACTTAGCAGCTCGAACGGCAAGGGCGCGGAAGGGGCGCTGGGCGTGTTCATTGATGTAACTCGCATCGAGCGATTGGAACATGTGCGGCAGGAATTCCTTTCCAACGTTTCGCACGAGCTGCGCACGCCTCTGACCGCGATCCTGGCCTTCGTCGAAACGCTTGAGACAGGCGCGATCGACGATAAAGAAAACAGTCTCCGCTTCCTCTCCATCATTCGCCGCAATGCTTCCCGGATGCATGACCTCATTGATGACATTCTCGAGCTAAGCGCCATCGAGGCCGGCAACGTGCAGGTAAAAGCAGAGCAGATCGAGTTGCGCGCAATCGTCAACGATGTAATCTCTTTGCTGGGAACCAAGACTGCGGCGCGAGGCATAGTCGTGACGAACGCCGTCGATCGCGAAGCCCTGGTTTACGCAGACGCGCGGCGCCTGGAACAGATGCTGACGAACCTGGTGGATAACGCCATCAAGTTCAATCGCGAGAATGGCCAGGTGACAATTAGATTTGAAAAGGGCGACCACAAATTTGAAAGCAGCGTGCTCGACAGTGAAGCGAGAACTCCGGGCGAGGGAACTGATGCGGGCGAAAAAGAAACTCGCGCAACGGACAAGATCCTCGTCGAGGACACGGGCGAAGGCATTCCAGCTCAGCACCTCGGGCGCCTTTTTGAAAGATTTTATCGTGTCGACCGCGCTCGTTCGCGAGTAATGGGAGGAACCGGATTGGGCCTGGCCATTGTAAAGCATCTCGCGCGCGCTCATGGCGGCGAAGTTACCGTGACCTCAGAATTAGGGAAAGGCACAACCTTCACGATTGAGCTGCCCGGCAGAAGCGCGTGATTCCTGGCATTAGGTTGCCTGAGTTTTGTTTAGCAGGCCAGGGTTAATTCTGGCGTTAAATGCATGTATGCAACCTATGAGAATAGTTGCGTAGTAACGAATTCTTGTCAGAACCGCCTGCGGTAGCGGGCGGGCCGCGTTCCCTGCAGTGATCAAACAGGAAGGCCCGCCCGCTACCGCAGGCGGTTCTGACATTAACTCGAGGAAAGTTGACAGATGAACCCCAAGCGATTCGCTTTTGCGCTCGTCGCCGCTCTGCTATTTTCGCAACTGGTTTATGCCTCATCTGCGGGTGAACCGTTCGAGATAAGGGTTTCGCCTGCCAACTCCGTTTATCGCATTACGCTAAACGAAGAGCAACGGCTATATGATTGTGTTATCCACAACATCGCCGTTATCAACAGATCAGGTAATCAACTGCTGCTTCAACGAATAGAGCTTCAATTCATCAGCAAAGGCGAAGTAGTGCAAAGCCGCTTTATTCTTGCCCAGGATCTCGAATCCCGCGCGCAGAGGACTTTTACTTTGCAGGAAAGCGGAGTGCTCAGTGAAGCGGAGAAAGAATTTCGCCTGCGTGAACTTTTCCAGAACGCACAGCTTTCCCGCTCAAATCGCCTGGAGCCTAATCGCGGCATCCTTATCCGCAACCAGTATCTTCAGTTCTCCGGTGAAGTCGAAAAAATCAGAGTCATCGCCGTCGGTCGAGCCGACAACGGTGCCGTGTCACAATCTGCGGCCGAGCTCGCCGTTCTCAATTACCAGACGAAGACGAGATTCTTCTTTCCGCTTAGCGGCACATGGTATGTCTCGAATGCGGCTAATCCTTCCGGCACGCACCGTTGGGGAATCGGGCAGGAGTTCGCCTACGACCTGGTGCAAGTTGATAGTGAAGGCAATCCCGGCAAGGGCGATGAGACCAAACCGGAAAGCTATTACGCTTATGGACAGGAGGTTATGGCGGCCGCCGACGGAACAGTTCATGAAGTGCGTGATGGAATTGATGACACACCGATGGCGCAATTCGCTGATCCCGATCCAACCGTAATGATGAAACGATTGAACGAATATCAAACCAAATTGAGGCAACAATTCGGAGCACGCGGAACGGATGGAAACTACATCATCATCGACCATGGTAATGGCGAGTATTCCGTGATGGCTCATTTGAAAAAGACTTCGATCCGCGTCAAGCGCGGCGAGCGCGTTAAGCAGGGACAAGTCATAGCTCAGGTTGGACAGTCAGGTTTATCTACTGAGCCGCATTTGCATTTTGAAGTTGTCAGCGATCCTGATCCATTCAAACAGCGCGGCTTGCCTGTTTCCTTCTACGGATTGGATGAAGAAGAAGGAGCTAAATTCTTAGTTTTCGGCGACTTCGTTAGAAGAGCAAGCAAACCAAATTAAGCGGTGTAACTCCACCCACCCCCAGCGGCGTTTAGAGTACCGACTTTAGTCGGGCTTTTAGTAAGTGGAAAGGCCCAACTAAAGTTGGTACTCTAAACACCCACTCTCCCCGTCTTAGTCACTCGCGAGATAACTCAGACAAGTCACCTAAATTTCCTCTTTACATATCGAGCCTAGAACGAAAACACTAACTGCTGCTGGAACCGGTACGTGCGCGGTGTAAACGCCCCGAGCGGAACGAAGAAGTTTGGAAAGTCGCCGCTACTGCGCAGCTCGCGCTGCGTGAAGAAGAGACTTTGAAACGTCACTTTCTTAGCCAGGCCATATTCAAAGCGTAGATGGTGGGTGCGTATGTTCACACCTGTTCCCATGCCGAGATCGTCGTCAGTCACCTGCGATATCAGTGCGTTGGCGCCTTTAATCGAAAAGACGTAAAGCAGTGACATATCACCGCGCTTGGTAATCTTGCCAACCTGCGCCGCCGCCAACATCGCATCGCGTTCGTTCAAACCTGTTCCCAGGTTTCGCGCCACCTGAACATTGAACATCAGGGGATAGACATGATCGCCATACTTGAAGCCGGAGTAGTTCAAACGGTAAGCGAGCCTGCCAATTTGAAATGCTTCCGCCGTGTAGATTGCCCCGCCCGATGTCGTGGTGGCGTTTCCTGTGCCGGTAAGCGGGCCCGACAACGCAATGCCGATTCCCGGTTGAATCAACAGGACTAACCCCTCTGCTGTAGAAGCAAGTTGAATCTGGTTCGGATGACGATAGAGCTGAAGGTCCACCCCTATCTGATCACTCCATTTCTTATTGAACTGCTGGTTCACCAGCACGCCCTGGTGAAAAAGGTTGGCCGAGCGGCCGGCGGTCCCAACCACTTCGCCTGCATGGGCCAGCGGACTGTTCGGAGCGATTATGGCGACGTTGGGATTGGTTAGAATGTATTGACCGGCGCGCAGTTCGACACTGGAGATGTAGCCGGAGTTCTGCTTGAACGAGGCTACATACTTTTCATTGAAGCCGTTGAAACGGACATCATCGTCAAACAGAAAACGACTATTATCGGCGAAGATTTCCTGCAGGCGTCCCCCCTGTAACTGAATCGATTTCGTAGGATGATAATCGATCCACGCTTCATTCAGAAAAAACGGATGGCGAGTCGTGGTGGAGGTAAAATCCTGATCGAGACTTAAAGGATTATTAATTGGCCCCGTGGCCAACTGGCCGTGAAAGCTCAGTGTCTTATAAAGATCAGTATCGAAGTTCAAGCGCAGGCGATAGCGCGCCCGCACATTCTGCACGTGCTGGAGCGGTGGATCCGGAGGCTCGCTGGACGAGCGAAAGGTTGCGTCTGCGCGCAAACGAAAATCGCCGCTGAAACGAAAGGGGCCAAACTTGAGCACCTGGCCTTCAACCTTTGCCAGGCGTTGCTCGAGCGTCGGCGGCTGTTCATCGGTTGAAGCGGGCGTTGCAGTCGAAGGGGTAGTGGTCGCGCCCCTGGAAGGTGTGCTGATCGTCGAAGCCGGCAGTCCTGCCGAGCCAAGTTTTTCCAGCAGAGCGTGAATCGCCTGCTGCTGGTCGCTGATGGTCTTCTGCATTTGGTCCAGCTTGCTGCCCTGCTTAGCTAATTCCTCTTCCAGCACGCGGACACGATCGGTAACGGTGGAGTCAGACTCCCTGGCATTCGTTGCCGAGATTTTCACCAATTCCTGGGCTGATACCGCGCCGGACCAAAGAACCAAAGCACAGAACCAAAAGAGCATCGAAACGAAGTTTAGTTTGCCATCTTGTTTAAGGGTCATGGCGTCCTCTTTTTTTTGGAATAATTGAAGTCACAATCGCAAGAATACAAGAGTGCGGCAGCATATGACTACAAACTTAAATCGGTCTTGCTATGAAGTTAAATTGATATGAACAGAGAACGGGCTTCGCCCTCTGATGTGCGGAAGGCCTATGGCCTTCCGGACGTAACTCTAACTGCATTGAGGGCTATGCCCTGGAGGGCGTAGCCCTCAGAAGGTGCATGGCTCCACGGAAGGCCAAAGCCCTTCGGCACATCAGGCGGCAAAGCCGCGTCGTTCACCGGGGACGCTGGAAGACGGCAGCCTTCTTAACTGTTCGTTGACAATCTTCAGACGCGGCACTTAGTATTCTTACGTTCGTTAGATTTCTACGTCTGCTGAGGAGTGCGATGCTGCTTCAGGTCACGACAGCGACTGCGCCGAGCATCGGTGGTCCGATCACGGCTTACTGGCCCGTAATGATCTTTTTCGTCGTTGCGATTGTATTTCCCGTATTACCGATTATCCTGGGACGATTCCTGCGTCCGATTAACTACGGGAAGGACAAGATGCGTCCTTATGAGTGCGGCATCGATCCCACCACGGAAGCGCACGAGCGCTTCACGGTGCGTTACTACATCGTGGCGATGCTATTTCTCATTTTCGATGTGGAGACGATCTTCCTGCTCCCGTGGGCCATCATTTTCATGGGCAAAGATTTCTCTTTTACGAAGTTTGCCCTGATTGAGATGTTTATCTTTATCGGTATTCTGGTTATCGGTTACTACTACGCCTGGCGAAAAGGCGCTCTGGAATGGGCGTAGGCGAAAGGATGAAGGATGAAGGCGGAAGGATGAAGTTCAAAAGAACCTTTTTTGCCCGGGTTCATCCTTCATCCCTCATCCTTCATCCTTAAATCTTATGGCTGAACATCAAGAAGGCTTCGTCTTAACCACAGTCGATTCGGTGATGAACTCGCTGCGGCGGACCGTCGGCGCTAAGGCCATTGATATGGCCGCGCCCGTAGTCAACTGGGCGCGCAAATCTGCCCTCTGGCCGATGACCTTCGGACTGGCCTGCTGTGCGATCGAGATGATTGCCACCGGCGCCGGACGATTTGATATTGATCGTTTTGGCGCCGGCGTGTTTCGTCCCAGCCCGCGGCAAAGCGACTTGATCATCATTGCCGGCACAGTGACCTTGAAAATGGGTCCGGTGGTGCGACGCGTTTACGATCAGATGCCTGAGCCGAAATGGGTTATTGCCATGGGCGCATGTGCTTCGACCGGTGGTCCGTTTGATTCTTATTCAACAATGCAGGGCGTCGATCGATGCATTCCCGTGGACGTCTACATTCCCGGCTGCCCGCCGCGGCCTGAAGCGTTACTTTATGGTTTGATGCGCCTGCAGGACATCATCATGCGCGAATCGCCTTCAGCTTACATTTTCGAATCCGACGGCTCCGTGCACCGGCAGCGCTATCTGGAGGGTGACGAGGAGGTTGAGGCATTGACTACGTCCGAGCGGCACGAGGGAGGCGTAGCGATAACTTCCTAGTAACGCAAACCGTTAGTGTGCGCGCAAGCTGGACGGCATGGATTGGATCAGATTAGGGCCGGATACCGGTTCAGGATGGACTTCCGACCTCTGATTCACACCGCGGCTTCAGCCCGGTGACCACGCACTTCTTATCAACACGCAGAACCGTTTCAACGGGTTACTCTTTCGTCTCCAATGCATGAGTAGCTTGAAACCGTTAAAACGGTTCGATGAAAGTGGATAGCATCCTCCACCTGGCTGAAGCCAGGTGTGAATGAGAAAACGTCCACCTCAAACTGAAGTAGTACCCCTAGCCGCCGTCATAAGGCGGCGTTGGTCTTTATATGGTATCCTTCACTTAATAAATTCCCCCGTGGTTTTGGAAAGAATTCGCCTCTAGTATCAGCCGAGCTGGGCTTGATCAATTGCCCTTGCTTGTCGTCTGGAGGCTTGCACTAACGGAGGAGCAAAATGAGATCTAAATTCAGTAGCAGAGTTTTGTTGTTGGCAGCGATGGCCATTCTGGTGGCACTGCCCATGGTGGGCCAGGCGCAGCGCCGGCGCCCGCGGCCTCGACTCAGAAAACCCGCGCCACGAATTGTGTCCGTCGTTCCGATTGGCACGAACTTGAAAGTTCGCTTGAACGAAACGCTGTCGAGCAAGGACTCGCGCTTGAGTGACAGGTTCACTTCGACGGTTATCGATCCTGCTCGCTTCAGTGAGGCCACTGTGCACGGGCATGTTGCCTCGATTCGCAAATCGGGAAAGATCCAGGGACGTACGACGATGAATCTGGCGTTCGACTCGATTGACTTGCCTGATGGGAATCGCCCGCTGCACGGTTATGTCACCCGTGTTTATGGGGGAGGCAGGACTGACAACGAAGGCGGAGTGGAGTCGGGCAGTCGTACGAATCAGACGCTGAAGCGCGGAGGCATCGGCGCGGCAGCCGGAGCGATCATCGGCGGCATCGCCGGAGGTGGCAAAGGGGCGGCGATTGGTTTGATACTCGGCGGCGCGGGCGGCGCCGGTTCGCTGGCAGTGCAGGGAAGTAAGGAGCTCAAGCTCGAGTCGGGAACTGAAATGCTTGTTCACGTAACTCGCTGACCCGCAGATCTATCGTTCCGAGGTCTAACCTCAACGAGCGATTTTCAGGCAAAGGCGCAAGTAAAGGCTGGCGGCGCAAAGCAAGCGGCGCCTCAGCTTTGACTTTGCGCCTTTTCTTCTGGGCCTTGCATCGGTGAAATCTGACAATTGGAAGAAAACCTGAACCTGCTCCGTCTAAAGGTTGATGCTTGAAGAGACGGAGGATTGATGGAGCACGGCGCTGCAATGCCTGCCCGCGAAGAACCGCAAATCGACGAGCGCACCATCGAAGCTTGTCGGCAAGGTGATGAAGAAGCGTTCCGCCTCTTGTTTGAGCGGTACAAGGACAGAGTGTACTCCATCGCCGTTTACCATTTTCATGGAAATGAAAGCGATGCCAACGATGTGACGCAACAGATCTTCCTGAAGCTGCTAACCACGATTGGCCAGTTTCGCGGCGATGCGGAGTTTACGACCTGGCTCTACCGGCTGGTGGTCAACGCCTGCATCGATGAGCAAAGAAAGCGAAGGCGTTTTCTTCCGTTTGGCGAGACAACTCAGGTGCCTAAAACAACTAACCGGGCCTTGCCAGAGAAGCATTTCGCTCGTGGCGAGATTGCCGGCTCTGTACGGACGGCCATCACCGAGCTGAACCCGAAATTGCGTCTGCCAATCCTGCTGAAGTACATCGAGGGTCTTTCATACGAGGAGATCGCGAATGTTCTCAGTTGTTCCAAGGGCACCGTGGCGTCGCGTTTGAATCGCGGCCACAAAGCATTGGCGAAGCGTCTGGCTTATTTGCGGGATCAAGTCGTTTAGTAGCACTGGTGAAATTGATTTAGGAGACTCAGATGGTTAGCAATCATGTTATCCGGCAACTATCTGCCTATGGTCACGGTGAATTGACGCCTCGGGAAGCAGCGGAGGTCGGCGCGCACCTGATGGCCTGCGGTCGCTGCCGCAGCGAGTTTGAAGAGATCAAGCTGGGCATCAGGCTAGCCGAGCAACTGCCGGAAATTTCTGCTCCCGACTCTCTCTGGACTGATCTGCAACTCTTGAGAGCGGCCCCGGCGAATGTCCGCGAGGATGTGGTTCAGAAACGGCAGTCAATGAAGTTGAATCTCTGGCGGCCTCGCTTTGCGGCATTCGCCGCAGGACTGTTGATAATAATTGGTCTGGGGGCGTTGTGGTTTTCTCTGCATCAGACCCGACCATCATGGGAAGTTGCCCGGCTCGACGGGGCGCCAACGATCGGGTCGTCGGCAATTAGCGACAAGGGCCGCCTGGGAGTTGGTCAGTGGCTGGAGACAGACAGCAACTCGCGCGCGAAGATTGAAGTAGGCACGATTGGCCAGGTCGAGGTCGCGCCAAACACACGCCTGCGCTTAGTGCAGACACAGCCAACTGAACACCGGCTCGAGCTGGCGCATGGCAAAATGAGCGCCCGGATTTGGGCTCCGCCACGATTGTTCTTCGTGGATACGCCATCGGCGGTCGCCGCTGATCTTGGCTGTGCCTATACTCTCGAAGTGGATGATCAGGGCGGAAGCCTCCTGCGCGTTACAACCGGCTGGGTAGCCCTGCAGTTGAAGGATCGTGAATCGATGGTCCCTGCCGGCGCGGCCTGCCAGACGCGACGCGGGATTGGCCCAGGCACACCATATTTCGAAGATGCTTCCGAAAGTTTCCGCGCCGCACTGGCGAAGCTTGATTTTGAATCCGGAGAAATTGATAGGAGCAAGACGCTGGAATCCTTGCTCGGAGATTCTCGCGTGCGCGACACATTAACGTTATGGCATCTTCTGGCGCGGGTTGAAGGTCCAGAGCGCGCGCTGGTGTACGCCAGACTGGCTGCCCTTGCGCCGCCACCGCCAGGCGTGACTCGTGAAGGCGTCCTGGCGCTCAATCAACAGATGCTGGACATCTGGAAGCAGAGTCTCGAATCGAGCTGGAGCGATTATTCATCACCAGCAGTAAAGACATTGAAGAATATTTGGACCAACGGTCTCGAAGGGATACACAGGTTGGAAGGAAAGAGATAAGCTACGCAGAGCGAGGGCTTGGGGGCCCTGCTGAAGCGTTGGCAATGCCTAAGGAGTACAACGATGAAGATTCGCATCACATCCACAATCATTGCTGCTTGCCTACTGGTTTTCGGGATCACCGGCATCGTCGGGATAAGCCTCCTGGCCAGGACCAGTCCGGCGCGCAATCTTACTGACAACTCTCTTTCGCAAGAGAACTACCTGGTCGTCCACGAGTGGGGCACGTTTACCTCGATTGCCGGGAAGGATGGCGTTGCTCTCGAATGGCGACCGCTGAACGGTTCAACTGATCTGCCGAAGTTTGTGCATACAATTCAGCAAGAGGGGCTCGGGTTGCGTCACTCCAGGAGCAAGGGCGATCTAAAAGCTTTGGTGCGCATGGAGACGCCGGTCGTCTACTTTTACTCGAAGAGCGAAATGGACGTTTCCCTCAAGGTTGATTTTCCGAAAGGCAAAATCACTGAGTGGTATCCGCAGGCGCGCTCCGTCAACACCAGCATTGACTGGGGGCGAATAAAAGTCATGCCCGGCACCGCCGTTAATCTTCCGGTCGATTACTCTGACAGTCATTATTACCCCGCCCGCGAGACTGACGCCGCACCCGTTCAAGTCTGCGGCACTGCCGGCAAAGCGGCCCAACAGGAGAAGTTCCTCTTTTATCGTGGCGTCGGCAATTTCGATTTACCGGTTTCGGTTACGCTCGCAGGCGAAAAAGTCGTGTTGAAGAATTTGGGCAGGGACGAGATCGCGCATCTGATTGTCTTCGAGAATCGCGGCGGAAAGATCGGTTACCGGCGGTACGACGCCTTCACGGGCGAAATAACCGAACAGCGACCGGCGCTTGATCGGAACCTGAATTCACTACTTCAGGAACTGAAAGGCATTCTGGTCGCTTCGGGCCTTTACGAAAAAGAGGCGGATGCCATGATTAAGACCTGGCGCAGCAGCTGGTTTGAAGAAGGCATGCGCGTCTTTTACGTTCTGCCCCGTCAGACAATCGATGCGGTGCTTCCGATTACGATTGAACCAGCTCCGGCTGAACTGGTGCGGGTGTTGGTAGGTCGTGCAGAGGTCATCACTCCCGAGATGGAAAAATCGGTTCAGCGCCAGGTTAGTATGCTAAGCGACCCATCGCCCGCCGTGCGAGAGACGGCAAAACAAGCGATTCAGAAGTACGGGCGATTTTCTGAGCCGATCCTCAAACGCATTCTGGACGACGAAACCGATGTGGTAATCCGCAACCGTATCAAGGAATTGATCGAAACAAAGCCTGAAAAAACGGAATAGCCAGGTCAGCTTCGTGAAAAGACAGGAAAGGGAATGAACCCTACGATGAATTCAACGAAGCAGGCGATCTTTTGTGCGACGCTGATGATTGTCGGGTTATGCGCACTACCTACCGATAAAGCTGAGGCACATCCGGCGACTGGAATAGTCGTCGATCGCAAAGGCCAGGTCTATTTCAGCGATCTGGAAACCGTTTGGAAGCTCGGCACAGAGGGCAAGCTCTCAGTGTTTCGGCCGGGGGTAAATGGCCGTCATGTGCACGAACTGGCCATCGATAACGAAGACAACATTTACGGCGCGGACATTAGCTCTGTGTCGCAGAAATGGATTAGCGACGTGTGGAAGATGACTCCGGAAGGCAAGTTGACATACCTTCTGGAACCGACCGACAATCCGCCCCGCGGCATGGGTCTCTGGCGTGACCGCGACGGCAACATGTATCTCGTCGATCAAAACAATCATACTAAAACGCAAACTCTGCTTTTGCGGCGAACGCCCGATGGCCAGGTCACAACTTTGGCGGGTAGCGGGTACGGTCATAAGGACGGGAAGGGAACTGAGGCTAGATTCAGTAGCGTGGGCGGAATGGCGTTTGGTCCGGATGGCAGCCTTTATCTCAGCGACGGAACTTCAGTGCGCAAAGTGACGATGGATGGAACCGTAACCACGGTTGCGAACGATCTGGATGTCAGAACCAGCGACGACAAGCCGACGCTCTTCGGGGGTTCAGAGGGGATTCTTGCCGGGCTTTCTATTGATTCGATCGGTAATGTGTACGTCGCCGACGCCGGAAACCGGCGCCTGCTGCGAATCAATAGTGGCGGCAAAGTCGATGTTGTTCTTCGCAGCGATCCGCCCTATTTTCCCAATGGGGTCGCAACAACGCCTACGGGCGATGTTTACGTTATGGAAGTCGGTTTCAGTGTTCCCAGCAAGTGGAGCGGCCCACGCATCCGCCGGATTAGCTCAGATGGCAAGAACACAGTAGTCGGGCAGGTGCTCGCCGAAGGTGGCTCTGCAGAGTTGAAGGCAGAAGCGGCGCAGATTGCCGGGCGATCGGCAGAGGATACGATTGGTTTCTTTTACACAAACACCTGGGCCAAATACGCCGCGGGTCTGCTGGGCATATCGTTTGTGCCGCTGTCGATCTTTGTCTGGAAACGCCGCCAAAAGAGAAGGCGCGCATGAAACGAGTGCGCACAATATTGAAATGGCTAGTTATCGTGGTAGCGTGCCTTTTCATCATTATCCAACTCAGAAGGCCGGCCCGGACAAACCCTCCCGTCGATCAATCGCAAACGATTGAGGCGCACGCGCAGATGACGCCGCAGGTGGCTTCGATTTTCGCGCGCTCCTGCAATGATTGTCACTCGAATAAGACGGTGTGGCCGTGGTACACCAACGTCGCGCCGGTTTCGTGGTTCGTTATCGACCATGTGAACGAAGGACGCAGCAACTTAAATCTTTCTGAGTGGGGACGCTACGATCAGCGCCGGCAAGGAAAGAAGCTGGAGCAGATGTGCGATGAAGTAAAAGACGGCGCCATGCCGTTGAGTTCCTACACGCCTCTCCATCCCGGCTCAAAGCTGTCGCCGGACGATGTAAAGACCCTTTGTGATTGGATCGAGGCTGAGCGAGCGCGAGTTGTAGCGCAGTAAAGCTAGCCCCTAGGCCGCAACTGCTTCGTCTTTCAGTTTTTCTGCCTGGTAGTGGGTGGTCAGGGCCTGGATGATTTCGTCGAGCGCACCTTCCATCACGAGGTTGAGTTGATGGATGGTGAGGCCGATGCGGTGGTCGGTGACACGATTCTCTTTGAAGTTATAAGTGCGAATCTTTTCCGAGCGATCGCCCGAGCCAACCATCGAGCGACGCTCGCTGGCAACAGCCTCGTGCTGCTTTTGCTCTTCAATCTCCTGCAAACGCGCTCGCAACACTCGCATTGCTTTCTCGCGATTCTTAATCTGCGACTTTTCGTCCTGCATCGATACCACGGTGTTCGTTGGCAGGTGCGTGATGCGCACCGCGGAATAAGTTGTGTTAACCGACTGGCCGCCGGGACCGGAGGAGCAGAAAGTGTCGATGCGCAGTTCCCTGGGATCGATCTTCACGTCAACTTCTTCAGCTTCGGGGAGAACAGCGACGGTAATCGCCGAAGTGTGAATCCGGCCGCTGCCCTCTGTCTGCGGCACGCGCTGCACCCGATGCACGCCCGATTCGTGCTTGAGTTTTGAGTAAACCTTGTCGCCTTCGATTAGAGCCGTCGCTTCCTTGATGCCGCCGATACCGGACTCGGAGACATTAAGAACCTCCATGCGCCAGCGCTGGCGTTCGGCATAGCGGGCGTACATGCGCAGCATCTCGGCGGCGAACAGCGACGCTTCGTCGCCGCCGGTGCCGGCCCGAATTTCGAGAATCACATTCTTTTCGTCGTTGGGATCGGTAGGAATCAGCAACAACTTCAGATCGTTTTCCGTCTGTTGCATCCGGGCCTGGAGCGTTTCCATCTCGACGCGAGCCATTTCACGCATCTCTTCGTCTTCGGCAGATTCATATAGCTCGCGGGCGCCGGTAAGTTCTTCGTTTAGCGCCTTCCAGTGTCGATGTCTCTCGACAATCTCTCCAAGGCTGCGATGTTGCTTCGCGGCCTTGACGTAGGCCGACTGGTCCGACATCACCTCCGGCGCGGAGAGTTGGGTAGTCAGCTCTTCGTAATGCTTTTCTATTTGTTCTAGTTTCTCCTGCATGACTTTCTTGATACAAGTCCGTTCGTTTAGAGTCGGGCTACCGCCCGACTAAGCGGGCGGTAGCCCGCTTCTAAACTCTATTAGGACAGCAGCGCCAGCCCCGCTTCCTGCTGTTGCGGCTCCAGCTTCAATGATTCCTTCAGAGCCTCGATTGCTACTTCAAGCTGTGAATCATCCGGCTCCTGGGTAGTGATGTTTTGCAGCCATACGCCTGGCTTCGTGATCGACTTGAAGAAGAAGCCGCTCTCCTTCCTTGCCGACAGCCGAATGATTTCATAAGACAGTCCCGCGACCAGTGGAATCAAGGCGATGCGCACCAGGAAATTCAGCAGCAGTGAATCAAACTTGATAACCGAGAACAGCAGAATTGAGACCAGCATTACCACCATCAGGAAACTGGTGCCACACCGCGGATGCTGGCGTGGTTGCGGCCGGGCGTTTTCAACCGTCAAAGGCAGTCCCGCTTCCCATGTGAATACAGTCTTGTGCTCGGCGCCGTGATATTCAAAAACGCGCCTGATGTCTTTCACAAGCGAAAAGCTGAAAATCATGATTAGAAAGAACGACATGCGAATCAGCCCGTCGATTAGGTTGAAGCTTATTGACGGTCGCACCGGATGCAGATACGCCTTGACGCTTTGCCAGGAACGTGTGTACCAGGGTTCGTTGTCCGACAAACTTGAGTTTGTCGAACCTTGCTGCCCTTTGCCAATCGCGCTGTCGTTTTTGATCGGGCCGCCAGGTTGAGTTGTGCTGACAGCGGCAGGCGTGGGTGCCCAACCGGCCGCGATAAACAGGGCATTCGTCAGCAGCAAAGGAGCGGCGATGAACAGCAGCACGTTAAAGAACAATGCGAAGACGATAGAGCCCGCTGCCGCCGCTGTTCCACCATTCTTTAATTCATCCTTCGAGCGTTTTTGCGTCGGCACCGGAAACAGTCCCGGCATGGCGCCAGTTAATCCCGCAAAGTCGCCTTCACCTTCAATGACAGCAGGAGTCAGCGCAATCTCGACCTCTTCGGCCTCGGCGTCTTCTGCATCGGCAAAAGCCTCATTAGCTGAAAAGTTCAGCGCTTTGATTCCCAATCCCATCGACTGGACCAGGACTGCACCACCCCGCAGTATCGGCAACTTGAGGATCGGAACCTTGTCGCTCCACTTGGGCAGGCGCGCGGCCGTGTTGACGATCGTGCCGTCAGCTTTACGGACGGCAATCGCATACGCGTTTGGTGTGCGCATCATCACGCCCTCGATAACGGCCTGGCCGCCTACGATCAAGTCTCTTTCGTTAGTGCTCAATTTGTTACCCGTAGGACAGGCATTCCTGCCTGTCTATTTTTTGAAACAAGACAGACAGGAATGTCTGTCCTACAAACAATAACGCCAGCGGTTTCGGCAGTCGCTGGTGTTCCGGAAACACGAGAAGCGACCGACGGATATCACGCCGGCGTCGGAATGCTTGTTAAATTGCTAGTGTCGATTCAGGACCATCTGTCTTGCTACTAGTTGTTAGCCCACTTTCATTGCGCCGCTGGTGCTTCCGCTGGTGTTTCCGTCGCCTGCTTCTTGCCATAACGCCGATTAAAGCGGTCAACGCGTCCCGCCGTGTCAATCAATTTCTGCTTGCCGGTAAAGAACGGATGGCACGCTGAGCAGATTTCCACGTGCAGGTCGTCTTTTCGCGTCGAGCGGGTCTTGAAAGTGTCCCCACAAGCGCAGGTAACAGTGATTTCGTGATATTCCGGATGAATTCCTGGTTTCATTTCTTCTGGCCTTCTTGTCCCTTTAAGTGTCTATCAACTTCGCTTTTGCAACGAGTTATGATACGGGGGCAGTCGTCCGAGGTCAAGTTTGCGTCGATGCGAAGAACGCTGCAGTTTGAAAACGGCATTGATACTTCCTGGGGTACAGCCGTCTTCAGACGGCTTTCCCGAAGGGTTATTAGACCAGCGCTTTTTAGCGCTGGGATCAGTTGAGTAGGTTGACCATTAGCGCGCTTCCAGCGTGCTTCAATCAACCGCTGTAACATCGCGGGGAAAGTCACCGGAGGTAAGCCCGTTGAAACGGACTTTCGGATTTCAGTGCGTCCTGTCCCCGGGCGTAAAACGCCCGGTCTCGTAACCCTGCGGGTAAGCCGCGTGAACGTGGCTCTAAAGAATCTTCGACTTCTCCCGCTACAGATCATACGCGCGCCTACTGTCGGAAAAAGCATCAGTTGTGCCCGTCGAACTCTGTTGACAACCTCCAAAGTGCATGTTACAAAATCGTGTCCGTCCTTAATAAGTATCCGTGCACTGATCGCGAAATGTTCGCGCCGGGCCAGACGCCTGAGCGCATTCTAATCTAAGGGTGTATTAAGCGAAGCGTGATGGCCGACGAAGGTAAACCGCCAGAGACCGGTTCAACGCAAGAGAGAGGGCCAGAACAGCCCGCCGCATCGGAAGCAAAGGAAGCGCCCATCGCTTCCGCTGGTTCCCCCGCTTCCCCGTCCCAATCAGACCAGGAAAAAGCCGCAAAGATCGAAGAGGCAAAAGCTCGCGCCCTGGCCGCGAAAGATTCCTTAGCAGCACAGGCGACATCGCAGGCTGGTGGGCAATCGGGAGTGACCCAGCCGGCTATCGCTGCTCCCGGACCTCCAAAAGCCCCGGTTAAGAAGAAGGAAGAAGGGCCAAAACCGACGGACGCCAGCGCCCACCCATTAGTTAAGAGGATCAGGTCAGGTTTTAACGGCGCGGTTCTCGAAGCATCGGAGTTTCTCGGCCAACTTTCAATCCGAATCGATCCGGCTCGCGTGGTCCAGGTCTGCGAGGCGCTGAAAAACGACCAGCAAACACCTTTCAATTATCTTTCCGATCTAACCTGCGTGCATTATCCTGACAACATATCAGCGCCCTTCGAAGTTGTTTACAATCTTTATTCGATAGCAGCAAATGAGCGCGTGCGTTTGAAGGCGACGGTGAACGCCGGCGAGGGGGTTGAAAGCGTGACCGGCGTATGGCCATCGGCAAACTGGCTGGAGCGCGAAGTATTCGATCTGTTTGGCATCAACTTTATCAATCATCCTGATCTGCGCCGCATACTATTGCCCCCGGACTGGAAGGGCCATCCACTAAGGAAGGATTATCCGCTCGAGTTTGTCGAGAACGAATGGACCGAAAACCACCTGCCGGAATTCACGGAGGTGCAGCGCGAGCAGCTGGAGCAAAGACGCGGCTACGGCTTGGAGGTTCTTTCCGTTCCCCAAGAGCGCCTGGTGCGCGAGATATTTCAAGGTGGCAAGGAAATAATGCCAAAAGATAAGTGAGGCCATTGCCGATTGCCGATTGCCGATTGCCGATTGGCCCTTTGTGTGGCTTGGATGGTTCCGGACAAATCGCAAATCGGCAATAGGAAATTGGCAATCGGAAATGTGTCATGACTCCAAAAGAGATTGCCGCCCATTACGACGCGAAAGTTTTTGACACGCCCGAAGCGGCAAAGGTGGCTGGCTTCGTATTGATGGAAACGATGCGGCCACGAAATGTTTGGAACAAAGCCAGCGCGGCCCAGGCAGTCACACTCCAACTCGTCGAGAAGCGAAGCAAAGGTGAAGTCGCGGAAATAGGTTTGGTGATCGAGCCGTGGAGTGTTACCGGCTGCTATAAACCGGTGGAGCCTGTTGTCCCCGCGGCTTGATACGGCCCGGTTGTCCGACAAACTTCAGTTTGTCGCGACCAAGGTTTAGAAGCGGGCCACCGCCCGCTCAGTCAGGCATTAGCCCGACTCTAAACGGAGCGCGAAAGGACGAAACAACAAACTGAAGTTTGTCGGACACTTGCGGACATTTTTATGCACCAGGTAGAGATCGCAACCACCAGAGAGACGCTGCTCGATAGCCCCGAGATGACGCTCAACATGGGGCCGCAACACCCTTCGACCCACGGCGTGTTGCGCGTGGTGTTGAAGCTCGACGGCGAAACTGTGATTGACGTTGATTGCGACATCGGTTTCCTGCATCGAGGGATGGAAAAGATTGCGGAAAACCGGATGTATCCCATGATCGCTCCTTACTGGGACCGGCTGGATTACATCGCGGCTGTTTCGAACGGCCTGGTTTGGGTGGAAACTGTCGAGCAGATGATGGGCCTGGATGTTCCCCGGCGGGCCCATTACATTCGCACAATTCTGACCGAGTTAAACCGCATAGCTTCCCATTTGCTTTGGCTGGCGACGCACGCTCTGGACATCGGCGCAGTGACGGTCTTGCTCTGGGCGTTGCGCGAACGAGAAGAGATTCTAAAGATTTTTGAGCGCCAGTTTGGAGCGCGACTTACCTGTCATGCATGGCGCATTGGCGGCATGCCCAACGACGCTTATGAGGGCTTTGAAGCAGACGCGCGACAGTTCACCGACAACTTTCCGAAGCGCCTCGATGAGTACGAGACGGTACTTTCAGAGAACCGTATCTGGTTAAGTCGCACGGTGGGCGTTGGCGTGATCTCGGGCGACGAAGCCATCGCCATTGGTCTCTCGGGCCCGGCGTTGCGCGGTTCCGGTGTGGCCTGGGACATCCGCAAAGCCAGACCTTACGCCGCCTACGCAGACATGGATTTTGAAGTGCCGCTGGGCGAGAACGGGGACACCTACGATCGTTATCTGGTTCGCCTCGAAGAGATGCGGCAATCGCGGCGCATTGTCAGGCAGGCAATTGATAATCTTCCGGACGGCCCGGTTAATGCCAAAGTGCCGAAGGTAGTTAAACCGCCAGTCGGTGATTACTATCATTCGATTGAAGGGCCAAAGGGCGAGATCGGATGCTATCTGGTCTCCGACGGCACAGCTCAGCCATGGCGCGTACGCGTGCGTCCGCCTTCGATGATCAACCTGCAGGCCCTGCGGCAAATGTGCATTGGCCACCTGGTGGCAGATGTGGTGGCGATAATTGGTACGCTGGATATTGTGTTGGGGGAGATTGACAGATAACCAGATGATTGCAGCACTGGCGCCAATTAACTTTATCGACACGTTCTTGCTGAAGTTTTTCAGCGAGCAGACCATTAACCATGTCATCTGGCCCTTTGTTCAGATTGGCGCGGTAGTAACTATTGTCGCGCTGTGGGTGGCCTATGCAACCTATGCGGAACGAAAGATCTCCGCGTTCATGCAGGCCCGCCTGGGACCTATGCGCGTTGGTCCGTGGGGACTGTTGCAGCCGATCGCCGATGGATTAAAGCTGTTGGTGAAGGAAGACTTCATTCCGGAAAAGGCAGACCGGTGGATTTTTTTCTTCGCTCCATACATTGCAGTAGTAGCTGCCTTCATCGTTTTTGCCGTTGTACCTTTTGGTCCTGACTGGGGCGTGATTACAGACGTTAATATTGGCTTGCTGTTCGTGCTGGCAGTTTCGAGCGTGGGCGTGCTGGCGTTAATTCTGGCGGGATGGTCGTCGAATTCAAAGTACGCGTTGCTGGGCGCGTTGCGATCGAGCGCACAAATGGTTTCGTATGAAGTGTCGATGGGACTCGCGATTATCGGCGCCTTGATGTTTGCCCGGACGCTTTCCCTGTCGGGCATCGTCAACGCTCAGGCTACCAACGGCCCGCTGCCATATCTTTTCTATCAGCCGCTCGGCTTCTTCATTTTCGTAATCAGCGGCATTGCGGAGAATAACCGGGCGCCTTTTGATTTGCCGGAAGCTGAATCAGAGCTGGTGGCCGGATTTCACACTGAATACTCCGGGTTCCGCTGGTCGCTGTTCTTCATGGCGGAATATGCGGCCATGGTTGTGGTTTCGGCAATCGCCACCACGCTCTACCTGGGCGGATGGTACTTTCCGTTCGTTCACCAGTTGGAGGCGAACGGTTATCACAATCTTTTCGTGGCGGCGAGCATCGCCATCTTCCTCGTGAAGATGACGGCTTTGCTTTATCTGTATTTCTGGCTGCGATGGACTTTGCCGCGATTTCGTTACGACCAGTTGATGGATATTGGTTGGAAGTGGCTGCTGCCCGCATCGCTTACAAACATCGTCATCTCGGCAATCGCGATCTTTACGGTGCAGGCGCTTGACGGTTGGCATGGGTTACACACCATTAGATCATTGTCGGCCGGCCTGGAGCTGACTGCTACCGGGAAAGGAATCGTGATCGCATTCGGCATCGGCGGATTGTTTCTAACTGCCGCGGTGCTGTCTTCGATAAATTGGCGCTCCCGAGATTTCAATTTGAAGAAGCAGCGACGCAACATCCGGCTGGTAGATTTGCCGCAAGGCAAACCCGCAGTCGCTCCGCTGGCGGCAACTCCCGCGCCGGTAGCTGGTAAAGAATAGAGCGCCGTCAGTGCTACAATTGAACTCAAGAGAAGATTCGTATCGGAGTGTTGCCAGGACGGAGTTGCAATTATGCCGGTAGTTACAGTTCCCAAAGCCACGTTCACCCAGAAGCTGAAGCGCTTCTTCATGGTGGACCTTTTGAAAGGTCTCGGCCTGACGTTGAAATATAACGTCGGCGCGCTCACCGATAGAGACTCTGTCGCCGGCAAAGGCATTTACACGGAGCAGTATCCAAAGGTGCGTCCCGACGTGGCGCCGCGCTTTCACGGCGCGCCGCGCCTGAACATGGATCCCGAAACGCACGACACGCTGTGCATTGCCTGCAATCTATGCGCGCTCGCCTGTCCGGAGGACTGCATCGATGTGTTGGCGATGGACATCGAAATCACAGTGGCCGGCAAACCGCGGAAGAAGAAGGTGCTCGATGAATTTATCTTCGACACTTCGCGATGCATGTTCTGCGCTCTCTGCCAGGAAGCGTGCCCGACTGCCTGTCTGGAGTTGACGCAGGACTTTGAGCTGGCGACCTATTCGCGCGCCGGGTTTGTCTGGAATCGCGAGATGCTCGAGCAGGGCCGCGAGACTGTCAAATACACGAGGTGACCTCATTGCGGAATGCAGATTTCGGATTGCGGAATTAATATCCTTCAATCCAAATCCGCATTTCCGAAATTCGCATTCCGAAATCATATGACTTTGTCTGGTTGGGAAGCAGTCTTCTTCTGGATTTTCTCCATCTCGGCGATCTTCGCCGGTCTTTTAACCGTGATGGCGCGCAATGCCGTTCACAGCGCGCTGTTTCTGATTTCATCGCTGGTTTCCGTCGCCGCGCTCTTCATCCTTCTGGGCGCTGAATTCATCGCCGGTGTGCAAATTCTGGTTTATGTCGGCGGCGTGATGGTGCTCTTCATATTCGTTATCATGCTGGTTAACGTGGGCGCCGAAGAGCATGGGCGCGCAGCGATTTTCAACCGTCCATCCCAGGTGGGCGCGAGTCTTTTCTTTTGTCTTCTACTGGTGGCCGGCCTGCTCTACGCGATCAATTCCGGATATCAGGGACTTCAAAAACGAGATGAGGAGGCAGTTTCAATGGCGGCCGAGCGCCGCGCTAAGGTGCAGTCGCAACAGTCCACCAGCGCGACCGGCACGAGCACGATTTCATCGGAAACTGAGCGCGTGGGCAACAAGCTTTACACGTTTGCTTCACTGCCGTTTGAAATTGCCAGCATTCTATTGTTGGTAGCGATCATCGGCTCGGTGATGCTGGCGCGGACGCTCAAGCAAGAGGCGGCAGCTGACGACGTCGCTCCGGAAGTTTTGCAGCAGGCGTCTCCGGCCGAGCTCGAGTAGACAAGCCTTTCACTGGTACTGCCCGGAAGATAAGTTTTCATGAGCCATTTTTACTATTTGCTTTTACAGCAAGCGCCGGGCGGGCGCACCTCTCTGGTGCTGGAAAGTCTTAAGCATCCCGACCTCTCTAAGTTCCTGGTGGTTGGCGCCATGCTCTTCATCGTCGGTGTAGCGGGAGTTTTGACGCGGCGAAACATAATCGTCATCTTCATGTCCATCGAGTTGATCCTGAACGCGGCGAATTTGAACTTCATCGCGTTCTCGCGTTATTTGCAGGACACCGGTAACGTGAACGCCCTGGCCGGACAGGTTTTTACTGTATTCATTATCGTGGTCGCCGCTGCCGAGGCAGCCATCGGCCTGGGGATAGTCATCGCGCTTTATCGGAATAAGGAAACGATCTGGGTAGACCAGATCGATATCTTGAAGTGGTAGGACAGGCATTCCTGCCTGTCAGTCTTCGGAATAAAAACAGACAGACAAGAATGTCTGTCCTACACACATGTATAGGTTCATCTGGCTGGTTCCATTGTTGCCGCTCGCCGGCGCCGCTGTTAACGGCATTTTCGGGCGTTGGTTTCGTTTCTCCGAGAAACTGATCGGCGGCATCGCCGTCGGCTCGATAGCCCTTTCCTTTCTCATCAGCATTGCAGCGGTTTATTCCTACGGTTTCGGCGGCAATGCTGTCTGGCCCAATCCATACGTCACAACCCAGGCAGTCTTCACGTGGATCCCCGGGGGAGCCATACGCACAACAATCGGCTCCCGGGAACGCGGTTCGCTGCGCGCTTTGGAAGAGGCCAAACAGATTCAAGCATCAAGGCCGGAAAGCGAGCGTAACAAGCCGGTACTTGTGGGGAGCTCGCCGGTTGTAGGCGCGGGCACCTTGAATGTCGAGTGGAGCTATCAGCTCGATCCGCTGTCAGCCATCTTCATGCTGGTCGTCACCGGCGTGGGCCTTTGCATCTTTGTATTCGCGACCGGCTACATGCATGGCGACAGCGGCTACTATCGCTTCTTCGCCTACATGGGCCTGTTCATGTTTTCGATGCTGGTGCTGGTGATGGGCTCGAACTTTGTCATGATGTTCGTCGGTTGGGAGGGGGTCGGTCTCTGCTCGTATCTCTTGATCGGGTACTACTTTGATCGCGACGAAGCGGCCAACGCGTCACGCAAGGCTTTTATCACGAATCGCATCGGCGACTTTGGATTTATTCTGGCGATCTTCGGCATCATCGGGACCTTCGGCGCGACGCAGTACACGGAGGTGATGTCGCAAGCGGCCAGGTTTCCCATTGAAGGACTGGGCTACTGGGGCGTGTTGTCGTGGATTGCGCTGGGACTTTTCATTGGCGCCTGCGGCAAGTCTGCCCAGCTTCCTTTGCACGTGTGGCTGCCGGACGCGATGGCTGGTCCCACGCCGGTCTCTGCTTTGATTCACGCCGCGACGATGGTTACGGCTGGCCTCTACATGGTGACGCGCACCAACGTTATCTTCCAGCACTCGCGAACAATGATGCTGGTGGTGGCGGTGGTTGGCGCGGCCACAGCCCTGTTCGCCGCGACGATTGGCATCACGCAAAACGATATCAAGAAGGTCCTGGCGTATTCGACCGTTTCCCAACTGGGCTTCATGTTCCTTGCCTGCGGCGTAGGGGCATTCGTTATCGGCGTCTTCCACGTCGTGACGCACGCCTTTTTCAAAGCGTTGATGTTTCTCGGCGCCGGCAGCGTGATTCACGGCATGCATCACGAGCAGGACATGCGGCGCATGGGCGGGCTCAGGAAATACATGCCGTACACGTATCTGACTTTCCTCGCCGGCTGGCTGGCGATCTGCGGCATCATTCCGTTTAGCGGTTTCTGGTCCAAAGACGAGATTCTTTGGCGCACTGCCTCGACCACTTTCGTTCCCAACGGTTGGATTCTCTGGATCGTGGGAACGATCGCGGCAACCTGTACTGCTTTTTACATGACGCGGCTGGTGGCGATGACTTTCTGGGGCCGGGAAAAGTTTTTGGAAGTTCCCGCGGGCGGTGAAGCCGACGAAGCGCACGCTTCTGAGTACGACAAGGGCCTTAAGCCTCACGATGCGCACATGGAGTCTGCCGGAGATCGTCCGCGGCACGAGCCGGGCGAACACGTTGGCCCTACGGCGCCCGCGCCCGGCCACGATGGTCATGGGCATGGCGTGCACACGCCGCATGAATCGCCGCCTTCGATGTGGGTGCCGCTTGCGGTGCTGGCAATCCTGGCTACCGTCGGCGGTTTCATTGGCATCAGCACAGCTTTTACCGGCGGCAAACACGTCGGCGGAAAGATGAATATCGTTAACTGGATGGATCCGATCATCTGGAATCCTTCAACTGGCCAATTCGGAAGCCACGAGATTGTCGAGACGTATGGACGCCCGACTGCAGAAGCCGGTCCAACGGCCGCCGAAACTTCCACGGAGCATGCCGGATCTGAATTCAATCTCGCCCACGCTGTAGAAAACAAACTCGGCAGCTATACGGAATTGGTCTTCATTATTATTTCCCTGTTGGTGGCCGGTATTGGCATGGGATTGGGATTCCTGTTTTACGTAAAAGACACGCGCCTGCCGGATGTTTGGGCCAGGCGACTCGCGCCGCTCTATCGCGCCAGTTACAACAAGTACTGGGTTGATGAGTTCTATGGCTGGGCAATCACGCGCCGAACGATGGATTTAGCACGTGGCGTTTTTGCCTTTGACTCGAAGGTGGTCGATGGCGCGGTGAACGGCTCGGCCTGGTTGACTCGATTATCAAGCCGGCTTGCGGGCGGCACAGACAAGTATTTTGTGGACGGCATCGTCAATGCGATTGCCGGGTTCGTCATTCGCCTGATGTCACCGCTGGTGCGCGCCACTCAGACCGGGTTTCTGCAGAACTACGCGCTGGTGATGGTGATTGGGTTGCTGGCCGCAGTCGCGCTGTTTTTTGCCGGTGACATTGTGGCGGCGGTGAAGAACGTTTTCGCGTTCATGCTTTGATCAAGTTTCAATAGCGTAGTCAGGAAGGGGGCATGCCCCCGCCCATCCATAGCCATTAATTGGATGTTCCAGATCTTAAATAGGCTAAGGCACAAATTCAGAGTGGGGGCATGCCCCCTTCCTGACTGCAGGTGAACTATCTTGAGTTCTATCCGCGAGGAATAGATGATCAAACACAATCTTCTCTCCGTCATCACCTGGCTTCCGGCCGTGGGCGCAATAATCATTCTTGCTGCCTTTAGGAAAGAACAGTCGGGCCCAATCAAGAAGTTTGCCACCGCCTGGTTCGGCCTGGCATTCATAGTTTCGCTGGTGCTGCTGGATTATGACCGAGGGTTGGGTGGCATGCAGTTCCTCGAAGACCGTCAGTGGATTCCCATCATCGGCGCGCGTTATCAGATGGGTGTGGACGGTGTTGCTGTCCTTTTGATTGTACTGACAACACTGCTGGGATTAATTTCATCGCTTTCATCCTGGAAGTACATCGAAAAACGCGAGAAAGAATACTACGCGCTGCTTCTGCTGCTACAGACTGCAGTGGTTGGGGTGTTCGGTTCGATGGACCTGTTTCTCTTCTACTTGTTTTTCGAGGTTGGCCTGGTGCCGATGTATTTCCTGATTGGCATCTGGGGTGGCGAGAATCGATTGTACGCGGCAATCAAGTTCTTCCTTTATACGCTGGTGGGTTCAGTGGTGATGCTGCTGGGCGTCATCAAAATGTACTTCTTGACGCAAGACCCGGCGCTGGTAGCAAAAGTGGCGCCGACGACAATCAATCTATTGGCCGGCAATGCTGACGCCGCTCAGCTTGTTAACAATACCGTGCAACAGGCCGCCGGAAGCGGCACCTTCAACATTATTTACCTGCAAGCCATCGGCTCGGTCATGCCGATGGGGTCGATGCAGGTACTGCTGTTCTTTGCTTTCGCACTTGGCTTTGCGATTAAGGTGCCAATGTTTCCCTTCCACACCTGGTTGCCTGACGCGCACGTGGAGGCGCCCACTGCCGGATCGGTGATACTAGCCGGCATTCTGCTCAAGCTGGGAACGTATGGCTTCTATCGCTTCAGCCTGCCCATGTTTCCCGCAGCATCCGCCGACGAAAGTTACTTTGGAAACTTCGGCGTGCGCAGTGTGATGATTCTGCTGGCGATTATCAGCATTATTTACGGCGCATTGGCGGCGATGTATTTCGTAGTCAAGCGGGACGGCGATGTAAAGAAGCTGGTCGCGTATTCTTCTGTCTCGTCGATGGGCATCGTGATGCTGGGCTTGTTCGCGCTTAATCCTAACGGACTAAACGGCGCCGTGATGCAAATGATTAATCACGGCATTTACTCCGGCGCGCTCTTTCTATTGGTAGGGATTATTTATGAGCGCAGACACACACGGAACGTTGCCGAGTTTGGTGGCCTCTCCCACGTCATGCCCGGCTATGCCGCGGTGTTTCTGGCAATGGCCATGACCGCGATCGGCCTGCCGTTGCTGTGCGTGTTCATCTCCGAATTCCTGTCAATGCGGGGCGCCTTTGAAGCGAACCCGGCTTGGGCAGGTTGGGCGGCGCTGGGAATCATTCTCAATGCCGCTTATATGCTTTGGCTCTATCAGCGAATGTTCTTCGGCAACATCAACAACCCGAAGAACGAGAAACTCACCGATCTAACCGGGCGCGAGTGGGCCTATATGTTGCCGCTGGTGATTATGTCGCTCTGGATTGGGATTTATCCGAAACCGTTTCTGGCCTACATAGAAAAGCCGGTTAATGCGGTGGTAAAGCAGGTGCGGCCAGACTATCCGATTCCGGGACTGCCGGCGCAATCAACCGTCCCGCAGCGCGCCGCTAGATAATTCTGTGCTTTTGTCGCTAAGGCATGAGGTGGCTTTGGGTGATGTTGGTGGAAACGATCCACGAAATTACTCGAACTTTCACGAAGAACAGTTGGTGTTGCTTTGTGTGATTTAGTGGATCATTTATTTGTCTTCTAAATTTAGGATCCTGTCTTCGAGAAAACAAAACGTCTAACTACTGACCACTGACCACTAACAACTACAGATGCTCTTGCTACTGCAAAATTCGGCGCTCCAATTCAGCCTGAGCGACATGCAATTAATCGCTCCGGAAGTAATCCTGACCGTGGGCGCGTGTATCGCTCTGGTAATGGAGGTCATACTTCCTTACAAGAGAAGCAAAGTCACCGCTTACTTCGCGCTCGCGGTTATTTTGCTGGCGGCGGTGTCTTTGGGAATTCTCTGGAACTCGAATCAAGGCTCGTTACCACTGGTTGGCTTCTACGGCATGTTGCGCATCGATGGTTTTGCGATCGTCTTCAAAGCCATCTTCCTTGTCGCCGCCGCGTTGGCGATCGCGATTTCCACGCGTTACCTCGACATCGAAGGCGAACAGCATGGCGAGTACTACGCGCTGGTCTTGTTCGCCACGGTCGGCATGATGTTCCTCGGGTCGGGTTATGATCTGATCTTGCTTTACATCAGCCTGGAACTGATGGCCCTTACCTTCTATGTGCTGGTCGCTTTCACTAAGCGGGAGAAGCGCTCGAACGAAGCGGCCATGAAGTATTTTCTCCTGGGCGCGTTTTCATCCGGCATTCTGCTTTATGGAATGTCTTTGCTTTATGGCATCGCCGGCTCAACCAACCTTGGTGAGATTGGGCAAAGCGTGGGCGCAATTGTGGCCTCGTACAAAGCCAGCGGCAGCGAAGTGGCGAACGCGACCGCCACCCTCAGGCCGATGTTGTTGCTGGGAATGATCGCGCTGGCCGCCGGGCTCTTCTTCAAAGTCAGTGCGGTGCCTTTTCATATGTGGGCGCCGGATGCTTACGAGGGCGCGCCCACATCAGTTACCGCCTTTTTGTCGACGGGATCGAAAGCGGCAAGTTTTGCTCTATACGCCCGCATCTTTATGGTGGCGCTGGAGCCGATGCGAATTGATTGGGCGCCGCTGCTGGGCCTGGTGGCCGCGATTACGATAGTCGTCGGCAACTGGGGCGCAGTCACGCAGGAGAATTCCAAGCGCCTGCTCGCCTATTCTTCCATTTCAAACGCCGGCTACCTGCTGCTGGGATTGATTGCGGGAAACGCCTATGGCTACGTGGGCCTGGTGATTTACTTATTGGTCTATACGTTGATGAACATGGGCGCGTTCGGCGTAATAATCAGTTTGCGGCGCCGCGGAATCATTGGCGACAATGTTGATGACATGACCGGGCTGGGCCAAAAAGCTCCGGGCATCGCCTTAATGATGGCCATCTTCATGCTCTCGCTCGGTGGATTGCCCGCCACCGGAGGATTCATCGGCAAGTATTATCTTTTAGCCGGCCTCTTCGAGCGAGGGAAGGCGGACGGCAAAAACTGGTATTACTGGCTGGCCGGTTGGGCGGTAATCAATATTGTCGTGTCGTTCTATTACTACGTGCGCTTCATCAAGGTGATGTATCTCGGGGATCGAATCGCTGACGATAAGCCGCTTTCACTTTCGCCATCTCTGCGAACAGCCCTGGTCATCTCGCTGGCCGGCATAGTTTTGATTGGCGTTTACCCGCAGCCTTTTATTGAGATGGCGCAGAAACTCATTGCGCCGCTGACGGCTGTGGGTGCGGTCGCTCTGAAATAATAAGCTCGAGATTGCCATGGACCCAGCTTTACCCGGAGCCGATTTGATCGAGGCTGGCATTAGCGATTTGCGCGAACGCCGCGAGACTATCGCCGCTTTGTTAGTAGCGATCGGAGCGCCGCGACTGAAATCGCTGGGCATCGAATTGCCGGAGTTATTGCCAGTCGATCCCGAGCATCGCCTCTACGAACTCCTGGCGAAAGATGGCGCCGACTCGGCTCATTCACGATATAACGCATTCATTCGTAGATTGGTCAGTTTCGAACCAGCAGCTGAACGAGAAGCAAGTCATGCGCTAGAACGGAAGGCAATTAGCTGATCGGTCTCCCGGTGCACAGTTTTCCCATGCTTTTAAGCAGGCTAGTTCTAGGTTATGCTCTGGGTGGAGGAACAGAATGCAGCCTCAGAAGGCTCTAACAGACCGGGCGCAATCTCGTAAACTCGCGACTTCGTCCTCTAAAAGAGCAAGCCGTCTTTACGAAATCCATAACACAGACGCTTTCGAGTGGCTGCAAGCTGCGCCGATGAGATCTGTCGAAGCAGTGGTAACTGATCCGCCTTATGGTCTCATTGAGTACTCTGATAAGGAACTAACCAAGCGTAAGAACGGCAAGGGTGGCATCTGGCGCCTTCCACCTTCTTTTGACGGTAGCAAAAGAATGCCACTACCTCGCTTCACAGTGTTAACTGAGGCTGATCAGAAATCCTTACGAGATTTTTCATTCCGGTTGGCATCGCTGCTGAAATGCATCCTTGTTCCCGGCGGGCATGTTTTTATCGCGACGAATCCCCTGATCTCTCACTTAATCTACGAAAGTTTTATGAAGAATGGTTTTGAGAAGAGAGCAGAAATAATACGCACGGTTTATACGCTGCGTGGCGGGGATCGACCGAAGAATGCTCACGATGAGTTCTCTGGTGTAACTGTTATGCCCAAATCGTGCTGGGAACCATGGGGTCTATTTCGCAAGCCTTGTGAAGGTAGGGTCCAGGATAATCTGAGGAAGTGGAACACAGGCGGCTTGCGACGTATTTCGGACTCCGAGCCTTTCAAAGATCTCATCGTCTCTTCGCCGGCCAGACGCCGCGAAAGAGACATCGCTCCTCATCCCTCTTTGAAACCTCAGAACTTTCTTAGACAGATTGCGCGCGCCGCTCTTCCACTTGGCGAAGGTACGATTCTGGATCCATTCATGGGTTCTGGGTCTACTATCGCCGCTGCTACCGCGTGCGGACTAAAGAGCGTGGGTCTTGAAATACGCGCCGAATATTTCTCGATGGCCAAATCAGCAATTCCTCGACTGGCTGATCTGAAAGTCTAAAAAATCACCAAATGGCGCGAAAAGAGGACTTCAATCGCAAAGTTCCACTCCCATCCGGGCTGACAACAACCGCCATTCAGAAGGCAATAGACTACATCGAAAAGGGACTAGCCGATCTCGTCGAGATCTATCTTGAGCAGGCAAACATATTTAGTGCGTTAGTTGGCATCTACGGTGCTAAGGCACTGGACGCAACAAGCGTTTACGAAAAGCATCGGCATCTAGATCTCGCTCAACAGCGCTTTCCAGATTTAAGAAAGAAAGGGAGCGGAGCAAACCCCTCACCGCTAGTCTCGCTAGAGTCAAAGGCAAGCAAACGACCCTGGGCTTTGCAATCCCACTACGATCATTCTGGGTGGTATATCGTTTGGCGATATTTCATAGATCCAACGATGTCACTTGAGGCGAATAAGCCTGTGATTATTTGGCGCGTGGATGTTGTATTCCTAACGAAAGAGGACTGGAAATACGAAGCGAGCACGGCGGGGAGCAGCGGTGGCGGCCGAACTCATACATTTGGTCTTCGGAACGCCGCGACGAAGCTAAGAGATGCAGTCGTCTATCAACGCAAAGACGTCCGACTCATCGGTGGTAAGGCTGTACCCGCAAACGGGGACTGAAAAATGTCTTCGTTAGCCGTGATCGAGGTTGCATTCTTCTACTGTCTTGCGGCGATCGTCATACTCCTGGGCGTTACCTCACTCCTGAGCGGCGTTCGCTTCGCCAGATTTGTCCGCCGCCAGTTGAACCAGGTCACGCCGGAGTTCACGCCTTTTGTTTCCGTGATTGCGCCGGGTCGGGGCCTGGAACAGGGCCTGCGCGAAAATATTACCGCGATCCTCAAGCAGAACTATCCTTCATACGAAGTTGTATTCGTTACCGGCAACATGGGGGACCCCGCATTGCAGTTGGTGACTGAGCTGTCCGAGCTCATCATCGCTGGACCACAGGTCAAAACACGCATTGTAATTGCAGGTGACGCAACTGATAGCGGGCAGAAGGTTCATAACCTGCGCGCGGCAACCAGAGAAGCTGACCTGGCCAGCGAGGTTCTTGTCTTCGTCGATACCGACGCGCGTCCGCATGAGAACTGGATGCGGTCGCTGGTGGCGCCTTTACAGGACAAGAACCTCGGCGCGACGACAGGTTATCGCTGGTTCGTGGCCGAAAAAGGGGGACTGGCTTCACACCTTCGCTCGGTATGGAATGCTTCAATCGCCTCCGCGCTCGGAGATCGCGACGACCAGAACTTTTGCTGGGGCGGCTCTACCGCAATTCGCCGCGCCACGTTTGAAAAACTAAACGTCAATGAACGCTGGCGGGGCACTGTATCGGACGATTTCACGATGATGCGGATCCTGCGCGAAGCAAAGTTACCGATTCGATTCATTCCGGCCTGTCTGGTCCCTTCATTCGGCGCCTGTAGTTTTCATGAATTGCTGGAGTTCACGACGCGGCAACTGAAAATCACACGGGTCTATGCGCCGCATTTCTGGCGTTCCGTATTGTTGGGAAGCTTGCTTTTCGTGCTCGCGTGTTTTGGTGGCATCGGATTAGTCGTTACCAGGGCCGCTCTGGGTCTGCCAATCATTATTCCGCTGGTTCTGCTGCTCATTATTTTTGGATTAGGTGCAGCCAAGGGGCTGGTTCGTTTGCGCGCAGTTAGCCTTGTGCTTGCTAACTACCAGGTCTCAACGCGCCAGAGCTGGTTGGCGCACGTATGCCTGTGGCCCTTTACTTCACTGCTGTATTTGTACAATTCGTTGGTGGCAGCGTTTTCGCGACGAATCAAGTGGCGTGGGATTACCTACGAATTGAAATCGCCGACCGAAGCTGTCATCATTTCGCGCGAATAGTAGGACAGACATTCTTGTCTGTCGCGTTTGTCTCTCGCAGTTGAAAAAGATGACAGGCAGGAATGCCTGTCCTACCTATGAACAAAGCCACTCAACTGGTTCAGTTACTTCGCTCTACGAAGCGCGAGAAGCAGCTCGGCACGGTGATCCTCTTTGTCACTTCACACTGCAACGCGTTTTGTCGCACCTGCTTTTACCATGAAGAACTGAACCAGCCGGGAGATATGACCATTGCGCAGATCGAAAACATCTCCCTGACAATGCCGCGGATTACTGACCTGTGGCTTTCGGGCGGCGAGCCGACTTTGCGGCGCGATGTGTCGCAGATCATAGATACTTTTGTGCAGAACAATGGCGTCCGGCGAATCATTATTCCGACCAATGCGCTGATTAAGTCTCGCGTTTACGAAGTTGTCGATCGAGCCCTGGACCATAATCCGGATATTGACCTTTATCTGAATATCGCGCTGGACGGCTACGGCCAAACTCATGACCGGATCAGAGGCGTGCCGGGTAACTGGGAAAAAGCCCTGGATTGTATTCGAGCGCTCTATCCGTTGAAAGAAATGTATGCGGATCGGTTTCGCCTGAACGTAAACACGGTCGTCTGCGCGGAAAACTACACCGAGATCGAAATGCTGTCCGAGTTCATGTGGGAAAACTTTAAGCTCGATGGGCAGTACTTCAATATCGTGCGCGGTGAAACACTGGTTGGCGATCAGATCAAACAAATCCCTCCAGAGGTGTTGCCACGGATGTACCAGCAGGTCTCGAGGCTGACGAAGCGCTATGGCGATCGAATGTTTGCTGACGACGATGCCACCAGGCGGCTGGTCAAGAACGCCGCGTACGTGGGCGCGATTACGACGCACTATCGCACCCAACACAGCAACTTTGCCAGGACGACTGCGTGGCCGTTTCCCTGCACGGCCGGCGAGACCGCAGTGGTGATTGATTACAATGGCGATGTGCGCGCCTGCGAACTGCGCGAGAAATTCGCGACCCTGGCCGAGTACGACTATGATTTCGGAGCGCTCTGGTCGGCCCGGGAGAGACAGCTCGAGCTAAACGCGATCGATGGCGGCAAAGCTTGCTGGTGCACGCACGTCTGCTTCATACACGACTCGATGCGCCACTCGCGCCGCGCCCAGCTTTACGAAGTGCCAAAAAATTACCTGACGCGGGAGAGTTGGTGAAAACAGATAAGGCTGACAACGACGAGGGCATCAATCAAAAGAGTGGCATCGCTTACGCCGCGGCATTCTCTTTGTTTGTTGCGGTCGCATCGTTTCTGGCAGTTGGTTGGCTGCTTGATCGTTGGCTGGGAACCAAGCCCTGGCTACTCGTAGCCGGTATTGTGCTGGGGTCGGCGGCAGGTTTTTATCAGTTCTTGCGAGCTACTTCAAAGCTCTCGTAGGTACTGATGCAGTTTGCCCGGCGGAATTGCGATAGATGCGGTCCCATGAGGTCAGTACCACCACGCGGTAGCGGGTGGGTCCAAGAAACGGAGGCTGATTGAGCATTAGCGCGACGACCCACCCGCTATCGCGGGCGGTACTGACCTCATGGGACCGCTCGTAGTACTGCAGGCAAGCTGTCAAACGCATCAATACCCCCGTACCGCAACTCGACACCGCGCTTTTGGCTACGGTAGAATCACGGGCTTTGGCAATGGGACAAATCGTAAATAATATGGGGGAAGGCGCGCTTACCGCGGACGTTGCTGCCGATCGGAGGGGCGAAGTGAACGCGCGCATTTTTCGGTCGATGTTTATCGCCGTAGTGCTGGCGGTTCTTGCCGGCGCCTTTCTCCTACCATGGCGGGCGACGGCAGGTTTGTTTCTGGGCGGATCACTCTCTTTGCTAAATTATCACTGGCTGCGCACATCAATTTCAGCGGCTTTCAATATCGAAAGCGCGGGGCAGAGACCGAAGCTTAAAGCTTCAGGCTACATTTTTCGTTACTTCGTTGTTTTCACATTAGTCGCGATCGCGTACAAACTGAATGTCATCTCGTTGCCCGCAACCATCGCGGGCATGTGTTCGTTCGTGGCGGCTTTATTCGTCGAAGCTTTTAGGCAAGCCTATTTCGCCATTATCCGTCGAGAGGAAAGCAATTAATGTTCTGGTTAGTAGCAAAAGCAGAGCAGGTGGCCGAGCACGCTGACATAGCGCAGGACCAGGCTGCTGAGCATGTGCCCATCATCGTTAAGTTCGTAAACCATTACCTGGGGCCATGGGCCTACAACTTCGAGATGAAGTATACCTATCCGAAATGGAAATGGTTCTTCGCGAAGTTCGGCACCACGCCGGAGTCAGTTTTTGGCGGGCCGTACACGCCGGACAACGCAATCCCCTGGTACACGGTGATGTTCTTCATTGCCTGCATCCTCAGCGTTGTGATCCTCTGGATTTTGAAAGGGAAACTTTCCGAAGATGATCCCAGCAATCGCCAGCAAACGCTCGAAGTCAGCGTGCTGGCCGTCAGGAACATGCTGGCTGACATTATCGGCCCGCATGGATTGCAGTATTTTCCTGTAATCATGACGTTCGCAGTCCTGATTCTCGTTTGTAACCTGATGGGCCAGTTTCCCCTCTTCATGACGCCCACAGCGGCAACCAGCGTAACGTTCGCACTGGGCATCTCGTCCTTCCTTTATTACAACTACATCGGCATCAAGGAAAACGGCGTGCTCGGTCATCTGGGGCATCTGGCCGGGCCAATCTGGTGGATTGCTCCACTGATATTTTTGATCGAGTTGATCAGCAATTTGGTTCGGCCGTTCTCTCTGGGCATACGTCTCTTCGGTAACATGTTTGCCGACGAAAAGGTATTCGAAACCGTTTCCGGCCTGGCTCCGCCCTGGACGTATTTTGCTTTTCCGGTCTTGATCGTTCTGACGGCGCTGGGCGTGTTTGTGGCTCTTATCCAGACGTTTGTTTTCATTCTGCTCTCGCAGTTGTACATCAGCGAGGTTTCGCACCCACCGCACGAAGAGCATGAGCACGATCACGATCACGGAACAGCGGAAGAACCATTGGCTGCCTGATTGCACTTGAGCTGCGTCAGGGTCGATAGATTATTATCGGGCTTCATACCCTGGCTTTTATGATTAAGAGCGCGCATTCGAGCGACGAGGGTGACTGGCCCACGCACGTTGAAGCGCATAACATTTTTCGAACGGGACACGTAGCCGGGACCGAAGTATTAGAGAGGCAATAGCGTTAAGTGTCTGCATCGCTGGAGCGCCGTTGTTCGAGGGGCGGTGGATACCGGATTCAGGCGAAATCATACAAACCTCTCTTTGCTTCTCGTTTAACGCGATCGCTCCCGATATCAACCTCAACCAGGTAAGGAGAATTGAGATGAAGAAACTGCGGATTTTGTTTTTTGCGATGCTTGGGCTGCTATTGACTGCTATTCCGGCCCTCGCCCAGCCGGCTAACGAGGCAGCCGCGGCAGCGGCCTCTTCGGCAACGGGGCTTAAGTATATTGCAGCCGGAATAGGATTCGCTATTGCCGTTTTTGGCGGCGCTGTTGGCCAATCGCGCGTGGCCGCCGCGGCCTGTGAAGGCACGGCGCGTAATCCGGGAGCATCGGCGCGAATTCAGACAATGATGATTCTCGGGTTAGCGCTGATCGAGTCTTTAGTTCTGTTTGCGCTGGTGGTAGTTTTCGCAGCGCTGCGGTAACTTTAGTCAAACCTCGCCATCAGGGCGATAGGATGCGAGCGATGCCCCAACGGCATCGCTCGCATCTTTTCTTTCCGACTGCTAGTGTTTCCGCGCCCTAGCAACCGCTGAATGTGATCGCATTCAATTTAGGACATTTCTGCATTGAAGGTATCGTTGCCTGCATAGAACCGGTGTGATAGTCTGCCTACTATCTCCTCCAATTTTGTTTGATCTGACGAGGCGGGAATAACTAATGAAATCATGTCCGAGGTGCGGCCAGGAATATGCTGACGCTACCACGTTGTGTCCTGCAGATGGCGCCGTGTTGAAACAGACCGGTGATGACCTGATAGGCCAGACACTCGCCGGCAAGTACCGCATCGAAGAACTCATCAGTGAAGGCGGCATGGGCGCCGTTTATCGCGGCACTCACGTCCTGATGGATAAGACAGTCGCAGTCAAAGTATTGCGTCCTTCGCTTGCTGCCGATGATACGATCGTTGCTCGTTTTTCCCGCGAAGCCAAGGCCGCTTCAAGAATCGCTCATCCACATGCACTAAGCGTCACCGATTTCGGGGAATCTGAAAACGGCGTCGTCTTTCTAGTGATGGAATACCTGAGCGGAAGGACCTTAAAGAACGAGATCAGAAGCGTGGGGCCTATGCCCCTCTCGCGGGTCGTCGAGATTATCCGGCAGGTTGGTAGCGCCCTTGATGCCGCGCACGCCGAAGGTGTGATTCATCGCGATCTCAAGAGCGATAACATTATGCTGGTCGACTCCAATGGTGCCGATTGGGCCAAGGTGCTCGATTTCGGAATTGCGAAAATTCAGGAACGAGTGGGGACTTATGATCCCGGCATTACCGCACCGAATCTGATTGTCGGCACGCCTCAGTACATGTCGCCGGAGCAATGTTCCCAGTCTTCTGAATTGGATTCGCGCTCAGATATCTATTCACTGGGCGTGATCCTTTACGAGATGCTGATTGGACATGTGCCTTTCACGGGCGAGTCACCGACGGCGATCATGATGAAACACTTGCAGGAGCCGCCACCTTCCGTGCTGGAAGAACGCGACGATTTGCCTGCGAGTGTTGCGCGGGTGGTGGCAAAAGCCCTGGCCAAGCGACCTGAAGATCGTTTTCAAAGCGCCGGTCAATTGGTGGAGGCGCTGACGGACGCGGCAGGGGATCCTGTGGTGCAGTCGGGAACTGCTCGATCGGAATCGCGCATCACTGACCGCATTGTAGTGCCAACGGCATCAAACCAATCTCCGGCTGATACGGCGACGACTGACTACGATGAAGTTACGGTAGTCAGTCAACGGCCCCGTGCGGCTTCGGCGGCAGCTACCCGGTCCATGGCGCCCGTCGGCGCCAATTCCGATTTCAATCCGTGGCGCATTGCGATTCCAGCGCTGGCTGCTTTGATTCTGGTGTTCACGGGACTTTTTGTTTTTACCCGAAACTCCAGCCAGACGAATCCGAACGACTCGCCGCTCACCGCCGATCCGAACAGCCAACCAGTCACACCGTCGCAGCCGGCTACGGGCCAGGCTGAGCAGGGAATAAAGGCCAATGCGCCGGCTGCCGTTCCCACCGCCACCGCAACTCCCAATAGCGCCTTTCCAACACCAGCCGTCGCGGCGGAAGATAATACAAACAGCAACACTGCGCGCGAGCTGCCGTCGCCAAAGTCCCTAAATACAAATGTGGCGGCCCCCACGCCAGTGGGCAAGCCTTCCCCCCCGACATCACCGCCGCTGCCGAAACCAACCCAGGCGCCTCCGCCCGCGCAACTACCAACGCAACCTGAGCCATAATCGGTGGCAATCTGCCTTGCGCGTTTTGTCAGAACCGCCTGCGGTAGCGGGCGGGCCTTCTTTACACGCGGATGCGGGCCCGCCCGCTACCGCAGGCAGTTCTGACAGGAGCTTCGTCTTAAGAAATCTTCGGCTTTGCTCTTATGGCGGCATTGATGATTTCGCGCAATCGGTCTTCATTATCGATTTTGATCTCGATCTCGACCACGTAGCAGGGAATGTCGAAGCGTAGTGACCGCAGTTTTACCGCGTCTTTGTCGGTTGTGACCAGGGCACCCGCGCCTCGCCTGCCCGCTTCATCAACTACTTCGTCAACGTCCGCCTGTTTATACCAGTGATGATCAGGGAATGCCCGCGAATAGCAGAGCGTTTGTCCATCGCGGCCCAGCTGCGTGAAGAAGGACTCCGGATTTCCGATTCCGCAAAATGCAGCAAAGGGCCCGTGCGGTGGGGTTGGCCGAACGGCGCGTCCATCAATTTTATTCTGGTGCAAAGGCCTTAGGCCTATGGTGATGACTGATGATCTGAGGATCGGGCGATTCCCGGCAAGTTGAGCTATTCGGCTTTCAAGCAACTCGATACCCATCGCTTGGTCGGCGCGGGTGACGACGATGCAATCAGCCCGCTTTATTCCAGCCAGTGGCTCGCGCAATCTTCCGGCCGGCAAAAGCCTTTCGACACCCCATGGATTAGTTGCGTCAATGCAGAGGATGTTTAGTTCACGGGCAAGGCTCAAATACTGAAAACCGTCGTCGAGGATGAACACGTCAGTCGCGAGATTGTCGCGGGCCCAGGCGGCTGCTGAAACACGATTGGCATCGCTGATTACCGCTGCCATGCCCACCAATTTCTCGGCGAGCAATAACGGTTCGTCTCCAGCGGCCTTCTCGTCGGCGAGGATCGATTCACCGTCCGAAACAATTACCCGATTGTGCGGAGCCTTTCGGCCGTAGCCGCGGGTCAAAATGCAAACACGCTTGCCCTGGGATGCAACTGCCCGCGCAATCCATTCCACTAGTGGAGTCTTCCCAGTGCCGCCGGTGGTTATGTTGCCGACGCTGATGACGGGCTCATCAATCCGGTGAACACGAAAAACGCCGGCGCTATAAAGGCGGCGACGCATGCGTGTGGCCGCGCCGTACAAAACTCCGAATGGCGCCAGTGCGTTTGAATAAGAAGTCACTTCGAGATAACAGCCGACTGCTGTGCATAGCCTGGAGTTACCGGCGCACAATTGCCCGGCAAATCACCTGGCGGGGCGAGACTGGGGAAGAGCAGGGCCACGGTGCGATGGGTGGCGCCACGGTTTCTTTCGCACAGCGCTTGTGCCAGGGAGCCCATACGGCGACGGCCGGCGTTATCGGACAATAGTTCTTCGAACACACGTGCAAGTTGGGACGGGACTTCGTCATAGGAAACATCGGGAAGCTGAATAAGGGCCTGCTTCTCAACAAGAGCGGTTGTGACCGCGGCGAAATTCGAAGTGTGCGCGCCTGTCACCAGGCATGCTCCAGTCGTCGCCGGCTCCAGGACGTTGTGCCCGCCGGTTGGCGCAATACTTCCGCCCACGAAAACAATGCTTGCCAGGGGATAAAGCGCCCGCAACTCACCCACTGTATCCAGCAGTACAATGTCACAGCTCCCGTCAGTTTCGGCTGGAGCGGCTGATCGCCGGGCCCACTTCAAACCTGAAGCGCTCAGCAAAGCCGCTACTTCGGAAAAGCGCTCCGGATGACGCGGCGCAATCAGCAACCGCAGGCTTTCCTGCCCGGATGGCAGTCTCCTCATTGTCTGGTAGGCATCAAGCATTAGACGCTCTTCGGGATGGTGCGTGCTGGCGGCGATAATCAGTTTCTGCCGGTCATCGAAATGAAAGCGCGCGCGAAAGTCGGCGGTCAGTCGTTGCTCGCCTGCGTCCTCGACTACATCGAACTTCAGGTTACCGCTTACCACCACGCGATTCGCCGCCAGGCCGAGTTGACGAATACGCTCGGCGTCATGCTCCGACTGCATCAGCGCGAGATTGACGTCGTCAACGACGCGCCGGATAAAAGGCCGAATCCACCTGTAACGGCGGAACGAAGCATCGGAGATGCGGCCATTGACTATTGAGACCGGAACGTCTCGCTTCCGGCATTCATGCAGGAAGCGCGGCCACAGCTCGGTCTCCATTATCAAAACCGCAGCGGGATCGATTGTTCGCAAGGCACGGCGAGTGGTCCACGCCCAGTCAAAAGGAAAATAGAATACTGCCTCGGCGTCGTTTCGAAGAACTTCGCGAGCCAGTTTTTGCCCGGTCAAGGTGGTAGTCGAGACTACGATGTTGTGGGAAGGAAAACGATGGCGGAGCGCGCTAACCAGCGGCCGCGCTGCCTGTGTCTCACCGACCGAAACACAATGGATCCAAATCCGCGGACGCGCCTGATTCGCGAGGTCGGGCAATTCACCGAGGCGTTCACGAAAGCCGGCGACGTACTTGCCGTGACGAAGCGCGTCGAAAAGAAACCGTGGGATTAGCGCGATGAACCCGATTGCCAGAAGGAGGCTATAGACGAAATACATAGCTCGAGAAGTGGCCCGGACTTCAGTCGGTGCTCCTGATGTTCACGGACTGGGAGGCTGCTCTTGACTTCAATCCGTAGTGGCATGGACTCGGTCTGTGCCTGCCGGAGTTCACGTTCGCAGACTGACGCCGATGTCACTTCTCATTTGGCGCGTTCGATGTATCTGCCTTCGGTCGGATCCACCCGGATGCGATCCCCTTCGTTAACGAATGGCGGAACCAGCACCGTGGCTCCGTTCTCCAGCGTTGCCGGTTTGTTCACATTGGACACCGTGGCGCCTTTAAGGGTTGGATCGGTCCGGGTCACCGTCAATTCCATGGAGGCGGGCAACTCGACGCCAATCGGCGCTCCTTCGTAGAACTCGGCCTGTATCTTCAGCCCCGGCGTCAGCCATTGCGCCGCATCACCCAGGTCCTCTTCGCTCAGGCCGGTCTGCTCGTAGTTCTCCGTGTTCATGAAATGATGGTGGGACCCGTCCGAATAGAGGTATTCCATCTCATGCTGCTCCAGGGAGGCTCGCTCGATCGTATCAGCGGAGCGGAACCGATGTTCGAAGGAAGAGCCGGTGCGAATGTTCTTTAGCTTTGTCTGCACCATTGCGCGCAGGTTACCAGGCGTGTGATGACGAAATTCGACAACCTTGCAAGGCTGGCCTTCGAAAACGATTACCATACCGCGTCGTATCTGAGTAGCCGGAATTGCCATGTTTAAGATAACTCCTGAATCGAATTTTGCCCGCTATTGGAAGTTAGCGCTCGGAGGCGAGCAAAAAGTCCCCCTGGCAAACCGCGTAGTCTAGCCATCTGGTGCACCATTTGTCCAGCATGCTTTTCTTGACGCCAGTATTTCGCGACCCGCGCAAAAACACAAAGAAGCGGGCCTCGGGGAAATGCTTCGGTCGAAACCTGGCATTCCCTTTAGCCCGCCCCGAGGAGGAGCCCACCTACCTCAATCGAGTTAACGTTCGGTCCCCATCAAAGTTCCACAAAATCTTTTAGGCGGCCCGCGCCCGAAGCACGTGCCGTTGTCTCACGACCCGGTCCAGCCAATCCTGAGCTTCCTGATACCGGTGAAACCGCTGTTCATCGGTGCGAAACGCGTTTGTATGGTATTGGCGCCGGCCCTTCACCAGCCGAGCCGGATGTTTGATGTGAAGCATTTCGTGGAATAGGATGAATTCAACGAACCATTCAGGGACGTCCGCGGCATCGAGCGTCTTGCTAATCGTAATAGTCTCGTGCACAGGATCGTGGTGGCCTAAGATGCTTCGAGTTCGCCTTTGAGACCAGGTGAGCACGGGCTTTTCCACGCTCCCGCCGAAGTAGCGGCGATTCAGCCGGACGAAAAGTTTCTCGAGGTCATAGAATTGGCCGCGCGCTGAAGAAATTATCTTCCGGCCACGGTTCCGGCGTGCGATTTCTGATGCCCTCAACACCTGCGGCGTGAAAGCGTACTGGCGGTAAACGCGATCATAGATCTTCGGCGACTTTCTCGAAAGCAAACGACCGACGAGTATGAAGGCCAAAGCGCGGATAACCTCCGGCGGCGCGCCCTTAAAAACGTCCGAGATGCGAACGTAGACGCGACCTGAGCGAATTCTAATCGTGTGGCGCAACCCCGAATACGGGTAAAACTTCACTTCGACGTCTGGCACAGATCGACTGCCGCTAAGTTGTTTGAAGGCGTCGCTAAATACTTTCTTAAGGTGATGGTTGGATTCGGGCATATTCAGTTTGCAAACCGGCCCGCACATCTTAGGGCGCGTTTGTTTGGGCCGTCAAATTGCCTCCCGGCATCCTCTGTAAGCCATTGAAAGGCCGGGAGATAGAGTTCCAAGCTGAGTCATGATGGTTTCAGTGTGACCGCACGATCGGCTTAAGTCTATTAGTGATAACGCTTAGTTTGATCCAGGGGAACTTATCCAAAGCCGGCACGTCCCTTAGCTTACTCTTCGGCCCGCGCATTTAAAACAGGCTTTATCTTTTTAGCTCATATGTTTGCGGGCTTGTCGTTGAATCACTTATACTTCCCGAACTGGGTGCCAGCAAGTTGGATTGATCTCGGACCTTGAAAGTGAAGGTTCAAGCCGGGTCAGGGCATCGGTGGGGATCATTTGCGCTAATGAATGCTCAACGACAAGCGAAAGCGGATTTTGACTCGCGCGGTCAGGCTGTCCTCTCCGCGATCATCAAAGAGCATCTGATTACTGGCGAAGCCGTGGGCTCGCGAGTGCTTGCGGATCGGTTTGCGCACGCGGCAGGTTTGAGCGCCGCCACGATTCGCAATGTCATGGGAGAATTGGAAGAAGCCGAGTTGGTAGAACAGCCACATACTTCCGCCGGGCGGATTCCTACCGACAAAGGCTATCGTTTCTATGTCGATCACATACTCCAGAATGCAAAGCTATCGCGGTCCGATCGCCTGGCCATTGACGCACTCCTGATGATCCCTGCCGGCGGGTCGCGAGAAGAGCCTGACCGGCTGATGGAAAGGACGTCGCACGTACTTTCGGCCCTTTCCGAAAATGTGGGTATCGTAGTCTGGCCCTCGCTGGCGGAAAACCTTTTGCAACACATTGAGTTTCTTCAGCTCGCTGACAATCGAATTCTCGTAATACTGGTATCCACTGCAAATATCGTCCGGAATAGAATCATTCATGTTGATGAGAAACTAAGCCAGGAGGATCTGGAGCGAACGGCTCGTTATCTGAACGCGGAATTTCGCGGCCGGAGCTTGCTGGCTATCCGCGCGGAAATCCTCGAGCTGATGCAGGAAGAGAAGGCTCTTTACGACAAGCTCTTGCGGAATGCGATACTGCTTTGCGATACAAGTCTGGCAGACGAAGAGGCCAGCGGCGGCGATGTTTACGTCGATGGCGCCTCAAATATGCTGGCCAAGCCGGACTTTGCAGATGCGGAACGAATGCGCGAGCTTTTCCGTACCTTTGAAGAGAAATCCCGACTGGTAAAGATCCTTAATGAGTGCGTGGCGAAAGATCAAATGTTTCCCGGAGGTGTGAAAGTAATCATCGGGCGCGAGCACGCGGCCCCGTCGATGAGAAGTTGCGCTTTGATTACCGCACCCTACCGAATTGCCGAAGGGGAAACTGCCGGAACACTCGGCGTGGTGGGTCCCATGAGAATTGAATATGCGCGCATGATGGCTGTGGTAAACTACATGGCGAGGCTAATTGAGCGTACGTTGTCGCAGGAAGCAGCTTCCCTTTAAACGGTATTCCGGCCCCCGGTACTGTTCTTAATATTCGAGCAATCTTGGTGACCGACGAGGAAGAAAAGAAATGAGCAGCATTCCTGTGCACTTCTTCGACGAGGAAGGCAAGTCAGAAACCAACGATCAGGAAGCGAGCGATCGAGAAGGGGCAGGCGAAGAGCCGGGTTCCAGCTCCGGGGACGTGGATTCGCAGGACGAGATTTCGCTTAGTGAAGGTAACTCGTCCGAAAAGGATGAAGAGGCAGGTGATCAGCCTGGCACCAGACGCAACGATGCGACGTCCGGCCCAATGCTGGCGGAATTGCTCGCGACCAGGGCCGAGTTGAAGAGAGTCGAGAGCGAGCTGGCCGAGACGCAGGATCGTCTGACACGCCGCCAGGCAGATTTTGAGAATTATCGTAAACGAGTCGAGCGTGAGCGCGGCGACACTCATGACCGGGTGGTTGCCGAAGTCATAACCAGGCTTCTTCCGGTGATCGATAACCTGCGTCGCGCGCTTGAGGCTGAGAGATCACTCGAGGCCAGCGAATCGGAGGAGTTTCGCCACTTCCTGCATGGTGTCGAACTGATTAACAAGCAACTCAACGAGGTGCTTGAGTCCTTCGGATTGGAAACAGTTCCCGCGATGGGAGAACATTTCGATCCCCACGTTCACGAAGCAGTCGTTTCAGAGCCTACGGATGACTACGAGCCGGAGACGGTGATTCAGGAGCTGGCACGGGGCTATCGTTTAGGCGAAAGGCTCTTGCGGCCCGCAATGGTCAAAGTTGCAACCGAACCTTCGACCCGTGATCGTTAGAATCAACACGTTCGTTTATTCCTCTCTTAAAGACTTATGGGCAAGATAATCGGAATAGACCTGGGCACGACAAACTGCTGCGTCGCTGTTCTCGAAGGTGGCGCCGTGCAGATTGTGCCGAACAAGGAAGGCGGCCGAACTACGCCGAGTGTCGTGGGGTTTACCGATAAGGGCGAAAGACTGGTAGGACAAATCGCCAAACGCCAGGCGGTGACAAATGCGGCCAACACCGTCTACGCGGTCAAGCGGCTAATTGGGCGAAAATTGAGCGCTCACGAAGCGCAACGAATGCGCGAATCTTCCCCTTTCGAAATCGTTGATTCGCAAAACGGTGACGCGCGCATACGGGTGCAGGGACGGACTTACAGTCCGCCCGAGATTTCCGGCATTCTTCTGCAACGCCTCAAGGCCGCCGCCGAAGACTTCCTCGGCGAAGCAGTTACCGACGCCATCATAACGGTCCCCGCCTATTTCGATGACACTCAACGGCAGGCCACCAAGGACGCCGGTAAGATCGCCGGCCTTCACGTTGAACGCATCATCAACGAGCCGACTGCTGCGGCCCTGGCCTATGGCCTGGGCAAATCACAATCTGAACGAATCGCGGTTTACGATCTTGGCGGCGGGACTTTTGATGTTTCGATCCTCGAAATGAACGACGGTTTATTTGAAGTGCTCTCCACTTCGGGTAACACCTATCTGGGCGGCGAGGACTTCGATGAACGCATCATGAACTGGATGGCAGACGAGTTCAGTGCGGAGAATGGGATTGACCTGCGTAAGGATCGCCTGGCGCTGCAGCGCCTGAAGGAAGCCGCCGAACGGGCGAAATGCGAATTGTCTTCCACAAACGAGACGACGATTAATTTGCCCTTCATTGCCGCGGATGCTTCCGGGCCCAAGCACTTCAATCGCAGCTTGTCGCGCGAAAAATTCGAGGAACTCGTTGGCGATCTGGTGCGGCAGACCGTCGAGCCCTGCGAAAACGCTCTGCGCGATGCCAAGCTGCAGCCGGAGGACATAGACAAAGTGATTCTGGTTGGCGGGCAGACACGCTCGCCGATCGTCGAACGAACCGTCGAGCAAATATTTGGTAAGAAGGCTTCGGCGGAAATAAATCCTGACGAAGTCGTGGCCATGGGGGCAGCGATTCAGGGCGGCGTGCTGACCGGCGACGTCAAAGACATTGTGCTTCTGGACGTGCTGCCGCTTAGCCTGGGGCTGGAAACAAGAGGCGGATTGTTCACGAAGATTATCGAGCGCAATTCAACGATCCCCTTGCGCAACAGTCTGATCTTTACGACCGTCGTCGATAACCAGGCTTCCGTGGAGATTCATATTCTGCAGGGCGAGCGCGAAGTCGTTGAAGGTAATCGGTCCCTCGGTAAGTTCGAGCTAGTGGGAATTCCGCCGAGTCCTCGAGGCGTGCCGCAGATCGAAGTATCATTTGAGGTTGACGCGAACGGCATAGTCTCCGTCTCAGCCCAGGACAAGGCCACCGGGCGCGAGCAGCAGATGCGCATCACTCCTACTTCCGGACTTTCGCCGGACGAGATCGAGCGGCTGATCAGGGAAGCAGAAACGTCCGCTGAAAGTGATCGGGAGGTCAGGGAAGCGATTGCGCTACGGAATAAGCTTGAGAGCCTGGTCAAAAACACGCAGCGCACGTTTCTGGAATTTGGCGGCCTCCTGTCCGATAACGACCAACAGATGGGGACCCGCGTGCTGGGCGAAGGCGAAGCCGCAATCAACTCAAAGGCGCTGGAGGAAATTGGCCGGGCATTGGATGGAGTGGAACGTCTGGCAAAACAATTGACCACTGCTATGATGAATCCGGAGACTGAGGCTGAATCGCGCGAAATTGAAGAGATCCACTAGCAAGTAATAAGATCAATCGGCGGCCAGTGAGGGCGGGCTTCAGCCCGGTTTCGTGGCCGCCGAGTATTGAGATTTGAGAGAGAGTAAACCTGATTAAGCGATGAGTAAACGTGACTACTACGAGGTTCTGGGCGTCTCTCGTACGGCGACTGAACAGGAAATAAAGAGTGCCTACCGGCGCCTGGCCCTCCAGCACCACCCTGACAAGAACCCGGATGACAGTGAGGCCGAAGACAGATTCAAGGATGCGGCGGAAGCCTACGCGATTCTCTCCGACACCGAGCAGAGAAGACGGTATGACCGGTTTGGTCATGCCGGAGTTTCAGGTGGCGCCGGCGGCGCCGGCGGCGCCTGGGGAGCTCCTGGCTTCAGCGGCCTGGAAGATATTCTGGGCGACCTGTTTGGTTTCAGTGATGTATTTGGAGGGGGAAGCGCGCGGGGCGGCGCCCGGCGCTCCGCGGCGCAGCGTGGCGCGGACCTGCGATATGACCTGGAGATTTCACTTGAAGATGCTGCCGCCGGCCTGACGGCGCCTTTGCGCATTCCTAAACTTGAAACCTGCAGCGCCTGCGAGGGTGGCGGCGCCGCGCCCGGCACGCGGCCGGAAACCTGCCAGACTTGTGCCGGCGCCGGCCAGGTGCGCTATCAACAAGGCTTCTTCTCAGTCGCGCGAACTTGCGGGGCCTGCCGCGGGACGGGCCGCGTAATCAAGTCTCCGTGCAAGGAATGCAGAGGAGCCGGCCGCGTCGAGAATGAGAAGACCATGGAGGTCAAGATCCCGGCCGGCGTCGAAACCGGCTCGCGTTTGCGGATTCAGGGAGAAGGAGAGTCAGGGATGTATGGCGGTCCCGCCGGCGATCTCTACGTGGTGATACACGTCGGCGAGCACGAACAATTTGAACGCCAGGGAAGCAATCTGTATTCTTCAGTCCCAATCACATTTGGCCAGGCGGCCCTGGGCTCGGAAGTTGAAGTCCCGACGCTTGATGGGCAGCAGCCACTGAAAATTCCTGCCGGCACCCAAACGGGTACGGTGTTTCGGGTGAAAGGCAAAGGCATGCCCGTGCTGGGCGGTCGCGGTCGCGGCGATCTCTTTGTCGCAGTTACCGTGGTCACGCCAACCACTCTGACGCGGGAACAAAGGAAGTTGCTGGAGCAGCTTTCGCAAGTTGAAACTAAGGACCTGGAAGACAAGGGCCTGGTTGAGAAGGTGCGGGACATCTTCGGCTAGACTCTTTCAAGGGGCGCAGTTCGTTCAGGAATCCCAAGGGGCTAATTGAAGTGACAGACAGGAATGTCTGTCCTACTTTCGAAAGGAAATTATGAAGAAATATCCCTCAAAACTATTTCTGTTGCTGGCGATTTCGCTGCTGGCTTCCCTCGCCATCGCCAAAGGTCCTAATGTGACCCTGAAGGGTTACTTGATGGACAAACAGTGCTCGGCTCGCGTGATGAAGAGCGAAAGCCCGATGGCTAAGGCGCGCAAGCATACTAAAGAGTGCGCCGAAGAATGCGAGGCTGGCGGCTTCGGCCTGGTGAGCGGGGACAAATATTACCTCTTTGATCAGAAGGGCAACGACCTGGTATCGAAACTCCTCAAAACAACTACCAGGACGGATGCTTTGGGCCTTGAAGTTGTCGGCACCGTGGAGGGAGATAAGCTACTGGTCGAATCGATCAAAGAGATCGAGTTTGATGCCGCCACTGAAAAGTAAGCTGCGGTTTGCTTATTGACGATCCTGAGTACTTTCGCAAAATACGAAAGGGCATTAGTTATGCTCCGAACCTACTGCGCCGCCGCGCGAACCTGTTTCGTCGCGGCGGTTTTTGTTTTCACGCTGGCAATATCTTCTGCCGCCTCTGCTCAGGAGGCTATCGCGAAATGGGAAGGCTTTGACTTCGCGAAGAACAGCGTTCAGCCGGGAGAACTGGCGGCAGTTTCGCTCGACGATTTGAAGTTCATTCGTGGCATCGTCTTTGGCCGGCATGGACGCATCTTCAAAGACTACGACATCAAGCAATACCTCGCTTCCCAGCCCTGGTATAAGCCCAATTCCGAGTTCAGGAATTCGATGCTCAATAACACGGAGCGGCGCAATCTCGATGTTATTCGTGATGCCGAAGCCAGAAAGCATCCCCAGGTCGAGCCGGGCGACATGCGTTTTTATCGCACCCGTTTGTTAACGCCGAAGAAACTGGGTCAACACACTGGCGGCGAGTGGACCGTACTGGCTGCAGAGGTCGAAGCGATCCATGGTAAACGCTTCGACGATATAGGGTGGCTGCAGCAATACTTTGATGATCGCTACTGGTACAAGCCGGCCAACAAATACGATCCCAAACAGCTCACCGATGTAGAGCGCAAGAACCTGAACATGATTGTGGCGGCGCACAAGAAGCTGCGGCGAGTGGCCCTATCGCCGGGCGACATGGAGTTGTTCGAGAACAAGCTGCTTTCCGAGGGCATGCTGCACGGGCTGAGCCTGCACGAGCTGCGTTTGCTGCGCAATGAGATTTACGCCCGGCATGGGCGAGTGTTCCGTACGGGATGGTTGCAGCAATACTTCGGTTCGCAATCATGGTACGAACCCAAGGAAGAATTCAAAGACGAAGAACTGTCGGGTAGCGACAAACAAAATGTCGAGCTGATCGTCGCTTACGAGAACAAGCTGCATGACCAGATTGGCACAAAGCTTATCGCCCGCAGCTTGTTGGACGGTCTTTTCCTCGAAGACGTACGTCAAATGCGTGATGAGATCTACGCGCGCCACGGCAAAGTTTTCAAACAGCCCTGGACACAGAAATACTTTGCCAGCTTTGACTGGTACAAGCCCGATCCTAACTTCAACGAAGCGTCGCTTAGTGAGATCGAAAAAAAGAACATTGCCACCATCACGGCCTACGAGAAAAAGGCGGTGACTGCGGACAGCACGATAGAAGGTTGATAAGGCCCTACCCGGGTCTCGCGTGCCGAGACCAATAAACAAAAATAAAAACACGCTATTCCGATAAGGCAACGGCCTGTTCTAGAAATGGGCTGCCCGCCCATGCGATGAAGTGCGTTCCTCAGTGGATGTAGCAGTCCAGTCTGCAGCCGTCTTTAGACGGCTTTCCCGGCGGGTTACTAGACCAGCGCTTTAGCGCTGGGTAACTGGAGCGCGTCGACCCTTAGCGCGCTTCAGCGTGCTTGAAATCAGCGGCTTTAGCATCGCGGCTGAAGCCCTCAGAAATAAGCCCGTTGAAACGGGCTTTGGGTTATGGTGCGTCCTGAGACCCGGGCGTAAAACGCCCGGTCTAGTAACCCTGCGGGAAAGCCGCGTGAACGCGGCTAAAGAATGTTGGACTCTTCCGCCGCAGATTTCATGTCCACTACTATTGCACTCTGAAAACGAATCAGTACCCATCAGTCCCCCCTTCGACTTCATTGACCATTTGCTATTTACGATTTGAGAATAGGGATTTACAATTAACCCGAACAAAGCACAACTAAAAAACGCAAGGTAGGGTTACGTCAACAAAGGAGTCATCTGGTGATTGCTCTTAAAGTCAACGGCAAAGAACTCTCTGTCGATGCCGACCCGAGTACGCCTTTGCTCTGGGTGCTGCGCGAAACGCTGGGCCTGACCGGAACTAAATACGGCTGTGGTATGGCTCTCTGCGGCGCCTGCACGGTCCACCTGGATGGAGAAGCGATCCGCTCTTGTGTGAAGCGCGTTTCTGACGCCGCCGGGAAAGAGATCACCACAATCGAAGGTCTCTCTACCAATCTCAGTAATCCGTTACAGAAAGCGTGGATCGAGATCGACGTTCCCCAGTGTGGCTATTGTCAATCGGGTCAGATCATGAGCGCAGCAGTTTTGCTGGCCGAGAATTCAGCGCCCACGGACAATGACATCGACGAAGCCATGACGGGCAACATCTGCCGTTGCGGCACCTATTCGCGCATCCGCCAGGCCATTCACCGCGCCGCCGACCTGAAGAGGAGCACAACATGAGCGCAACGGAAGTTAAGCGGCGTGATTTTCTAAAGGCCGGCGCTGCACTCGGAGGTGGCCTGTTAATTAGTCTCTACATTCCCGAATGGGCACTGGCCGGCAGCGCGAACGCCGCGCCACCAACTCCCGCGACGTTCAAACCCAATGCCTTCGTCCGCATTGGGTCTGATGACATCGTGGCCGTCATCGTCAACAAGTCCGAGATGGGCCAGGGCGTCTACACATCTTTGCCGATGCTGGTGGCCGAAGAACTCGAGGCTGACTGGAGCAAGGTGCGCTACGAGCCGGCGCCGGTGGACCCAGTCTATGCGCATCCGGTTTTCGGAATTCAAATGACCGGGGGCAGCACCAGCACCGCATCGGAGTGGGATCGTTTCCGCAAAGCGGGAGCGACGGCGCGTGTGATGCTGATTACCGCTGCCGCGCGAAACTGGAAAGTCGCTCCGGCGAGTCTACGCGCTGCGAATGGTTTCGTGATTAATCCCGCGACAGGCGCCCGCGTGTCTTTTGGCTCTCTGGCAGACGCGGCGGCGTCGATTCCAGTGCCCAAAGACGTACCGCTTAAAGACCCAAAGGATTTCAAACTGATCGGCAAGGCAACGCGACGTCTCGACACCCCCGCCAAAGTAGACGGTTCAGCTCAATTCGGTCTCGACGTTGCCATCCCGGGAATGATGACGGTCTTGATTGCCAGAGCGCCGGTGTTTGGCGGCAAGGTTCTGAGTTTCAACGCCGACAAAACGAAGGCAGTATCCGGCGTTAAGGACGTGCTGCAAGTTCCTACCGGCGTGGCGGTGATTGCCAATGGGTTTTGGCCTGCCAGGCAAGGTCGCGACTTGCTGGAAATCAAATGGGATGAAGGAATCAATGCCACACTTTCTACCACCGGCATGAGGGAACAATATGCAGCGCTCGCCAAGACGCCGGGTGCAATAGCGCGCAAGGTTGGCGATCCCGCCAAAGCGCTGGCCGGTGCGGCAAAAACGATCGTCGCTGAATATGAAGTCCCGTATCTGGCGCATGCCATGATGGAGCCATTGAATTGCGTCGTCGATTTGCGCGCGGACCACTGCGAGATATCGACCGGAACACAGTTTCAGACAGTTGACCGGGCTTCTGCCGCGGCTACGGCGGGCCTCAAGCCGGAGCAAGTGGAGATTCACACCACATTGCTGGGAGGCGGGTTTGGCCGCCGTGCAAATCCCGCTTCCGACTTCGTTGTCGAAGCCGTTCAAGTCGCAAAAGCCGCGAAGGTTCCGGTGAAGGTTGTCTGGACTCGTGAAGACGATACTCGCGGTGGCTGGTACCGGCCAATGTGGTACGACCGGTTTGTTGGCGGCGTGGACGCCGGCGGAAATCCGGTTGCCTGGACCCACACAATCGTTGGTCAGTCGATCATGCAAGGGACACTCTTTGAGGCCTTCGGCATCCAGAATGGAATTGATAGCACCTCGGTTGAAGGGGCGGCAGATCTGCTCTACGGCATTCCAAACCTGCAGGTAGATTTGCACACGCCGAAGATTGGCGTCCCGGTACAATGGTGGCGTTCGGTTGGCCATTCGCATAACGGCTTTGCGGTCGAGGCCTTCTTCGACGAGCTGGCCCACGCCGGCGGTAAGGATCCTTATGAACTTCGGCACACAATGCTGGCGAAGCAACCACGGATGCGCGCCGTCCTGGATCTCGTAGCCCAGAAGGCCGGCTGGAGCCGTCCGTTGCCGGCGGGTCAAGGGCGCGGCATTGCCACGCATTTTTCATTTGATAGTTATGTAGCCCAGGTGGCCGAAGTTTCGGTAGACAAGGATGGAGGCGTGCGCGTTCATCGCGTCGTTTGCGCGGTCGATTGCGGCCAGGTGGTCAATCCCGACACCGTGAAGGCGCAGATGGAAGGCGGCATCAATTTTGGTCTGACGGCTGCGCTTAAAAGCGAGATTACGCTCGAACGCGGACGAGTGCAGCAACGCAACTTTCACGACTATCCCATGCTGCGCATAAACGAGGCTCCGCAGATCGAAGTTTACATCGTGCCGAGTATGGAGAAACCTACGGGCGTCGGTGAACCGAGTGTACCGCCTGTCGCTCCGGCAGTGGCTAACGCGATCTTCGCTGCAACCGGCAAGCGCGTGCGGCGACTGCCAATTCGCACCGTTTGACTTGTATCGAACCCGTTGCCGAGTCAGCCGTCCACTTGTTAGTGGGTTAGTTTGCATACGGCTAATCTCATTAACACCTGGCTTCAGCCAGGTGACACAGGCACTGTTGATCTCTAAACCGTTTTAACGGTTTACACTGAAACCGTTGAAACGGTTAAAGTCACGTCGTCACTGATGGTCACCGCACTAAAGTGCGGTGTTAATGAGAATTCAAACTGACCACTAGGGTCCGCTTTGCGCGCTCGTAAACGTCGAAGGGATACGCAGATGCAACCGACAATGAGAACCCGGAAAACAGAACAAAAACTAAGGCTCCTAACCGGTATTCTTTTTGCACTCTCCCTGGGACTGATAGCGGGCTCGATTCCAGCGTGGACCAAAGGTGCAGTGCCAATGCAGAGTAATGTCGCCCGCTCGCGCGAATTGTTTGTCTCCATCATCCCTGTGCTTAAACATCCACGCTGTCTGAACTGCCACTCCACCGGCGACTACCCGCGCCAGGGTGATGACGGGCGGATTCACATTCAGAACGTGAGACGCGCGATTGATGGTCACGGCAAATATGGAGAGAAGTGCAGTACTTGTCATCAGGAACAGAATGTTGCTGGATTGAACATGCCGCCGGGAGCGCCCAACTGGCACCTGCCGCCAGCGGCCACACCGATGATCTGGGAAGGCAAGACGCCCGGTCAGATATGTCGCCAGATCAAGGATCCAAAACAAAACGGCGGCAAGTCGCTCGCGCAGATCATCGATCACGTTACCGCCGACAAGTTGGTGATGTGGGGTTGGAATCCCGGCGACGGCCGCACATTGCCGCCGATGGGCCATGACGAATTCGCGCGCCGCTTTCAGGAATGGGCTCGCTCGGGCGCGGTCTGCCCGGAGTAAATGTCCGAACTTCATCACTCGAAATTCTCCATCATCCAGATATCGCCTCCTTGCGTTGAAAGCGATCGAAGAGGATCCGTGGTTCACGTTGAAGTCCCAGTGATAAAGAGGTTACTTGACGAGCGGCCGCAGGTATGACACTTAAGCAGAAAGGCCCCGACATCTTCGCCAGAGCCCTGCCTCCTTTCCGTTGGGTTCATCTAAGCGTCATTTCTCTGATTTTCCCTGCAGTTTAGTGCGCGTGATCATGTAGAGGTCTAGCCCACCGAATCCGCCCGGACGGTCGGAGGAGAATAAAAGCGTCTTGCCGTCAGACGACAGGTACGTGTTCTGCTCGACGAACATTGTGTTGATTGTGGCGCCCAGATTCACCGGAGTTGACCAGGCATCAAGCGTACTGTCTCGCGTTGCGACCCACAGGTCGGAGCTCCCGCCAGTCGAACCAGTGCGATTCGATTGAAAGAATATTTCTAACCCGTCATACCGGATCGAAGGGCGGTTCTCGTTCATCGAGCTGCTCAGTTCCGTCACCAGAATGGCCGGCCCGAACGAGCCGTCGGCCGTTTGCTCACTCAAATAGATATCGGCAGCGCCAAGGCCACCTGGGCGGCTGCTCCCGAAATATAGCTGAGGCGCACCATCCTCTTGGTTGTCGAAATAGCTGGGACCGTTATCGTCGGCAGCGGAGTTGACTCCTGGACCGAGGCTCACCGGTAGCTGCCAGTCGAAATCATCATGCGTGTGCTCACGCTGTGAGACCCAGAGGTCTATTCCGCCCAGCCCGCCGGGCCGCTTACTTTGAAAGAACATCAAGTGCTCGTCGCGCGAAAAGGCCGGGTTTCCCTCATCGAAGGTGGTATTGACAATCGCTCCGAGATTCACTGGCGAACCCCACGCGTCATCAATGCTCGCGCGCTGCGAGACGTACATGTCAAAGCCGCCGAGTCCTCCGGGACGGTTAGATGTGAAGTACAGGCTCAGGCCATTTTTGGAGATCGCCGGCCCTTGATCGCTGAAGGCCGAGTTGATGGCTGGGCCAAGGTTGACTGGCGCCGACCAGTCGGAATACCTCTGGGCGTGGGCCGATGGCGCTTGCGCCATGACGAGCGCGAGCATGCCGCCGACAAACAATGTCAGAGCCAGGCGTGGTCTGAAGCCCAAACGAGTTTTTGTCTTTTCTAGTAACATGATTCTGGTTCTCCTTTTCGCAAGAGTTTGATTCTTTGCTGGTTGCGGCCGACTTGGTTATGAGCGTCACACTGGTTAGTCTCAACAAATACGCAGCCTCACTCATAGAGCGACAAAGCGCCGGAAAAGCTATCAGGCAATTTTCAAGACTTTTTTCAGGGGTATTGGGCTATCAGGCGGGATTCCTAAGGTGCTACACTGCGCCCATCCAGGGTTCATTCGCTTCCTTCTCGAACGGCTCATTATGTCAACCCTCGTCCCCCAGCAAGTCACCCAACTGCTCGTGGATTGGAGCAATGGAAACCAGGCGGCGCTCGACCAATTAATGCCTCTGGTCCATGACGAGTTACACCGGCTGGCCCACCACTACATGAGCCGGGAGCGCTCTGACCACACCCTGCAAACTTCGGCTGTCGTCAATGAAGCCTATCTACGCCTCGTGGATCAAAATGATTTGCACTGGCAGAACCGCGCTCAATTTTTCGGGCTCGCCGCTCAGTTGATGCGACACATCCTGGTTGATCACGCTCGCAGTCACACTCGCGCCAAGCGCGGTGGGGGGCAGAAAGTGGCCTTCGAAGATGTCGTCGTCTTGAACCCGGAACGAGGAGCGGAGTTGGTCGCCCTCGATCAGGCGCTGAAAAAGCTGGCAGCGCTGCACCCACGCAAAGGCCAGGTTGTCGAACTCAAGTTTTTTGGCGGCTTGACGGTAGAAGAGATTGCCGAGGTGCTGAAAGTCTCGCCGGTGACGGTAATGCGGGATTGGAGCTTTGCCAAGTCATGGTTGCACCGCGAAATTAGTGATGACGCCTGAGCGCTTGCAGCAGATCGAAGAACTGTATCACTCCGCGCTGGAACGAGACGCTGCGGCGCGTGTGGCCTTCATCAAAGAGTCTTGTAATGGCGATGAGGAATTGCGTCAAGAGGTGGAATCGCTGCTCGCCTCTCACGAACAAGCCGGAGACTTCATTGAAGCGCCTGCTCACGAAGTAGCCGCACGCTTGATTGCAGAAAACCAAAAACGTTCATTGGCGGGCCGCTTAATCGGCCACTATGAAATTATTGAATTGCTCGGCACGGGTGGAATGGGTGAGGTTTGCCTGGCCCGCGATAAAACGCTTGGTCGCCAGGTCGCCCTCAAACTCTTACCTGACTACTTTACCCGCGATGAAGTTCGCGTCCGACGCTTTCAGCAAGAGGCGCGCTCCGCTTCGTCTTTGAATCATCCCAACATCGTGACCATTTATGAGATCGGCCAGGCGGACGGTCATCATTTCATTGCCACTGAGTTGATCGAGGGCGAGACGCTCCGCCAACACATGGGGGCCGTGCGCCTGGCGCTCGCCGACGTGCTCGACGTCGGTATCCAACTAACTTCGGCCCTCTCGGCCGCACACCAGGCAGGAATTGTCCACCGTGACATTAAGCCCGAGAACATCATGCTCAGGCCGGATGGCTACGTCAAAGTCCTAGACTTCGGGTTAGCTAAGCTGACTGAGAATTCCCTGAAGCGACAGACGGTCGCTCCGACTGCGGCAATAACGGTTACGGTCGACACCATTCCGGGCCTGGTTCTGGGGACCGCTCACTACATGTCACCCGAGCAGACACGCGGTGAGCCGCTGGACGCCCGATCAGATATCTTCTCGCTCGGTGTGGTGCTCTATGAAGCAGCGACGGGCAGACCTCCGTTCAATGGTCCGAGCCTGCTCTCGATCATGCATGAGATCGCCGCCGTTAGTCCGCTGCCGCCCACCATTATCGAGCAAGACTTGCCCCGGGAGTTCGATCTAATCATCGAGCGGGCTTTGGCGAAGGACAAAGAACAGCGCTATTCATCGGCGTCAGAGTTAGCCGACGCGCTGCGAAGGCTAAAAGGCGCCACATCGGAGGGCTCTTACCGCTTCACGCAGACGGCAGAAAAGGTTCAGCTTGAAGACGAGCCAGAGACGTTCGTCGGGCGTGAGCTCGAGATGACAAGGCTCGATGAGCTGCTGCGGCGGGCCTCCGCCGGCTCAGGCCGGCTCGTATTCATCACGGGCGAACCTGGAATTGGGAAGACCACGCTCGCCGACGAGTTCATGCGCCGTTCGCGCAAACAGTACCCCTGCCTTTTCCTCTCACGCGGGCGATGCGTGGAGCAATACGGAACAGGTGAAGCCTACCTGCCTTTTCTCGATGCCCTTGGCACACTCCTCGCCGGTCCTGGATGGGAGCGCATCGCGGGCGTCCTGCGGACCTATGCACCAACCTGGTGTTTGCAACTTCCCGCCGCCTTCGTTTCGAGTAGGGATCTGGAGCGCTTACGGTGGGAGACAATTGGCGCTACCAAAGAGCGCATGCTCCGCGAAATGGGAGACGCCCTGAGTGAGTTAGCGGCCAGCGCGCCGCTGATGATTCTCTTGGAGGACCTGCACTGGGCTGACCCCTCGAGCGTGGATCTACTTCGCCATTTGTGCCAACGAATTGGGGAACAGCGCCTTTTGATCGTGGGAACGCTTCGACCCGAAGATTTGGCGGTCAGCGGTCACCCCCTCAAGAGCTACCAGCTGGAGATGCAAGCGCACAACCTGTGCGACGAGGTCGCGCTCCGCTCGCTGACCGATGAAGATATCGCCAGCTACCTTAACGCGCGTTTCGCTCCAAACAATTTCCCGCGCGAGCTGCCCGTGCTTATTCGACGGAGGACCGAGGGCCATCCGTTGTTTGCGACGAGCCTCGTGCAGTTCCTCGCCGAGCGGGGGGATATTGCGAAGGTAAATGAGCGCTGGTCGCTTATGTGCCCGCTCGCGGACATGGACCTGGAAGCTCCTGAGAATGTGCGCAGTATGATCCGTAGGAAGATCGAGGCGCTGGCGGAAGAGGACAAGCGCGCGCTTCAGTACGCCAGTGTCGAAGGCGAGGAGTTCACTTCAACCGTGGTTGCTGGGCTGTTGGGCGACGACGACTTGATTCTGGAGGAGCGGCTCGACCGCCTCGACAAGGTTCACCATCTGATCCAAACACGCGCCGAGGAGGAGCTGCCCGACGGAACGCTCGCAGTGCGTTACCGCTTCACACACGCGCTCTACCAGAACGTGCTCTACGCCGATCTGGTCAGCAAGCGCCGGACGTTGCTGCACCGCCAGGCGGGCGAGCTTCTGATCGAACATTACGTCGATCAGGCGCCAAGAATCGCCGCGCAACTTGCCATGCATTTCGAGCGCGGCCGCGACTTTCCTCGCGCGATTCAATACCTTATCCAGGCGGGTGATAACACCATCAAAGTCTATGCCAACGCTGAAGCGGAGAGGCATTACAGTCAGGCACTCGGCCTGGTGAAGAAACTTCCACTCGCTGGACAGTCCGAAACTTATCTAGACCTTTACCGCAAACGCGGCCGAGCTAATCTCGCTCTAACCCGCCGGAAGCAGGCGGAGGAAGATTTCACACGCATGCTGGATCTGGCGCGAGCTGTGGGCTCGAGAGCGGTAGAGTGCGCAGCGCTCAACGCGCTGGCCGACACATTTTTCTATTCGCACCGCCTGAAGGAAATGCGTGCTTGCGCCAGGGAGGCCATGGAGGTCGCCCAGGATATCGGAGATGAGAGCTTACGAATTGAAGCGATGGTCCTGCTCGGGATGACGTATACGGGAAGCGGAGAGCTGACCGAAGGCATACGGTTATTGGACGAGGCGATTCTGACTGCCAGACCTCTCGACCCCTCGCCGGCGTTGGTCCGCGGCCTAATCTATCGCGGGACGATGCATTTCTTCCAGACGGAATACGACCGCGCCGAGATTCTGCTTACGGAAGCCGTGAAGCTCGCGTCGGAATTGCGCAACGGGCTGATGTTACTTCATAGCCGGTTCTTCCTGGGTCTGAATTTGGGTAACCAGGGGCGAATCTCAGAGGCGCTGGCAACTTTACGCGAGGCCATGGAGATGGCCCGGCGCGACGGTGACCACATCATTCTCGGGCGAGTGCCCAATTCGATTGGCTGGCTTCACCGCGAACTCGGGGACTTCGATCAGGCGGTTGCTTACGACCGGGAGGGCGCCGAGATTGCCGGGATGTATCACATCACTGAGGCCGAAGCCAATTCGCTGATCAACCTCAGTTATGACCACACGGAGCGCCACGAAAGTGAGCAGGCGCTTGCGGCGCTCCGTGATGCCGAGGCGATCTTCGCGCGCGAACAGTGGAATCACTGGCGCTTCCATCACATCCGATTCCACGCTGGAGCTGCCGAGCACTGGCTGGCCCAGAGGGATTTTGACAGCGCCAGTGAGCACGGGCACAAGTTGCTTGAAAACGCGACCCGACACCAGGTGCCCAAGTACATCGCGGTTGCGCATAAGCTGCTTGCTGAAGTCGCCGTGGCGCGCGACAATTTCTCCGAAGCAGAAGCAGAGTTGAACGCAGCGCTCGCTGCACTCGCTACCCATGCCGCGCCGCTCCTGGCCTGGCGGGTTTATGCGGCGCTGGGGCATTTATGCTCGCAGCAAGGTCATGATCAATCGGCGCGCAAGGCCTTCGTCCAAGCTGGGGCCATCATTGGTGAGATCGCTGCGGAGGTTAGTGATGAGAGACTGCGTTCGGTGTTCCTGAATTCGGAAGCCGTGCTCGACGTCTTAGAAGGAGCGAGCAGATCATAGTTAGGCGCTCGGACCCGAGTTTCCCTTAACGCCTGCTCGCCGCAGTTCCTCGTCGTTCACATCGATGTTTTCCAGGCGCTGAGTGGCATCCGCGTTGAGTCCCACCTCGACCGACCAGATATCTGAATTGCCCGCGCGAGAAATTTGCCATTTGTTGTCAAAGAAAAGCCCCCCGGTTTCGGGGGGCTTTGAATATCCCGGAAGTAACTACGGCACGGAGTAGCTATTGGCCGCAACACAGAGTGCGAAGGACAGAAGCTTACGTCAGGGGCGTCCGAACCTCATGCGGTACTCGATGGAGTCCATGAAGCCCCGCACCATCTCGCGGAAGTCCGTGGGGTGTGCGTTCAGGTAGTTCAACCAGTCGTTGTAACCCTTCGGCTCAGGGGTGCGGCGCAGGTAGCCGTAGTACTGCATGGCGACGAAGGCCCGGTTGATCTCAGCCGCCAGCACTTCATCCGAGTCGGCGATGGCGCGTAGCACTTGTGCCCGCGTCAGGGTGGTGGCGTCGAGACGGCTAACGAAGTCAGCTTGCGACAGGGTCACTTTGTTCGTGCCATCGGGATTGCCGGGGTCGGGCGTGGTGATGCTGGTCAGTTGATAGTGATTCAACAGCGCCGCCACGTAGTCGGCATTCGAGAGCGCGCCGAAGCTGTTAACGAACTCCGGCCGTTGGACGAACGAGTTGGTGAAGTCCGCTTTCTTCTGGTAAACCTCGCCGGGTGTGTCTCCGGTAACGCCCTGCATGTCCGGGGCGATCTCGTCGTAGGTGGGCAAGCGATCGAAGGCGACACGGTAGAAGCGGAAGACGAAGTAGCCCTTCAGCTTGAACTCCGGTGAGCCGAAGAAGTCGGCCGAAGCAGTCAGCCGGTGCTCGTGCAGGCAGACGAGGTCGCCGGCAGGGCAACTGTTGAGGAAGTTCATCCAATCGTCGAGTCCGCGTTGCTCAGGCTCGCGATTGAGGAAGTCCAGGTAGTGCTGCCTGACGAAGAACTGCGCGTCATCGATGGGATTGGAGACCGTCGGGAGCGGCTGCCAGGCGGGAGAGCCACTGTCTGGGTGGCTCGTAAGATTTATTGGATTGCTGCCATCAGCGTTAATTACATAGATATCAGCACTGCGAAAGCTGTCATCAAGGAGGCGTGTGAACGCGATCTTAGTTCCGTCTGGCGACCACACGGGGCCGTAGTCGTCGTAACCATCGAACGGCTTCCGATCGCTACCATCGGCGTTCATCACAACGATCTGACTACTGAAACTATCAGCGAACGTAAGGGCGATCTTGGTGCCGTCAGGCGACCAGGTGGGAGAATCGAGAAACCATCCCTCGCCGTCGATCAGTGTCGTCCGATTGCTGCCATCGGCGTTCATCACGTAGATTCGAGTATCGCTGGCGAAAGCGATCTTCGTGCCATCAGGTGACCATGCAGGATTAAAACCGTTGAAGGGCGAGCTTGTGAGTTGAATCTGATTGCTGCCATCGGCGTTCATGATCCATATTTCCCAGGAGCCGTTCCGGGTACTGTCAAACGCGATTCTGGTTCCGTCGGGTGACCAGGCAGGCCGGTTATCAAATTGGTTTTCGCTGAGTCGTGTCGGGTTGCTACCGTCGGCATTCATCACGTAGATGTAGCCGTAGGAACTGTTGCTACTCGCTGTGAAGGCTATCTTCGTGCCATCAGGGGACCAGGCGGGACTTAAGATAATCGGGTGACGATCCAGCGCCTCGCCGTCAATGAGCCGAGTCTGATTACTTCCATCGGCATTCATCACGTAAATTCCATATCCGTTTCGATCATGTCTTGCGAATGCAATCTTTCCGTTCGCCTTAGTAATAAGCGCTCGGGTTGACTCCCCAGAGCTCGAGTACAGCGAAGGAGCTGTCGGTTGACTTCCACTTGTTTTGGTAGCCGCTGCTGACATCGCTGCTCGAGTAGAGTAACCGGGAAGGACTAGCAAGTTCATCGAACCCACCACTGCGAGCATCAGACCGAACAGCCGCTTAGCGTATTTATTTTGATCGTTGGGATCGAACATGATCTTTCTCCTTTTCGTTGGGCCAAGATTGCTCAGCCTGAATACTCAAGTTTGGTTTGCGGTTGAGGCGGGTCCCCAGGGCATCCCGCCTTCCGCTCATTCAAGACGAGGCCGATCGCGCCCAAGCTTCGGCTATTCGTTATCGTCGCCGGCGATTTCCCCGTCTGCACCGATGTTTCCGGTGCCGTGGTTGTGGCTGACCTGGCCCAAGTGCTTTCCCTGAAGAGGCTGCGCGAGGTTTGTCATCACATAGTTGCCGATTTGATCGCCCGTGATCCGTCCATCTGTGCAAGCAGATCGAAAGTGGATGCCGGCATAAACACGAGAATCGTTCGCCTCATTGGCCGCCGCCGAAAAGCTTGTCTGTGTGCGCAGAACGCCGGGCAGATTATCTGAGGCGGAGGTGAAGGTGTTGTTATCGCCGAAGTAGGCAGCGAGTACTGCCGCCGCCGCTCCGCTCACCGTGCTGTGGTTGGAAATATAGTCCTGATGCGCCGGCGTAGGGGTCAGCAGTGGACTCCACGCTGAATCAGCGATAGTCGCATCATTGCCATCGGTGGCGGCGAGGCGAATGGCTGTGATAGGCCGCCAGAAGTTATAAGCGAACTTGGCGTCCCAGGCAGCAATGGCTGCGTCGGCCATTGCGATGTTGAGCAACGCAAAGAGGCGCGCGTTTTCCGAGAGCGTTGTGTGATGCTCCGCGGCCACAGCCAGGGCAATGCGATTCCAGTGGACCGGGGCGCCATCGGCCCAGAACCTGGCGATCTCGGTGTGCTCTGGCGTGCGAGTCGAGCCGGTTGCCCGACCCACGGTCTTCACCTCATTAAAGTCGGCGGCATACTGATCACTCCCCAACGCCGGTGGACCACCCGGGCGAAACTGCCAGGGTGCGGTCATCGCGAAGGGAGTCGTAATGGAAAGTTGCTGAAAGACGACCGCCGCAAAGGCCGGCGGAGTTGGTCGCCATTGCCCCGGAGCACTGCTACCGAGGAAAGGAGGCAATGGAGTGTTGAAGCCATCCGTGCTTCGCCAGGCGAGAATGTCGTCGGCAACTGTTTGGCCCCACTCAATTCCGCGCGTGATGGACTCGCTATCTTCGAAGTCTCCATCATCAGTAATCAAAGCCAGCGACGCTTCACGTTGGGCATCAAAGGTTGCTTTCTGCTTCGGGAACAGCTTGACCAGCGTGGCATAGGCTGCCTGGATGGCTGCTCCCCGACGTGATGCTCCACGCGGCGCGTCAAAATCAACGTGGTAGGGAGTGTACCGGCGCTCTATGCCGTTGACCGCGTCAAAAATGGAGGCGTGCACAAGTGCCAGAATCCGTCCGCTGACCGGATTCGCTGTGTTGGCCGTTTTGATGGCTTGCTGCGTGATTTGATTCCAGTCAGTGACCACGTCGGCAGCGGCTAGTTTGGGGGTGGCGAGGCACAGGATGACAAGTGTCAGGAGGGTCAGGCTGGCCTTGAACCAATTGCGCGAATGGCTGGGTGATATTCGTTGTTTGCTAGACATGATTTTGATCTCCTTCTTAGTTTTTGAGCAATGGCGGAAGCTGACAGTCATTTGTTGTTTCGCTCAACACCTTGCGCTAGAATGTGCGCCATCAAGGTTTGTGAACTGAGCTTCACCGCATGCCCTTTCACTTCGTCGCGGACAATAACCTGAGCGCGATTTAGTAGTCCTTCGAGAACTCGGAAAGTTCTCAGAAAGAGTTCGGAAACTATTCAGAAGGCCATTGCCAACTCGGTTTATGAGTTCGGACCATTCCGACTAGACGCAGCAGAGCATCAACTGTTGCGCGACGGGAAAACTGTGTCTCTTACGCCGAAGGTTTTCGATATCCTTTTAGTGCTGGTTAAGAACAATGGGCATGTGCTGGGAAAAGACGAATTGATGAAGGCGGTTTGGCCTGACAGTTTTGTGGAAGAAGGAAACCTTACCCGGAATGTCTCCACGCTTCGAACTGCTCTTGGAGGGGGACCTGATGAGCAGCAATACATAGAGACTGTACCGAGGATCGGTTATCGCTTCGTTGCGAGCGTCGAAAAGGTGAGTGAAGCGCCTGACCTGGCTGTGGAGGAACACTCCAGATCGCCCGCCGCGATGGACGAGGAAGGGTCGAGCGATCAGGACCAGGCCGAACAAGCCTTTAGCGAGAATGGCTCGATGGTGGCTTCCGGATTCAGAGTACTGCCTGGTGAACTCATTTCCCGCGCTGACGATGCGGCAGCGCAGATTCAAACGCCACCTGTTCCCGCGCGTGCCGGCTCTCTCTTGAGCAGGAGCAGAAACAATTGGATCCGTGTAGTCCTAATCTCCCTGGCTGCGGTGATTAGCGCAGCGCTCGTTTACACTCTGTTCTTTCGCGGCGCGCCCACTGCGCGCCAGCCGGAAATCAAATCGCTCGCAGTGCTGCCGTTCAAATCACTCAGTGGGGAGGCAAATGACGACTACTTGGGGTTTGGCCTTGCTGACAGCATAATCACTAGAGTCAACCAAATCCAAATCGGAGAACTGACCGTGCGCCCAACCAGCGCCGTGCGAAAGTACGCCAATCAACAGATTGACTCGTTGGCGGCTGCCCAGCAGTTGAACGTTGATTCAGTGCTCGATGGGACGATCCAACGTACCGGCGATCATTTACGGATCAATCTGAACCTGCTCAGAACGCGGGACGGAGCTTCGCTCTGGAGCGATACGTTCGACCTCAACCCAACAGATATCTTTAAGATGCAGGACAACGTATCGCAACAAGTAGCGACAAGGCTGCGGATGAAATTACGCCCGCAAGCAGCCGCACACGCAATTCAACCGGACGCTTACGATTATTACTTGCGGGCAAAGTTTCATGCCGGACTTCAGAATCGCAGTGACAACGATACGGCCATCGATTTATTGGAACATGCTGTCGCGGCTGATTCAAATTTCGCCGCGGCTTATGCCGCACTTTCGGAGGAGTATCGAAACAGGGCGTTTGCTTTGAAACCGCAGGAAAAGGAGTGGGAAGAGAAAGCTTTCACTGCCGCTCAGAAAGCGCTTGCGCTTGATCCGGATTTAGCGGAAGCACACGTTTCCCGGGCCCAGCTTCTCTGGACTCGCTCGAACCATTTTCCCCATCAACAGGCAATCGAGGAATTTCGTCGCGCCTTGGATCTCAATCCCAATTTGGACGAGGCGCATCACCTATTGGGTAGCGTCTACAATCACATTGGGCTGCTCGATAAAGGTCAGGAAGAGATTCAAAAGGCCGTGGCGATCAATCCGGCTAATACCGGCGCGCGGTTTCGCGTGGGAGTCAATCTTCTCTATCAATCCAGGTATGAACAGGCGCTCGCTGCTTTCAACGATTCGCGTAAGTTCAATCCGCGCTTGTGGGGTTATCAAACTGCCTGGGCGTTATTTCAACTGGGAAGAAAAGAGGAAGCGGCAGCAACGATTGCCGAGGCCTTGAAAAATGATCCGCAGGACGAAGGCGGAGGTCTCACCAGCATAGAGGCGATGCTCGCGGCTGCGGCTGGCGATGACCGTAAGGCGGAGGAGAAGATCAAGCGAGCGGCAGAAATTGGAAAGGACTACGGCCATTTTCACCATACAGCTTACGCCATCGCTTCCGCTTATGCGCTCATGAAAAAGACTGAGCTTGCCATGAAGTGGCTGCAAATGGCGGCGGATGATGGCTTCCCCTGTTACCCATTGTTTGAACGTGATCCCAATCTGGACCATCTACGCCAGGACCAGCATTTTATCGCGTTCATGAGAAAGCTGAAGACGCAATGGGAGCATTACCAGGCCACCTTATGATCTTCTCTGGGCGTGATCAGGGCCAGAGAGGCTAATCGCGCATTTAACATAGACTTCCTCCGGTCCGCCAGAAACTAAGGCCGCTGCTCAACTTCGGGATTCAAGTTAAAGTCATAGTGGCCATTTCGCTGACGAGACTTTTATCGCTTTCCGAACTCTTTCCGAAACCTTTCTGAAGTTTCGAAGGATTTCTCAATTGCTTTTAGCCTATCCTCCATCGCGAAATGAACAGCGCAGCGTAGGAGAGATTTAGTTCGGAGCGGTTCTTGAGCTAACGAGGAATACCCGATGCTCCTCAGAAACACAGTTGCCCTACTTTTAGTCTTTTGTCTGCTGGCTCTCTCGCAAGTGCTGGTGATGGCGCAAGGCCCCACGACGGGACGAATCGAAGGAACAGTAAAGGATCAAAATGGGGCAGTCATTCCCGGGGCGCAAGTTAAAGTTATTAACAAGGCCACCGCAAACGAGCGCACAGTGACCACCGATGAGGCCGGCTACTACGCATTACCGCTCTTGTTACCGGGCATCTATCGAGTAAATGTGGCGGCCAACGGATTCAACCCAGTCATCGTTGATACTGTTCATGTCTTGATTACTGAAACCACGCTAGTCAGTGCTGATCTCACGGTTAAAGGCGTGAACGTAGATCCGGTCGTGGTGAGCGTTGCGCCGCTCATCCAAACCGATGGCCCACAACTCGGGCGCGCTGTTGATTCGCGCTTTGTGTCAGAGCTGCCACTTGCCAGCCGCAACTTTACTCAAATACTGAGCCTCTCGCCGGGCGTGGCGACCTATCTGCCTGACAGCACCGGAGTGGGGCGTAACACACAAACGATCTCAGTGAACGGCGCACGGATGACGCAGAACAATGTGCAAATAAATGGCATCGATGCCAACACGATGGGCACGAGGGCGGCGGTTAATCTGGCGATTCCGGCGCCGGAGACCATTCAAGAGTTCAAGGTGCAAACATCTCTTTATGATTCGACGTTTGGGCGCTCGGGTGGCGGCAACGTTCAAATCGTTACCAGAAGCGGTGGTAACGACTTTCATGGGAGTTTGTATGATTACTTCCGCAACGATGCGCTCAATGCGAACAATCCTTTTTTGAAAGCGGCCAGTGTGGACCGGCCGGTGTTGAAGCACAATGTCTTTGGCGCCCTGCTCGGTGGTCCAGTCAAGAAAGAAAAAGTATTTTTCTTCATCTCGTACCAGGGAACGCGCGAGAGCAACGGAGCGTCGATCCTGAACAGTATTTCCTCCAATATCTTGATTGCGCCGGGACTGACAGATGATCGCTCCGAACAGATGTTGCTCCAAACATTCAAACCCCTTACCAATGGACAGCCGGCAACCTCGATTAACGCCGTGGCACTGGCTCTTTTGAACGTGAGACTGCCAACCGGCCAATTTTTAATCCCGACACCACAAACGAACGGCCGCTATTCCGGTTCCGCCATTTCACGCTTTCGCGAGAACCAGCTCAACGCAAACGCTGACTATCGCGTCAATAAAAACAACTGGCTGGCGATGAAGTTCTTCTTTGCGAACGGGCCGTCAACCATAGCGCTGCCGAGTTTCCGCGGTACTGGCCCAAACGTTCCAGGCTTTGGCACAAGTGAAGCAAATAATGTCAGGGTGCTTGCTTTCCAGGATGTGCACAGTTTCAGCCCGGGAATCTTTAACGAACTACGTTTCGGTTACAACATGCATCGCAATCTCATTTCGCCCTCCGAACCGGTTAAGGACTCGGACCTCGGCATCAAAAGATCCAATGCCGACGTGTTTCCCGGTCTGGGTCTGATCCGCATCGCCGCCGGCGGTGGCGGAGTAATTGTGGGAACACAAACTAACATAAATCCTGCAGTCGGATGGGTGGCGACTATAGCCGATACGTTGGCACTCAGGCGCGGCAGGCAGCTTATCCGCGTAGGCGGCGAGTTTCGCTTCAATGAAGCTGACTTTGCGCAACAACAATTCACTCGTGGTCAGATAGATTTCTCGAGCTTCAATAACTTCCTGCTCGGCAGTAGTTCTACCTCGACCTTCGGTAACGGCATCGGCGATCGCAAGCAGCGCGCGACCGATTACAACTTCTTCGTCCAGGACGACTGGAAAATCTCTAGCCGCTTGACGCTCAATCTGGGTTTACGCTACGAGCTGGATTTGCCGCCATACGACACGCGCGGCCGACTCTCGACCTTCGACCCTTCGCTTTACGGGAGCGATGGTCCGGTGGGCCCGCCTATCGGTGGATTCGTTCAGGCGGGAAACGTCATTCCTCAATATGACCTGCCCGATGTGCCGAATGTTAGTAAGTATGTCATCAGAAGCATTGACGCAAATAACTTCGCGCCGCGGATTGGCTTCGCCTACTCGCCGTTCAACTCGAGCCGCATGGTTTTGCGTGGCGGCTATGGCATCTTCTATTCGCGCGCTACATTTCAATACATATCAACCTCGGTGACTACGCCGCCAACCTATCTAATCGGCAGAAGAACAAACAGGCCGCTGGATGATCCCTTCTTTCCTGTGCCTTCTCAGGGCCAATTTCCGACCTTTGTTCAAGGCGTTGCCCTTTCAGGCACTGTCCTGGACCGCAACATTCGCACGCCTTACTTCCGACAGTACAACGCGAGCCTGCAATACGAAGTTGCCAGGGATACAGTGCTTGAAGTTGCCTACGTCGGCACGCTCGGATCGAATCTATTCAGGCAAGTCGCCATTAACCAGGCGCGGCTCGCCAGCCCCCAGCATCCGATCATCAACGATGTCACCGGAGCGATAATTACGACCAATACTACTGCTCCAGTAGATGTGCAACTTCGAGCGCCATTTCAGGGCGTTGATATCAATGGGTTCTTTCAAAACCAGACCACCGCGCAGTCCTCATACAATTCACTACAGATGAGTTTTAACAGACGGCTCGCGCGCGGTCTGCAACTGCTCGGCTCGTACACTTATGCGAAGTCACTTGATAACGCTTCAGGTACAGGTGGCGGTGCGGGCATCGTTGGCGTGGTAAACCCAGGATCGATCGGTGATACCAGCATCATTCTCGGCAATCAGGGTGACAATCACGCCAACCGCGGCGTCTCGGATTTCGACCGTACGCATCGTTTTATTCTGAGCTACATCTGGGACGTGCCACAGCCGGCTTTGGCCAGAGGCTCAACCGCCGGCCATTGGTTGCTCTCCGGTTGGCAGGTCGCGGGTATCATCGTCGCGATGTCTGGTCTACCCGTCGACATTGTAGATACGGGCGCAGGTTCTTTATATGGATTGTCTGGTGGGGGAAATCCGCTGGCGCGGCCAAGCTGGGCGCCTGGGGCCGACCGTCACGCTGCGACCAGCAACGTTCCGGATGGGTTCTTCTTCAACCCATGTGCATTTGCCCGCCCGGTCGTGGCGGTTGGGCAAGTGATTTCAAGTTCCGGCGGCGCGGCAATCGCGGACGCACCAGGAACCGATCTTGGCAACGTCGGGCGCAATGTCCTGCGCGGGCCGAGACAGACGAATGTGGACTTCTCGGTTATTAAGCGTTTCCCCTTTGGTGAATCGAGGAGCCTGGAGTTCCGCACCGAAGTTTTCAATCTCTTCAACCACGTCAACTTCGCCAATCCAATCAGCGACCTTAACGCAGTGCAGTCGTCCGCGATTGATCAGAACACCGGGCGAATCCTGAGTCCGGGTAATTTCGGTCGCATCATCTCAACCAGCAACAACCCGCGGCTGATTCAGTTCGCGCTTAAGCTCAACTTCTGAATCGTTCGCCACGCCGCTAACACCTGCGCCCCGAAAGACGGACGGCTTACGTCAGGGGCGTCCGAACCTCATGCGGTATTCGACGGAGTCCATGAAGCCTCGCACCATCTCGCGGAAGTCGGTGGGGTGCGCGTTCAGATAGTTCAACCAGTCGTTGTAGCCCTTCTGCTCTGGTGTCCGGCGCAGGTAGCCGTAGTACTGCATGGCGACGAAGGCCCGGTTGATCTCAGCCGCCAGCACTTCATCCGAGTCAGCGATGGCCCGCAGCACTTGTGCCCGCGTCAGGGTGGTAGCGTCGAGACGGCTGACGAGCTCGAACTGAGACAGGGTCACTTTGTTCGCACCGTCGGGGTTACCGGGGTCGGGCGTGGTGACGCCGGTCAGTTGATAGCGATTCAGCAGCGCCGCCACGTAGTTGGCATTCGAGAGCGCGCCGAAGCTGTTAACGAACTCCGGCCGTTGGACGAACGAGTTGGTGAAGTCCGCCTTCTTCTGGTAAACCTCGCCGGGTGTGTCTCCGGTAACGCTCTGCATGTCCGGGGCGATCTCGTCATAAGCGGGCAAGCGGTCGAAGGCGAGGCGATAGAAGCGGAAGACGAAGTAGCCTTTCAGCTTGAACTCCGGCGAGCCGAAGAAGTCGGCCGAGGCAGTCAGCCGGTGCTCGTGCAGACAGCCAAGATCGCCGGCCGGGCAACTGTTGAGGAAGTTCATCCAGTCGTCGAGTCCGCGCTGCTCAGGTTCGCGACTAAGGAAGTCCAGATAGTGTTGCCGCACGAAGAACTGCGGCTCGTCGATCGGATTAGGGCCCTGGTCGTACAACTCGGCGCTGTTAGATCCACTAAAATCCGCGCCACCTGCTGCAACTAAAACCTTACCATCTTGCAGCAGCGTCGCGCTGTGCGAATCGCGGGCCTCGTTGAGATCGGCGGTCTTGTTCCACGTCCCCGTCGCCGGGTCGTAAAGCTCAGCACTCTTCAGTTCACTATCTTCGCCGAAGCCTGCCGCGACAAGGACCTTACCATTGGGCAGTAAGGTGGCTGTATGCAGACCGCGACCTTCGTTGAGGTTACCGGTCTTGCTCCAAATACCTTTAACTGGGTCGTAGAGTTCTGCGCTATTGCTGATTATTTCTCCTGTCTCATAATCGAAATACCCCGCCACCAGCACCGCACCATCACGTAAAAGGGTGGCTGTATGATTGTAGCGGGCAACGTTGAGATTGCCTGTAAAACTCCACGTCCCGCTTGCCGGATCGTACAACTCCACGGTGTTGAGGGTAGAACAATGGAAAGACGAACAGCTGCTGAAACCTCCAGCGATCAATACCTTGTCATTTTGGAGTAACGTTGCTGTGTGACATGAACGGCTTGTGTTGAGGCTGCCGGTGTTACTCCATGTCCCGCTGCCCGGATCATATAATTCCCCAACGCTGAGAGCGGTCAACGAGGGGAAGCCACCACCCGCAATCAGTACCTTGCCATCTTGCAGCAGCGTCGCCGTGTGACCAGAGTGCGATGCGTTCAGGTCGCCGGTCTTACTCCATGTTCCTGTGGCGGGATCGTAAAGTTCTGCGCTCGTGTTTGGGCCGCACCCCTTAACGCAGTCAGCTCCCCCGGCGACCAGGACCTTGCCATTAGCCAGCAGCGTCGCAGTGTGCCAAATGCGACCGCTGTTGAGATTGCCGGTGTTGCTCCACGTGCCAGTTGCAGGATCGTACAACTCCGCGGTGCGTGTATCTGACAGCAAATCAACATCGACGAACCCGCCGGCCACCAGGACCTTGCCATTGGGCAATAGCGTCGCGGTGTGCCCTCTTCGGATGGCATTAAGACTGCCGGTGTAGGTCCAACCTGGAGTAGCGACTTGTGCGGAGGCTATGCCTCCCGGTCCCGGCATGAAGATGACGCAACTCATCAAACCGGCGAGGACCAGTATCAAGACGGGCCGATGGTGGCGATGCTTCCTTTGGATTTTCATGAGGGCCTCCTGTTAGCCTTCGTATCGAGCAGCGTGTTTTTTCGTCTTCACTTACTAACGCGGGAATTGTTTTCCAAACCTCTAACGGCCGTGAGGGATTCGCAAGTGATTGAATTGATATCTGAATTGAAAAGCCCCCGATGGTGGGGTCGGGGGCTGCGGTATGTCAGGGGAGTGTGGCAGGAAGGTTATTTGCTAATTGCCGGTTTCGACGAAACTGACGCAATCGCCTTGACTGTCGAAACTGCGGGGGAGGTTGAAGTTCACCCAACCGCCATCCTTGCACTGATCCTTGTTCGTCGGCGGACCACATCGCGGACCGTCGAAGTTAATGCGCCCTGGGCTTCCAGCCGGTCTAATCCCTGTCGCGAAGAATTCAAGCGGGTCCGCACCGTAATTGACCCCCCGATGGACGTTGGTTTCCTGCTCACTTAAAGCCGCTCCGGCCGGGTATACATTGACCTCGCCGCAACCACTCTCGAGGGTGAGAGTGCCCTTGGTTACCACGACGTACACCGTGCCCGGGTGCAAATGCCAGCCCGTGTTTTCTCCAGGCAACATAGTAGTCTTAGACATTTTCACGTCGGCGGGCCCAGCGAAGGGGGCGTAAAACCCTATCGTCCCTGCCGCCAGGGGTGTTGTCGTCACGGCATATGCGGTGATACCAAGAAGGGTAACGATGCCGAGGGCAACCGCAAGTACGAGTTTCCTATGAGAAATGATTCTCCTCATTTCTCCGCGTACGAGGGTTAGTTTGCGCTTCGAGATTATCTCTTTCATGATCATAGTCCTTTCTTTGGAGCAGATTTGCGAATGGCCCTCGGGTCGTACCAGGTGGTAACAAACTAAGGCAAATGAGCAGTGACCTTGCGGGCTTTGTTCTGCATTGTGGTAGCTCTGTGTTGCCTTCACTTGCTAACGCGGGAAAAACTCTCGAAGCCTCTAACGGCCAGGAACATCTTTCCAGGCCGTAAGTTCTGCTGTAGCAGGTTCATCAAGGTGTTATAATTCGCGCCGCCTTCAAATAGTCTCATCTGATAAATGGGTGATTAATGACACCCTCACCACATGAAGTGACGGAGTTGCTCGTCGACTGGGGCAATGGAAACCAGGCGGCGCTGGAAAAGTTGATGCCGTTGGTTTATGAGGAACTGCATCGCCTGGCACGCCGGTACATGGGCCGAGAACGTCCGGGTCACACACTGCAAACCTCGGGGCTGGTCAACGAGGCGTACCTCCGGCTAATCGATCAGAGTCAGGTACACTGGCAGAATCGCGCGCACTTCTATGGCATCGCGGCGCAAACGATGCGACGTATCCTGGTTGATCACGCACGCAGTCATCACTATGCCAAACGTGGCGGCGACGCCCTCCGAGTACCTTTAGACGAAGTGGTAGTTGTATCGCCCGAGCGCGCCAGCGATGTGGTGGCGCTCGACGAGGCGCTTAACCAGCTGGCAGCCTTTGACCCGCGCAAAAGTCAGATAGTCGAACTGAGGTTCTTTTGTGGATTAAGCATTGAAGAAACGGCTGAGGTCCTGGCTGTCTCACCCGGCACAGTAATGCGCGATTGGACCCTGGCGAAGGCCTGGCTGCGAAAAGAAATGACCGGCAGTAATTGACAGTCTGTTAGAGGTTTCCGAAAACATTCTCGCGTTTGAATTTGGGGGAAGTATGACGCGCTCGCCATTGCGGCCCAACTCCAGTGCCCTGGTGTCTTCAGGAGTGACTTAACTACCAATGCAACCTGAACGTTGGCAGCAGATTGAGCAACTGTTCCACCTGGCGTTGGAACAGAAACCCGACCAGCGAGGCGGGTTCCTTGAGCACGCGTGCTCTGGCGACGAATTGCTGCGCAGTGAAGTCGAGGCCCTGATCTCCTCGCACGAGCAAGCGCAAGACTTTATTGAAACTCCAGCCTCCGACCTGGCAGCGGAACACTTTATTGAAACTCCAGCCTCCGACCTGGCAGCGGAACTACTTGCGAAGGGCCATACCGGCTTAGCGGTCGGCCAGTCGGTTGGCGGCTACGAGATCGTGTCCGTGCTGGGCGTTGGTGGAATGGGCGAAGTGTACCTGGCTAAGGACCCGCGGCTGGGACGACACGTGGCCCTTAAGCTGCTGCCCGCACAATTCACTATCAATGCGGATCGGCTGCGCCGCTTCGAGCAGGAGGCGCGAGCCGTGTCAGTATTGAACCATCCCAATATTGTAACTATTCACGAGATTGGCCGGGACAACAGCTCACAGTTCATCGTTACCGAATTTGTTGAGGGCCAAACCCTCCGCCAGCGAATGGCTGAGACGGCGATTACTTTACGCTTGGCACTCGACGTCTCAATTCAAGTCAGCAGTGCTCTGGAGGCAGCGCACGCGGCTGGGATTGTGCATCGAGATATTAAGCCCGACAACATCATGCTGCGCACCGACGGCTACTTGAAGGTCCTGGATTTTGGACTTGCCAAGCTGACTGAAGCGCCGTCGGACACCAGTGATGCTGAAGGTTCAGCGCGGGCTAAAGTTCAGACAGCGTCCGGGCTCGTAATGGGTACGGCCACCTATATGTCGCCGGAGCAGGCGAGGGGGCTCGTGGTAGATGCAAGAACTGACATTTTCAGCCTCGGCGTAGTGGTCTACGAGATGATTGCTGCTCGCCCGCCATTCGAGGGCGCCACCATCAGCGATGTGATTGCCGCAATCCTTAAAGAGGAAGCGGCGCCACTCCGGGAATATATGCCCGAGGTCCCGGTTGAACTCGATTGGATTATCAAGAAGGCTTTGGCCAAAGACCGGGAGGAGCGCTATCAGACGATCAAGGAATTGCAGATTGATTTGAAGCGGCTCAAACAGGAATTGGAACTACAAGCGAAGCTGGATGGCCGGGCTCCAGCGAGACGGGATGGAAGTTTAGCGACGAGAAGCAGCGGCGGGTACGTTTATGATTCCACCGGAGGGATTGCGCGAACATCCTCAACCGCTGAGTCCCCCGTTAGCGAAAGCAAACGCCGCCCGCGGAGTATTGCCATCGGTCGCGGAATGCTTGTAGTTGTCGTTGCTGCTATCGCGGTCTTTTCCCTCCTCTCGTTTTACGCGGGTTTGAAGAATGTGCCACCAACTGTCCCGCCAACGTTTCGCCAGCTCACCTTCCGTCGCGGCGCTATTACCGGGGCGAGATTTGCTCCGGGCGGGGACACGGTGATCTACAGCGCAGCCTTTGACGGAAAGCCGGTAGAACTTTTTACTACTCATTTAGAAAGTCCGGAGTCGCGCTCGCTTAACCTTCAGGCCGGCATCCAGTCAATCTCTTCGACTGGCGAGATGGCCATTCTGCTTGATTGTGAACTCGACATGTTTGGATGCCATAACGGGACCCTGGCGCGGGTGCCGTTGGTTGGAGGCACACCGCGCGAGATCATGGAACATGTTTACTCGGCTGACTGGGCTCCGGATGGACAGCAACTCGCCATAGTGCGCGCAAATGAAGAGGGACAATACCAGCTTGAATATCCGATCGGAACGGTTCTTTACAAAGCTGCGGGCAGGATTGGCCCCATGCGCGTATCACCAAAGGGAGACATGGTTGCATTCGTTGATCAACCAGTCCTGGGCGATCCGGGGGGTTCGATAATGTCTGTGGATCGCAATGGCCAAACAAGAACACTATCGAGCGGATGGACTTCTCTTGGGGGCCTTGCATGGTCTCCGACGGGCGAAGAAATCTGGATTGCTGCCGGCAAGGATAGGGTAAATGCCCTCTACGCACTCGCGCTTTCTGGTAAGGTGCGGCTGGTTCTTCCGGGGTTCGGTAATGTAGGGCTGAGGGACATCTCTCGTGACGGGCGCGTCCTGATACAGCGCGGGATCCCGCGCACCCGCATGGTTGTATTCGCTGATGGCTCTGAGAAGGAACGAGATCTGGCATGGTTTGACTCGTCCACCGCGGCTGATATTTCGTCTGACGGAAAGAGCCTGCTTTTCTATGATTGGAGCCCGGCCGTTGGTGGAGTTCGTTTTGTTTATCTCCGAAAGATGGACGGATCAAATGACCCGATCCGGCTTGGTCAGGGAAAGGCCCTGGCGTTATCGCCTGATGGGAAATGGGCTCTGGCAGTGCAAGAGAGTTTACAACCGCAGCTTGTCTTGATGCCTACCGGCCCAGGACAGCAGCGCTTGCTTCCACGCGGTGACATTATTGAGTATCACTATGCAACGTGGTTTCCCGACGGACAACAAATCCTTTTCACCGGTCTGGAGCAAGGCCATGGGTTGCGCTCATACGTCCAGGATATATCGGGCGGCCCAGCGAATCCCGTTACGGAGGAAGGTGTGATCGCGCTCCTGGTTTCACCTGATGGGAAGCGCCTCGTCGCCTGGGCCCCTGATGGAGGTCCGGATGGCAGATACTATCTGTCTCCGATCGATCGCGCCAAATCTATTCCGATCCCCGGCCTTGAAATCGGAGAGGTGCCGATCCGATGGAGCACCGATGGGCGCGCTCTTTACGTTCGTGGGTCTGGCGGTCCGAACGTAAACATCTACCGGATTGATCTCTCCAGCGGGCGTCGAGAACTGCGCAAGGAGATTGTGCCCGATCAGGTTGGGTTTGTTATCCTGGCGGAGCCAGACGGCGTTCAGATTACGCCGGATGGCAAGTCTTATGCATATACCTACTGGACTGCGTTCAGAGATCTGTTTCTGGCAGAAGGATTGAAGTAAGGGGTTTCATTTACCACTTACCATTCGCGAATGGTGGACTCAAGTTGGAAGTGCATGATGTCCTAATCGGAATATTAAGGGGCATCTGCGTCCCCTCTCATTCACACCTGGCTGAAGCCAGGTGTTTCGGGATAGGCCTGAAGAGGTAAACCGTTTAAACGGTTTCCAGTTAACCTTGCGGAGTGGCCACCCTGGCTGAAGCCAGGTGTGAATGAGACAACAGGCAATCAGCGATTCGCGCATCCACGTTGCACTTGCAAATTGAATTCGCGATTTGTCACTTTTTATTGCCAGCCGTTAGAGATTTCTCTCCATTTTCCCGCGTTATTAATCAGGGAGAATAAAGTGTTGGTTTCAGCGCGATAGTAGAATCTGTGGAGGCATTCGGGAGAATCTGACTCTAGCAGGATAGGGGCATAGCATCCGATTCGTCGTCAATCACGCTCATCCGGGCGACATTACGAAACCCCTCGCTTACTCCGCGCTGATCAGGTAAAGAAGGCTTTGGATAGACCGTTGAAGGAGATAGTCACATGCGAAGAATCGTTCTTGCCGCTGTAACCATTGCAGGGGTTGTGTTGCTCAGCATTCCGGGGGCCGAAGCATGCGGTGATAAGGCACTCAGAATCGGTCGCGGCATCAGGTTTCAGCGCCCGTCACACCCGGCGTCAGTTCTAATCTATATTCCTTCCAATTCTCAAAGAGCTACACAGCTTCAATCCATGCTAAAGAAGGTGGGCCACAAGTCTTACACGGCTCCAGGCGCCGACAGTCTGAGCGAAGCACTGAGGTCAGGACAATACGACCTCGTCCTTGTCGATTTTGCCGAGGCAGCCGGCCTGGAAAAACAGATCGGGAACTCGTCTTCGAAGCCAGTGGTTATACCTGTGGTTCCTAACGGCACGAAAGCTGAAGTGGCCGCAGCCCGGAAGCAGTACGGAAATGTGGTAAAGAATCCGCACAGCGCCGATCAGTATCTCGACGCAATTGATACAGCAATGCGGTCGAGAGTACGTCTCCTTGCAAAGAAAGCCTGACAGAACCTGACGTCTCCGACTCTAAAAGGACGAGCTATGCTTGCCAAAAGAATTGCTCAGGCAATTGTCTGTTTGGCGCCACTGACCATTCAACTGGCGCTGCCTGGCAGTGTATTTGCTCAGGCGTGGACGCCTCCGAAGGGCGAGGGTTCGGTATCATTCACTTACCAAAAGGTTGATGTGCGCGATCACTTTGACGCCGAGGGCGACGTAGAGGATAGAGGCCGTATTCATACGCATAACGCGATCATGGCTTTGGAATATGGCCTAACCGACAACCTGGCATTCGACTTTGATGTGGCGTATATCGCGTCCAAGTGGGATCATCCTTTTGCCCCCCCAGGCCTGCGTCCCCACGGTCCGCTCGATAACGGCAAGTTCCATCCCACATTTCAGGATGCTCATCTGGACCTCCGTTATAATGCGGTCAAGCGACCTCTGACGATAACTCCCTTCGTCGGCGTTACTCTTCCTACTCATGATTATGAGGTTCGTGGCCACTCAGCGGTCGGCCGAGGGTTCAAAGAGTTGCTGATCGGCGTTAATGTCGGCCGGGAGTTGAGTCCTATCTTGCCGAACATTTATGTCCATGTGCGGTATTCTTTGGCAATACTTAAACGCTTCGCCGGCTTGAATCTCAATCATAGCAATGCGGATTGGGAGGTTGGATGGGCAGCTAACAGGAAAATCACTCTTCGTTTTATGGGTGCCTGGCAAAAGGCTCATGGAGGTTTTGAATTCCCGGCAGGAGTCCAATTGACTCCGGCGCAGTTCCTTATCCATGACAGGGTTGCAAAGGCGGATTACACGCAATTGGGGGGCGGCCTTACATACTCCGTAAATCGATCCCTTGCCATACACGCTGCTTATGTCAAGACCGTCATCGCCAGAAACACTCATGGGGATGGAGGAATCATTCTCGGATTCAGTTGGAGATTTCGCCGAGACTCGTCTGGCCGAATTGCCGCCAACACCCCACCGCCGACGCCTCTAACCCTGGGACAGGGAATGTTTTGACCTTACCGATGGTCGGGCTGACCACCGGTTGATCCCTACAGCCGGTAGTGAACGCCTGCTCGCCTCAGTTCCTCGTCGTTCACATCGATGTTCTGCAGCCGCAGCGTTACATCGGCATTCAGGTCCCAACCGGCGCATTCACCTGCGCTCAGTTTCACGGTTCCGGCGGCGGCAATCATGGCAGCGTTGTCGGTGGACAGATGCGGTGAAGGGAAGTAGACAGGAACGCCGAGACGGCCTGCTACCTGGCGCGATGCGTCCCTGAGAGCGCCGTTGCAAGCGACACCGCCGGCTACTACCAGGGTTCGCGGCCGGTATTCCACGGCGACGTTCTCCATCGTGGTGACCAGTGAACGCACTACTACGCCCTGAAAACTTGCCGCCAGGTCCTTTATCTCCTGTGAAGGCTCTGCGCCGTTGTTAAGCGGTTGTAATCCAGCCTCCCGCACGTGTTTTGTAACCGCGGTCTTCAATCCGCTAAAACTGAAATCCGCGCTGCCATCGCCCATGCGCGGAAGGGTGAAGCGCACTGCGCGTGGATTCCCCTCGCGGGCCAGCCTTTCGATGATTGGCCCACCGGGATAGCCCAGGCCCAGCATCTTGGCGACTTTGTCGAACGCTTCGCCGGCCGCGTCGTCTCGCGTGCGGGCGACAACTTTGTACTTTCCGGGCTCAGGCACGACAAACAGGTTCGTATGGCCACCGGAAACAATCAAAGCCAGGGCAGGATACTCGACTGGCGGGTTATCAAACGCCACAGAATAAATGTGTCCTTCGATGTGATTGACGCCGACAATCGGTTTCTGTAAAGCGAAAGCCATTGCCTTGGCGTACGAGACGCCCACGAGCAGCGATCCAACCAACCCCGGACCGGCTGTAACTGCAATGCCATCGATCTGCGGTTTAGTGAGCTGCGCGCGGCTGAACGCTTCTTCGACAATGGGAACGATCTTGTCCAGATGCTCGCGCGACGCCAACTCGGGCACGACGCCGCCGAAACGCTTGTGCGTTTCCACCTGCGAAGCGATGACGGAGGAGACGATCTCCCGGCCATCGCGCACGATCGCCGCCGCGGTTTCGTCACAAGAGCTTTCGATTCCGAGTACTAACACGAATGGATTCTAGCAATGAATCAGTTGAGTAGCGAAACGCAGGAGACCCGAGGTAAAAGCTGACGCTTCAGTTTTCGTAAAAGCTAAGCGACGAATCGCCTTGCTTGAGAACTCGTCGACGCCGTAGTTCTCCAATCACATCCGGCAAGTCGTTCTTATGATGATGTTCGATAACCAGGAGTCCGTCGGCGGCAACTAGCTTGGATTCCGAACGCAAGGGGTTTAGCGCGCGCATATAATCTGTCGCATAGGGCGGATCGAAAAAGATTATGTCCCAGGGGCCGCGCTTGCGTGCCGGGGCCTGGCGGAGGAAGTCTTCCGCATCGCTGCAAACAACTTCCGTATCCTCTTCCGGGACGCCGCAGAGATCCAGATTAGCCTCAACCAGGCCGCACATTTTGCGCGATCGATCAACGAACGTTGCGTAACTGGCGTCGCGCGAAAGGGCTTCGATGCCTACGGCCCCGGAGCCGGCACAGAGATCAAGAAAGCGAGCCCCTTCGATGCGCGGGGCGATGACGTTGAAGAGGGTTTCCCGTAAACGATCGGAGGTCGGTCGCACCTGAAGAGACATCGGGCTCTTCAGACTACGGCCACGAAATTTTCCGGCGATGATTCGCAAGGGTGCTCCAGATGGGTTCAGCGCAAACCCACTCTTCCGTCGAATAGAAGCGCAGTCAATGATGAAAAGGCAAATTCCAATCTAAATCAAGCAGGGATCGAACCGCTACTCACCATCTTGTCGATTTATTGTTAACGATTTACGATTCGCTCATGCGCGTTCTCGTCCTCGGTGGCACAAAATTTGTCGGGCCACATGTTGTGCGGCACCTTGCCGAGCCTGGCCATGATGTAACCATCTTTCATCGTGGCCAGACCGAAACCGAACTGCCGGCCAGTGTGCAACACGTTCACGGCGATTTCACAAACTTTTCCGATCATGTTGAGACTTTGCGCAACGTCAAACCTGAGGTCGTGCTCGATATGGTCCCTTTCCGCAAGGAGGACGCCCAGAGGGTCAAAGCTTTGAAGGGTGTGGCGCGGCGCGCAGTTGTGATCAGCAGCGGCGATGTGTACAGGGCATTCGGACGAATCTGGCGAACAGAACCAGGCGACCCTGATCCAGTGCCACTGACAGAAGATTCACCCCTGCGGGAGAAGTTGTCTAATGCGGGGCTGGGCTATGACAAGAGCGCAGTCGAACGCGCAGTCATGGATGATCCGGAGTTGCCTGTCACAATCCTGCGCTTGCCTGCGACGCATGGCCCCGGCGACGCACAGCGTCGTTTGCACCAGTACATCAAGCGCATGGATGACGGCCGTCCGGCCATCCTGCTGGACGAATCTTACGCGGCATGGCGCTGGGCGCGCGGCTATGTTGAAGACGTAGCCTACGCCATCGCCCTGGCCATCATGGATAAACGTGCGGCCGGACGCATCTATAACGTTTGTTACCCAACAGCTTTTACGGAGGCTGACTGGGTGAAGGAGATTGCGCAGGTTATTGGCTGGAAGGGCAAGGTAATTGCGCTACCGAGCAATGATCTCCCTGAATCTATTCGCAACGACATGTTAGATCTGCGTCAGCAATACGACGTTGACTCGCGCAGGATTCGTCGAGAACTCGGTTACGCTGAAGTAGTGCCATTCGACGAGGCGTTACGCCGAACAATTGAATGGGAGCGGGCCAATCCTCCCGAGGAAGTTAATCCGGAACAGTTCAACTACACCGCGGAAGACGCAGTACTGTCGCGCTTATGAGTATTTCGACTCGAAACCTGGGCAAATTGAGACTTAGAAAACCTCAGCCAACCGCGGCCAAACCAAACCGCGCTTCGTTGCGCACCCGCCTGATCATTTTTGACGTTTCAGCGGATCCACTGCGCTCGTTGAGGTAGAACGCAGCCTCGTTCTTCGCTTGTTCCAGTATGGTCAGGTCACGGACGAGATTGCCGACGCGAAACTCTGGTAGTCCCGCCTGTCGTGTGCCCATGATTTCGCCCGGGCCGCGCAACTCCAAATCCTTTTCGGCGATACGAAAGCCGTCGTTGGTCTCTTTCATGATGCCGAGACGCTCCTCCGCCACGCTGGTTGTCTTGTCGGCAGTCAGCAGTATGCAGAAGCTTTGATTGCCACCCCGTCCCACCCTTCCGCGAAGTTGGTGGAGCTGCGAAAGGCCAAAGCGCTCTGCGTGCTCGACGATCATCACCGTCGCATTGGGAACATCAACGCCAACCTCGATCACGGTAGTCGATACCAGCACTTGAATGTCGCCGGCAACGAAGTGGCGCATGACCTCTTCTTTTTCGGGTGCCTTCATTCTGCCGTGTAGCAGGCCGACAGAAAATTCGGGAAAGATCTGATCCCGAAGTTGTTCGTACATGCGCGTCGCGTCCTTCAGGTCAAGCTTCTCAGATTCCTCGATGAGCGGATAGACGACGAAGACCTGACGGCCTGTTTTTAATTTGCGCCGTACCCATTCATAAAGCTCCGCGCGTTTGTCTTCGCCACCGACTGAGGTCTTGACCGGGGTTCTTCCCGGTGGCATCTGGTCAATTATGGACACGTCCAGGTCCCCGTAGACGGTCATAGCCAGGGAACGGGGAATCGGTGTTGCTGTCATCACCAGGACATCAGGATTAAAGCCGCGCGCGCGCAACTCGGCGCGTTGCATGACGCCGAAGCGATGCTGTTCATCGATGACCACGAGGCCAAGCTTGTTAAATACAACCGATTCCTGAATCAGGGCGTGGGTGCCGATGCACGCATGTGCTTCGCCGGCCGCGAGGGCCGCATGCAAACGGCGCTTTTCGGCGGCGCGCAGCGAGCCCGTTAACAACTCAACGCGATAGGGCGTCTTCGCCAGAACCCGTTTGATGTTGCGCGCGTGTTGTTCGGCTAATATTTCCGTCGGAGCCATCAACGCTGCCTGGTAGCCGTTTTCCATTGCCGCCATCATGGCTACCAGAGCAACGATTGTTTTACCGCTGCCCACGTCGCCTTGTAGCAGGCGATTCATTGGCGCGGCGGATTGCATATCGTTAAAGATTTGCACGACCGCTCTTCGTTGCGCGTTGGTCAGCCGGAATGGCAACACGGATGCAATTGCCTCGCGAACGTCTTCGGAGATCTTTATGGTTGCGCCTTTTTCTTCTTTCAGCCGTTCGCCACGCTTAAGAGCCAGCCCCAGCGCAAACCAGAAGAACTCTTCAAAGATCAGGCGCAGATGGGCCGGACTGCGGGCCTGCTCGTATTCAGCCAGCGATGCATCTTCGGCGGGAAAATGGACCGTCCTGAGCGCCTCAGCCAAACCATTGAGTCGCTGACGCGCGATCAAATCTTTGGGAAGCGTTTCGGCAATCGCCTTGTTGGGGAGTTGCGCCAGCACTTGATGGATGATCTCGCGCAGACGCTTTGAGCGAAAGTCACCGAGCTTGCGATAGACGGGAACACGGCGCCCGACGTGAATTGCCTTAAGAGCTGGATCGTCCTGCGTGCTTTCATTTTCTTCGATTTCACCTGCGCCCTCGGCGGACTTCCCCGGCGCACTATTTTTCTGACTCAGTACCGGCTCCGACAGCATTTCAATCTCGTCCGGCTTATTCAGCCGGAGGGCGTATGTTCCGCGGCGTGCATCCCATTCCCAGCGGCCATACGCAATGAAATGCGCGCCGCGCGTGAAGCGTTTCATGTTGTACTGAATGATTTGATAAGCATTCCGGCCGGAGATGAACCACCAAATGACCACCGGGCGCCCGGTCAACCCCTGATCGCTCGCCGATACTTCGAAAATGAAAAGTTTGGGCTTTTTAAAGGGGCGGTTCCTGCCAACTTGAAAGCCACCTGCGACTCGCGCGGACAACTCAAGCGAAGCCACCAAGCCATCGCGCAGGTCGCGAATGCAGGCGAGGTGCGAACGATCTTCGTAACGCATGGGCAGATAAGTTAGAAGATCTTCGACCGTAACTTCGGCCGGCTTTTGATTACGGGAGATGGCCGCAAGAGCCGAGGCCAGCTTGCGCGCTCCGTATTGTCCGAGACGTGGAATGTAATTGAAAAGGGAGGTGATCGGTGTGTCGAGCGCAATCGAAGACTGGGAGGACATCGCGCACGATCATAGCATATGAGCCGCTCGCGCCGAGGAAAGCAGGGAGATTCCGACGCGTCGCTGATTGACAAATTGTCGGCAGGCGGCGGACGCGACACTTTGAATCAATCTTCAGCCGGCGACTGTGGCTGCTGTGGAGCAGAAACTATCGAAGGCCTTCGTCAACTCTCCGGCGATTTGTTCCGCGTCGCGGCCTTCAATTTGATAGCGCTCCAGCATAAAGACCAGTTCGCCGTCCTTCAGCAACCCGATCGAAGGCGACGAAGGGCCATAACCGGTGAAGTATCCACGGGCCTTCTCGGTCGCTTCGATATCCGCCCCGGCGAACACTGTTGCGACTTTGTCGGGCCGAACTTCATGCTGAAGGGCAAGCGCAATCCCGGGGCGCGCGCGACCGGCGGCGCAACCGCAAATGGAATTTACGACGACCATTACGGTTCCTTTTGCGTTCTGCAGCGTAGCATCAACTTCCTCCGGCGTGCGCAATTCCTCGATACCCAGCCGTGTTAGTTCTTCCCGCATCGGACGTATCATGATTTCAGGGTATGGCATATATATTTTCTCCTTCAGTGATTCTACGTTCGATGATTCTATCACGGACGCGCGATTGTTATCTGTCTCGGGTCGTCGCCGTCGCCGGTAAGGGAAATTCGCCACACGTTTGCCGGCAAAGGTTGATTACCCAGGCGCTCGGCCCATTCGATAACAATGACGGCTCGCTCGTCGCTCAATAACTCCTCCAAATCGACTGCCTGAGCGGCGGCAGCGCCTTCATCGAGACGATAAAGATCGATATGGTAGAACGTGAACTTTCCCAGATAGGGATTGACCAGAGTGAAGGAAGGACTGGTCACTTCTTGCGGGTCGAGGCCGAGGGCGCCGGCCAGCCCTTTGACGAATATAGTCTTGCCGGCTCCGAGAGGACCGCTCAGTAAGAGTATCTCGCCGCCGCTGAGTTGTTCGCCGACTTGCCGGCCCAGGTCGAAGGTTTCTTCGGCCGCACGGGTGATGAAGACACCTGTGGGAATGACACTGTGCGTTGATGTGTTCATCTATGCTCGGAACCGAGAAGGATAAAGGCGAGGGGCCTGCGCTCCAGATTTAAGGTAGTTCACCCTCCGGGTCGAGTGCTTGAATTGCGGCGCGGAAATGTTCACGTATGTCGGACGCTACCATGTTGCGCATTCCGAGTTCCCGTGCGGCAAGGTCGCCGGCCAGGCCGCCAACGTAAAGGGCGGCGATGACAGTTTCGAGTGCACTCGCCCGCTCGCTATTATCCCCGGTGCGCTCTCCGTTGGCCTGTGCCAGGAAGCCTGTAATCAATCCCGTAAGCGTGTCGCCTGCCCCGGCGGTACCCAAGCCGGCGTTACCAGTCGGGTTGACGAAGACGCGGCCATCAGCGGAAGCAACCAAACCTCGAGTACCCTTTAGCACGACAATCACGTTGTGTTTTGTCGCAAAGTTCCGAGCGGCTGCAACTCGATCCGCCAGGGCCGATTTGTCTTTTGACCCCATCAGTCGCAGCATCTCGCCGGGGTGTGGAGTAACTATCAGCGGATGCTCAACTGAGCCTTGCAAGCCTTCCGGCCAGGGTGACAGGGCGTTAAGTCCATCTGCATCGATCACAATCGGAGTTCGCCGTCGATCGACAACTGATCGCACAAATGTGCGTGTTCGTTCGTCCTCCGCTGAAAGACCTGGACCAATGGCGATCACATTTCCTTTGGCGCTCAGTTTTAGAATGTGATCGACGGCTTCATCACTAACGGCGCCGCGATCGGTTTCGGCCAGCGCCGCCGTCATGATTTCCGGCATCGCCAGAGCTGCTACGGTGGCCTGCGCGGAAACTGGAGTGGCAATTGTCACGAGTCCCGCGCCGGCGCGCATCGCCGCCGCGCCACAAAGCACAGCCGCGCCGGTGAAGCCGCGCGAGCCGGCAATGACTAACGCGTGTCCGTGGGTGTTTTTGAAGGAGTCCGGAGCGTAGCGCGTGCGCACAAGCCAGTCACGCGCGTCTTCATGCTCGATGAGGAAAAGTTTCGGACCGGCAGCCTCGATCAATGCCGGCGGAGATCCGATATTAGCAATGACCAGCCGGCCACTGTAGTGCGCCGCCGGCGGCAAGATGTTTGCAGGTTTTGGAGCTGTGAAAGCGACGGTGAGATCGGCTCGTACCGCCTCGCCGATTAATTCTGATTTGTCCGCATTAAGTCCGGAAGGAACATCAAGAGATACGATGAAGGGCCGATGCCCGCGATTGCGTTCTCGCGCCCTTCTTAACAACCCGATGTGCTCGACGACTTGCCGGTGAATCCCCTCAAGCGGCCGGGTGAGGCCGGTGCCGAAAAGCGCATCGATGATGATGTCGTAAGCGCGGCGAGGTTGCGCCAAATCTTCCCACTTCGCCGCTTCTTCACATTCAACGAAACTCAAGCGAGATGGCCCAGCACTTGAGCCGGCGTCAAAGGCTGCCAGCCGCTGCGCGATTTCAAAGTTGATGCGCGCGTCGCCTTTGGCCTCCTCGATTCGGCCAAAGAGAACCACATCGACGCGTGCGCCCGCTTGCCACAGCGCGCGCGCGAGAGCGGCGCCATCGCCGCCATTGTTTCCCGGTCCACATAGAATGCGCGCTGTTTTGCCTGAGAGATTGTTTCCGAAGTTAGTCGCGACCGCCATGCAGGCTGCCGCGGCCGCGGATTCCATCAATAGCAGAGACTGGATTCCATACCGCTCGACCGTGAGACGATCGATTTCGCGCATTGCGGCTGAAGAAATTATTGGTTGCACTGTCAGTCGATGATAAAGAGACAGCCCAGCAATGGTCAATGAATTGTGCCTGAGTCATTCCAAGAGGAGGGACCCACTTCAGGTGGCAGGGGCTGATTTTGGTGGGAATGGATGGTGTCAAAACAAAAACGGCGGCCGGGTTTCCCCACCGCCATTCCACCCGCCAGCCCTTTGTCTTCCGGTAACTCTAATAAATGGCCAATAGTCTCGCTTCTTCAGAAAAATATCAGTTTTCTTGAGAAGAACGTGAAAAAAGAAAAGGCGAGCCTTGGAACAAGGTCGCCTGCTTCCTTTCGGGGCCGGGAACGACTTAGAGAGCCGTCTGGTCAAGTCGATTCGCTGTCTGCTGTTTCAGCTTTGGCGGCTTTGCGACGCTTTCGCACGGCGCCTGCGACGCCTGCCAGTCCCGTTCCCAGCAGCACCATCGTGGCTGGCTCGGGCACAGGCGTTTCGGCGTTACAACCGTTGCAGAAGAAGAAACTCTCGTGACCGCCCTGCGCGTCCGTAACGCTGGCTGATAGACCGAGCCGTAGGTTGGGATTGGCCGCGATGGCGGCGTTAAGGGCCGCTGCGGCCTCAGAATTCAAGGCAAAGGAAAAGTCTGATTTACCGGTCCCATTGCCATTATCAGTGGCCTCTCCCAAGGTGAGTGCATCCGCGAGGTGAGCCGAAAAAACAGCAGTACCTGTCTGGTCGTAAGCGGTCAAAACCAGAGTATTAAGAACGATGGGTCCGACCGGACCAGAGTTGCTGCCGCCTTTGTTCGGGTCGTTTATATTCATGTTAATACAAAGCTGGCCGGCATTCGTAATGCCAAGCTGGGCGGTCGAATACGTCTGATTATTTGCCCCGCCAACAATCTGATTGCCGATCAGAAGATCACCCTGACGGTTAGCACTGCGATTGTTCGGGTCATAAGCGACGGAGCCAAATCCCGAGGTGCTTGAACCCTGCGTTTGTAATACGAGTACTGTGCTTACCGTGCCGAGACCCGCGGGTTGCACAATTCTCGGACCCACGGGAACTATTAGAAGATTGTCAGCAAAAGCGCTTGTTCCGCTCATCGAAAGCAGGATTAACGCTCCGAATACAATCCCAAGTCTGGAAAACAATTTGCTCATAAGTAGTTTGCACTCCTTCTGATCTACTGTTGATTAAAGGTTCAGGAAACCCAAATCTCCGGGCAAACAGAGTTTGTGCTCTGGCACGGGGGCGCTCATGCCGGGTACCGCTTGAATTTCCTGTCTGAAGAAGACTGGTAATACAGCCGTTTTTCCTAGAACCGACTGGCAAAACAAGGCTTTTGCAAGTTGATGAGGTGGTTGGATCGCAGTTTTATCGTTTGGATCGTCGAAGCATACTGAAGGCTCGGTCAAACAAAACCCGCGCTTCCGGCAGGCCCAAGAAGGAAGTGATGCCGAAATAGACGAGCCCGTAAGGAATGAGAACCGCAATGGCGACCACCAGCGGGTGGTGTGGACCAAGAAACAGCTTGATGGCCCAGGCAACCGCCGCTCCGACCGCCGCTGCTATCCAAAGCTTTGAAACGAATGCGAGGGGAACTCCGGTGTGACCAATTCTTTTGTTGAGCGTGGCGCGGAGCAGGGCAAACTCGATCCAGCCGGCGATGCCGGCGGATGCCGTTAATCCCGCGACTCCCCACTGCGGGTCAACGCCTATCGCTCGCGGAAGAGGCAATGCGCACAGGTAGCCCAACACTGTCGTTAGAGTTACGCGAATAATGGCGTAGCGAAGTGGAGTGCGTGTGTCACGCAGTGCGTAATAAGTTGACGAGTAAAGCCGGCCTAATGTTGACGCGAGCAGGCCGACAGTTGATCCGGCAAGAATGGCCCAAACGTAATTTGCGTCTGTATGGTTAAACTTGCCGGTCTGATAAAGAACTGCTGCTATTACATCGCCCAAGGCGAGAAAAGCCACCGACGAAGGAACAATGAAGAAAGCAATGCGGCGAAGCCCTCCGTCCAACCGGTGCCGCAATGCGTCGGCAACAACCTCAGTATTGCCGAGTGCCTTCGACATTGTTGGAAGCTCCGCGGCCGAAACTGACATTCCAAAAAGGCTCACCGGTAGCGTGTAGAGACTCTGGGCGTAGCTCAAGGCGACAACCGCGCCCTGCCCTAAGAAACTTGCCAGGGCGGCGTCGACGAAAGCGCTGATTTGCACTACTCCTCGGCTCACAAAAACGGGAAAGAAGCTGCGAATTACAGTGCGAACATGTCCGTTTGCCAGGTCGATAACTGGACGCAGGCGCTTCACGAGCCGAAGGACCGTCGGGAGTTGAACTCCGAATTGCAGGGCACTGCCAATAACAGAACCCCAAGCGGTGGCCTCCGCCAGGGGAAACAAATCCACTCGGCGGCCAAATAAAATCAGCGCGATGATTATTGCCAGGTTCCACACGACGGGTGCGGTGTATGAAATGAAGAAGCGGTGGTGACTGTTGAGGACGCCCAAACACCAAGCTGAAAGAACCAGGAGCCCAGCGCCGGGAAAGAGAATTCTTACCAGCCTAATGGTTAGCTCGCGTCGCTCGTCATGGAATCCAGCCGCAATTGCGGTGACAAAGTATGGAGTGGTGAGCACCCCAACTAACACAATCAACGAGGTCACAAGTGCCAGCAGACCGAAGACAGCATTCGCGACATGCCTCGCTTCCCTTTCGTCGTCCTGTGCCAGGAGCTTTGCGTAAACTGGGATGAAAGAAGCAGAGAGAGCCCCCTCCCCAAAGACGTTCTGAAGAAAATTAGGAATGCGAAAGGCGGCGCTGAAGGCGTCGCCTGCCCCAGAAGTTCCGAAATAGTAAGCGAAGATTCTCTGGCGAATAAGCCCAACTATGCGGCTGATGAGAATGCCCGTGCCAACCAGGAATGCCGACTTGCCCGTTGATTCTCGTACTGGATGAGCGCTCGCCGGCTGAGCGGTGACAGTGCCCGAGCTCTCGCCGACCTGCTCCAACGATTCACCGGCGATGAGGCCGGCGTCTTTATTAGAAGAGACTCCTTCTATTCCGCTTTTAGGAGATGTGGGTCGATCAGTTCGGCGAGGTAGGGATCCCTCGCCTCGCTCCGCTTTCGTCTCTGAATCACGGCCGTTTTCTTTCTCGGCCTCGGGGTCTTCGGTCATCAATTAGCTAGATGTCGTAATCTTTTATTTTGGTCAAGAGCGTTTTGTAACTGACTCCGAGAACCTCGGCCGTCTTAGTCTTATTCCCGTCATTCGCATTCAACGCTTCGGCGATTTTTTGCCGCTCGACGAAATGCACCGCCCGGTCGGTCACCTGGGCGAGTGTGCCAGATGTATCAAGCGCATCGAAGACATTCGGCTTGGACATATCTCTGGGAACAAGACCCAGATCGCCTGGCTCAAGTGTCGATGCATCGGCAAGGATGCAGGCGCGTTCTATAGCATTCTCAAGCTCGCGAACATTGCCCGGCCAGTTATGCGCGCGCAAGGCGGCGAGGCTCGCGTCGCTAAGAACGGCTTCGCGTCCACGTAGTTCCTTGCCCAGCTGTGCTGCGAAGTGTCGCGCAAGTAACACTACGTCCTCGCCACGTTCTCGCAGGGGAGGAATCTTGATGGGAAAGACGGCCAGACGAAAAAAGAGGTCTCGGCGAAACTCTCCTCGTTCTGAGGCCGCGGGCAAGTCCTTATTCGTGGCAGCCACGATGCGCACGTCGACCCGGACTGGCGCCTTTCCGCCGATGCGGTCTACCGCCTTTTCCTCGATTACGCGAAGCAGCTTTCCCTGAACGTTAAGGGGTAGTTCCCCGATTTCATCCAGGAAGACCGTGCCACCGGAAGCCAGCTCGAACTTACCCAAATAGCGAGCGCCGGCGCCGGTGAAGGCTCCACGCTCATGACCAAACAACTCGTTCTCGATGAGTGTCTCAGGAATTGCCGCGCAATTGACCGCGACGAAAGGTTTGTCGCGTCGTTCGGAAAGGTGGTGCACGGCGCGCGCAAAAAGCTCTTTGCCCGTGCCTGACTCTCCTAACAACAGCACCGTCGCTTCGGTGGTTGCTACACGTTGCATCTCAGTGACTACCCGTTTAAGAGCCTCCGATTCTCCGATGATGCGAGGAAAACCGTAACGACGCGACCACTCCTCGCGTAGCAGGAAATTCTCCGTCCGCAGGCGTGACTGTTCCAGCGCGCGCGCAACGAGCAGCAGCAAATGGTTTGAGTCTACCGGCTTTTGCAAAAAGTCCTGCGCGCCATCCTTCATGGCCTGCACCGCTTCGTCAATCGACCCGTACGCAGTCATGACGATGACCGGAACGTCGCCGTCGGCCGCGCGTGCTGCGCGCAATACATCGAGTCCTGAACCGCGCGGCATCCTCAGATCGGTTAGTACGAGACGATGCGGCGTTTCTGCGATCGCGCCCATCGCTTCGCGCGCGTCGGCAGCTTCGGCCACCGAGTAACCTGCGTTCTCGAGGGTGAGCCGTAACACGCGGCGCAGGCTTTCTTTGTCTTCGACGAGCAGAATGTCAGGCATGGCAAGCAGATGAATTCAGGAGCGGGAATTCAGATGAAAAGCGGTCGCGCATTCGCAATGGTGGTTCATGAATTCCGCATTCGACTCCTGCCATCATGATTCATCGTCAATTGTTCATGTGTCAAGCGGCTTAGAATAGATCGCCGCGCACAAAAGCTGTCCGCTGAGTGCCACTGACGCTACAGTCACAAAGAACCAAAGGCGGCGTGATACGTTCAAACCTAGAAGTGGTTGAAGCAAACAGAAGCGGCGCAAGCATTGCTTGCGCCGCTCTGAGGTCTACGTTCTTGCCGAGTCGATGCTGGGTCGCTGACCCGCGAGGCATCAGACCGACACGGTACTTTGAACTGAAAGGGTGGGACGTTGTGAAGGGTTGGATGTTCTGCCGCCAATGCGTCGATCGAGAAAGGTATTTGCATCCTGGCGTGAAATAGTACCCCTGCGGACCAGGTCATTGACCGCCCCTTCAAAGGTGAGCATGCCGTGAACCTGGCCGGTTTGCATCGATGAAGGGATCTGAAAGGTTTTTCCTTCCCTGATGAGGTTCGCTACTGCCGGAGTGTTAACCAGAAGTTCAGCGACCGCCGCGCGTCCCTGCTTGTCGCTGCGGCGAATAAGTGATTGAGCCACTACACCCCTTAAGCTTTCGGATAACATTACGCGAACCTGCGCCTGCTGGGATTCCGGAAACACATCTATGATTCTGTCAACCGTTTTTGTCGCGCTATTGGTGTGTAGAGTGGCTAACACTAAATGGCCTGTTTCCGCAGCCGTTAAGGCCAGAGAGATGGTTTCAAGATCCCGCATCTCTCCTACGAGGATAACGTCCGGATCTTCTCGCAGTGCTGCCCGCAAAGCTTCGTGAAAAGACTTGGTGTGGCTCGAGACTTCCCGCTGATTGACTAACGACTGTTGGTTCTGATGAACGAATTCGATCGGGTCTTCAATGGTGATGATGTGCGCTCGCTGAGTCAGGTTAATTGAATGAATCAGCGAGGCCAGCGTCGTGCTTTTGCCCGACCCAGTGGGACCGGTTATGAGGACGAGGCCCTCTGAAAGATTAACCAGATCTACGATCTGCGCGGGCAAGCCCAACTCCTGGATTGTTTGAATCTCTTCGGGAATGAGACGAAATACGGCGCCCACACCCTTCCTTTGTCTAAAAACATTAACGCGAAATCGTCCGACACCTTCGAGCGAGTAACTACAATCCAATTCCCAGTCTTCCAGGAAAGCCGCTCGTTGTCTTTCCGAGAGGATCTCAAGGATCAGCGCCTGGCAGACTTCGGGGGTCACGTCCTTGTAGTTAAGCTTCAGCATCTCTCCATTTATTCGCAAGTACGGCGCAGATCCACTGGTCAAGTGAAGATCCGAAGCACCACGCTCGGTCATGAATTTCAGAATTTCGTCTATCCTTGCCATGTTGGACTGAGTTTGAATCAGGTGAGCGGATTACGAGTGAATTCTCTATGGATCACATCTAAAAGTTCGAGTGCCATATCGGGATTGAGGTCTTTGAGTGTCTCCTGCACTTTCAGCGCCTCTTCTTTGTCTTTAAGATCAATGTAGATAAGCCCAAGCCGGTAATGCGCGTTGAGGTCGTCCGGCCGAATCTGAAGGGCTTTGCGGCATGCCTTGATTGCTTCAGGATAGCTGCCGATATTGTAGTAGGTCATTGCAAGGCTGGTGTGGGCCTCTACGTAGTCCGGTTTAAGACGTATGGCTCGAACGCAAGCACTAATGGCCTCCACATGCTGGCCCAGATTGCTATGAGCTAATCCGAGGTTGTTATAAGCCTCGACGTAGTCAGGTTTAATGCGAATAGCTTGTTTGTAAGATTTAATCGCTTCGGCCGGGGAACTGATATGGGTATAGGTCAAGCCCATGTTGTAGTGTGCTTCCGCAGAATCGAACCCGTGCTGGATTGCCAACTTGAACTCTTCGAGCGCTTCTGCAAAAAGGCCCTTTTCAAAAAGCTCCAGGCCTTCCTGATAATGCTCTTGCGGGAAAAGACCAGGAGCAGTGCGCCGCTCCTTCAAGTGATTAGCGCTAACCGGAACCTTGGCCTTGAGTTTTTCTAGTAGATTCGATCCAAGCATTGGAATAAGGAATTAGTATTCGCTAACGCCCCTGACGCCGGGACCTACCGACGTAAGAGCTTTATCCAGCCACTTCGAGTCGTAGTCTAGTTGCGATGAGCCACTACCATTGGAGTCGAACGAGGGCGACAGAAAATCTCCGGTGGGACCGAACCTTGCAATGTCCATCGCGCCTAGAGTTGAGTCGCTACCGCCGCCGTTGCGGAGCACCTGACCGGCTCCGAGCACGAGAACCAGTCCTTTGAAGTCTGCGCTGCCCCTCATGTCCAGAATGCCGGTCACCACCAGCAATCCCGATCCGCCTCCTGGCGGCAGGGCACAGTCGCCGTCGATGAAAGTCATAAGCGGCTCCGTCACTGAGCCGAAGGTAGAGGGTGTGACTCCGGCAGGGAAATAGCGGTCATAATCCGTGCCTGTACTTCCCGTCGGCCAATATTGACTCTGAGCGAGGTCTCTCAAAGCGTTGACCGCATCTCGTGCGCCTTGCGCCGTTTGGAGAAAAATGGGCAGCTCTGAGAGTGGTGCTTTTCTGGCTGCTGACGGACTGCCGGTAACGTTCTGGCCTAGGATGGTAGTATTCACCAATATGGAGTCCAAGTCGTTTGTCACAACGAAGGCCGGAAGGGGGGCTCCTCCCGAAGAGTCGAAACCACTATATCCATAAGGGTTGCTGCTGCCTACGGTAAAGGAGGTCATCACGAGACCCGATGGTACGGGGTCTGCGCCGCGTATGGTAATGGCGGCGTTCGCGGTGAAGTCAAAAGTGGCCCTACTGACCAACATGTGCATCTGTTTCTTCGCTCCCCGTGGTCCATAGCCAGTTACAGTTACGCGCACACGACTTGGTTCGGGCGGCGTAATCGTAACCGGAATCGAAATGCCTCCGTTCTCGGGAACTGTTACAGACGTTGCGTGGACATACGTCGTACCTAAAATATTATTGCTCGTTGGCGACTGACCTTGAAACGTTACGGAAACAGAGTTACTGCTCGATTCATACGCGAGCAGACATGTAACGGGAACGTCAATCGTGCCGCTCGAAGTTACCTGCCTGATAGTAATTGTAAAAGTAGCATTGGTGCCGGAAACGGGCGGTGTGTTCGTTATCGGGCCTATGCTAAAGGTGCCAAGAGTCGTTCCGCTGGCGCTGATGGCACTTGATGCCTGAGGAGCATAAGAAACAGTCACCTTGGTACCGCCGGTGCCGAACTGATGGGGGGAGGGTGATGCTGAAGGAGTATCAGAGCCGAATGAACCGAGCGTCGAGTAAGTTGCAATGGCCGTGTTGTCAGGATCTTCTACCATGGTGGCGTAGGCCATTCCAGTTAAGGCCGAATAGGGCGAACTTAGTCCGACGCCTGTCCCCCCCGGCGTGACGACGTTGTAATTGAGCCATCTTGACAGCCGCGCGCTCGTAGCCGTGTCACCAGATGCGTTGGAAGTCGAAAGCGTGATGGCTTTGCGAAAGGTAATCTTGTTAGCCGCCGCAGTTGGCGAAGAAGTATCAAACAAAGGATTGGGGGCGACATTTCCCCGAAGCACAGCAAGGGTCGCCTGCATACCGGCTTCCGACGCATAGTAAGCTTGCGTCTCGGCGGCCGCATCGACGGAGTTTGTTGCCGATAGCGCGGTGGTCATAATCAACGCCCCGCCCGCTGCCAGCAGCAGCATAGAGAAGAGAAGTACTGTGATGAGCGCCGCACCGCGTTCATTCGCACGATGTCCCGGCGGGGTCTGCGTGGAAGCACTAGCTATTGAGAGAATTTGCATTGGAAGTCCTCTGGTAAAGATTAAGAAGTCGCTGGGCGCTGATCGAGTTAGTAACGAATGAGATCGGAGTTGCGCAAACTCACATCTGAAATAAGCTGCACGCTTGATATCGGCTGATAGGCGGAAGAATCCGGCTTGCCGATAGCCGGCAACTGCACACAGGCGATGATTACAATGTACTTAGCCAGGGTCTTATCCGTGACTTCGGGAGCGGTGAAGTTGATATCGCAGGCGCCCGACGTGTAGTCTATTTTGTCGGCAAAGTAATGAATAACCAGAGCGTCAACCCGGTTGGCAAGGACTGTTGTTCTGGAACCACTATTAATGTCAATTCTTTCGACGTAGCTTTGAGAGGCGTCGGTGAACAGGTTGTATAACACGTCCTCGTCGCTATCAGTCACGGAGTTGCTGGTTAGCTCTCTGTCGAAGGCGTTAAGGTTAGCGCGAATGCGGATTGCGGTCGATCTTGACTCCGCGGCAACAATTCCGTTATTCGCCAAACCGAAACCCGAATTAGCAATCTCGCGCGACATGCTATTGAGCGCGCGCTGCGCATCGGCAAGCGCGGCTGACTTCTGGTTTTCTCGTCCGCGAACATTGAACGAGCTTGCTAACAGAGCACTCGCCATCCCCATTAGGACCAGTGTGATCGTCATAGCGATCAATAATTCAAACATGGAAAAACCTGTGGCTGACGATCGCCCGGATTCCCATGTGCGCTCAGATTCTTGTGTGTGCATGAAATCTCACTTGCTCAAATATACTCGAGCAAAATCTTATTTTTGGAAATATGCGCCTGTGGTTGAGGTGGCACGAAGCGTCTCGACAAGAACGGTACCGCGCACCCAGTTGGGGCCTGCGCCCTGCGGCGTTACCTGTATGCTGACCTTCTTAAGGGTGGCGCTGCCTCCGCAACCAGCCGCGGCGTCAGCGCAGACGGTCGTCACGATGCTGAATTGCCGGCCACCACTTGTAACATCAGGTTCGGGTTGCGGCGGAGTAACTAAACTGTCAAAGGGAGTCCGGCGCAGGGATTCCATTTGTCGCTGTGCGACGGCGTGGGCCAGCGTGCGGTCGTATGCGCCCGAGTTGTAGTTGATCGCATAAACAAAGAGTGATGCTGCACCGAGGGTTACGATCATCATCAGGACGAACGCAATCATAATTTCAAGCAGCGTAAAGCCTCGCTGGTTATTGGCCGATGCGTCTCGTTTCGAGCCTTGGCGATTTCTGTCGGGCTTTTTCATTTTCGACTTACTCCATCCTTAGTTGGTCACTGTGACGTAGATAGTGAGCGAGCTACATGGATTGCTGAACGCAACAGTAAACGGTGGATTGGAAGCCTTTGTTCTAGTAATAGACTTGATCGTGAAAGCCACGGTGCCGCCACTACTGGAAGTAACGTTTTGCGAGGTGGGTGTGACCTGCAAGTTGGGATTCGGCGCGGCGGTAATGGTACCGGCGCTGGTGACGGTAATGTTAACACCAGCGGTGCTGGCCCCATTTTTCCTGACCGTTACCGATCCGACGCTGGCGCTGATTTGGTTCCCGGCGCATGTCCCCACAGGCGGAGCGATGGGGGCGGGGCCGCCGCCGCCAGAGACGCTGCAAGGATTCAGTTGAAAGTGCGAGAAAGTGCCATTCACTACCGAAGATGTCACGACATCAGTAGTCGCATTGACATTAGTGGCATTAACAGCCGCTGGAGTGTAAACGCCTGTGTCAATTGTGACATCGCCTGATCCCGCCACCTGGACCGCCGACCGTTCATTATTGGCATTTTGCATTCTGAAAAACATGGAGCATTTCGACGTGCGACCCCGCCAATTGAATTCAGCCCACGAAACATCCTCGCCATTGGAACTGCTGACGGTACCAGTGCCATCAACGGTATATGCGGTATTGGTAGAATCGGTGAACACGATTCCCCTCTCGAGCGAGAAACTGCGGATCCCAACAGTTCCTGTTCCATCAAAGGCCATCGTGACCGTATAAGTGCTGGGACCTGTGATGTCGATGTTGGTTACGTCGTGGCGGCGGATCGCGTCAAGGCGCGCTTTCTCAACATAGCTGCCAAACAGCCGCGCCGAGTTTTGCAGGTTTATTGAGTTGCGCGATCTGCTGATGCCGAGAACAGCCGCCCCGGAGACGATTGCAATGACCGTCATTACGACTATTAGCTCCAGCAAGCTGAAGCCACGTGAGGCGTGTGGTTTTCTGCGTGTCGTTGGCTCGTCCATGGTGTTTTTCTTCATTTCGCACTCCTGATTAACAGAACCTGCCGATGGCCCTCTGAGCAACACGTATGCCAGCGGGCATTACCCAGGAAAACACTTCGTTTGAGTAAGCGGTTGGGTGGAACTTAGATCGAAGTTGTTACCTTCGGTGCCAGCAAAGGAAGGGAATTACCTATCCTAAGGAAGCTTCTAGAACGCAAGGCTGCACTTAAAAGTTCGGCCGCTTCGTGCGAGGTCGGCACACCACGAGGGGATGACATTAAAGCGCCCCGTCGATCATAAGGACCGGCGGGGCGCATTGCTTCATTCGTCTCGTGGGTTTCACTAGCGGCTGTGTTTGATTTGATGTTCGGCTTGCTGCTTCGCTGCCTTAGTTTCTGCTTTACTAAGCCCCAGGTCTTGCAGTGTCTGGCCCAGGCTCCTCCCACTTTGCAGTCCGGCAAGTATCGCGTTCGTAGTGATATTCGAATGCGTCGCGCCGAGATTATCCGCTACCACATTGGCGGCGACAAATTGTCCAAAGTTCAGATCCGGATTCAGAGCACGTGCAGCCAGGAATTGATTCTGTAGCGCAGCGGGTGTTGTGTTCAGCTTGCGCGCTATACCGCGGAACCGATTAAGTTCGCTTGGGCTGGGATTGGCGCTGTGCCCAACTCGGTTCTCTCTCGCGCGATCCAGCCCATCGTCCGAGCGGCCGTTTGATCTGTGCGAAGCAGTTCCCAATCCATCATCGGAGCGACCGTTCGATTTTTGGCTGGCATTACCCAGGCCCCTGTCTACGCCACCTCCAGAACCTGGGCCAACGCCAGCCGGCGGGCCGCCGCCGCGACCGCCGCTACGTCCCTGTGCCGCAGCAATCGTCGCCAAGCCAACGATTAACAAGCCTGTGAGCGCGAGATGAGTGAATGTCTTTAGTTTCGATCTTCCCATAGTGTTTGTCCTCCTCAAAATGTCTAAACGAAACGAAACGAAACTTAGTATAAAATCAGTGTAAGGGGGAGCGTAACATGCATTATCGCTCTTAGTCCGTCCTTCCCCCCAACCTTTTGTTATTGTAATTCTGTTGCATTTCTCTAATTGTCTTTAGGCTCGTATTCAATCTTAACTTTTGCCGCTTCGTTTTCGGTGTCGACCAGGCGCATCGCCAAGGCCACGGGATGATAAGAGAACGGCGCCGGTCCGCCCAAAGTGCTTTGGATGGATGTCACTATCTCATCCTGATTGGCGCGAAAGCGCAGCACGCCTCCTCTCTGATTGAAGATGACGAAGAGGACAATCGTGCCACTCTTTGTCTGCATTTGGCCTACCAGAGAACTCGCGCCGCGATCCGTCGATATCAGCGTTCCCGTTTTGGCTATAACACTGCCACGCTGCTCTGGCGACGTGTAGCGGTCCTCGAGAGTGCCCGGATCAATTCCGGCAACGGGCATGATATCTGACGGCGACAGTTTATTCCTTGCCAGTTCCAGCCGGAGTGCGCGAAAGATCGTCATCATCGCGCGTGGTGTAACGCGATTCACTCCGAGGCCACTTAGTGACGCGAGTCGTATCTCTTCAGGTTTGAGCTTGAGTCGGCCTATTAACAGCCGCCGTACTGCCTGGGGACCGCCGAGCGTATCGCCGATTCGTTCGGCCATGAAATTGTTCGAGTAGCAGAGCAGCACCTTCAAAATATCGACGAGCCGGCTCGATCGGTGCGTAAAAAGAAGTGAAGCCCTCGTTGGCGCTGGGCCAACCTGAAGCGAGCCCTTGATGGTAACGCTGGGTGTTACTCTCAAGCTGGCAGCATCTCCAGCGCCATTGCGTTCGTCGATCCACGCCTTTGTAGCCGTTGCGGGACGCCGCGAGGAGTCAAGCACGTCGTAGAGTTGCAAGCCGGATCGCCGGGCTGACCAGTCAAAATTCAACGTGAAAGTCGGCGCTACAATCAGGTTACCGTTAATTGTGCGAATGCCCAGCAAGTTCAATTCCCGGGCTAGCATTACCGCGTGTTCGTAGTGAAATGAAGGATCGCGCCCCGACAGAATAAGATCGCCATTAAGCGTGCCGGTTGATTGATCGAGCTCACCGCTCGTCCAAACCGTGGACATATAGCGATAATCCGGACCGAACGTTTGGAGCGCCGCGAGCGCGGTGGCGAGTTTGATTGAAGAAGCCGGATTAAAGGTTTCATCTGCCGCTTGGGTAGCCAAGACTCGACCGTCGAGTGTTTCCGCTAGAACGCCTTGAACTCCCTGAATCGGAGTTAAGTAAGAGGCTTTTGCTATTCCAGAAGAACTGGACGTCTGCGGGGTGGCGCCCTCGCTGGGTTTGGATGGAATCGCCGGTTGCTGATTACTCGAAGATTGCTGGCCGCGCGCCACTAGCGCGAATGACATGAGCGCGACACTAAGTCCTGCAAGCAGGACGCGTCGCAGCCAGGCAACTCTCTTCGATTTCCCCATAAGACTCTCAGCCGATCCCGAAACTGTTCCCCCTGCCTTAAAGCAAGGGCGAATAATCATAACATGGAGAGAGTTAACTCAGCCGCGAGCAACGTCTGGGGAAGGGAATGTTTTGATGCAATCGGGGACGGGAAGAGATGCATAGGAGGAAATGCGCATTTAGTTCTGCTCGGATTCATTAGCAAGTTCGTTGACATTGCTGCGAGCGCGCCCATAGAATCGAAGTGTTGATATAGACAACGGTGGCACCCAAGCACGAACCCGCTACGATTGAAAGGATTCGCGCCACACATACGGCGCGCCGCCGAGAGATTCGCGCCCGCCTGCGCGAGTTCGACGATCTTTGGAGAAGCGCATCCAATGCACGGCTCTGGGAAGAGCTGGTGTTTTGTATATTCACCGCCGGAGCATCGGCGCGAATGGGGTTGCGCGCGATCGAAGCTGTTCGCCCGCTATTAGCCACTGGCCACCGCCAGCAGATGACGCAAGCGCTGGTTAGTGCGCGCGCACATCGCTATCCATCGTCGCGGCCGGGCTACGTCGTTGTCACCCGGAATTATTTGCGGCAGCACTTTGACATGCGATTACGCGAGCAATTACGAAGTTTTGCCAATCCGCTGGAGCGAAGGGATTGGCTGGCGAAAGAGCCTGGTATCAAAGGGCTGGGTTACAAAGAATCCAGCCATTTCCTGCGGAATGTCGGTTTCAAAGGTTACGGCATTCTCGATAAGCACGTGATGAGGTGCCTGGCAGAGGTCGGCGTTGTTGATTCCGCGAAACCGGCAACGACTCGACGGAAATATCTGAAAACAGAAACGGCAATGCGGGAGTTCGCTAAAGATGTTGGGATAGACTTCGATGAGCTCGACCTGGTGCTCTGGTCAATGAAGACTGGAGAGATTCTGAAATAGACGACGCATAAGCGCCTTAGTTGAGTACCGCGGGCATCGAGTTGCCAGGGTTACACATCGCAGGCCTGGGAAAGAAACGGATGGGTGGTACAAATAAACCCCGGCGTCGATTAATAGTCATAAGTCTCGTGAGCCTTGTGTTTTGCCTGGCGGTCTGGCCCAGGCCGGCCCTGGCTATCGGAGGTGACGATAAGACCCGCGCCCGCGCCGAACGCGCCCTGCGTGATGGTGAGTACGAGACGGCGGCAAAACTTTTTCACCAACTGCTGGCGAAGGATTCAAGAGACATCGAGGCCCGCCTGGGTCTAAGCTTCACCCTTCTCAAACAACGCAATTTTCAGGACGCCTTTGATCATGCCGCGCGAGTGATCGCGATCGATCCGCTGTCTGCGCGGGCACATGCCCTGCTCGGGGCGGCGGTCCTCGCGTCCGGCGACTTTCGCATGTCTGTGGAAGAGTTTCGCACGGCCCTCAGTCTCAAAGATGACGAGGCCATCGCCATTGCCGGGCTGGCGATGGTTGATTTCTACGAGAATCGTCTGAATGCGTGCTTGAGCGGATTGCGGCGCGCCACGGCTATCGATCCCAACGAGCCGGACTACGTCTTTAGCCTGGGCCAGGCGGCAGCGCGCACTGAGCGCTTCAAGGAAGCGGCAGACGCCTACGAACGCTTTCTCGCTATCGCACCGCGCACAGATTTAGATCGGCGTGCGCGCATTCGTGGATTGATCGATTTCCTGCGTTACCTGGGCAAGCAGGGTTCATTGTACGTAACCGGAGGAGCCAACCGCACCTTAGTCAAGTTTGAATCAACTGACTACCGGCCGATAATCTCAGTACGTATCAATGGATCGAAAGAGGTATTGCGTTTCGTGCTGGACACGGGATCTGGAATGTCGGTGATCTCGGATGAAACGGCCCGCCGCTTCGGTTTGCGTGCCGTGGCTCGCGGCGGGGAAGCACGCGCGGTTGGAGGCGGCGGGCGCTTTGAAATCGTTTACGGATATCTTTCTTCGATAGAGATTGGCGGCGCGCGGGTGGAAAATGTTCCGGTTTACATTCGCAAATTCTATGACGAAAAGAATCCGGTAGATGGTTTCATCGGCTTATCGGTCATCTCCAAATTCATCGCCGCTGTAGATTACGGGTCGAAAACGCTTGCGCTGGTGAGGCAGCGCAATTCTGAAGGACTGGAGTCGGGGACCCTGAACTTCAAACGAGATGGCGATCCGGAAAGCGAGAGCCGCGACAGCGGCGCCATTCAGATTCCTATACGAACAACCTCCAGCGGATTTCTGAGCGGGGAAGTGCGCATAGAAGGAATCGAGAAACCGCAGAATTTCATCATCGACACCGGCGCCAGCGTCTCGGTTATTTCCGAGAAACTGGCTGCCCTCGAGGAGGTGCAATCGTTCCTGCAGCCCGGGCGAATGCGTGTCTTTGGCGCCGCTGGTATTTCGGAAAACGTCAAGACCGTGACGCTGCCGCGAGTCGCGTTGGGAGCGCACGGGCGTGATCGGATCGATGCCGCTGTGCTTGATCTTGATCCCATCAATGAAACTGCCGGGTTCAACCAAAATGGAATCCTGGGCGGCAACTTTCTGCATCACTTCCGCATTTCCTTTGACTTTCGAAAGGGTCTTATTCGCCTGGCACCATTGCCGAATGCGACGGTAGAAAAAGACGGCACCTCCGCTGTGCCGGAAGTTGATGCACCATGAAGTCAAGTCTTTACCTCGAGACCTCAGTCATTGGCGCTTACCTGGATAATGGCGAGCCCTTTCGCCGCGACCTTACTATCCGCTGGTGGGAACATGAGATGTCGGAGTATCGTGCGGTGGTGTCGCCGCTGGTCGCGTGCGAGCTTGAACGCGTGCAAGAGCCACATCGCACGGGTTATTTGAAACTGATTCAAGATTTGGAGACCGTAGAGTTGACTGAAGAAGCAGCGATTCTGGCCGATGGCTACATTGCCCGGGGCATCTTTCACCGCAAGTACATCGCCGACGCGTTGCACGTTGCCATTGCCTCATTCCACAAAATAGATTATCTAGTCACATGGAACTTCGGTCATCTGGCGAACGTGCGGCGGCAGGCGCGCATACGCCTCTTTAACACGGCGGCCGGATTCTTTGTGCCGATGATCGTGACGCCGGAGTTCCTCGTTTCAGAAACAACGGAGTCGGAGAGAGCAATTTAGGGTTTCGAATTGGGTTGAATAAAAGAGAAATAGCATCAGGATTACGGCAAGTCTCCGCCTGAGTCTCGAATCGGAAGTCGGAAACAGATAGTCATGTATCGTAAGCCAAGATTTTTGAAAGTGCTCCACGCGATCCGCGAGCAGATGTCGCGCGAGGTCGATTACGATGTGGACTTGTTTGTGGAAATGATTCGGGCGGGCCAGCAGCCGGTAAGTGCCTCCGGGCGCCGCGTTCGCACTCATAAGAAAGCTCGCGCAGTGGGGGTGGACGGGATTGCCGGCGAAGGTGAGAATGAGATCAAGAGCCGCAGACGGGCGGCAAAGTAATCCGAGATTGAAATGGACGTAACCTTTGAGACAATCGGTTTGGAAGTGCCGAGCGAGAAAGCTTTTAACTTTCTAGCCGAGCGCGCCGGAGACCAGGGCGAGCCGACCCAACTGTCACGGCGCGGCGCCGTGATACATGGCCGTTGCTGGAAACTTGGGGAGGGTCTCGAAGTCTGGACGGTCCTCTACGAGTCTGGAACGGGCGACGTGTTTTACGCCAACTGCCGGCCTGGATTCCGCGCCCGCTATGCGCAGCGCATCAGTCCCTGGGCGCTTACCGAATACGACGAAGAGGGCGAAGCAGTCGTTCATGGTTATTGCGATGGCACCGATACCGAGGTGCTGTTTGAGCTTCAGAATCTGACCGAAGTAGGAGCCGCCGGTTTCTGCGCCCAGGAGTTGCAAGTGGGGCTGTGCGGTCTGGCGTACCGGGCCCGCATCTGCCGCCGAGAGATGAACTATCGTTGGATGTCCCTGGAGCGATCGGCGCCATCGCGAGCGGGCCACGAAAATGATTGGAGCTTGCGAGGTCGCGTCATTGCTTTCAAGCCACTTCGCAATCCGCTTTCCGGCAGCGAGCTTTATTGGATTTACCTTGATCTGGAGAAGCTGAAACTCGAGGTGCTGGTTAATCGGCGCGCGCTTGGTGGAGGCGAACTGGCAATCGGATCGACGCTTTCGGCCGAAGTCTGGCTCCAGGGTCATGTGCTGGATGAACGCACGCTGAGATCGCGGTACGAAGGCGTGGACCACGCGTGCGGCCGAGCAAGTTTTTGGTCCACGCTGCGAAGAAGTAATTAACAGGAGTCAGCAGTCAGTACTCGGGAATCAGAGCCGATCGTCTTCGACGCTGCGGTTTGAATTCCGACAGACTTCTGACTCCTTAACTTTTAATGAAAAGACTGGTCATTATTCTGGTCATTCTGATCGCCGGGGCCGCCGCCGGCGCTTACTTCGCGAATCAGTATTGGATTCATCGCTATGACCAGTTGATTGCTCGTCAGGCCGGTTTCTACCATATCGATCCAGACCTGGTCTGGAGCGTCATCTACGAAGAAACATATTTTAGCCCATGGAAGAAGGGACGGGACGGCGAGATTGGTTTGATGCAGGTGATGCCTGCGGTCGGGCGCGAGTGGGCTACTGAAAGGGGCGCTCACGACGTCGAGCGCCGGATTGTCGCTAACGCCGGAGAGGCTTTGAAGGATCCGCAGCGCAACATCGAGGTTGGCTGTTGGTATCTGCAGAAATTTGATCAGGAGTATGGTTCCACGCCTGACAAGGAGGCCCGAATGCTTGCTGCCTATAACGCCGGGCCTAGCCGCGCCGCTGACTGGAATCGCACGGCAAGTGGGGCGCGCCCTTTGACCGCAGAGGAGTTCATCGCCCGCATAGACATCTCTTCTACCCGCGCTTATGTCACATCGATTCTAGAGCGCTATCGCAAATTGAAAGCAGCGAAATCAAATCTCGCTAACGGAACCAGATGACGCCTTCTTAGTTTCTGGACACCTCCACGAGTGTGGCAACGATTGTCGGTGTTCCATCACGATCAGGCGATGACAACAATCTACTGCGCGCGTTGGGTACTGCCGATGTCATCTCCGGTAATTGAAGATGGCGCGGTGGCGATCGAAGGCCCGTGCATCGTCGCCGTGGGACCGCGCGACACCGTCACTACTGGATTTCCGCAAACTCGAATCACCGAGTGCGGAGAAGCGGCTATCCTGCCCGGTCTCATCAACACGCATTCCCATCTTGAACTAACTGTTATGCGCGGGTTTCTCGAGCGCGAGGAACACGATTTCTTTGCCTGGCTACTAAAGCTGACGTTCGCGCGGCTGGCACTTACGCCGGAAGATCTCCAGGTCTCTGCAACCTCGGGAGCGCTCGAGGCAGCGCGTGCCGGCGTCACTTGCGTGGCAGATGCAAGCGACTCTGCGAAAGAAAGCATGAAGGCACTGCGCGAGGTCGGACTGCGCGGCATAGTTTACCAGGAGTCATTCGGCCCCGACCCTAAGCTTGCGAAGGAGAACTTGGCGAAGCTACAGGATAAGGTTGGCGAACTGCGCGACTACGAAACCGCGTTGGTAAAAGCGGGTGTATCGCCGCACTCGCCCTATACGGTCAGCGCACCGCAGTTGGAGTTGATTAGTGAGCTTGCCTTGAAGGAAAAACTGCCATTAATGACACATGCTGCCGAGTCGCAAGCTGAGGACCTTTTGTTGAGGGAAGGCCGTGGACCGTTTGCTGATGCCCTCCGTCAGCGCGGCATCGAGTGGCAAACGGCGGGCACATCGTCCATTCAACATCTGGCACGCCACGGCGTGTTGGAAACGAAACCCCTGCTCGCGCACTGCGTCACGGTGGACGATACGGACATCGAATCAATCCAGGCGAAGCAAGCCGGCGTCGCCCACTGTCCCAAATCCAATGCAAAACTTGGCCATGGGCACGCGCCTTTCCTCAAGTTCCTTCAGCAAGGTGTGAATGTGGGAATCGGCAGTGACTCCGTTGCCAGCAACAATATTTGCGACCTTCTCGAAGAAACGCGCTTCGCTACCTTGATGACGCGCGGCATTGGCGAGACGGATACGGATCGCCATCTCCCCGGTGCGGAAGCTGCGCTCTTTTCAGCAACCCTGGGAGGCGCTCGAGCGCTGGGCATCGACAAAGAGACGGGCGCAATTGCCGAAGGTTTGCAAGCAGACCTCACCATCATCAGACTGGACGGCCTGCATCAGCAACCGGTGCGAGACCCCGTGGATGCCCTGGTCTTTTGTTCATCGGCAAGTGACGTACAGCTTACGGTGGTTGCCGGTAACGAGATTTATCGCGACGGCCGCATTACGACGATGGAGGAAGCGCCAGTGAAAGCAAGAGTCGAACAGATAAGAAACAGAATGGGGAAATGAAATCAGTCGCTGCGACGTAACCAGTCTTTTGTTTGTTATCATGGACATCGATTGCCGGCCAGGTAGTCATCTGATTGAACATGCTCTTCGCAAAAACAAGTCTGATAATTGCAACCACATTTCTTCTGGCGAACACGTATGGCGCCGGACGGCTGGATAACGAGAACGTTTTTGTAATCAGGGCAGAACCGTCGCCCACCCCACAGAAAGGCATGGACACCACGAACAGTGATATCAAAGTGCTGGCCGAGGGCAGTCATTCAGAAGTTACCAGCCCTTTTCTGGCTGTGGTGCGTGATGAGCAGGTTTACGCGCGCCTGCGTAAGCTGGCTACAGGTTTGCCGGAACTGCAGGAGGATTTCTTCAAACGCCAGGCTGTGATCGCGGCTTTCATGGGAGAGCGTAAGACCGGCGGTTACAGTGTCGAGATCACACGCTCTGCTGACGACTCAATCCACCTTGCCGCGATGTCGCCGCCAAAAGACGCCATGGTGACGCAGGTAATCACCACCTCATTCAAACTTATTGCTGTTCCTACGAACCGATCATTGTCGCTTGAAGCCGATAACAACTGGCAAAAGGCGATGCGCTTGTATCACATAACGTCGGGCCGGTTCTCAATATCAGGGGGCTTCGCCGGAAGTACGGAACAGTTTGCGCTGGACGGGGGCATTCGCGTGATGCGCGAAGGAAAGCTGGTGACATTTCTTTTTGATCTGAAGAGCGCAGATGTGGAAAAGCAACGCTCCTTGAAAGACGCAGGAACTGGTCTAGTTGATGACGACAGCATTGTCGTTTCAAGGATCGGCGCCGGATCGCTTGTTGAGGTACCCCACGGCGATCTGAGCGTTACCGGCAGTTTGACTGATAAGAAGAGCAAGTTAGCGCTCAGTTTTATCTCGCTGCCGACGATGATTGCGGATGGATATGGGGGCGGTGGCAGTATCGAAGCGCAGGCTGCTACTCCGCAGCTCCAGAAGAAACAGCTGGTAAAAAACTAGCGCCCTCCAGTCAATCACACGAAGCAATACGAAACGCACACCGCCAGACGACGTGTTGCCGCCAGGCGTTTATCACTGCGTCACGGTCTCACCAACTCGAATCGTTCCATCTGTCAGAATCTGCGCGCGCAGGCCGCCGCGATGAACAAGTCCCGGCAGGACGGCAGAATGCGCCAGCCGCGCCAGATGCGAGCAGGGCTCGCAAAGTTTGATTCCGCGAGCCTTCACTTCGCCGATTCGAAATTCGCGACCCACGAGATGACTTAGAGCTACGCCACTCGTGACGATGTTTCGTCGGATGGAGCCCGGATCCAATTCGACGCCGAGTTCAACCTTCAAAGCTTCGATTGCTTCAATCTCAATCAAGGTTAATTCGCGATCCGGCTGCGGCTTGGAGAAAGTTCCGGTCTGATTGAAGTAGCGATCACCCTCCAATCCTTTGCCGGAAATGGCGCGCACTTCCTCGACCGACTGCATTGCAACCTCGGCTGTGGACGCGATGTGAATCGAAACTATCGTGCCTTTGAACATGAGTAAAAACACTTTCTACTAATATTTGATAATGAAAATGTCCCTTGATTGAAGCGCAGTCAGGAAGGGGTCATGCCCCCTTCCTGACTGCGACTCTTAAACCGAGGCGTTAATTGCTGCGTCGAAGATCTCCAACGCGACATCGGCATTCTCCCGTGTCAGTATCAGCGGCGGCGACCAGCGAATGGTGTTGAAGCCGGCGCCGAGCAGAATCAATCCGCGCTCGAAGCATGCAATCTCTACTCTGTCGCGCAGATCCGGATTGGCTTTCTTTGTTACGCGGTCCTGGACAAACTCCACGCCGATCATCATGCCCATCCCGCGCACATCGCCGATGCTATCGTACTTCGCCATCAGCTTTTCCAGCCCTGCCTTCAGATAAGCGCCAACGTCGGCGCTGTTCGCCACCAGGTCGCGTTCGAGCAACTCAATCGTTTTTAGAGCAGAGGCAATGCACACCGGATTGCCGCCAAAGGTTGAAGCATGAGCGCCCGGTTTCCAGTCCATCAAGTCTGCGCGCGCGACACACACGCCCAACGGTAACCCGGAAGCAATACCTTTAGCGATACACACGATGTCGGCTTTCACGCCGTAGTGATCGCTGGCAAACATCTTACCCGTGCGGCCCATGCCGCTTTGCACTTCATCCAGGATCAGCATGATGCCGTGCTCGTCGCATATGCGGCGCAACCCGTTGAGGAATCCCTTTGGGGCCGGCACATAGCCTCCTTCGCCCTGCACGGGCTCGACTACGATCGCAGCGACTTCTTCAGGCGGTGTTGTTGTCTTGAACAGGCGATTCTCAATCCAGTTAAGCGCTCCCTGAGCTGCGCCGCCATCGCCGCAGTCTTCAGCGCTGAATGGGTTCCGGTACTCATTTGGATAAGGAAGATGAATCACATCCAGCACCTGACGTTTGAATCCCACACGCTGTGCTGCCTTTGAGCTGGTCAGCGAAAGCGAGCCCAACGTACGCCCGTGAAAGCTATTGAAGAACGCTATGAACTTCTCGCGACCGGTTGCGTGCATCGCCAGCTTCAAAGCAGTTTCGATGGCCTCAGTGCCGCTATTGGCAAAGTGTGTGCGCGTGGGACGCTGGACGGGAACAATCTCGTCCAGCTTCTGCGCGAGCTGCGGCATGTGGCGGTAGTAATAATCGGTGCCGCACATGTGTATCAGTTGTTCGGCTTGTTCCTGAATGGCGCGCACAACCTCCGGGTGACAGTGGCCGGTCGAACACACGGCGACGCCGGCGTTGCAATCAAGAAAGATATTCCCGTCCACGTCTTCGACCCAAACGCCCTGCGCGCGCTCAGCGACCAGCTTAAAAGATGGACGCGGATATGAAGGCGTGACGAACTGGGCGTCAGCTTCGATTATGATCCGGCCTTTCGGCCCGGGCAGGGCGGTTGAGATTTGTGGACGTCGCGGAGATTTGGTTTTAGGCGCGCCGGTATTTGTTGCTTCCGCATTTTGTGGTAGCGCAATTGTCATCGTCATGTCTTTTCTCCTTGTAAACTTGCGCTCGTTTTATGGAAGCGCGAAAAAGGATCAGCCCCAAGAAATCACAGTGGAATTCTCGACGGCAGGCTTTTGACTTTGGACAGACGATGCTAGTCCGCGAATAGATTAGCGCGAAACTCGAGCGGAAGAAGATGTAACGGTTGGGTTCTTTTCATTGCCAGTAGAAGGATATTACCACTTGGGGTGATGGCATTGCCAGTCGCGCATTGAAGGGGGCGTTGATGTAGTTTGCCCAGATGAAGTGCGATAGGAACGAACTCCTCACCGGGGCCACTCGTTGCACCAGGGCAAGCTGTCAGAACCGCCTGCGGTAGTGGGCGGGCCCATCCTGACTATAGACCCTTGTTTCAGCGTTTTGGCCCGCCCGCTACCGCAGGCGGTTCTGACTGAACGCTGTGAAAACTATTTTCGCTTCCAGCGCACGCCGTCTTTGGTGTCTTCGAGCACGATGCCGCGGTCAGAGAGTTCGTCCCGAATCTCGTCGGCGCGATCAAAATCTCGGCGCCGGCGCGCTTCCTGTCTTTCGTCGATCAACCGCTGGATCTCTTCGTCAAGCATTTCCCGCGGCGGGCTGCCCAAAATGTTGAAGACGCTGTCGATTTTAGACAGCACATTGATTATTTCGTGCTTGTTATCTTCCAACAGCATGCGCCGGACAATAGCGGTGTTCACTTCGCGGGAGAGATTGTGTATCACCGCCAGCGCAATCGAAGTGTTCAGATCATCGTCCATGCCTTCTTCGAAAGACCTGAGTGCGTTTGCAGTCGTTTCATGCAATCCGGCATTCAGGCCTGATTCGACCTTTGCTTCTTCGAGACGTGCGCGAAAGTCGCGCAAACCGGCTACAGTCTTTTCCGCCGCGCGCAAACCGTCCAAAGTGAAATTAATCTGTTTGCGATACGGCACGCTCAAAAGGAAATAACGAACCGCGGGCGCGGTGAAGCCCAGGGCAACGAGATCGCGAAACGTGTAGTAGTTGCCCTTCGACTTGGACATTGACTCGCCGTCAACCTTCAAGTGCTCAAAATGAATCCATGAGCGCGCGAACTCCTTGCCGGTCGCCCCTTCGCTCTGCGCGATTTCGTTTTCATGATGCGGAAAGACGAGATCGATGCCGCCGGCATGAATATCAAAAGTCTCTCCCAGGTATTTCATCGACATCGCCGAGCATTCAATGTGCCAGCCTGGCCGGCCGTGTCCCAGGCTGGTGTCCCAGGCCGGCTCGTCCGGAGTAGATGCCGCTTTCCACAAAGCGAAATCGCGCGCGTCTTCCTTCTCGTAACGATCTGTATCTACACGCTCGCTGGCACCGGCTATGTTGCCTGCAAAGTTGATCTTCGAGAGCTTGCCGTATTCAGGAAAAGAGCTAATGCGATAATAAATCGATTCCTCAGACCGATACGCGTGCCCACGTTCTTCCAGGCGCTCGATTAGGGCGACCATCTCCGGAATATGTCGGGTAGCGCGCGGCACGACTTCCGGCCGCTCGCAACCCAGCGCATCGAAGTCCTGCCAGAGCGCCTCGATGTAGCGCGCCGTGTAATCATCGATTGTCTCGCCCGCTTTTTGCGAAAGTGCAATGATGCGATCCTCGATGTCCGTTATGTTCATAACGTGCATCACGCGAAGACCTTTGTATTTCAAATAGCGTCGCACGATGTCGGCACAGATGAACGATCGAAAGTTGCCGATGTGGGCAAAGTCCCAGACTGTCGGTCCGCAGTAATAGAACCTGGCTTCGCCTTCGACCATCGGGCGAAACTCTTCGACGCGACCGGAAAGAGTGTTGTAGAAGTTGAGCATACGAGTTTGCAGTCTTTTGAGTCTAAGAGGGGAAGATGAGGGAGTCAAACCGGCGATGGTCTTTGGTTGGTCTTGACGCTACGACTTGAAGTGATCGAAACCTCCGGGCTCAAGATCCCAGACGTGATTACCTTCGGCAATCCGAATGCGGCCCTGGTCGTTCGTGATCACACCGACTTGAGTGGCGGGAATTCCATCAACTCTCTCTGGCAGTCGTGACAGATCCTGCGGGCGAACCGTAAATAGCAGCTCGAAGTCTTCGCCCCCATGGAGTGCCAACAATAGCGGATCCAGGGCGCGGCGGCCGCACAAATCGATAACGTGAGGATCGAGAGGTATGTGTGAAGACTCGATCAAAGCCCCCACGCCGCTTTCGCGGCAAAGATGTCCCAAATCGGAGGAGAGGCCATCACTGATATCAATCATCGCCGTCGCCAGGCGTTCCTCGCCTAAGACAGTGCCCCATCCGACACGTGGCTCGGGGCAAAGCTGGCGCAGCAATAGCGCATCAATGGAATCGGCTTCGGCCCCATGCGTGGCCTCGTGCGTGTCTGGGGAATGCAGGCGGACTCCGGATTCAACCAGTCGCAATCCCGCCGCCGCGCCTCCGAGCGCTCCGGTAACAAAAATGAGATCGCCCGCCCGCGCGCCCGCGCGTGAAACTGCCAGACCTCGTCGCGCTTCGCCGAGGACAATCGAATCGACGACTATCTGTTCCGGCGTGCGGGAGATATCGCCGCCCGCCAGCGTTACGCCGTAATGATTCGCGAGCGAAAAAAAACCTTCGTAGAACTGATCTAAAAAGCCACTATCCCAAACGTCCGAGGGCAGCCCAATCGAAAGCAAAGCCCATTTTGGCCGGGCGCCCATGGCCGCGATGTCAGATAGAGAAACAGCGAGCGCCTTTTGCCCCAGCAATCGCGGCGGCGTTCCCTCGCGGTGAAAATCCACGCCTTCGACGAGCAGGTCAGCAGTGACAACGGTATCAAGGCCGGTACCATTCTGAATTACCGCAGCGTCATCGCCAATCCCCAGGGAAAGGGATGAAGAGTCCGGGGTGTTATTGCAATCAGAGCCGGCACTGGCCGATGACTTGATGCCGCCGGTCAGGCGTCGAACGTGGTTAATGAAGTCCAGCTCGCTGCGGAGAGTTGTTGATGAGATTTCAGAGGATACTGATCCATAGTTTTCCTTTTCATCCCTCATCCGTGATCCCTCGAACATTCAGAGGTTGCGGCGCATGGACTCGAGTCCGGCTTCGATAGTCTCGAGTGCGGTAGAAAAAGAAAAGCGCACATGACCTTCGCCGTGAGGGCCAAAAACAGCGCCGGGGACGGTAGCAACCTGCGCTCGATCGAGGAGCAGCTCCGCGGCCTCGCGGCTATCGCTGCTTAGTCGCGATACGTCGGGAAAAGCGTAGAACGCGCCGGCAGGACTCTCGCACGGCAATCCCAACTCGTTCAGTCCAGCCAACAGCAAATCGCGCCGCACCCGGTAGGCGGCGCGCGAAGTCTCGAGAAAATCAGAGGGCGTGGTGATTGCCGACAGCGCAGCCCACTGAGTAGGTGTTGATACGCCGTTCGACGAGTAAAGTGTCGTCTTGCGTAGACCAGTCATCCACGGTTCCACCGCCACTGCGTAACCTAGTCGCCAGCCCGTCATTGCATATGACTTCGAAAGCGTGAATGTGGTGATTGTGCGGTCGAGCATACCGTCAAGTGACGCGATCGAAGTGTGCTCGCCTTCGTACACGAGATCTTCATAGGCTTCGTCGGAAATCACGAGCAGTTCGCGGTCCTGCGCGAAGCGCGCAACATCTTCGGTTTCTTTGCGGCTGAACACGACGCCCGTGGGATTCGCAGGCGTATTGAAGTAGATGGCCTTTGTATGTTCAGTGGCGTAGCGTGCCAGCGTTTTGGCAAATCCATTCTGTCGCGCTTCCTTCGTCGGAACCAAAACTGTTTTGCCCTGGCAATGGGCGATCAGATCTTTGATAGGAGTCCAGTAAGGCGAGAAAACCAGAACTTCATCGTTCGGGTTGACGGTCGATTGAAACGCGCCAAACAATCCCTGCATCCCGCCGTTCACGACAATTACGTTCTCTTCCGTTGCGGGAATGCGATTGCGATCGCTGAGCTTATCTGCAATCGCCGCGCGCAGCTCGAGGATGCCCGACGAAGGCGCATAGCGCGTCTTGTTTTCTTCCAGTGCGGTTGCCGTCGCTGTTTTTATATAGTCGGGAGTGTTCAGGTAAGGCTCACCGCCTTCGAACTGATAGACGGTCGCGCCCTGCGCCCGCAGCGCCATAATTCGGTTGCGAATTTTGACTATGTCGGAGAAGCCAACTTCATCCAGGCGTCTGGCAAGGCGCAGCATGGTCGAGGCAGGCAGAGTTTGCAAAAGGGACCTCCAAAATAACGCTGTAGGAATGATGGACGGGCGATTATAGCGTGGCCTTCGGACAACGTCTATCGCAATCGGCGACCTGCCCGATCAAGTGGCCGGCGAGCCCCAAGCTCAGGCTATACCTTTAATATCGTGATTTAAGTTACCCAGCGTAAATATAAGCATTGACACGCTGAATAACGCCCGAGTAACATGCGCGGCAAGTTTCCCCTGCTCGAACGCAGCGGTCTTACCTTATCGGTTGCGCCAGCGCGCTCTGCTTTGAAATAAATGAACCAACCAATGACTGCGATTCCTGAAAAGCTTTACTTTAAGATCGGCGAAGTTTGCGAGATCGTCGGCGTGCAGGCGCATGTACTGCGATACTGGGAAACTGAGTTTTCCATGCTGACGCCTCAGAAGAATCGGGCCGGCCAGCGCACCTATCGTCGACGCGATGTCGAAATGGCGTTGCGAATCAAGGAATTGCTTTATGAGGAGCAGTACACGATTGCCGGAGCAAAGAAAAGGCTTGCCAACGAGACTCGCGGAGCCAGCAAGCTTAAAGTTGTTGGTTCCGAACCAGCAACCGCGCCGGCGTCGACGCAGCGTTCCCAGCAGAGAAAAGACGAGAGAGCTGCTCCCGCTCCTCGCGAACGAGCGCGAGAGTTTCCCTCCACCCCGCCGGTGAAAGACAAACGCCCTCCGCTCCAACAGATTGTCGATCAACTTCGTGAGATTCTATTGTTGCTCGACAATGGTGACGCAGACCTGAAGTCGTTTCGCCGTTAGAGACTCCGCACGTCGGCAATTTTTTACCTGCTCCACGGAACATCTACATCGCATCCCGGATTTGACAAAACGATTTTTCGCGGGATACTAGCCTACGAACGGGACGTGGCGCAGCCTGGTAGCGCGCACCCTTGGGGTGGGTGAGGCCCCGAGTTCGAATCTCGGCGTCCCGACCAATTCATTAAGAGCCTTCAATCTTTCGGATTGAAGGCCCTTTTAATTTCTGAAGAAAAGGATTCACCGGCGGAGTTAAAAGAGTTTGATTTTCGCGCGCCGTCGAAAGCACCGCCAAGGAGCGACAAACGCGACTGAACTAAAGCACCGGCGTACCTCAGGCGGCATCGTCTTTCAAATCCGCAATCACTATTTCCGATGTCAGCATTTTGTGAACCGGACACTTGCCCGCTATCTCTTGCAGGCGTGTGCGCTGCTCGTCTGACAACTCGCCTTCGAAAATTACTGAACGTTTTATGCGATGAATAAATCCTTCAGAGGTGCTGGCGCACTCAGCACAATCGCGCGCGTGGATTCTCTGCGCTGTCAAACGCACTGCGACGCGCTGGAGTGGCCATGCTTTGCGTTGCGCGTACAGTGTGACAGTCATGGAGATGCAACTGCCAAGCGCTGCCAGCACGAGCGTATAGGGATCCGGTCCGGCGCCGTCACCGCCGGCATTCACCGGTTCGTCGGTGATCAGTGTCTGGTGTTCGCCATAGCGCACTTCGTTTTGCAGGTTTCTAAGGGAAGTTACCGTTACGTCGCTCATTTTGTCGTCTCCTTATTTGCAGAGAGAATATCAGATAGTGCTTCTTGCAGCGCAGGTTTGACGCGAGCTGTTACGTCGCGTGCAAACCAACAGCTTGCGTTACAAGGACGGGCGGCTTGCCGCGGGCCTGATTTGGCGGCTACACTCGTCCCGCTCCATTCAAAACAATAAACGAGGATCGGCTGTGAAGATTCACGAGTATCAGGGAAAAGAACTGCTGAAAAAGTTTGGTGTGCCTGTGCCACGCGGGCTCGTCGCGCGTTCGCCGGAAGAGGCGTACCAGGCAGCGAAAGAATTGGCGAGCGATATGGTCGTGGTGAAGGCGCAAATTCACGCCGGCGGGCGCGGCAAGGGCGGCGGCGTTAAGCTGGCGCGCAGCGCCGAGGAGGCGCGCGAGATTGCGCGCCAGATGCTGGGCATGAAACTCATCACGCACCAGACAGGGCCCGAAGGAAGGGAAGTGCGCGTGCTGTTGGTCGAGGAAGGCTTGCCAATCGATAAGGAGTTTTATCTCGGCATCGTGTTGGATCGAGCCAGCGGCAGACTGGTTTTTATGGCTTCAGCAGCCGGCGGAATGGACATCGAAGAAGTAGCGGCCAAAACTCCGGAGCAGATTTTCAAAGAAACGATCGATCCGGCTGTTGGCTTCCGTCCATTTCAAGCGCGCAAGCTCGTCTTTGCGCTTGGTCTGCCGGCGGCATTGGTCGGGCAGGCGGCAAAATTCATGCAGTCTCTTTATCAGGCTTATGAACAGATGGACGCGTCGCTGGTCGAAATAAATCCGTTTCTGCTGACGAAGGACAATCGCTTAATCGCGCTCGACGCCAAGATAAACTTCGATGACAACGCTATGTCCCGGCACAAAGAGTTTCTTGATTTGCGGGATTTCAACGAAGAAGATCCGCTGGAGATCGAGGCGTCAAAGTTCGATCTCAACTACATCAAGCTCGACGGCAATATCGCCTGCATGGTGAATGGCGCCGGACTGGCGATGGCCACGATGGACATCATCAAACTTGCCGGTGGCGAACCGGCAAATTTTCTGGATGTCGGCGGCGGAGCATCGCAGGAACGAGTGGAAGCCGCATTTCGCATTTTGCTCGCGGACGAACATGTGCGAGCAGTGCTCGTTAATATTTTCGGCGGCATCGTCCGCTGCGACATGGTTGCGCGCGGGGTCGTGGGCGCGGCAAAGAACCTGGGTGTGAAAGTTCCTGTCGTCGTCCGGCTCGAAGGCACAAACGTGGAAGAAGGCCAGCGCGTAATTCGCGAATCGGGACTGGGCTTCACAGTGGCTAACGGAATGAAGGATGCGGCTGAGAAGGTTGTAGCTCTTGCCGGATGACACTAAGTCGAAAACTACCTCTTGATCCGCCGGCTGGCCGATGAACTTTGGAAGGCTTCTTCGTGTCGTCGTCTACATTAGCCGCTTTGGCTTGGCGGCCTTTTTCCTTTTCACGGCGGGCGCAAAGGTCTGGTTCATAACTGGCTTCGTTAAGAATGTAGGGGAGTTGCTCAGCGCCATGCACTTCAACTACGAGCGCTGGATGTGGCCCGCCACAATCGGCGTTATCGCCGCTGAGGCGATCGCTGCACTGCTGTTGATGCTGCCACGCACAGTGCGGCTCGGGTCTCTATTAGCGGCAGCGTTGTTGATCGGATTCAGCGCCTTCGCGCTTTATTACGTCTACGTTCTGCACGGTGAGGCGCTCGAGTGTGGCTGCTTCGGCGGCATCATTGCCAGCCAGTTGGGCGTGACAACCGCGCTGCGTAATCTGGGATTACTGATTCCGGCGCTGCTGGTCTTTTTTTGGCATCCGCGCCTGCGTCGTCGATCTGGCAATGATTCACAGGGGAGTGCGGCTATCACCGCAAAGTAACGGGAGGTTTCTTGGCCACACTTTCATTTTGGGGTGCAGCGGGTTCTGTGACGGGATCAAAGTACCTGATCGAAACAGGCGCGGCGCGTGTGCTGGTGGACTGCGGCATGTTTCAGGGATTGAAAGAATTGCGTGAGCGCAATTGGCAGGCGCCCCCGTTCGATCCCTCATCGCTTGATGTCGTGCTCATTACCCATGCGCATATAGACCACACGGGCTATCTGCCTCGCATTGTGGCCCAGGGCTTTCGCGGGCCGATCTATTGCTCGCGCGGCACGGCGGACTTGCTAAAGATTCTCTTGCCTGACGCGGCGCGTTTACAGGAAGAAGATGCCGACTATCGCAATCGCCATGGCCTGACAAAACATACGCCCGCATTACCTCTCTATACGGAGCGCGATGCGGATGACGCGCTAAAACTGATCCGGAGAATTGAGAATACCGGAGAGCCGGTGGAAGTTGCCAAAGGAATTCGCGCGGAATTTCGCATCGCCGGGCACATTCTTGGTTCGAGTTTGGTGCTGGTTACTATCGAAGGCGCCGGCGACGATCAAAAAGGAAGGCGTTTGCTCTTTTCCGGCGACCTGGGCCATTACAATCAGCCGATAATCCAGGATCCCGTTGCGCCTTCTGAGTGCGATTACCTGATTGTCGAGTCAACCTATGGCGACCGGCTGCACGATCCTGAGGATCCAAAAGATGCCCTGACGCGAATCATCAAGGACGCAGCAGCCCGCAATAGCGCAGTGCTGATTCCCGCGTTTGCTGTCGGCCGGACTCAGGAGCTCATCTATTTGATTCGCGAGCTGGAAGATGAAAAGAAGATCCCGGTCTTGCCGGTGGCGGTTGATTCGCCAATGGCGGCCTCGACCACGAAGGTTTATGCAGGTCACACGGAGGAGCAGGACGAAGCATACGCGACGGTACTAAAGTTACAGGAGCAGCCGTTGCGCACGCATTCGATGATCACCGCGTCTTCACGCGAGGAGTCGAAACGCCTGAACGAGGCGCAAGGGGCGCGTATCATCATAAGCGCTTCCGGTATGATGACCGGCGGTCGAGTTTTGCATCACGCGTTGCGGATCCTGCCTGACAGTAATGCCGCTATTGTATTCGTGGGTTATCAGGCGGCGGGGACCCTCGGCCGGCGCATCCAGGATGGTGAACGCGAAGTAAAGGTCCTGGGCCATTGGGTGCCGGTGCGTTGCCGCCTCGCGCGTATCGGGGGCTTTTCCGCCCATGCTGACTGGAAAGAGATTCTGCACTGGCTGGAAGGTCTCAAGATCCCACCGCGCCGCACGTTTTTGACGCACGGCGAAGCGGGCCCGGCGGGCGCTATGGCCGATCACATTCGCGAGCGATTTGGCTGGACCGTTGAAGTGTCGCAGTATGGCGAGAAGTTTGAACTTTCATAACTCGAGGTTGTAGAGTGACCACTCCTGATCGAAGCGAACAATAATAATGAGCGTCCTGGTTGATAAATCCACGCGCCTTGTCGTGCAAGGCATTACCGGCAAAGAGGGTTCGTTTCATACCGCACAGATGGTGGAGTATGGAACGAATGTCGTTGGCGGCGTGACGCCGGGCAAGGGCGGCACGAAGCATGAAGGCATTCCGGTATTCAATACCGTCGCTGACGCTGTCACCGAAGAGGGCGCTAACGCTTCCGTGATCTACGTGCCGCCGGCATTCGCCGCAGATGCAATCATGGAAGCTGCGGCCGCAGGCATCGCGGTCGTTGTTTGTATTACTGAAGGTATTCCCACGCTGGATATGGTCAAGGTGAAGGAATACCTGGCTGACAGGCTGACGCGCCTGATCGGACCGAACTGCCCGGGAATCATTTCACCCGGCAAGTGCAAGATTGGCATTATGCCCGGCCACATTCATCGCGAAGGTCGCGTGGGCGTAGTCTCGCGTTCGGGAACACTGACCTATGAAGCGGTGGGCCAACTAACTGCGCTCGGCCTGGGCCAGTCAACTGCTATCGGCATTGGGGGCGATCCAATTGTCGGCACTTCGCATGTTGACGCGCTGCGATTGTTTCAGGACGATGCTGAAACCGATGGCATTGTAATGATCGGAGAAATCGGCGGCACGGCGGAAGAAGAAGCAGCCGCCTTTGCAAAAGCTAACGTCACGAAGCCGGTGGTGGCATTCATTGCCGGCCAGACGGCGCCGCCCGGACGACGCATGGGTCATGCAGGCGCGATCATTGCCGGTGGCAAAGGAACGGCGGCCGAGAAGATGGATGCGCTGATGGACGCGGGTATTCACGTGGTGAAGTCACCGGCCGACATTGGATCGGCGATGAAGGAAGCATTGGGCGCGAGTTCGGCGGCGTAAGAATGCCGCCACAGATGAACGCGGATTCGCACAGATAAGCACAAGAAATAAACCAAGCTGGTTAGACACCGGTTCTTTGGTTATTTTCTTCTATCCGTGTCCATCCGTGTGAATCTGTGGCCAAATTCATAAGGAGATTAAATAACTGAACCGATGGGTAATCTTACTTTGGCAATCATCAAGCCCGACGCGGTGCGCGCGGGCAATACCGGGAAGATAGTCGATCGCATTGTCGCCGGGGGATTTCGCATTCGCGCCATGAAGCTGCTGCACCTGACGCGCCCGCAGGCTGAAGGCTTTTACGCCGTGCACCGCGAGCGCCCTTTCTTTTCCGGCTTGACGGAATTCATGTCCAGCGCGCCCTGCGTTGTGATGGTCCTTGAGAAACCAGGAGCAGTCAAAGCGTGGCGCGATCTGATGGGTGCAACTGACCCGGCCAAAGCTGACGAAGACACGATCCGAAAAGAGTTTGGCTCATCGGTAGGCGAGAACGCTACGCATGGCTCCGATTCGGACGAGAACGCAGCCATCGAAATCTCCTACTTCTTCAGCCAGCTTGAAATTGTTTAGTGTCGGCACTTTGATCTTTGTTACTTAGTTCTTTGGTGTTTACTATAGCAACCGTGCTTGTAGGCAGGAACGCAAATAGCGCGAAGTTCAAAGTACGAAGCACGAAGTACGAATTTAAAACCACAAGCCGGGGCCAACTCTTATGAAACGCTGTCCTCTATGCAGTCGCACCTATGAAGACAACGCGCTGAGTTTTTGTCTGGCCGATGGCTCGGCGCTTATCAAAGATGAAGCCGCTACGCCGAGTTCGGTCCCTCCGCCACCCACAATTATGGCCCCGCCGCCGGCTACCGACTGGAGCGCACCGCGGGCGCCAGTAATGCCGTCTCCCGGTAGTTGGAATAGTGGTGGCCTGCCGCAGCAACCTGCGCCGGCCTGGAGTGGTGGTTATCAGCAACCAGTCTATCGTCCGAGCCCGGAACAGGGACTGGCCATAAGCTCGCTGGTGTGCGGTGTTCTTAGTTTCGTTTGTTGTAGCATCTTCACCGGGATTCCGGCCATCGTTCTTGGGATAATGGCCATCAACAAAGAGAAGAATGATCCTGAGCGCTATAGTGGTAAAGGAATGGCGATCGGGGGCATCGTCATGGGAGCCGTATCAATTCTAATAGCTGGCGTTTACGGCTTGGCCCTGCTAGCGGGTCTCATACAATAGCTGGACCAGAGAGGTTTTATGTCAATCATTACCGACGTGATCGATTCGACACGCGCCATCATCAAGGGCATGAGCGTTACGCTGTCCTACATTCCCAAAACGAAACAGACTGTGCAATACCCCGAAGAGCCAGTGACGGTTCAACCTCGTTATCGCGGCCAGCACCTGCTCCATGTCGATGAGAATGGAAAAGAGAAGTGCGTCGCGTGCTTTCTTTGCGCCGCTGCCTGTCCGTCGGAATGCATCTACATCGTCGCCAAAGACGATCCGCGCACGCCCGCTGAGCGTATCGGGGTGGACGAGCGCTACGCTGACGTTTACAACATCGATTACGGCCGCTGCATTTTCTGTGGCTATTGTGTGGAGGCTTGTCCCAAGGATGCAATCACGCATGGCTACAACTTCGAGCTTTCGGTTTACAATCGCGCCGATCTTCTAAAGACGAAGGACGACCTGTTGATTACGAAGCAGGTCCAATCCAAGAATTATCGCGTGGCTTCTTCGCACGAAGACGTAGATTCCGAATACAAAGAAGTCTGAAGGCAGAGATCAGAAGTCAGAAGTCAGAAGTCAGAGGTCAGAAGTCAGAAGTCAGAGTTTCAGGGTCAGAGGCCAGGACCCGGCGGTCATAATTAGCGGATCAGGGGTAGGGATCAAGAAAATACCTTCGACTTCTGACTTCTGACCCCTGACTCCGAGCCCCGACTGACCTCCGACCTCTGACTGCTGACTTCTGACCTCTGACCTCTGGTTCCTATGTCCTACCGTGAATTCCATTACTGCTGGGAGTTCGATCTCCAGTCGAGCCCGGAAGCACTATGGCCCCTGGTTGCGAACACTAATCGTTTCAATCGAGATACTGGCGTGCCTCCGATCGAGCAAGCCGACCATGGGGAAGAAATCGTAAATGCGCGGCGGCGTTTGCGGCTCTTCGTTTTCGGGTTGCCGGTCGAGTGGGAAGAGCAACCCTTTGAATGGATCAAACCGTTTCGCTTTGGAGTTGTACGGCGATACCGGAAAGGGCCGATGGCCGAGATGCGTGTGCTCGCAGAATTGGCGCCGAACGATAACGGTGGCACCCATCTTACTTTCCAGGTATTCGCTCGGCCGAAGTCCCTGCTTGGACTCTTAGCCATTCCCCTGCAAATCGGGGTTATGAGTAAGCGAAGTTTCGCCGCGACATTTCGGCGGTACGACCGGCTGGCTGCAAAAGGAGAGACCGTTGTTCGATCATCCGAACCAACCTTCGTTCCCGGTGGACGCGCGCGCCTGACGCTCCTTGGGGCGAAGCTGCGCTCGCAGATCGCCGATACGGCGCTCGCCGACAAATTGATCGAGACACTGACTGAGGGAGATGAATTAACTCTGTCACGCATACGACCCTTCGCGCTGGCGGACTACTGGAAGGCGCCGCGAAAGGAAGTGCTGGCGGTTTGTTTACAGGCCACGCGAATTGGTTTGCTCGATCTTCAGTGGGAATTGATTTGTCCCCACTGTCGCGGCGCTGTGCAGACGGCGGCATCGCTGGCAGGTGTGTCGTCGCGGGCGGAGTGTGGCGGCTGCAATATTGATTTCACTGTTAATTTCGATCGATCAGTGGAACTGACCTTTCGTCCGAACCCTTCAATTCGCCAGGTGGAGACACGCTCATTCTGCATCGGCGGGCCGGAAATCACGCCGCATGTGATCGCTCAGCAGCTACTGCCTGCGGGAACCAGGCGTGAAGTGCAAATGCCACTCGAGGAGGGTCGATATCGTCTGCGCGCGCTGGCGTTGCCAGGAGGACAATTCCTTTCGGCCGGGACCAACGGGGCAGAGGAAGCTGTTCTGCCGGCTTCCGCCGATGGCTGGTCCACCAGAGAGCTACGACTATCTTTGCTACCTTCGTTGCGTTTTGAGAATGCTACCGACAGCGAACAGCTCTTCATCCTCGAGCGGATGGCGTGGAGCGATCAGGCAGCGACTGCCGCCGAGGTCACGGCGCTACAGGTCTTCCGCGATCTTTTTGCCCACGAGGCGCTGCGTCCCGGCGATCAGATTTCAGTAGGGAGTCTAACGGTACTTTTCACCGACCTGCGAAACTCAACCCAGCTGTATCGCGAGGTAGGCGACGCCACCGCCTTCGGACACGTGATGAATCACTTCGATGTTTTGAAGCAGGCCATCGCGGAGGAAGATGGGGCGCTGGTGAAAACCATTGGGGACGCTGTCATGGCCGTGTTTCGCCGGCCGGCCTCGGCTTTGCGCGCGATGTTGAAAGCGCAACAGACGCTGGCGTCGCCACCCGCCGGAATGCAGCCGCTAACGCTAAAGGCCGGGCTGCACACGGGGCCATGCATTGCGGTAACTCTAAACGATCGGCTGGATTATTTCGGCTCGACGGTAAACATGGCCGCGCGCCTGGAAAGTCTTTCCAACGGCAATGACGTGATTGTTTCCACCGAGGTGCGCGCCGATCCGGAAGTAAAAGAGTTGCTGGAAGATCCTGAAGGCGGGTTAGTCTCAACCAGGTTTGAAGTACCGCTGAAGGGTTTCACCGACGAATGCTTCGAGCTCTGGCGCGTGGCCCGGGTAGGGCGGAGAGCGGCAAACGAGCCCGCTGCATAGATTCGGTTCATTGGTACGAGGTGCGAGACTGTTTCAGCTCCGGCAGGAGCGAGATGTTTATAGAATCAGAAGCTCAAATCTCTCTAGCTCCGTAGGAGCGCGATGTGTTCTGCACGGAAGACTGGTTTTTCGAATCTGCAACAGCGGTCTAACATGTCGCTCGTAAAGGAGCTTTGGAGATTAGCCTGGGGCCCACTTCTATAAACATCTTGCTCCTAACGGAGCAACTAACTCAGCTTCCCGTTCCCCATTACGGTCGAGCGATTTTCATTCAATGGCATTGCTTATCGAAACCAGAGAGGTGTCTAAGATCTATCCGATGGGCAGCACGCGGGTAGTGGCGTTGGACTCAGTTTCCATAGCGATAGAAGAAGGTGAATTCGTCGCGATCCAGGGAACCTCCGGCTCAGGCAAATCAACCCTGCTGAATCTGCTTGGCGGCCTGGATCGACCGACGAGTGGAGAAGTATTGTTCGACTCAAAGTCACTGGCTCCGCTTGGCAAAAAGCAGATGGCCCAGTACCGCGGTCACGCAGTGGGTATGATCTTTCAAAACTTCAACCTGATTTCCACCATGAGCGCGGCAGAGAATGTGCGGCTGGCCCTGGCCTTCGGCGGAGTGCGCGGCGCGGCCCGCCGCAAGCGGGCGCGGGAATTGCTGGAACGCGTCGGTCTGGCTGATCGAATGGACCACCGGCCGTCCGAACTATCCGGCGGCGAGCAGCAGCGCGTAGCGATTGCCCGCGCGCTGGCAAACCAGCCGCGCGTTCTGCTTGCCGATGAGCCAACCGGGAACTTAGACTCAACCCGCGCCCACGAACTGCTGGCGTTATTACGCGAGATGGTCGCCGGCGATTCGCTGACGGTATTGCTGGTCACGCACGATCGCGAGCTCGCCACCAGCTTTGCAGACCGAATTATTTTGATGAAAGACGGACGCGTCTCTGCGGATGAAGGATGATGGCTGTCGGCGGAAGGGGTAAAGAATAAAGATTTTCCATTTGTCATTTCTCATTTTTCATTATCGAATTCAAGTTGGAGGTTGCTCTTCAAGTTGAATACACCAGTGAACTCATCGCTCAAACCCTAAACACGGTAGTGACGAACAATAATGGCAAATGAGAAATGAAAAATAATGAAAAATGACAAATGGAAAATCTTAATTTCATCTTTCCAGGCGTCCTTGTTTAGCGAGGTAACCTTATGAAAAGCATTCCCCCGGAAATGACGCTAGAGGCCCTGCGATCGGTTCCTTTGTTTGCCGCGCTGGGCGATGAGGCCGCGCGCGAGTTACGCAGTTTGCTGAAGGTGCGCGAAGTAAAAGGCGGGACCGTGCTGTTTCGCGCAGGTGACTCGGGGGACGCGATGTACTTGATCGAAAGCGGTCGCGTGCGTATCAGCCTCAGGGACGAGGACAAGGAAGATGTTACGCTGGCTGAGCTGGCCGGTGGCGACTTCTTTGGCGAGATGGCCCTGATTGATGGGAAGCAACGTTCGGCCGACGCCAGCGTTTCTGAAGATGCGCGATTGGCTATTCTGGCACGCGACAAGTTTCTCTCCTTCGTACGCAACAATCCCGACGTAGCCCTGGAAATGCTAAGCGCGGTGACTACGCGTTTGCGCCGCACAGACGATCTGCTGCGCCGGCGAGTTTCGCGAAACGTTAACGAAGAACAAGCGGCCCGCTTGACAGTCGCCGACCGTGCGGCCGATATGCTGGCCGAGTTCGGCGGCAGCTGGAAATTCATCGGAGCGGCGCTTGGCCTGATCCTTTTCTGGATTGCGTTGAACTCTTACATTCTCATAAGGCACTTCGATCCGCTGCCTTATCAAATGCTGAATCTGGTGCTCGCGGTGATTGCCGGATTGCAGGCCCCGATCATCATGATGTCGCAGAACCGCCAGGGCCAGAAGGACCGCCTGCGCGCCGACCTGGATTTTCAGGTGAACCTGAAGAACGAACTATCGCTGGCAGAAGTTTTGCGGCGACTCGACGTGCTCGAAAGCGAACGCTTGCCCAGGTTGTTTGAGGAGCAGAATGCCAGGCTTAATTCGACCGTAGAGAGTCCAAGGTCAAATGCCCAATCCGGGCCAGCTTGATTTTCCGAATCGCGGGTCCGGGGCAGTGTGAAAGTGAGACCTTCTCATTCACACCTGGCTTCAGCCAGGTGGAGGAATGCTACCCACTTTCACGGAACCGTTTTAACGGTTTCAAGCTGCGTGTGGCACGGTAACGAAAGGGTAAACCGTTGAAACGGTTCTGCGTCTTGATAATGAGCTGCATGCTCACCGGGCCAAAGCCGCGGTGTGAATGAGAGATCGGAAATGTTGGTTATCGAAAATCGGACTTTCAAACCGTAAATGATCCAGGCAATCTTCTTCGATCTGAATGGCGTGATAATCGATGACGAGCCGATCCATCTCAGAGCCTACCGCGAAATCCTAAATGACGAAGGCGTAGCCCTTTCGGACGACGATTATTTTGCTTCCCTCGGCATGGATGATCCAACCTTTGTTCGAGCTGCGTTCGAGCGCGCACGCAAGCCATTAACTAACAAAACCATGCACGAGGTCATCGCGCGCGAGTTGGTATTGCATCGAGAGCTTATTACAGATGAACTGCTCGTCAGTGCAGGCGTGGTAACTTTCATCAAAGCAGCATCGCGTCGTTATCAACTTGGCGTTGTCAGCATGGCCCAACGCGTCGAAGTAAATTATGTGTTAGAGCGTGCAGCCGTGGACACATGTTTTACCGTGGTCATAGCCGGCGAAGATGCGCCGGCCTGCAAACCCGATCCGGGCGCTTACCAGCTGGCGTTGGCGCGCCTGAATGAAAGGCGCCGCGATCAGCGCCGGCTGCCGCTTTTGCCAAAAGAATGTCTTGTGATCGAAGATTCGCCGCCGGGTATCCAGGCGGGCCGCGCTGCCGGCATGCGCACTATCGGCGTGACCAATACAGTTTCAGAAACTGCTTTGCGTGCGGCCGGGGCCGAGGTTGTTACTGCCAGCCTCGCCGACTGGGGCCTTGACGCAGTTCATCATCTATTTGATTGATTAAACCAATGTCCTTCTTCGACATCCTGCGACTATCGCTGCGCAATCTGCGCGAAGCGAAATTGCGCGCCGCGCTTACTTCGATGGGCGTGATCGTGGGCGTCGCAGTAATCGTGACGATGGTTTCATTCGGTCTGGGCCTGCAGCGGAACCTGCTTTCGCGATTTAAAGCGCTGGATCTTTTCAACGAGATTCGCGTCTTTGGCAAGAACGTGTTTTCCATGGCTGTAGCCGGCGTGGATCCTAAGTTGAGAAGAGACGAAACCCCAGGTGAGCGACGCGGTCCTGGTTTCAAACCCGACAAGAGTCCCACGCGAATTCTGGACGACGCTGCGCTGGCGGAAATCGCCAAAATCCCGGGCGTCGCCTACGTCGCGCCCGACATCAGCTTCACCACCTACGTGCGCGCGAACGGCCGGGTCGTGGCTCTTTCCGTCAGTGGGACGTCGGTACCGAATGCTTCGTCGCGCTTCAAGGATTTCCTGGCCGGAGAGATGATTAGCCGGCCCGACGCAGATGAGGCAGTTGTTGATGACGTCTTTGCCGAAACATTTGGTTTCGAAAAACCGGCCGATGCGGTGGGCCAGACGATCGAATTTCTTGCCGCCGCGAATGAAAAGCAGGGCGGAGACAAACTGCGGGCGAATAAAAAAGCGGATGCTGATGAAGAGGGAGGGACCGGCTTTTTCGGTCTTCCGCTGGATGAAGAGGACAATTCCGCGCCGGCAACTAGTGTGGTGGGTCGCGCATTTCGCATCAGAGGAGTATTGAATACGCAGGCCAGGGAAGGCGCGGGCCAGGGCGGCCGAGTTGGACTGATGTCCGGTGCTTCGATCTATATTCCTCTGTCAGCTGCGCATCAGTGGAGCATCGAGCACCGCAACCCCATGAGCGAAGTAGCGGTCGCGTTGGCGCGTCAAAGCGGACAACTGGGACAGGGCGAAACAGAAGGCTATTTCTCGGCAGTGGTTCGCGTGAACGATCCGGTAGTCCTCACCGACGTGCGAAAGCGCTTGACCGAGCTTGGCTTCGGCAGTTTTTCAATCGTGGATCAGCTCGAGCAGATAAAAACAGTCTTTCTGATCATCGATTCGGCGCTGGGTTTGCTGGGCGGAATTTCATTATTGGTTGCCTCATTCGGAATCGCGAACACAATGATCATGTCGATCCTCGAACGTACGCGGGAGATCGGCATCATGAAAGCCATCGGCGCGGAAGATCGTCACATCAAGATGATCTTCTTTATTGAGGCAGCCGTGATTGGCCTTACCGGCGGCGTGATTGGATCAGTGGCCGCGTGGGGAATTGACGCGGTGGCAAACCGTCTGGCTTATCGGTTCATTCTGAAGCCGCAGGGTGCGTCGTTCGTCGATTTCTTTTCGCTGCCGCCCTACTTGTGGCTGGGCGCGATCCTGTTCGCTCTGACGGTTTCCGTTGTGGCCGCCCTGTATCCTGCGGCGCGAGCGGCGCGAATCGATCCGGTGCGGGCGCTAAGGCATGACTGAGCCCGCGGGCGATAATGAGCGCGGTTGTCAGGCTCCACCGGCGAGAGGTTTACCGCATCGATTGCAGAACCGGGCCGAAGAATCCTTCTGCGCCGCGCCGCACGACGCGCAGGTCAAGCCTACGCGCATGTTCGCACCGCAGATGGAACAGAAGGCCGAGCCGGCGCTCGTCGCCGTGCCACAAGTGCCGCAACGGCCCGGTAAGGGCGGGACGTAACCGCCGGCCTTGCGCGCTATGTGGGATTCGATTATTTTCCATGCGTCTTCAGTCAATTTGTATTGCCAGTAGGCGCCGAGGGCCGGCACAGCCAGCAACAAACCTCCGGTAAGTATCATGGCGACAGCCGCGACCGCAGCCTTATCAAGCCATTTTTGCATGCCGACATCGACGCGCGTGCCGCCGGGCTCCGGCGTGATTTTGATAGTGAGCGCCGCGGACAGACCGGTAAGGTCGCGCCAGGTGCTGGTCTTTCGCGCCTGCAACACCGCAGTGGCGGATACGTGCATAGTCTGGACGTCAAAGTCTTCGTCGAATAGATGACGGAGTTCAGCGATCAACTTCGCAACGTCCGCTTCGACGCCTGGATAGTATCGGCTGTCCATTTATGATTCGGCTTCCTTTCGCGGCACCTGACTTTCCTATTCTACGAGAAAGCAGGCAGCATTGTTCAATTGGTTTCCGAGTACGCCGTGGATCACAATTAGATCGACAGGTCCAACGCAACTGCTGACAGCTTGGGAGAAACAAAGTGAAAATCATTCGCAGCCTGGTAACGGTAATTTTGGTAGCTGGCCTGTTGTTCTCGGCCGCTGTTGTGCAGCCTGCCTTCACACAGAGCCCATCGGAAACTTCCGGCCTCGATGGTTTCACCGCTGAAGCGTCAGCGGCCGAACGCCGCTGGGAAATTCAATTCAGCGCCGTGCCTGCCGCTCCTTCGGCGCGGGAGCACCTGCGCCGCCTGACGATTGAGCCACACGTGGCCGGGACGCCGGAAGATTACACCACGGCGGTTTACGTGCGCGATCAAATGCGTGGATTTGGTCTGACTTCCAATCTCAAAGAGTATCAGGTGCTGCTGCCCTACCCACGACGTCCTGCGATTCTCGAACTGGTCGCGCCGCGTCGAGAAGTGTTAAGAACGCAGGAGCCAATCATTCGCGAGGATCCAAGCACCTCGAACCGCAAGATCATTCCTCTCTTCAACGGCTACGGGGCCACTGGCGACGTGACTGCCGCGCTCGTTTATGTCAACTATGGATTACCCAATGACTATGAGGCGCTCAAGAAACTGGGTGTTGATGTGAAGGGCAAGATCGCCATTGCTCGCTATGGCAATTCGTTTCGCGGAGTAAAAGCGAAAGTCGCTGAAGACAATGGAGCAGCTGGTCTGATCATTTATTCGGACCCGGCGGATGACGGTTACATGCAGGGCGAAGTCTACCCGAAGGGACCATGGCGCCCGGAAGGGTCAGCCCAACGTGGATCGGTGCAGTTCCTTTTCATCCATCCCGGAGATCCGCTGACACCCGGCACCCCCGCAATACCGGGAACGCCGCGCATTAGAAAAGAAGACGCCGTAAATCTTCCGCGCATTCCCGTACAGCCCATCTCTTACGGCGATGCGCGCCATCTGCTCGAACCTCTGCGCGGGCCGCTGCGACCGAAGAGTTTTCAGGGAGGCTTGCCTTTCGCTTATCACATTGGCGGCACCAACGATGTGCGCGTGCACCTGAAAACGGACATCGAGTTTGTCACTCGCACAATCTGGGATGTGATTACCCGCATCGATGGGGATGCTGAAAAAGATCGTTGGGTCGTGCTGGGGAACCACCGTGACGCCTGGACCTTTGGCGCCGTCGATCCAAACAGTGGCACCACGGCCATGCTCGAGTTAGGCCGGGGACTGGGCCAGTTGCTCAAGTCCGGCTGGAAGCCGCGCCGTACGATGTTTCTTTGTAGCTGGGACGGGGAAGAGCAGGGACTTATTGGCTCGACCGAGTGGGTCGAAGAAAATGCGCGCGAATTAAGAGAGAAGGCCGTGGCGTATCTGAACATGGACTCGGCGGTGTCGGGTCCTAACTTTGGCGCCTCGTCTGTGCCCACGTTCTGGAAACTAATTCGCGCGGCCACTCGCGACGTTCGCGATCCGAAAACCGGCAAGACCGTGTACCAGAGCTGGAAGGATCGTGTGCGCGAAAACTTACCCGAAGCCGAACTTACCGATCCCGTCACTGGCTCTGATACACCAATTGCCGAAGCGCGCATTGGCGCCCTCGGCTCAGGTTCCGACTACACACCATTCCTGCAACATCTCGGCGTGCCATCGCTGGATATGAGCTTTGGCGGCGATTATGGTGTCTATCATTCAGCCTACGATACGTTTTACTGGATGTCGCATTTTGGCGATCCGACTTTTGAATACCATGTGGCCGCCGCACGAGTTTGGGGCATAATTGCCATGCGATTGGCAGACGCCGGCGGCTTGCCTCTTGACTACACTGACTACGCGGGGGAGCTTCGTGACTTTCTAATCGAAACCAAGAGGCTGGCGGTGCGAAAGAAACTTGCCGATGCGTTTGATGCTAAACCGATCCAGGATGCGATAAGCGAGCTGGCGCAAGAGGCCGCCCGGATAGACAAGCGGCGCGGCGAGACCGTGAAGGAGATCGAGAAGACAAGGGTCGAAGCCAACAACTCTTACCCGCGCGCCGTTGCGAGACTGCAACGGATCAACGACGCTTTGATGGCAGCTGAACGGGCGTTGACTGACGATCGAGGCCTGCGTGGGCGCCAATGGTACAAGCACCAGATCTACGCGCCCGGGTTCTACACCGGATACGCGGCGCTGCCTCTGCCGGACTTACGCCAGGCAATCGAAGACCGAAATAGCGCAAATGCCGCCGAAGCTGCGCGGCGTATTGTCGCAGCAATTAACCGCGCCACTGAAGTTTTGCGAGGCGCTAAGGATTAAGGATTAAGGGTGAAGGGTGAAGCGTGAAGGGTGAAGGGTGAAGGGTGTAGAGCGCTGCGGTTCAGATTACAAAACTTATTCCTGCTCTCATGCAACACCCTACACCCTACACCCTACACCCTACACCCCCCACCCCCGCTCGCCGCTTTACCATTCCCGATTTACCATTTACGATTTACCATTCACCATTTACGATTCACCGCACATGCTCCCGTAGCTCAGTTGCATAGAGCGCTCGCCTCCTAAGCGAGAGGTCGCGCGTTGGAATCGCGCCGGGGGCACCATTATTTATCCCGCTACACTCGCCCTTTTACACTCAAACAAACTGCTACTGCTACCAAGACGCGGTTACAAAACATGCCGCGATGTCCCACCCGAATTAACTCCGACAACAAAAGTGTACGCATACGAATTCGATCGAGCTTATTGACGTAAGTCGTTGACAAACAATTATAAATACTGTTAAATGCTTGCGCCGTGATTGATGCGGCACTGATCTTTACAAGTGGTTGCACACGATAAGGGCAAACCTGCCGCGAGGCAGGGACGCAAAGCCGTGAGTCTCCAGAGCGCGCTAGTCGAAGGCGCTGAACGAGAGATTGTCTGGTTGCCGAAGGCGATCTGAGATAAGCCAAGACTTGGGCAGTCTTTCACCCTGCTCGATCTACTCAGGATCCTGTAGCTGTATTCTTACCCTCCCACCTGCAGCTTTTGAAGTTACGGCGGAATCATTCACGCGTTAGCCCGTTCGTTTGATTCCTCTCTTTCTCACATTCTTTCCTTCTGCTTTCAAAATCAGACAAACAATTCAGGCTTTAGCCATCCCGCAAGGTAAGCCCTTAAGCGGTAAGACGAACGTCCGTTTCCCCGTCCGTTCGCCAAGCCCGAGTAACGCTTAAGTTCCCCGACTCAATGGATCCAGTGTTCTTCCCAGAGCGCGGGTCTCACCACTAAAGCCATTCCGCAGCGATGCGGATTCTCAATAACCCAGAAGGTCGCGGCTGCGGCGCGATAGCGTCAGGTTACGAAAGCAAAGGAGCAAATCAGATGAAAAAGACATTCTTAGTTGCCGCCCTGGCACTACTCGTTCTCACCTCAGTTAATGTGCGCAAAGCCAACGCACAATCCTGTCCAAATCTTGAGACGTTCGGCGTCCGCCCGTCCGGGCAGGTTGATAGAACGCTTCAGTCTCGTATCGAAGTCACCTACTTCAACACGAGTGATCCGAACGCCTTCGTATCCGAAGCAGCCGGCTTTGCCAGGAGCGCCAGCTACACAAGGATCAGCGCCGATCAGTTTGTAGCCAGAATCGGAAGCCTGGTCGGAAGCGGCATGGCCAGCGTGCGCAAACAGCAATCGGCGAACCCCTATTTGGGCCAGACAGCCGAATTGAATCTGGAGCGCGCCTCAGCCAATGGTGAAGCGAAGATGATCAAAACCGGCATGTCCGTGATGGATCCGAGTTACCTCTCCGGTCTTGATCGGGAGACAGAGATTACAATTTCCAAGGGCTCCTCGATTGACGGAGGTTATTACCGTCTTAGCATGTTGTCGTGGTTTGTTGATGTCACAGCCAAAGGCGGCCACAAGGTCGTGGACTATGACGCCAACGTGCTGTTACAGCCGGGTGAGACTGCTGTGTTCAAGCTAATGAGTGATGATGAAGCCAAACGAAGTGGTGCAGCCCGCAGTTACATAGCGGTAACCATGCGCTCCGTTGACGGTACCTCCACCGCCTGGCTAAGAAATGGTCAGATGACTACCGCATCACGGTAACTGAATCCGATGCGGCTCCTTCTTTCCAGTCTCCTGGTCGTCCTTTGCCTGTCATACATGCTTGGGGCGAAACCAACCAGCGATAGCGGCAGCGAAGCGACGCGAGCCAGAAGCGTCTTCGCTGCACGCATGCCGAAGCAATGCCAGTTAGGCAAGACTTCGCCGGAAGCTCTTGGCTGGCGTTGGAAGCCAGGCACATTAGTCAGAATCAATTACCTGAAAGACAACTTTAGCCAGGCGGAAAAAGAGGCGTTCTCCCGCGCAATCGAGAACTGGAACATTGCGTTGGAGCAAACAGAGTCTCATGTTGTCTTCATCCCTGGCGATGAACGCGAGGGCCTTGTCAAAGATAGCGCCAGCATTACAGTGGCGCGCGGTATTCCGCGAGGGCGGGAGCGAGTTGGCGAGATCAGGTTCCATTCCATTACAAATGGCATGGTTCGACTGACGATGACCGTTAGCCCGGTTGTCACCGACCTCAGTGCGTTAACCAGTCTGATGATCCACGAGCTTGGGCATTCACTGGGATTGGCTGACTGTTATGAATGCCGTCGAGGCACTACCGCAATGGCCGCATTCAAGAGCAAGAACAAAGGCAACGAGGTTTTCGAACCGAGCGAATGCGATAAGTACGTCGTCGCATCAGGTTACGCCGGCCAAACAAGCGAGCAGGCTAAAGTTGTTCGGATCGAACCGAAGTCGAGGGAAATCAAGGACTAACTTAGTTCCTCCAGGCTGACAAGGCAGCAAAGAAAAATAAGGAAGGGACAGGCGAAAGCCTGTCCCTTCCTTATTTGTTTAGTCGCTGCTTCCGTCGCTAATTACTGGTACCTGATCCTCGCACTGAAGCTGCCGCTGTTATCACTATAGTTGTCGTCGTTGACGAGCAGGAACAATCTTCCGTCAACCGGCGCGGTGAAGGTTAGCTGGCTGCCAACATAGAAAGGCTGGGAGGTTTGGCCATTGGGCTGAACTATGTAACCGATCAAAGCGCCGACACCTGCAGTTGGAACCGGATATGTTCCAGCGCCAAAGGCTGCGCCGGAGCTCGGGCGTCCGCCCTCTGGAGAAACTACTCCCGCACGGCGACCTGCTGTGACATTCCCCGTGGCCGTGATTGTGACTTGATCGCCGGTACGCAGGTCAATGCCAGTGTCGATTCCGCGCGGCATGTTGCCAGGGACATCCACAACCCTCTCCAAGCCTCGACCGATCGGTCGCCCAACCGGGTTGCGGTTCCAGTCTCCAGGCTGTCGCGAACGAGTGGGAGCTTGTCCGATCCCGGAATCGCCAGGCAGGCCAAAAGGATCGTAGCTGGTGTCGTTAGGATTTCGATTGTTGTCGTCAGCGGTTCGGGCCATCGCGGCAAGATCAAGCTCTTTCCGAATGCGAACGTTGTAGGCTCCGCGAGCGTCGGTATAGGAGCTCCGGTTGGCGGTTAGATAGAGACGACCATCGCGGTCGGCGACAAGTTCGCGACTGGCGCCGAGCTCCATAATAGGCGAGTCAGAATCGTTACCAATTACTCCGATCAAGACTCCCTCGGCAGCTTGCGGTAAAGGCGCGTACTGATCGCGCGTACTCAACCCAGCGGGCGTGATACGCATCCGGCCGGCATAAATCGTTCCTGACGCGTCAACCCTAACTCGTTCGCCACGTCTGATGTCCACGCCACTGTCAATCCAATTTGGCCCCAGCGAAACATCAACGGTGTGCGTTTGGTAACGCGCGTCGTCCAGCGAACGACCTTCGATCTCAATGCGATCGATGTCGCGGGGTCGCAGGAAAACTACTTCGCCCGCAGCAACTGTCCTGGTGGACGCGGATTCCACGGTCTGCGTGCGGTTGTTTGCGGGATTAACAGGTAAGGTCGCAGTGGCGGTCAAACGCACCGCAAACCGCCCGTTGATGTAGCCAAGCACAGTACCCCGCAAGGCTGTTCCGCTGCGCAGATAGATTGTGTCGGCGGCCACGAAACTTGCAGTCAGCAACACCATGACTAAAGCCAGAATGATTTTTCTCATATCGCTTTTCCTTCTTTCAGCCGCACAAACCTGGCGGCAATGTTCGGCGTACGCATCCCGCAGACCCAGGGGGCTAAGCGATCGCGGGCCAAAATTGTATGGGAGAGTGAACGGGGACGCGTGCTTGTTGAGGGAACGGCATTAGCATAGCCGAAGAGTCGATACCGAGCAAGCCACTGGATTTGCAGAGCTGGTTTCTGAATTCTTATTCACACCGCGGCTTCAGCCCGGTGCTGGACGTGCGTTGAAGTCTCATAACCGTTTCAACGGTTTCGTCTTGCGTCGCGTTTTAAGCACCCGGAAAAACCGTTGAAACGGTTGAATACATTATCTGCAGCCTTTCCCACCGGGCTGAAGCCACGGTGTTAATGAGAGCTGTAGCAGGGTGGATGCCGCGTGCCCTGTAGTGATTAACAGACATCCCTGCGAAAGAGATTTAGTTAGATCATGCCGCTCTCAGTTTTACAATTGTAGCCCCGAGACCGCCGGCATCAGGTGGGGCGTCGGTGCAACCTTCGACGAACGGCGTTCGCGCCAGAATTGTTCGCACCAACTCTCGCTGTACGCCGATTCCTTTTCCATGAATGATCCGCACGGTGCGAAAGCCGGCCGCATGCGCCTCGCGCAAGTATTCCTCGACTACGCGTTTGACGTCCGGCGGCGGGATAGTATGGAGATCGATGACATCCCTGATTTCTATTGTGACTGGCTCAGGAAAAGGGTTGTAGGGATCGACATCAGCATCGTCGCTCGCGTCGATTTCGGACTCAGCACGGTCTGACTCCTTTCGGCGGAACACCTTTCGAAACGATTCGAAGATCTTCACAACTCGAGCCTGCAGGAACTATGGCTGGCCCTCGGTCGCCGGCGGCTTCACGACGACTGCTGGAATGTTCTGATCGTGCACCAGTTGGTTGAACGCCGGCACGTCAAATTTCATAAGCTGTGCCAGCCGCTGTAACTGGGTCTCAATCTGCGCCGCGATTTCATCATAGACGACGAATGACTGATCGGTAGGCGGAGTTTCAGATCCGGATACCACACCGCCCAGGGCCGCTAGTTTGTTGTTGAGCCGGATTGGAAAGTTCAAAGGGTCCTGGCTACTCTGGTTCTTTGTTTGATAGAGCGCCTCCTCGACGCTGGTCAGGTTCTTGTTCAAAGTTGTGCCGGCGTCGTTTACGACTTTGGCACCCGGCTGCTCCTTGACGCGCTTCAACAGATCCTCCACCTGCTTGCGCACATCACGAATCTGAACGATCGCATTATGGGTTTCGTTTAGCTTGTCGCGAATCTTCAGCGACAGGTCGAGTTGCCTGGCGTAATCGGCAGGGCTGGTTTGCAAGCGCGGATCCGGCTTCACTTCAAAAGCCTCAGTCATCGTCTTTCCATCGACGGTTAGCTTCACTTGATAACTGCCGGGCGCGATGCGCGGCCCCCGCGTTTCCCCGGCCCATAGAATCATTCCCGGAAAGCGCACCGCCTCCGCATACCGCAAATCCCACACGAATCGGTTCAGCCCAACATCGGTGGTCACACGTGCGGGCGCTCCGCCTCTGCCAAAAGATTCAGATTCTTCGCCGGATGGCGCCTGCGGTTGTTCTGGAGGAGTCTGGACCTGGGCCGTGCCGGGCGCAGGGGTGGGTTGCGGTGTTGGCGCTTTTGCCGTGAACTTGCGAATCGACTTGCCGCCGGCATCAAGAAACTCGAGCAGAACATCGGTCGCCGGTTTTGTCTTCAGCGAGTAATAGACAACTACGCCGTTGGGAGGATTTTTCCCGATGGTCGCTGTGGCCGGCAGATTGAAACCCCCGCTGCCCGGCATGCGATAAGCGTCTTTGGGTTTGAAGAGCTGCGTCTGCAGAACGGTGTTGCGGCCCGCGGCCGTCATCTGATGCAATAGCGGCAGCTCGTCAAAGATCCAAAACGAACGGCCCTGGGTTGCAGCCACCAGCTCCCGCTCGCGTTTATGAACTGCCAGATCGGTTATCGGCACTACGGGCAGGTTGAACTGCATCGATTGCCAATTCGCGCCATCATCAAGTGACATGTACATGCCGGTCTCGGTACCTGCATAAAGCAAACCTCGCTTGTTCGGGTCTTCGCGAACCACGCGCGTAAACGCATTGTCGGGAATGCCGCTGGTAATCTTCTTCCAGGTCTTGCCGTAGTCGCTGGTCTTGTAAAGATAGGGTTTGTAGTCGTCAAACTTGTACATCGTTGCGGCCACATATGCCGAGGCCGGATCGAAAGGTGAAGCTTCGATGGAATTTATTTGAATCCATTCGGGCATGATCTCTTTTGGCGGCGTGACGTTGGCCCAATCTTTCCCGCCGTCTCGCGTAACATAGACGAGACCGTCGTCCGCGCCGCTCCAGATCGTTTCGGCCTGTACCGGAGATTCAATCACGGTGAAGATCGTGTCGTAGTACTCGATGCTGGTGTTGTCTTTGGTGATTGTGCCACCTGAGGACAGCTGTTTTGATTTGTCGTTGCGGGTAAGGTCGGGACTGATGACCTGCCAGCTTTGTCCTTCATTGGTTGATTTGAAAAGCACGTTCGCGCCCGCGTAGAGCGTATTCGGATCGTTCGGCGAAAAAACGATGGGAAAATTCCACTGGAAGCGATACTTCAAAGCCTCGGCGCCCCAGCCCATAGGATTGTTTGGATAGGGATTGACGTCGCGCAGTTGATCGGTGTGATGATCGTAGCGGGTGATCAGGCCGTCGTATGAACCGGCAAAAACGATTTCTGAATCCTTTGGCGAAGGGGCAATCCATCCCGATTCTCCCCCGCCAACGTCGAACCAATCTTCGCGGGTAATGCCGCCGCCGGTAGTCCGGCTGGCAATGCGGACTGTAGAGTTGTCCTGCTGCGCGCCATAAACGTGGTAGGGAAAATCGTTGTCCAGCGCCACACGATAAAACTGCGCCGTGGGTTGATCCTGCTCGCTCCAGCTCTTACCACCATTGAACGAAACGTTGGCGCCGCCGTCGTTACTATTGATCATGCGATCGGGATCGTTGGGAGCGATCCAGAGATCATGATTGTCACCGTGCGGCACTGAGATGGAGGTGAATGTCTTGCCCCCATCGTTCGATTTGTAGAAACCGGTGTTGAGCACATAAACGGTGTCCGCACTTTTGGAATCGGCATAGATGCGCGAGTAATACCAGGCGCGCTGTCGCAGGTTGCGCTGCTCGTTAGTCTTCGTCCACGTCTTGCCGCCATTATCAGAGCGAAACACGCCGCCGTCTTCTGCTTCGACAATTGCCCATAGTCGATCAGGATTCGCCGGCGAAACAGTGATGCCGACGATGCCAATCGTTCCCTTCGGCAGGCCCTGGTTGCGCGTTATTTCCGACCAGGTATCGCCGCCGTCAGTTGATTTGAAGATGCCGCTGCCCGCGCCTCCGCTCTCCAGCGTCCAGGGCTTGCGATAGACTTCCCAGAAGCCCGCGTAAATATTGTTCGGATTGGCAGGATCGATAATCAGATCACAGGCTCCGGCTTTGTCGCTGCGAAAAAGAACCTTGTCCCAGGTCTTGCCGCCATCTTTCGAGCGAAACACGCCGCGCTGCTGGTTAGGGGCCCACACGTGTCCCTGGGCCGCCACGTATACGATTTCCGGATTCTTCGGATGAACACGAATGCGCGAGATCTGTCGCGTGTCTTCGAGCCCCACGCGCTTCCACGTTTTGCCTGCATCAGTTGATTTGTAAACGCCGTCGCCGTGCGAAACGTTGCCGCGAATCGGCGACTCGCCCATGCCGACGTACACGGTATTCGGATCAGAATCAGATAGACCGATTGCGCCCACCGAGCCCGTGCCGAAGACCGAGCCATCGCTGACCGCTTCCCAGTTGATCCCGCCATCTGTCGTCTTCCATACCCCGCCACCAGTGCCGCCAAAATAGAAGACCATTGGTTGAGACGCCACGCCGGCGACCGCAGTCGAACGTCCACCACGAAACGGACCGATCGAACGCCATTGCAAAACTCTTAGTTGGTCGCTTTCTTGCGACGTCGATTGCGGAGCCGGTGTTAGCCGCACCTGGCAGTTAGCGGAGTTCGTCAGAAAAGCGATCGCGGCTAACAGCGAAACCTGGGACAAAAGGGTGATCAGACGAAAGCTCTTCGACATTACGGAAACTCCTTATTGTTTTTGATCTCAGGACAGGCCGCCGGCATGCTGCTAACGGTTTCCCTGAAAAGCAGAACCTGAGCACGGCTGTCATGAAAGGTTGACGGCTGCGCATGATAGCAATAGCCGCTTTGTTTGTCGCGCTTTTTTTTGAGAGCAACGGGTAATGGTGCTGCAGTTGAAAATCAGACGGCTGCTTCTGCCTATAGCCGTCTTCAGACGGCTTTCCCGGAGGGTTCATAGACCAGCGCTTTTAGCGCTGGATCCGCTCGAGCTAATTCAGATTAGCGCGCTTCAGCGTGCTTGGAAAAATCGCTTTAGCATTCGGCCTGAAGCTCGACGAGATAAGCCCGCTGAAGCAGGCTATTGAATCTATCTGCGGGCCGACCCGGCCGTAAAACGGCCGGTCTAGTAACCGGCGGAAAGCCGCGTGAACGCGGCTAAAGAATTTCGCACACGCCTCGCGGCCTGATAGCCTGGAGGTTGCAAGCAATAGCTCGGCAGTCACTATCTTGACACTCCAGAGCGTGCGCAGATAGACTCGCAATCTTTCAAAATAGCTAATGAAGTAGCACAGACTCTAAGTCTGTCCTACTGTCACGAAAGGATTGAATCGATGGGTGCGCGAAAGAAGATTACGGTAGTCGGCGCGGGCAATGTCGGCGCCACGGCGGCACACTGGCTGGCGTCTAAAGAATTGGGAGATGTTGTTCTGGTGGACATTGTCGAAGGCGTGCCGCAGGGCAAGGCCCTCGATCTCGCCGAGACCGCCCCGATCGAAGGCTTTGATGTTCGCCTTACCGGCACTAATGGATATGACGAAACCAGGGATTCCGACGTCGTTATTATTACTGCCGGCCTGCCGCGAAAGCCGGGCATGAGCCGCGACGATCTTTTGAAGACTAACGCGGGCATCGTGTCGAAGTGCGTTGATGAAATTGTGAAGCGTTCACCCGAGTCTATCCTGATTATTGTTTCAAATCCGCTTGATGCCATGTGCCAGGTGGCGCTGCGCCGCTCCGGCTTCCCCAAACACCGGGTGATCGGGATGGCGGGGGTGCTGGACTCTGCGCGCATGCGCTGCTTCCTCGCCGAAGCGCTGGATGTCTCGGTGGAGAACGTAACCGCGTTCGTTTTGGGTGGCCACGGCGACACGATGGTGCCGCTACCGCGCTATTCAACCTGCGCCGGCATTCCGGTGACGGAACTGTTGTCGAAAGATCAGATTGACGCGATCGTCAAACGCACCGCCAACGGCGGCGCTGAGATCGTGGCTTTACTCAAAACCGGGTCTGCGTACTATGCGCCTTCGGCAGCGGCCGTGGAAATGACGGAATCGATCCTGAAGGACAAGAAAAAGATTTTACCCTGCGCGGCTTATCTGGAAGGCGAATACGGCGTCAATGGCCTTTACGTAGGAGTGCCCTGCAAGCTGGGTGCGCGCGGGCTGGAGCAGGTGATTGAGATTACTCTGACGGCGGAAGAGCGCATCGCGCTACAGAAGAGCGCCGCGGCTGTTCAGGAACTGGTGAACGTTCTGGGGATTTGAACTCACTTTGAGTCTAAGACAGGCTCCCATATTCGGCGGCTAAGGCTTACGTTTATTGCCTCTCTTTGATTTTACCTCGCCCTAAAATGTGCTCCAGCTTTTGGGCGATCATACGGCGCGGCCCTGTTTCTTCATCGGCTTGAGCACAGGTCAGCGAGTAGACACTCTTTCTTCACGTTCGATTTTTCAGTTAGCGGGTCTTGAATTGGCGAAGACCATCACATTGCTGGGCAGCGTTGGCGTAGGTTTGGTATGGGGATGGCTCCTGGGCGGTTTAGGCGACACGGCGCAGAGGCGTTTCAGCAACGTGCTCTCAGTCTTTGTTGCCACCTTGCTTTTAGGTACTGAGGTATATTTGTTCGCATCCTGGACCGGAGCTGGCCTTTTCCTTGGTGCTCTAAGTCTTGCATTATTGCTTCATCTCGGGTGGCGGTGCTCTTTGCGCCAACGCTTCAATCAATCCACATGACTCGCTGCACATTTGAAAGGAGTGCCTGATGTCGGACACAACGATTATGCTCTGGGGAGCGGCAGGCTTCGGGTTCCTCATCGGCTGGTACGTTTACTACATAAACCGCTATCGCAGAGGTGACGTCCAACTCAGTGATTTGGTCACGCTGATAGGAATTATCGGCGGGGCCGGAATCACGAAACTCTTCAGCGCGGGAACTCCGCTCTTCGGCGCTTATGGCATGGGTCTCGCTGCGGGTTTCTTCAGCTATTTCCTCGTGCTGATTTTTCTGGTGGGAATCTCGAAGAACTTTGGGGTGGATTGGTTTTTGGACGGACGCCGCAAGAAGGTTGCAGACGATGAATTCATTCCCGAGTACGTAAATCAGACTACCAGTGCGATGGACGCGGGCGGCAAGTCCGTCATTGGTGGGTAGTAGCCAGACGCGCGAAGTCGAAGGCTTTAGTCGTTCGACTTCCGCAGACGCGATCCTGAGGCCACCCGAGCGCCCCGCTAACCTCAACCTGACGTTCATTTGTCTGGAGTTACGCTGATGCCAGCCCAAAATTTCATCCTTAGCAGGTCACAAGTGGCCCAGGCTATCGCATTGACGAATGACCGTGTCAAAGTCGATTGGATCCTAGATCCGTTTACCACCGAACCAGCCGACCTATTCGACTTGAGGTTCAATGACGAAAGGGTTGGGATCACCGACGAGGATATGGTGGTTTTCAAGAATCATCTGAAGCAGCTTTTGCCCCTCACGGAAGATCCGGTGGACATAGAGCGCATCAAGGAAAGCATAGACCGGATAAAAGAAGATTCCAGCTTATTAATCGGAGATGTCGCGGAACTGGTGCGACAGGCGTGGTCAGCACCCTGGCTTCGCCGAAATTGGTTGTCCCTACCTCCAGGCCGGGGGGAAGCAGAGTCTATGGAAATTGAGCCAGCAAGGGACGATCCGTCAGAGTCCCCGCTGCCTTCTTCCGAAGCTCCTGCCGGGGAATCGTCCAACAACGGGTCAGGAACGTTCACCAGAGATGATGATTATGACAGCCGGCGTGACTATTATCGACGCCAGGATTACAGGGGAGATGAGTATCGAAGAGAGGAATACCGGAGAGATGACCTCCGATACAATTACGATTATCCCAGAGATGAAACGTACGACGATCGTAAAACTGATGAAGCCAGGGCGAGGCGGCCGACCCGTGGTGAAGTCGCACAACGGTCGCGCCGGGCTCAAAAAAAGCGGCTGGTTAGCACAGGGTTCGCGCAACCATCGAATGCCGGCGAGCCGCTCGGAAGTTCCCTGCCCCTCGCGCTCAACGAGGACTATTATTTTTGGCTGGAGGTTGGACCTCCAGTCCGCGGGGCGATAGACGTCGCACCCCAGGCTTTACCGGAAAAATACATTCCACGCGATGCACTGTTAAAGGTGGCCCTGTTTGATTTTGATCAAGGGCTGCGAATTACACGGGGCGCGGATGTAGGTGAAATCCAGCTTCAGGCTGATGGTACGGCGACCGTTCTCCGACAGCCGATAGAGCCGCAGGGCGTTCCGACGAATTCCCGCCTCTTTAGGAAACGCCTCTTCTTTCCAGTTAGAACAGGGGACCGGCCCGATGAGTTTCGTCTTCGCTGCAATATTTATTACGAACAGGTCCTGGTGCAATCCCGCCTGGTGCGGGTTCGAGTTATGCGTCGCCCGAGATCAATCAAACGCGCGCTCAACACGATTGTTGACTACACGATATCTCGAGCGCTGAATCCCGCCCACGTCGCCAACATGGAGCCGCATCGCCTGAGCATCATGCTGAATGACGACGGCAATGGCACGCACGGATTTCGTTTCTTTGGCGGACAAGAGTTCAAGAACGACGCCTCTTTCGACGGCGAGGAACTGCAAGACTTTATTAATCAGGCCCGAGGCGTGCTGCGTCAGGCAGCGTGGGGCGACAGGGATCCCTGGAAACAAGGTAAGGATTATCTCTATGCCGGATCACATAACCCGCAACAGCCGCGCGACCTGGAAAAACTCAAGTCGGACCTGGTTAGGTTCGCCATCTGGGGCTACCGGTTCTACGATGCAATTATTGGAAAGCTGACGGACAGCGTCGAGCAGTCCGATGAGTTAGCCGAACTAATGCGAACGCCCGGCATGATTCAGATCGCGCTAAAGGAGTCGGCGCGTCACGTTTTTCCCGCGGCCATGATTTACGATTATCCGCTGGAGACAAACGCAGTTCCGGGAACTTATACGCTATGCCCCGGCTTTCTTCAGTCGCTCAACAATGCTGTTCTCCTGGAAGATTCAGTGTGTTTCAAAGGAAACTGTCCCAGCAAAGACACTGACACTATTGTTTGCCCGAGCGGGTTCTGGGGCTATCGTCACAGTCTGGGAATGCCCCTCTCCTTGAAGAACGCTCCCGATGCGCCGTCTGAGCTCACCTGGGAAGGGAAGCCACAAATGACGATCGGCGTGTCGACGGATCAAGCCTTCGTCCAGCGTCCGGCACACGAAAGAGCGCTTCAGGCGCTCCAGCCACAACTGGGTTGGAACTACGCCAATACGCGCGCAGATGTTCTCAAACTTCTGAAGGCCAGCACGTCACAATTGGTTTATTTTTATTGTCATGGAGGAATGTCCGGCACAGTGCCTTTCATTCAGGTGGGGCCGGCAACAGAGCGCGGGATTACGCGCGATAACCTGCGCCGCGAAAAAATTCGGTGGAAATCTCCGCGACCCCTGGTCTTTATCAACGGTTGTCACACAGCGGCGCTGGAGCCTGAGGTGGCGATGGAGTTTATTAGTGCCTTTGTGGAAGTGGCGGGTGCTTGTGGCGTGGTCGGCACGGAGATTACGATATTCGAGCTGCTGGCCCGCGCTTTCGCTGAAGAGTGTCTGGGTCGCTTTTTAAAAGGCGAAAGAATCGGTGATGCGATCCGGGGAGCGCGCCTGAAGCTGCTCAAAGACGGTAACCCACTCGGCCTCGTTTACATTCCTTACGTCCTCGCCAGTCTGCACATGACTCAAAAAGGCGTGGACAATTGAGGTCGCGTTAGACTCGACTGCGACCAGGGGGTTTATTTCCTCAACCAACCCAACAATCCGTACACCAGGGTTTCGCGGTTCTCTTCGTAGATGGCCCTGGTGAGCGGGATGTTCATAGGACAGACTTTGACGCAGTTCTGCGCGTTGCCGCAGTTAGTGATGCCGTCTTCACCCATCAACGCCTCGAGTCGCTCATCGCGATTCATCTTGCCGGTGGGATGCATGTTGAAGAGCCGCACCTGGGCAATCGCCTGTGGTCCGATGTAGTGGTCGTCCTCATATTGCGGGCAGGCCTCCAGGCAACAACCACAGGTCATGCAGCGGGAATAAGCGTAGCGCTCCTGAACGTCATCCTGGTCCATGCGCGGCCCCGGGCCCAGATCGTATGTGCCGTCGATCTCCATCCAGGCATGAACACGTTTCAGGTGATCGAACATACGTGAACGATCAACCACCAGGTCACGCACGTTGGGAAACTTCGACATAGGCTCCAGCTTGATGGGCTGATCCAGATTGTCCACCAGTGCGGAACACGACTGGCGCACCCGGCCATTGATGACCATTGTGCAGATGCCGCAAACCTGTTCCAAACAATTCATGCTCCAGACCGGCGGCGTCGTGGGACTGCCATCACTGGTGACCGGATTTTTTTGAATCTCCATCAGGCAGGAGATGATATTGAGGTTTGGCCGATAAGGAATCTCGAATCGTTCCCAGTATTGGCGTGAATCGGGATTGGCGCGCCGGCGAATGTGGATCTCGACGGATGGAGGCGGCGTGCGCCTAGTTGCTTTTTTCTCTGAATACATCGGGATAAATTAACGCACTGTTTAGCGGCGGGCTACTGCCCGCCGATTTATCTTCTTCGTTAACGGACCGGCGGGCAGTAGCCCGCCGCTAAACGTCGCGATGGTTTTGCTCTAAGCCTTCGCCGTTTCCTGCTTGCCTTTGCTGTAGTCTCGCTTCCGCGGCTTTATCAGCGAGACATCGACTGCCTCGTAAGACAGCACCGGACCCTCGCCTGAATGTTCGGCGATAGTTGTCTTCAGAAACTGCTCGTCATCGCGGTTGGGAAAGTCCGGTTTGTAATGCGCGCCGCGCGATTCATTCCGATTGAGCGCGCCCAGGGTGATCACGCGCGCCAGCTCCAGCATGTTCTTCAAGTGTCGCGCGTGTGGCAGGGCCATCGTAGCCCATAGATTCGAGTCATTGATCGAAATGCTCTGGTAACGTTCCAGCAGCTCGCGCAGCTTGTCGTCAGTGGCCTTGAGTTTGTCGTTGTAGCGAACTACGGTCACATTGTCCGTCATCCATCGTCCCATCTCCTGATGCAGACCATACTGGTTCTCCGCTCCGCTTTGTCTGATTAGCGTGTCGTTGATCTCCTGCTGGTGTTTCAGCTCCCGCTCATAAATCGTGGATCCATCTGCCCCATTGCGCTCGACATTCTTTGCGTATTCGATGGCCGCCGGCGCGGCGACAAAACCGCCATAGACACAACTGACAAGTGAATTAGCACCGAGCCGGTTCGCGCCGTGAATCGAGTAGTCGCATTCGCCGGCGGCCAGCAACCCGGGGACGTTTGTGCGCTGATTGAAGTCAACCCAAAGGCCGCCCATCGAGTAATGAACGCCGGGAAAGATGCGCATCGGCACGTGGCGCGGATCATCGCCCACGAACATTTCGTAAATCTCGAGAATCGCGCCCAGCTTGATGTCGAGCGTTTCGGCCGGGATGTGACTCAGGTCGAGATAGACCTGGTTCTCGCCATTAACGCCATGACCCTCGATGCAGACCTGGAAGATTTCGCGGGTGGCGATGTCGCGCGGCACGAGGTTGCCGTAGGCCGGATACTTCTCCTCGAGAAAATACCAGCGCTCGCTTTCGGGGATAGAAGAGGGAGCGCGCTTGTCGCCCTGCCGGCGCGGCACCCAGATGCGGCCGCCTTCGCCGCGCGCCGATTCGGACATCAGGCGCAGTTTGTCTTCGCCGGGGATCGAAGTGGGGTGCACCTGAATGAATTCGCCGTTCGCATACTTCGCACCCTGTTGGTAGCAAGCGGAAACCGCGCTGCCGGTGCAGACCATCGAGTTAGTTGACTTGCCAAAGATCAGCCCCGGTCCGCCCGTAGCCATGATCACCGCGTCAGCCTTGAAGGTCTTCAGCTCCAGGGTCTGCAAGTTCATCGCGATCAGGCCACGACACACCTGTGCGTCATCGAGCACCAGCGACATCATCTCCCAGCCTTCGTACTTCTGAACCCGGCCGGCAACTTCCTGACGCCGCACTTGCTCATCAAGCGCATAGAGCAGTTGCTGTCCCGTCGAAGCGCCCGCAAACGCGGTGCGGTGATGTTTGGTGCCGCCGAAGCGGCGAAAATCAAGCAGACCCTCCCTGGTCCGGGAGAAGGGAACTCCCATGCGATCGAAGAGGTAAATAATTGCCGGCGCCATTTCGCACATTGCTTTCGCCGGTGGTTGGTTCGCCAGAAAGTCTCCGCCGTAAACTGTATCGTCGAAATGTTCCCAGGTGGAGTCGCCTTCGCCCTTGGTGTTGACGGCGCCGTTAATTCCACCCTGGGCGCACACCGAATGCGAGCGCTTCACCGGCACAACCGAAAAGAGATCGACTGCGTGGCCGGCTTCGGCAATCTTCATCGCCGCGGCCAGTCCCGCCAGCCCGCCGCCGACAATTGCGATTTTGATTCCAGTTGGCATAAGTTCTCGAAAGTGTCCTCGACGCGTAGCGTCGGTGTGAATTTAGCCCGGCGTTTTAACGCCGGGGATCAGTTTATTGCCTGTTGCCGTCGCGTAGCGACGATTGAATCCACTCCAGTTTCAGCCGTCGCTACGCGACGCAAACACTTCGTCGAGTTTTCCCGGCCTTGAAAGGCCGGGCTAAATTCATCCCGACGCTACGCGTCGAAAATCCTTGTTCAGAGCTTCCTGAAGTTTGTCGGATTGCTAAAGGAGTCCTCC